>Ga0316217_10002745_pt1 | contig 20870 bp, 12 predicted proteins | sample 1anoAmetaG_FD_203633 | JGI IMG/M metagenome (GOLD analysis project Ga0316217, IMG submission 203633) | Freshwater microbial communities from Trout Bog Lake, Wisconsin, USA - 1anoA | ecosystem: Environmental > Aquatic > Freshwater > Lake > Hypolimnion/Profundal zone | place: USA: Wisconsin...
TGTGTTAATATGCCCCATACCCGGGAGAGCGTCCGCACAATAATAAACATCAGTGGATGTATGCCTAGAATACACATCCATACAAAAAAAGGCGGGTTATAAATAAAGTCGAATACAGAGCCGCGCACGGCCGAGGTAAGTCGCATTTCAACACTGGTGTGATGCACTGAATGGAAACACCACAATAGCCTTACCCGGTGCTGCAGCCGGTGCGAAGTATAAAACAAAAAGTCATACAGCAAAAAGCAAAGCAACCAGGTGTACCAGGCAAAGCCCAGGTTAAAAATGCGATACTGGTACAACCAGTAACAAATGGCCAGGTAAAACATAAAGTCGGCCACGGCCTCTAAGCCAAACACAAACACTCCGGAGGTAAGGCTTACCACGCCGCCTTTGTGATTCAGTTTTTGCTTGCGTAGTAAAAGCAGCACCAACTCAAGCACAAAAAGCGAAATGGCCAGTACAAAAATACCCGGCTGTAAAATTTTGGCCAGATGATCGAGTTTCGTAATGTATTGGATGGAATCCATAGGTCATACTAATATAAAGATTTCGGCCGTGTAAATCCTCAGATATGTCGCCAAAACCAAATGAGTGTATATTTAACACTAACTTGATTACATTTGGGAAATATGTTTAGTTTAGTTGGCTGAAATTCTTTTGAATAAAAACCGAATGATGAAAAAAATTTACCTGTTGTCTGTTTGTTCCATCCTTGCTTTATCGGCTTTTTGCCAGAACAATAATGTGGGCATTGGTTTAACCACCCCCAATCCCTCGGCCAAACTTGAAATTTACTCAAATACACAGGGCTTGTTGATACCCAGAATGACGGCCGTTGAGCGCGCGGCTATTGCTTCACCACTACCTAATGGCTTGTTGGTTTTTGATATTGATACCGGTTGTGTGCTGGCATACGATAGTGTTGCTTCAGCGTGGAAAAATTTATGTGCCTTAAGCGGAGGAACACCCGGTGCAACAGGAGCAATCGGCGCAACAGGACCGTCGGGAGCAAACGGGACCACGGGACCTACTGGTGCTGATGGAATTACCGGGCCCACCGGTATTAACGGTGCTACCGGCCCTACTGGTGCAACTGGACAAAACGGAAGCAACGGGCAAAACGGCCCAACGGGTTCAACTGGGGCTTTAGGTGCAACCGGCCCCACCGGCAATGATGGCGTTGTTGGACCCACTGGTGCAACCGGCGCCAATGGAAACAATGGGCCCATAGGCCCAACGGGAGTTGCCGGCCCCGGCGGTAACGATGGCGCGCCCGGGGCAACAGGTGCTACCGGCGCAACCGGCCCCATTGGCTGTGCTACACCCAACTACGTTATTAAATCTACTGGCACCAGTGCAACTTGCAGTATTATTTACGACAACGGTACTGCTGTTGGTTTAGGTACCAATACCCCTGGTTATTTACTGACCATTAAAAATCCTATCCCTGGCGCCATTCAAATTCAGGACGGTACCCAGGATAGCGGGTATGTGCTCACGTCTAATTCAAGTGGTGTAGGTACCTGGAAAAAGCCAACCGTTAATGCCACCTATGGGGTGCTGGGTGCCGGTGTAAATATTCCTTATACCACCAGCACGTATTTGTACACCGGCACCTACATTGTATTACCACCGGGCGAGTATTCGGTTACTGTAAGTATGTTGATGACCACAACGGCATACCAGCCGGCAAGTACAGCGCTTTGGATGCGCACCACTTTCGGCGATTCTGCTACGTCATTGGTTCATAGTCCCGATATAGTGGGCTCGGCGTTGGCCAGCGGTGGACTGATAGGGGTGGGCAAATTCAGCCTGGTAACCGGGGCCATCATTATCAACAATACTTCGGGGGCTAACAAAACATACTACTACCTGGCCGGAAATATTGATAGTGATGGGCCAATACTTAGCGGAACCACCATCACCGGATTTGGCGGTACGCTGTGGTCGGAAGATAATATTGTGGCACTACAAATTCAGTAGAACCGCATCTTAAAAGAACTGGCTGCATTACTTTACTGCTTACCGGTATTTTCTGAACCCGTTGCTCGTTCTTTTAACACCAAACCGACATTATTAGCGCCCAACGATGGGCACTTGCACAGCACCTTTAAACTGTTAGTTTTACGCCGCTAAATCAACCGTCGTTTATGAGGAAAAACCTTTTACTGCTTGCTTTTACTTTTTTTGGTTTACAGGCCATGGTTAATGCCAACACCGTTAGCATACAAACCGCCCAAACACTCGCCCTCAATTTTTTTAAGTTAAATGTATCTGACGCTGGCCACGTTACCGCTACCCTTAGCTTTACCAAAACCGAAAGCGATGGCGTAGTTGATTTTTATGTGTTTAATATGGCGCCTGTAAAGGGTTTTGTCATTGTGTCGGCTAACGATAATGCACTACCGGTTATTGCATGGAGCAAAGAAACTACCTTTAACCCGAATGCCACAAATAACGGGCTGGTTGACTGGATAAGCAGCACCTCGGCCAAATTGCATTATGCGGTGGTAAACAATATTCCGGCCAGTCCGCAAATTGCCAATAAATGGACTTCGTTTTTAAACGGACAAAATCCTAATAACACCAAATCGATTTCAGTTGGGCCTCTTTGCACTACCGTTTGGAACCAGGAGCCCTATTACAATGCCCTTTGCCCTTTCAACACAACTAATAACGACCACGCTGTTACCGGTTGTGTTGCCACCGCTATGGCCCAGATTATGAAATATTGGAACTATCCAAAAAATGGTACCGGTTCGAACAGCTATGACGACGATCCTCCGGCATATAGCAATTCTTATGGCACACAGTCGGCAAGTTTTGTGGGTCCGTATAACTGGGCGGCTATGACAAATTCGGTAACTACCAATACCAGCCCTGTTGACACCCTGATGTATATTTTAGGCGTAAGCGTTGATATGGACTACGGTGATGATAGCCAGAACGGAAGCGGCGCATTCGTGTTGCAAAGCGAGGCCGGCGGTGCAACTAACCCTTGTGCACAATACAGTTTTGCCAATTATTTCTACTACAACCCAAATACTTTGAGCGGTGTGCGTTTAAGTTCTTATAGCACTGCTGACTGGATTAATTTAATGGAGAATGAATTGAATTCGGGCCGGGTTATTCAGTACGAAGGTAACGACCCTACTTACGGCGGACATACCTGGGTTTGCGATGGCTACGAAACCAATGGCATGCTACACATGAACTGGGGATGGGGTGGTGCCAGCGATGGTTACTACGCCGTTGGTGACCTAAGCGCAGGTGGCTATACCTTTAGTCAGAACGATGCGGCTTTAATTGGCATTGAACCATTGTTACCGTTTAATTTAAACATTACCGCAACCAGCCAATCAATATGCAGCGGAGGAAGCACTATTCTTACTGCTAACGGGCCTGCGGGCGCTACCTATACATGGACACCCGCTACTGGTTTAAGTTGCACCAGTTGCCAGTCACCACATGCCAATCCTTCAACCACTACTTTATATAAGGTTACTGCCGACAGCGCCGGTGTAACGGCCACCACCTCCATGGCAGTTGTTTTAACTCAACCTGCAGCAGCCAGTTTTACTGAGGTGTCTACACCAAGCTGTTCACTACCCGAGAGAGTTGCTTTTAACAATACCAGCAACAGCGGAACCAGTTACCTGTGGGAGTTTGGCGATGGAACTACCGACACATCTTCGCAATCAATACATGGTTATAACGCCCAGGGCACCTATACTGTAAAGCTTTTTGCCTACAATGCCTGCGGACATGATTCAATTACACAATCAGTGGTGGTTACCGGTGGGCCGCCGGTTGCCAGCGATAAAAATATTTGTACCGGGCATAGTGTGGAATTAAATGCCACTGGCGTTGGTACCATGGGTTGGTTCAATGCCGCCAACGGAGGCTCCGAACTTACGACCGGTGCTAATTACACTACCCCGGTTTTAAACACTACGACTACTTACTATATTGATGCCGATGTTACGCCCGCAGTAGGTCTTGTAGGCCCGGTATCAAACACCGTGGGCACCGGAAGCTATTACACCCGTACCACCAAACACGGCCTGGTGTTTAATAATTACGCTTCGCAGAAATTAGTATCGGTAGATGTATTTTCGGACAGCGCAGGCACCCGTACTATTGTTTTACAGGACAGCCTGGGTAATACGCTCGATTCAACCAGCATCCATGTGGCTACCGGTCACCAAACCATTACGCTTAACTGGCAATTACCCGTTGAAAATAAACTGGCCCTTACCGCCGAAGGATTTGAATACTTGTACCGCAATACCTCGGGTATTACTTTTCCCTACACTTCAACCGATGGAACTGTTAGCATTACGGGTATAAATACCGGCGGTTTTGGCGTTTCGTATTACTATTTTTACAACTGGAAACTACAACAACCGCTATGTGTAACTACCCGCACCCCGGTAACTGTATTTGTGTTGGGCACCGGCGGCGGTTCCTTTAACGCCACCGGCACCGGTACCCCTGCGGTAAGCTTTGCACCGGCTGATACCGATGCCACCAACTACACCTGGAACTTTGGCGATGGGGCTACTTCAAACCTGGTGAGCCCTACGCACGTTTATGCAGCCAACGGTACCTACACCGTTCAACTGATTGTAAGTAATGGTACCTGCACCGATACAACAACCCAAACCATTAGCACTATTCAGTTGGGGGTTCATGACATCAGCGCTTTAAGCAACTTCAGCATTTATCCCAACCCGGCTAAAGACCAGTTGGGTATGAATGTTTCCAGTTTGCAGGCTGTAAATAATTGCCAGTTGTATATCCGTAATCTGTTGGGCGAAACTGTCTACTCAGCCAATACTGATTTGTCGGCTGGTATAAACAACCTGCATTTCAATATTTCATCTTTTGCAGCCGGCGTTTATATAGTTACCCTGCAAAACGGAAACGACATGTTGAATGCCAGGTTTATAAAAACGAACGAATAATTAAACCTTAATACTTTTTCGAACGCCCCGGTCTGTATCGGGGCGTTTTTATTTTAACCGGCCTCATACAAATACAATTATTCTTAATAGTTAAGCGCCGCAGCATTTTCCTGCACCAAAAAATCTATATTCATTTTCAATTAAGGAGAATGCTGGTAGTTAAAAACTTCATTAAAAAGTATAACGAGCAACTGGTGCTCGAAATTCCCGAACTGACGGTAGCGCCTGGTATTTACTGGGTAAAAGGCCCCAACGGTTCAGGCAAAACTTCCTTTTTTCGCTCAATAGCCGGTATTATTCCGTTTAAAGGAAATGTAAGTATTAATGGTATCGACCTTGTACAAAATCCTACCCGTTACCGCCGCTTAATTAATTACGCCGAGGCTGAACCGGTGCTGCCTGCTTTTTTAACCGGTAGCGAGCTAATCGCTTTTTACAATATTTCAAAGAACGGCGATAATAAAGCGGTTGATGAGTTAGTTGAATACTTCGGCATCAAAAGCTTCATTCAAAATCCTATGGGCACCTATAGCAGTGGCATGCTTAAAAAACTATCGGTGCTGCTGGCTTTTATCGGCCAGCCCCAAATCATTTTGTTAGACGAGCCACTCATAACCATTGAAGACACCTTTCTGCCCAAAATTTACCAACTCATCAAACAGTGGCATGCCGACAAAGGAACTACGTTCCTCATTTCTTCACACCAGGCGCTGAGCGAAGGCGGCATTGGCAAATACAGCACTTTACAACTGGCAAACCAAACCATAACATGCGTGGGTTGATACAGGTTTTCAATAAATCCTTTGTGCATCGCTTTTACGAGGCTCATTTGCTGGCATTTCTGTTTGTAGTGCTCGCCATGTTCGGTATGGCCGATGGCGGCACGGTAATTCATCTTCACTACTACATTTTGCAAAGCGCTTTTGCATCGCCTTTCATTTTATTTTGTCTGTGGCTGGTATGGCTGCTTTATGCCGCCAACGCTTTGCGTTACCTGCTTAACACCTTAAACCGCGAAGAATTTCAGTTCCTCTTTATAAGTAACAGTGCGCCACCGGTTGCATTATTTACGGCACTTACTACAACCGTACTGCAGGTAAACGCACCGGTGTTTATTTACGGATTTACCGGTATTATTATTGGCATTGTCAAACAACATTATCTCAACGCTTTTTTAGGCGGCCTTGGTTTGGCGTTGCTTCTTTTTCCAACCGTAGGTATTATTTACCACCGGTTGATTAACAAGCACCGTCTGCCGTTTATTTCAGCGCTTAAACTATTCCCTGCCATTAAGTTTAAACCCTCCATGCTTTCCATATTGCTGCGCCATATCATAACCGAAAACAAAGCGGCGCTCATTGTCACCAAGTTATTTTCTTGCGCCGTGCTCTATGGTGCACATTACGAATGGAGTTCATTTAACTACGACATCCGCTGGATGCAGGTGGCCATGGCCATCAGTATTCCGGCACAGGGTATTTTACTTTACCAGGTATGGAACTTTGAAACAACCTACCTGACTTTTGCCCGCAATTTTCCGCTCACCATCACCAAGCGTTATCTCCACGTTTTTTTCCTGGTGCTTATACTACTTATTCCCGAGGCTATGTTGCTAACCGCTTACTGTCTTCGCTTTCATATTTTATGGCAGCTACCGGTTTACTTTTTATATGCAGCAGCTTTGCCCATGTTACTATACGCCATGTTGTTTACCCGCGGCTTTAACCAGGAAAGTTTCAATGGCTTTTTATTCGCCATTGGCCTGGCAACTTTTTTTGTAACCCTGTTTGGTTTTACCTGGTTGCTGGCACTGGCCTTTGTGCCCATCAGCTTCCTCGTTTTTAAGGAATCCTTCTATTCATTCGACCGTTGACCGTTTATGGTTTTAGTTTACAGTAAAATACAAATAACCCGGATGTTCAACTGTAAACCGCAAACTAAAAACTGTAAACTGGTCCTATCTCAGTAACGTTACACTGCCCGTGCGTTTAATGCCTTCGGTACTAGCGGCCAATTGCAGTTTAAACACATAAACGTAAACATCTTCAGGGCAAGGTTTGCCTTTATAGGTTCCGTCCCACGGGTATTGCCCATCGTGTACTTTTTCGCCCCAACGGTCAAATACGGTAAACTCAATAACCGTAACACCTTCCTGGGCTTCGATATAAAATAAATCGTTTCGCCCGTCGCCGTTAGGGGTAAATACGTTAGGGATAAAGAAGTTTTGCGGAGGCAATACCGTAATCGAAAGGTCGGTGCTGTCAGCACAGCCTTGCGCGTTATAAGCATGCAATATCACATCATACAATCCGTATTGGGTAAAGTTATAGCTCGGATTGATATCGGTTGAATTAGCCAAACCTGCAAAATTCCACAGGTAACTCGATGAATTTAAACTCTGGTTGGTAAAATCAATTTCGCTTTGTGGTTGCTGAATGATTGTTGCGCTTGGTGTAAACCTGGCCACCGGCGGGTTGTTAATCTTAATCATGTTTAGCACCGTAGAATCATATGAGCAGTTGTTGGCTGTAACCTGCAACGACACATTAAACGTTCCCGGACTTGGATACACATGGCAGGGAGTCTGCAACGTAGAAGTTTGTCCATCGCCGAAATTCCACAGGTAAGTCGTAGCCCCAACGCTGGTTGAGTTATTGATAAAGCAAACATTAAGACCCGGGCAACCGGTAAAAGTATCGGCCGTAAAGGATGAAACCGGCATTGGGTTAACAACCGTTGAGTCGAAATATATATTGCTGGTGCAGCCCAACTGACTGATAGTTAAAGTAACAGTTGTAGTTTGCGAAGTGGCGTAAGTAACAGCCTGGTTTTGTGCCGTTGAAACCGGTGGAGTGGCGTTGGTTCCGAAAGTCCACGAGAAGGTTGCACTCGGCAAGAAACTTCCGCCCGCATCAAACTGAAAATGATTACCTGTTAAACACTGCGGTGCCGGATGCGTAAACGATGCCACGGGTATTGGGTCAACTGTTATTAAAACCGAATCGCTGCTGTTGCAGCCGTTATTGCTGGTAGTTACCACATATTGCTGGCTAATAATGGTAGCGCCCGTATTTGTAAGATTAACCGTAGGGTTCGAAACCGTTGCGCTGCTTAATCCGGTTGCCGGTGTCCATAAATACGTGTAACCCGCTGTTGAGGTAGTACCGATATTTACAGTGCTGCCCGAGCAATAGGTTTGTGCCGTGCCGGCAACTGAAACCGGTATGGTATTTACCACTACCGGTAAGGTATCGGGTATGGCATTGCAACCATTGTCAACTATATTTAAAGAAACCTGTTGGGTGCCGGCGGTATTCCAGCTAACCTGGTAGGGGCCTTTACCGGTACCCGACAAAACCGTTCCTCTGTCAAATCCCCAGTTATAAACCGCGGCTGCCGAGCCTGACCCGGTAAACGTAATAGTTCCAGGCTGGCCCACGCAAAGTGGTGATGTAACAGTAAAAGTTGCTACCGGTGCCGGACTTAATGTAACGGTTACCGAGTCGGTAGCGGTACAGTTATTGGCATCGGTTACCGTAACATTATATTGGGTGGTAGCCGCCGGTGAAACAGTATTGATAGCGGTACTTGGGCCGTTGCTCCAGGCATAGCTCGATACTTCGGTGGCCGTTGCAGTTAAAGTAGTGCTTTGGCCGGTGCAGTAAGTTGGCGAGGTCGGGCTTATAGTTACCCCAAGCGCGTCAACATTAACTACCGCACTTGCACTGGCCGTGCAGTTATTACTGTTGGTGGCCGTAACTGTATATGTGGTTGTCACAATTGGGTGAACAACGGTACCCTGCGATATATTTCCGTTGCTCCACAGGTATGATGGCGCACCGGTGTAACTACAGGTAAGTTGTATTTGTTGCGAAATACAGATGTTGGTAGTAGCCGGGCTGATTGTAATATTAAATGGTGCTACTGTAACGTTGGTAGAGGCTGTTCCCGTGCAGGTTGGCCCATCGGCAGCGGTAACGGTGTAAGTAGTGTTGGCCGCAGGTGAAACAATAACCGTAGCAGTTGTTGCTCCGTTGCTCCATAAATAACCCAAAGCACCACTGGCTGTCAGCGTATCGTTATTGCCCGGGCAAATGGTTGACGCCGCCGGCGTAATAACCGGAGTTGGTGCCGATACAACGGTTACCGTGGTGGTAGCGGTTGCCGTGCAACCTCCGGCCAGCGTAACGGTTACCTGGTATGGCGTTGTAACCGTGGGTGTAACCGTAATACTGGCAGTGGTAGCTGCGTTGCTCCAAACATACGAAGCGCCAGCGCTGGCAGTTATAGTTGAACTTACCCCAATACAAACCGTTGGCGGATTTGGTGTAGCTGTGGCTGTTGGCGCTGCAGTTACTGTAACTGTGGTGGTGGCCGTGGCGGTACATCCGCCGGCAAAAGTTACGGTTACGTTGTAAGGTGTAGTGGTAGCCGGTGTAACCGTTGTACTAATGGTGGTTGCTGCATTGCTCCATGTGTAACTAGCACCGTTGGTTGCTGTAAGCACCGAACTTTCGCCGGGGCAAACGCTGGCCGGGTTAGCGGTAATAGTTGCCGTGGGTGCGTTAACGGTAATAGTAGCGGTAGCGCTAACCGTGCAACCGGTAGGCGAGGTATAGGTTACGGTATATGTCGTATTGGTGGTTGGCGATTCGGTAATTGAAGCCGTGGTGGCACCGGTACTCCACGAATAAGTTCCGCCGGTTACTGACGGCGTGGCTGTAAGCGTGCCGCTTCCGCCGCCAGGGCAAATGCTGGTGCCTGGCACGGTCAAAGTTGGATAGGCTGAAACCAAAACCGACTTGCTGGTTGCTTCCTGGCAACCGGTTATGGATGAATCCTGTAGCGTTATAAAATAATTGCCGGGCGCATTATAGGTATGCGTGCCGGGGCTAACCACGGTAGAGGTATTTCCATCGCCGAAATTCCATTTTTGCCAAACCGCGGCAACACTGCTGTTGGTAATGGTTACAGTGCCGGTGTTACCGCAAATGGTATCGGGTGTAACAGTAAAAGAATCAACCGGCGCCATTTGGAAAGTGCTACCGGTAAAATTGAAATTCCATCCGGTAAGACCGGTATGTGTAACAGCGTCGTACGAATAATTATTAATAAATATGGCATATGTTTGACCGGCTACCAGCGTTGCAGGTGGACATAATTCGCCGGCGGCGGTACCCGATTGAGGACCTACCCCATTGGCACAGTTATTTGCCGAGGTAGCCATACCGATAGGATCCGAGTTTTCGCCTTCATAATTATAATTACACGCTACTTCACCCAGGGTTGGGTTTGCCGTGGTTGGGCATCCGTTAGTAATGTCATACATGGCCCAGTCCAGTTCAATTCCATTGCCGGGGGTAAGCCCATGGCTATGCGTGGTTGCAACAACCGTGGGCGTACACTGCCACTGGCAGCTACCGCCAACACCAACGGTAAACTGGTACCATTGTCCCGCTCCAGGCGTTATACCTCCAAAGCAATCGGGGGTAAAACTACTTCCACCGGGCGGAACGGTATCAACCGTAAAAGCATCTTTAGTGCATAATTTCGCAGCAGTACCGCAGGTGTTACCGGGTGCCGGTGGAGGCGTGGTTGAGTTAACGCAAACCTGAAAACCTCCGGCAGTTCCGAAAGAAGCTACCTCAATATAAAACGTAGTACCCACCGGGGCCAGGTAAGTAACTGTGTCAATACCGTTATTGGTTGTTGAAACCTCGCACGAACCAACTGCAGGAGTTACCGCAGAACAGGTTCCCGTGTAAACGCTTACACCTAACATCGTGGCCGCCGGTGTTCCGTTCGGCGAAACAATAACCACATTTTGGGTACCGCTCGATACAAACGTATACCATACATCATTCCAGGTAGCCTCATTGCACGGCGTTGGAGCAGCCCAGTTGGTGGCTGTAGCGCCAACGGTAGTACCGGTGGCGCAGGCACTACCCGATGACGGCAGTGAAATTGGCGTGGCCGTAGCGCAGTTTGCTATAGCCTGGCTATAACCAATTTGGCAAATAAGGAAAAACGCAATGCAAAGGGCTAAATTTTTCTTCATCTTAAGTTAGTGTGTCAAAACCTTTATAAAACCGTTAAAAATAACATTCCGGCAGAAAACTAGTTAGTACCATCGTCAACAGGCAATAAGACCATCCATCTCACTAAACAAGGGCCGCTAATTTAGTAAACCTGACGATTAATTAATACAACTCGTTGCACCTGAAGCCCGAATAGCCGTGGATAAGGATAACAGCAGTTGTTTTGGCTCACTGAATACCTCGTTTAGGGCTATATATTTTGTTTCGGACGCTCAGGCGCTTAAACTCAAAAGTGAGGGGGGGATACCTTTTTAAAAAGTCACCACTGCTTATCAATCATTTGTGTGGCAATTTCAGAAAAAATGTAAACCCTTCGGTGGTTTTGTAAATGCGTATCTTACTTATTGTCAATGTCTTATTTTGTTATAAAAAACTATTATGCGTAAGGGGTAATACGGTTGAACTTTGCGGGCTATCCCGTAATAATTTGCTGTGGTAACGCTATCCCGTGCATAACTTTGCATAAAAATGGATAGGAATGTATAGAAATGTATAGCCTTTTGAATTTCGCATGCTTCCCGGATTATTCTCAGCCGGGTCTCTCTTTCCGGCTTTCCGGAACGAGGACCAGTCGCACGGGATGGCCCTCAGCTTCCTGAAACGGTGACCCTGAAGGAACACTTTCCCATGTTCTAAATTTTGCTTTATCCCAACGCTGGGGGTGCCCATTTGTCAAAGAACTAAACCCGTTGTCGGGCCATAGTGTAAAATTAAGTATTTTTTTCTGAATAAGCAACTATTATAATTTTAAATCTGTTTTACGAATATTTTTGTAAAATCCGGCTATCCTCAGGCCTAAGCAATAGTAAGGGTCCGAAAATTCTCTTGTATATGAAATTCATGGCATGCCTTGACAATTGCTTTTGTTTCAGCACATATACTCCTTTTCCGGGTAGACGGGCCATAAATCCGCGTAACTGTACCGGTTCTGTTTTTAAAATACGCCAATACAAAAACCTGACAGTGCAAAATTTCTGTCTTCGGTGCCCAGCCGTTACTTTTATGCCACTGTTTTAAATATCCTTGGGCAACCGTTTTTAAAAAATAGCCGTCAGTTAAAAGTCGGTTTGATTGCATCTCTGGCGCCGGTGATATTTGAAAAATACAATTTGCCATAAACCATCAGTAAAAATATCGTTCTCTTTTTGCTGACACAGAAAGGGCTGGCCGTCAATGGCCGGTCCTTTTTTGCATTAATAAATCCAATGTTCATTTATATATGTAGAAAAAATTATTGTGATACATACACCATGTCATGAATAAAAAAAGTCTGAATTTTTCTTCTCACTGATAACTAAATACATATCTTCGAATTATCCATATGCCCTATGAAACCTGATGTGTTGAAAATTGAAGATGCGCTGAAAGCAAGCGAGGATAAATTCAAAAAGATATTTGACAGCACCTTCGAAGGCATGCTGGTGCTCACCTCTGATGGTGTTATTACCGACGCCAACCAGGCTTTTTGCAGCAGCCTGGGCTATACCCGCGAAGAAGTAATGGCGCTGCACCGCGATAGCTTATTGCAAGTGGCTGATAACAATACCATTAACGCTGTTAATACCCGGCGCGAAAAGGGCTGGTATGCCGGTTTGCTGAAGTGGGTAAAAAAGAATGGCGAAATAAGCGATGCCGAGGTAGTAGTTACCCAGTTTACTGACGCTGCCGGCGAGTCTCTCGTTTTTGTTTGCACTCGAGACGTTACCGAGAAGCTGAAGGCCGAAAAGGACCTGGAAGGGCGGGAGGAGCGGTTTAAAGCGCTGCTCGAAAACGGGCGCGATGTAATTACGCTGATGGATGCCGAGGGACGGATTATTTACCGCAGCCAGTCGTACTCCACGGTTTTAGGTTATACACCCGAGGACATTGCCAGGCGGACGCCGTTTGATGATGTTTATCCCGATGATTTACCGGTGCTCAAAAGTGTTTTGGCTACTCTGTATTCGCGCCCGGGCGAAAGGGTAAGTGCCATTTGGAGGCAAAAGCATAAAAATGGTAACTGGCTTTGGCTGGAAGGAAGTGCCGCCAATTTATTACACGACCCGGCCGTAAAGGCGATAATTAATAATTTCAGGGATATCACGGAACGGAAAAATGCTGAAGATAAGCTGGCCCATGCAAGCGCCGAACTGCAACGCTTGTTTAACAGCATGGATGAAGTTTTATACAGCGCTGAACGTAACCCATACCGCCTCATTCAAATGTCGCCCTCGTGCGAGAAGTTGTACGGATATACCTCCAGTGATTTTTTTGCGGATGGGGACTTGTGGGAGAAAGTAATTCTGGAAGAAGATAAGCCGTTGTTGCAAAATGTTTTCAGGGTATTGAATCAGGGGAAAGTAGCCCGGGAACAGTATCGTATAAGGCATAAAGACGGAGGCATAAGATGGGTGAGTATGACAGTTACGCCTACGCTTGATGACGAAGGTGTATTAAGGCGTGTAGACGGGGTTAACCGCGATGTTACCGATAGAAATGAATTTATTGAGAAGCTAAGACTAAGCGAGCAGCGCTTTAAAGCACTGATAGAAAAAGGGAAGGATGCCATTGCCATTTTAAGCAAGGAGCGCAAGATAATTTATTTAAGCCCTTCCACGCAAAACATCCTGGGTTACAGGGTGGAAGAACTTTTAGGAAAATACTCTACTGATTTGATTCACCCCGATGATTCCGTTTTTAGCGATGAACGTGTGAAGTTTTTATCCGCTGCCCCGGGCAATTTTATCAGGATAGAAACCCGGATGAAACACAAGAATGGCTCATGGGTTTGGCTGGAGGCCACTATTACCAATCAAACCGATGACACGGCAGTGGGTGGCTTGGTGATTAATTACCACGATATTACCGAGCATAAAAAAGCGCATGAAGAAATTGACGCACTCAATCATTCGCTCGAAAGAAAAGTGGCCGAACGCACCCTCGAATTGCAGGAAGCTAACCAGCTTCTTGAGTCATATAATTACTCGGTTGCTCATGACCTTAAATCGCCTTTGCGGATTATCGCCGGATATGCACATGTATTAGCCGACACCGCTAAAGACAGATTACAAAGCCAGGACAAAGAGTTGCTGGATATTATTATGAAGAACAGTAAAAAAATGGCCCAGCTGGTTACCGACCTGCTCCATTTTTCGCAGGTTAAGCAAGGGAAAATACGGCCCGGAGAGGTTAGCATGGACAGTGTGGTGGCCGATGTTCTCGAAACTGCAAAGCTTGCCGATGTGTCGCCTTTAGCTACTGTTAAAGTGGGGCCTCTGGGAACAGCGTTTTGCGATGCAGGACTGATAAAACAGGTATGGACCAACCTAATTACCAATGCGTTTAAATATTCGAAGAAAAACCCGGCACCTGTTATTGAAATAGGAGCCGAACTTGTGGACGGCCGTACAGTATATTTTGTTAAAGATAATGGCGTTGGTTTCGAAAGCGAGTTTTCCGAAAAACTGTTTGATGTATTTTACCGCCAGCATCGCGATAAAGATTTTGAAGGCACCGGTGTTGGCCTTGCCCTGGTAAAAAGTGTTATTGAACACCACCACGGCAAAATATGGGCCGAAGGCTAAGTCAACAAAGGAGCCACCTTCAGATTTTACCTGGGCGAACTGAAGTAAAACAAGGTGCTATTATCCGGAGTAATCTTAAGTATTACCTTCTTGTGGTATTCTGGCACCAACTCATCGCTTCGGCTATTTCGCCACCTCAATTTTTACCTTCTGCTTCTTTAAGCGCTCATCCTTTATGGCCGCCATTAATTTTGTAAGGACATGCCGCTTAACCGAAACGTAACTGGCATGGTCCAGCGTGGTAATCAATCCTATTTCATCGCCCTGCAAGCCGCCTTTTTTGGTTAGCAACCCTAAAATATCGCCCTTGTTTATTTTCTCTTTTTTACCGGCGCTTATGTACAAACAAACATAGGCGGGCGCCGGCGGCAGTTTTAACTGGGGGTGCACGGTAATTTCGCGCATGTGCTTATCCATGTAAGGCTGAAGCTTTTCATCGCTAGCCAAAATTAAATAGGCCTCACCTTCGGCATGCATACGTGCGGTACGCCCGTTACGGTGCAAAAAGGCATCCTGCTGATGAGGCAACTGGTAGTGCACGATGTGTTTAATTTCAGGTATATCCAGTCCGCGTGCAGCCAGGTCGGTAGCAATTAAAACATTGGTTGCGCCGCCCCTGAAACGTATCAGGTTTTTTTCTCGGTCCACCTGTTCCAGGTCGCCGTGAAAAATACCGTGCTCAAAGTTGTGGCGCTTTAGCAGTGAACTTAATCTTTCAACCGCATCAATGTGGTTACAAAAAACAAGGGTAACTTCCTGGTTAAAACCTGCCACCAAACGCATCAGCGTTTCGGGCTTTTCAGTGCTTTCGGTGCGCACTAACTTTACTTCCAGTTTTAACGGCTCGGTTTTTTGCAGGTGGTTAACCGTTTGGTGGTTGGTGAAGGGTAAAAATTTCGGCAACTCTTCAAGGTTGGTGGCCGATATAAGCAGGTGTTGTTGTTTGCCGTTCAGGGCTTTAAAAATTTTGGCCAGCTCATTGTGGAAACCCAGTTGCAGCGATTTGTCAAACTCATCAAGCACTATAGTTTTTACGGTGCTCAAATCAAAGCTGTCGCGGTGCAGGTGGTCCGCTAAACGGCCGGGTGTTCCAATAATTACAGCAGGCGTTTCCGTCAAACTGTTTTTTTCAGTTTGCACAGAGTGGCCGCCGTATAAACAGCTTACTTTAAAGCCGGTTTTCATATTTCTGAAAACCGTTTCAATCTGCAAAGCCAACTCACGCGAGGGGGTTACAATAAGCGCCTGTATACCGGGTTCGTCAACACTTAATTTGTTCAAAACCGCTAACAAAAAGCCCAGTGTTTTTCCAGAGCCTGTAGGGGCCAGCACGGTTAGGTTATCGTTATTGGCAGCCATGGCAATAACCTCCAGTTGCATGGGATTTAAGTTCTTAATATTCAGATTTTTTAAAATCGATTGATAGCGGTTATCCAAGGCGTTTTGCATAACGCAAAGGTAGTTTTAAAAAGCTGGTTCGCCCTACCCGGCAAAAAGTTATGCGCAATACCTACGCTTCAATCTCAATACCATAACCTGATTCTTACTATTTAAATCGCTCCGTTCAATTTGGTTTGAAATGATATTTTAGCTGCGCAAAACAATTAAAGCCGAAATATGAAGTTCGAAACTGCCCACAAAGTGCTAAAAGGAATACCCTTTATTTCAGAAACAAATGCCCGGGTATTGTACGATTTTATTATTGCTAACAAATTAAGTAATTGCCTTGAGTTGGGTTTTGCGCACGGTGTTGCCAGTGGCTACATGGCTGCTGCCATTGATGAGTTAGGAGGAGGGAAGCTAACCTCGGTTGATTTGATTGAAACAAATGCGGCTTTTGACCCACCTATTGAAAAGTTATTAAAAGAGTTGAACCTTGAAAAGTATGTGGAAATACACCGGATGCAAACTGGGTACAACTGGTTTTTGCATAACGATATAAAAGCACAAACCGTTGATGGTAATGTTTGCAAGCCTAAATATGATTTTTGCATTATTGACGGCCCTAAAAACTGGACCATTGACAGCAGTGCATTTTTTTTAGCCGATAAGCTTTTAAAGGATAATGGCTGGATGATTTTTGATGATTACGAATGGACTTATGCCAATGCCGATGGCAAACGCGAGGTTACGGATGGTATAACCCACCGTAAATTGTCGCAGGAAGAATTGCATACCCCCCAGGTAAAAGAAATATTCCAGTTACTGGTGCTTCAGCATCCTGCTTACAGCAATTTTAAAATAGCTGTTGACGGCGATTGGGTTTGGGCGCAGAAGAAGAAAAGTGAAACTAAAAGCATCACCTATACCACTTCAACCACCATACCTGCTATGCTTAGGGGGGCACTAACCAGAATCAGGAAGAAAGCCCTGGGCGCCTGACAGCAGCACAGATATTCCGTTTCAGGAATGTTGCAATTGCATTTGATTGTATGTTACAAGGTGCTGCTTGTTATTTTTTTGCTCAACCCTGTTCAGCATGTCAATTTCGAATTGCAGATTTTTCAATTCATCCAGGGCGAAGTCCAGCATTGGGCCACTCATGTTGTCAATAACTGCTTCAATTTGCCTCATTTCTGTTTGTAGTGCGTGTATTCTTGGAGTCATGCATTTGTATACGCTGAAAACCGAAAATAGATGCTACCACCAAAGTGGTATTTTATTATTAAGGCGCTTTGTTGTGTGTTATGCCAACCGGTCATCACTTCTATAATCCCGGCTTTAAAATTTTAGGACGAGGAAGTCCCTGGTGCTAAATAAGCGACGATAATCTTTTTACTTTCTCAACAATTTATAAAAAAATATTACGTTTTGGCTTCGTCTTTATTTATTGACAGGAGGGAATATTGTATAGAAGGATTAAACCTTTAGTTTTTAAACTAATTATTATCTTAGTTCAGTTGAAACCCATGACCAGATTCATTTTTCCCCTCATTTTTATGTTAGGCTTAGCCGCCTGCACCAAAACCGAAACGGTTATTGTGCCGGGCAACGTTCCGCCCCCCGACCATACCATCGACTCGTCCACCATCGTTATTTACCTGAACAAAACATACATCAACATGTTGGGCCGTAAACCGGTGGGAGCTGAACAGGCTACAGCCATGGTTGCCTTACGGGCTCATAATTTTTCGGTTGCCGACAGACAGGCCTTTGTGCAAACCCTTTTCCTAAAACCCGAGTACAATCGTACGCTCTTTATTAATGCCGAGACCCAGTATTTAAACAATACCGACTCTGCCCAGGTTGCCGCGCTTATAGCGCAGTTTCAATACCAGTTAACACAGGCATCATACGCTGCATACTACCCGCAACTCCACTATGAACTGGGCCGGCTTGACACCTTGCAAAACGTGCTGAACTGGATGTATACCGGGCAAATGGATTACCGCTCCATGTTGCGAAGCATAGTAAATAACTATGCCTACGACCAGATTAACATGGGCACGCAAAATTTTGTCACTTCAACGTTTCAGAATTTTATTCTTCGTTACCCCACGGCAAGCGAATTAACGAATGGAGAGAATATGGTGAACGGTACTACCGCCGAGCTATTCCTGGCAGTTGGTCAAAGCAAGGCCGATTACATCAACATCTTTTTCAACTCAGATGATTACATACAAGGGCAGGTGCAATTGATGTTTCAGAATTATCTTTTCCGATTGCCCACTTCGGCTGAGTTTGCTTATTATGCCAACATTTATAAATCGACCAACGATTACAAACAACTTGAACTGGCCATTTTTTCTCTGGACGAATATGCGGGCGTATGACTTCGATAAAATCTTAAAACCGGTTATATGCAAAAGCAGTCTTTTTTCTTTGGGTTAATGCTTACACTTTTTATGGCCTCGTGCAAAAAGGAAGTGCAAACCATTTACCAGGTGCAGAGCCAGGTTTTGTATCAAAATTCGGCGCAAAAAACTAATCTTAAAACCACCAACCAGTTTATTTCCATTGCCTATAACGATTTGTACAACGCCTCTATTTCTACCGCCCAGCTAAATAGTTTAAACACCTGCCTGGAAGCTTTCGGCGACCAGGCCACCATGGAGGATATTATCATTAAAAACCTTTTAGACAACGGCGGAGTTTCGATACCCGATAGTGCCACCATGATGGCTGATTTACCCACATTTATCAACCAAACTTATATCCGGTTTTATAACCGCCAGCCAACGGGCCAGGAACTTTGGAAAATGCAGAACATCATATTGCAACCGGGTAGCAATATCAATCCTAAAATGATTTATTATTCCATGCTTACCAGTACCGAATACAGATATTATTAAAGTTAACGGCGCCATTAACACACGATATGAAAAGAGAAACATTCATTAAATCGGCAGCGCTTACGGCAGCGGGAAGTATTGTAATGCCCTACATACTGCCAACGGGCAGATTGTTTGCGCGCACCGGTTCGCGCCGGGCTAACCATGTGGTGTTTTGTCTTTTTGCCGGCGGGGTCCGCAATATCGAATCTATGCAAATGGCTGATGGAAACCTGATGACAAATACCTTAAATGGCACAGCCCCCATCTCTTCCGATATCGCACCAGGCATGACCGCTCTTCCTCAACTGGCCACCACACGCTTACAAAACCTGGGTACGCTGTATAATAACTTTAGCTACGCGCAAGGGCCTACCGGTCATTACAATGGCCACACAACGGCCATAACCGGTAAGTACACCGATGATAATATCCAGATTCAGCAACCGCCGCCGTACCCTACTATTTTCGAGTATTACCGCAAATATAATTCACCGGGTAGTGCCTTAAATGCCTGGTGGATTTGCGACCAGTTAGGTCCTTACCCATATTTGAATTATAGCCTGTATCCCGGTTACGGCCCCATGTACGGCGCCAATATGATTCAACCGGCTACTATTATTTTGGGCTCAGGATATGGACAACTAGGGCATCCGTTGTCGTTTACTAATGCGCAAAATAGCCAGTGCGATATGGTGAAAAGCTTTTTGAACGGCCAGTTTAAAGTACCTGGTGCTGCGGCCGCATCGGGCATAACTAATACCACACAGGATGCAGCTACCCTCGAAAGTTTTATTAATACCTTACTAACCAATGCCTACAACGGCCAATATAATAACCCATGGGGGCCAACCCTCGATTCGGACATGTTGAATATATTTTTTGGTATCCAGGTGATGCAAAAATTTACGCCCGAACTGATGGTGATAAATATGACCGGTATTGATATTGGCCATTTCAACTACACGCAATACGTTGATAATATCCGCAAAGCCGATTACGCGCTCTATAAATTATGGGAAGCCATTCAATCAACACCAGGCATGGCGAACGATACCATTTTGATTGTAGCACCTGAGCATGGTAGAAACCAGGCGCCTAACAGCGCCATCGACAGCTATGGCCGCTATGGGTTAGACCATACCAATGACACTATGAGTCGTGAGATATTTTGTTTGGTGGTAGGGCCATCAGGTGTGGTCAATCAGGGGCAAACTATTACCAGTGGGGGCGAGAGCGTTGATATAGCTCCAACTATTGCCAACATACTGGGTTTTGATACCAGTATTCCGGGTGGCATGTTTGATGGTTCATTATTATCACAAGCTTTTATTTAGCACTAACATGAGGTTAAAGCACACGGTTATTTTTTTATTTCCCGCCCTGGTTTTACTGGTGATAATACATGCGTGTAAAAAGGAACCTCCTCTACCCGCTAATCCCTTTAATAGTATTAACAGAAATGATTCTGCTGCCAACCAGATTTTGGTGGACACCATGACTATTACTTATGTTCAGCAAAAAGTGCTCTCAACCCGCTGCGCGCTGAACGGTTGCCACGATGGCCATTTTGAACCCGACTACCGAACGCCGCAATCTGCCTTTGCAACCTTGGTATATGCACCCATTGTAATGAATGATACCGCCAAAAAATATAAATATCGCGTCATTCCTTACGACACGCTAAACTCGGTAATGTACATCCGCATAACCAATTGCTGTTTTGTAAATACGAACGACCGCATGCCGCAGGATAATATTGGCGGCATATTACCCGATTCGGATATTGCGATTGTGAAAAACTGGATTTTACACGGGGCAAAAGACATGTTCGGCAATGTGGCCCGCCGGCCCAACGAACCGCCCATTGTAAACGGGTATTTTGCAATAAGCACCAACTACCAGGTGGTTTACTCCAATACCCGGCTTGATTCGGTATACTATAATCCCTTTGTTTTGCCCGATAGT
>Ga0316217_10002746_pt1 | contig 20865 bp, 15 predicted proteins | sample 1anoAmetaG_FD_203633 | JGI IMG/M metagenome (GOLD analysis project Ga0316217, IMG submission 203633) | Freshwater microbial communities from Trout Bog Lake, Wisconsin, USA - 1anoA | ecosystem: Environmental > Aquatic > Freshwater > Lake > Hypolimnion/Profundal zone | place: USA: Wisconsin...
TCTAATCCGGAAGGTAGGAGCCAGAACCTACGACGCCCTCTGCGAAGCCGCAGCCGAAACGCTCAAGGCCTATTCCCCAAACGAATGCGCCGCCTACATCAAAAATGCAGGCTATGCGTAATGCCAACCGCAGAACGCTCTAATGAATCGCCGTCGAGCCGCCATCGGCGTCTCGCCGCGCAGCCCTGAGCGAAAAGTGCAGGGGCGGCTGCGGGAACAAGCGCCGATAGGCGGCGATGATCTGCGGCGAATCCAAACTCGTTTCTGCGGCCATTGCGCGTCGGACGATCCCCTCGAACACCCGTTGCGGATCGCCCAGCGAGGCGGACACCCGCTTCTGGATTTCGACGGTGGCCGACTGGTCGACGAACTGTTCGCTGAAGGCGCGGCACACTCCCCGGCTTCAGCGTGAACATAAACGTGCAGACTTTTGCGCGAGGACCGGTGAGTGGAACCGGGTCGCGACGCTACTTCGTCAACAGCCGAAACGACAAGCGTCCGAAATTGGCGCCAAGCGGACCCGCCTTATTGCACTCGCCGCTTCGCTACAGCATTCTCTTTCATCGAAGCCGATTTACATCGTCATAAAACCTCATGTAGCCCAGCCAGGGGAGAACGGATTCGAGCTGGCAAAGTCGATGCGAGCGACAGTCGTATGAGATCGGCCGTTGACGGACCAAGAAAGGCGCCGTGCGCCTCCCAACTACGCCATCGCCGCCGTTACCCCTACTCCCACTCGATCATTTCACTTTCATATAACCCATTGAAAATGATAACAATTTTTTTCTGCGCGCCGTAACTATGCCCGCAGCAATACCGTCAAAAAGCTAGGCTCTTGAAATCGCTGGACAAATCGGCTGAAATTTTTTTCTCCTGGTTTCATGGACTATCGCGATCAATCGGTCGCATTTTTGAGATCGACTTGCCGCGAGTGACGGCAGTACGATCGGAAAAAGTACCGTCAGCTACTCTTTATGCGATCTTTTTTAGCCTGTGCCACCCTCGAAGCGGCAAGCCTGCCAATCTCTCACTGCTACGCCAAACAGCTGCTGTGAGGGCCAAAGCGGACATAACCTAGCGATTGCGAATGCACCCATTCCGTCCATAGCACGCATTCTTGCTTGATCGCGCCGTCGCGGCGCCGGACAGTCGTTTGCTTCCTGCGGTAGCTCCTCACGGCTAGGCCTGGGCGCGCGGCTGGGTCTTTCCCATCGTCGGCGAATTGTCGACATCACGCCTGGAGCGTTGAAGCGCGTTGGCGCTTCCCCAGCGATCCGCCGGGGCCTCTCCTTATGGTCGGACAAACAAGTGGACTTCGTAATTGGCGCGAGCACTTCTGGTCGACCTACTGGCCCAGATATAGCTCTTGTCGTCAATCGTCATCTTCGGACGCTGCCTTGGATTTCAGGCAAAGCGCCTAAAGCGTAGGCGCCCCCGTTGCGATTTTTCGGGAGTGCGCCGGCGTGGACGACAGGCGAACGCCGCGTTACGTTTGGAACGAAATTTGCTGAGAACCCCCATGAGCTTCGTCAATCCGCAACCGTTCACGACCCGCCCCGAGATTCAGGGCACATTCGGCGTAGTGACCGCGACGCATTGGCTGGCGACGGCGGTCGGCATGGGGATATTGGAACGCGGCGGCAACGCCTTCGACGCCGCCGCCGCGACGGCGTTCACGCTTCAGATCGTAGAGCCGCACCTGAACGGGCCCGGCGGCGACGCGCCGATCATGCTGTATGATTCGCGCGCCGATCGCGTCGAGGTCGTCTGCGGACAGGGCCCGGCGCCGGCCGGCGCGACAATCGCGCATTATCGCGGCCTCGGGCTCGATCTCGTGCCCGGCACCGGGATGCTGGCGCCCTGCATCCCCGGCAGCTTCGACGCCTTCTTGCTGATGCTGCGGGACTACGGCACTTTGCCTCTGGCGGATATTCTCGCGCCCGCCATCGGCTATGCGCGGCACGGCCATCCGCTGCTCGAACGCGCCTCGGCGACTATCTCAACTGTGGCCGATCTCATGCGCGAGCATTGGCCGACCTCGGCCGCTTTGTGGCTGCCGGGCGGCGACGTGCCTGAACCCGGCGTGATGTTTCGTAACATCGCGCTGGCTAAGACCTACGAACGCGTGCTGAAGGAGGCGGGCGGTCAGGGCGCGCGGGAGGCGGCTATCGACCGCGCCCGCGCCGTCTGGGCGCAGGGCTTCGTTGCGGAGGCGATCGACGATTTCTGCCGAACGCAGGAACTGATGGACGTATCGGGCCGCCGTCACCGCGCGGTCCTGACGGGTCACGACATGGCGGGATGGCGCGCGCGGATCGAGGCGCCGATCTTCTACGACTACGGCCGCTATCGCGTGATGAAGCCGACGGCGTGGTGCCAGGGGCTGGTCACCTTGCAGCAACTCGCGCTGCTCAAGGGGTTCGCTCTCGATGGGCTCGATCCGGCCGGGCCGGATTTCATCCATTGGCAGGTCGAGGCGGCCAAGCTCGCCTTCGCCGATCGCGACACCTATTACGGCGATCCCGATTTCGTCGACGTGCCCATCGAGACGCTGCTGTCGGACGCTTACAACGACGAGCGTCGACGGTTGATCGGGGCCGAGGCGTCGCTGGAGCAGCGGCCGGGCGTGATCCCCGGGTTCGGCAAGGCGCTTTCGGTCGCGCGCGGCGCGGCCGCCGCTTCGACAGGCGGCGGCGCGGGCGAGCCGACCGTCGGAAGACTTGGCGACAGCCGTGGCGACACCGTGCATTTCGACATCATCGACCGCTGGGGCAACATGGTCGCGGCGACGCCCTCGGGCGGATGGCTGCAATCCTCGCCGACGATTCCCTCGCTGGGCTTCTGCCTGGGAACGCGGGCGCAGATGTTCGTGCTCGACGCCGATCATCCGGCGGGGCTCGCCCCCCGCAAGCGGCCGCGCTCTACGCTCTCCCCGACCCTCGCGCTGCGGGACGGCAAGCCTTATCTCGCCTGGGGGACGCCCGGCGGCGACCAGCAGGATCAATGGATCCCGCAGATGTTCCTGCGCCATGTCCATGCTGGTCTGAACCTTCAGGAAAGCATCGATGCGCCGGCTTGGCACAGCGAACATTTCCCCTCCTCGTTCTGGCCGCGCCAGGCGCGACCGGGCGTGCTGGCGCTCGAAGGCCGCGTGCCCGCGCGCACGGCGGAGGAGTTGCGGCGGCGCGGCCATATCGTGGAAATCGGCCCCGACTGGTCGGAGGGGCGGCTCGTCGCGGCGGCGCGCGATACCGATCGCCTGCGAGCGGCGGCCAATCCGCGCGGCATGCAGGGCTATGCGGCCGGGCGCTGAAACGGAGGCGGGGATGACAAGCAGACTGGCGGGCCGGCGCGCGGTCATCACCGGCGCGAGCCGCGGCATCGGCGCCGCCATCGCGCGGGCCTTCGCCGCCGAGGGCGCCGACGTGGCGTTCTGTCATTCCGACGACGAAGCCGGCGCGCAGGCCGTCGCCGCCGAGGTCGCAGGCCTGGGCGGCCGCGCGTTCTTCTGGCGCTGTGACGTCGGCGACATGGCGGCGGCGACGGCGTTCTATGCGGATGCCGAGGCGGCGCTGGGCGCGGTCGACATCCTCGTCAATAACGCCGGCGTCAGCGAGGAAGCGCTCGTCGAACATATAACAATGGACTCGCTGGAGTGGATGCTGAACGTCCATTTCAAGGCGACGTTCCGGCTTTCCCAACTCGCCTATGCCGGCATGAAGGCGCGCGGATACGGCCGCATCATCAACATCAGCTCCAATCTCGCCTACAAGGGCGCGCCGGGCCTTGCCCATTACAGCGCGGCCAAGGCGGCGGTAGTGGGCTTCACCCGCGCTTTCGCACAGGAGGCCGCGCCGCATGGCGTGCTGGTGAATTCCATCGCGCCGGGCCCGGTGGACACGCGGCTCAACGACACGCTGAGCGCCGAATGGAAAGCGTGGAAGGTCGGCAGCTTGCCGGTCAAGCGCTTCGGCCGCCCCGAAGAGATCGCGCCGACCGCCGTGTTGCTCGCCTCCTCCGATGGCGATTTCTATGTCGGCCAGACGCTGCATCCCAACGGCGGCGACATCATGCCGTGACCCGGCGCCCTCAAACCCGCGCGCGGGCGAGATAATCCGCATAGGCGGCAAGGCCCTCCGCGAGCCCGACTTGCGGCCGGTAACCGAAATCGCGCAGCGCCAGGGCGCCGTCGAGCGGCCCCATGCGCCCATCCATTTCCTCGCTTGGCGTCTTGGATACGCGCCGTTGCAGTCCAGGCAGGACCGAGGCGGCGAGCGCGGCGACCTCGTGCTCGGTCCGCCAGCTGCCCCCGGCAATATTGTAAGCAAATTCCGGCAGGGCCGGCGCATCGAGGGCGCCGATGAGCGCGCGCACGACGTCGTCGATATGCACGAACTGGCGCCGCGCGGGGCTTTCGGCGGGGAGATCGAACGCCTCGCCGTTGTGCGCGGCCGCGATCATCGCGCGCAGGAAACACGCCGTCGTGCGCCCGGGCCCATAGACGGAGGCGATGCGCAACACCGTCGCCGGCACGCCGAGCGCTTTGCGATAGGCGCCGAGCGCCGTCTCCATCGCAACCTTGCTGGCGCCGTAGACGTCGCGCGCCCGCAGCGACGCCGTCTCCGCGACCGGCGCGAAGTCGTCCTGATCGCCGTAGACGGCGAGCGAAGACAGCGCAATGAACCGGCGCGCCCCCGCCTCGCGCGCGGCTTCGGCGACGTTGACGGCCCCGCCGACGTTGATCGCGAAGGCGCGGCGGGGATCGCCGGCGACGACCATCGGCCCCGACACCGCGCCGCAATGCACCACCGCCGCGCCCGCGTGCTCGCGCAGGAGCGCCGCGACAGCGCCCGCGTCTTCGAGATCGACGATGTGAACGGACGCCCCGCCGGCGGCCGGCCGCATGTCCGTCGCCACGACGCGGCGCCCCTCGGCCGCCAGCGCACGCGCCAACGCCCCGCCGATCAGCCCCGCCGCGCCGGTGACGATGATGGTCATACCCCGGCTCACGCGGCCTTGGGATGCCGGCGGCGCCAATGTTCGGCGACCTCCTGGCCGGTGCAGAACCAGACTTTGTCGTGCCGGCGCGCATGTTCGAGGAAGCGGATGAGCCCGACCGCGCGCGCGGGCCGCCCGACGAGGCGGTCGTGCAGGCCGATGCTCATCAGCTTGGGCTCATCGGCCCCCTCCTCATAGAGCAGGTCGAAACAGTCGATCATGTAGCGGGCGAAATCCTCGGCCGTGCCGAACCCGTTGTGATCGTAGCGGTTGTCGTTGGTTTCGTAGGAATAGGGGATGACCAGATGATCGTGGCTCCCGACCTCGACCCAGTAAGGCAATTCGTCGTTCAACGAGTCGCGGTCGTAGAGAAAGCCGCCGTGCTCGACGAGCAGCCGGCGCGTGTTCTGGCCTGGGCGGCCCGTCATCCATCCGACCGGCGCTGCGCCCGTCAACGACTTGATGCCCTCGACCGCGAGCGCGATATGCTCCCGCTCCAGCTCTTCCTCGACGGTCTGGTAATCGATCCAGCGATAGCCGTGGCTGACGATCTCATGGCCGTCGGCGAGAAACGCCTCGACGGCGTCAGGGTTCTGTTGCAGCGCGCGCACGACGCCGAGCACGCTGACTTTGACGTCGAACCGCTTGAGAATGCGCAAAAGACGCCAGTTGCCGACGCGCGGACCATATTCGAACGCGCTTTCAACGATGGGGCTTCGCCGACCCGCCAGCGAGGAAAATCCGGTGTCGGTCAGCATGTTCTCCGACACCCCGTCGCCTTCCAGGATCGAACGCTCGCCGCCCGCCTCGAAATTGAGATTGATATTGATGGCGATGCGCGCCTGACCGGGCCAGCCGGGATTCGGCGGCGTGCGGCCATAGCCGCGAAAGTCCCTCGCCGATGCGTTCATCGCCCGTCTCCTCTCCAGCGCTTGCATTATGGATACGAAGCACAAGCCGGGCCAACCGAGGCCCCGGCTGGCGCCAAGATTGCGGGGCATCGGGCGCCAACGCACGAGGGAGCTCTCGCATGAGTACGCCCACCCCATCCGCTTCTCACCAGCCCAAGCCCTATGTCTGGTCCGGGCCGCCGCTCGCGCAGGCCCGCAGCCTCGACCGCAACTGCTATGTCTCGCCGGAATTCTTCCGCGTCGAACTCGAACACGTTCACGCGCGCGGCTGGATCCTCGTCGGGCGGGTCGAGGAATGGCGGGAGCCGGGGCATTACAGGGCCATCGACACAGTCGGCGGCCCCGCGATCGTCCTGCGCGACGAGCGCGGCGAGTTGCGCGCGATGGCCAATTTCTGCCGCCACCGCGGCGCAAAGCTCTTGGAGGGCGCGGGGGTCGCCCGTAAAATCCTGTGCCCCTATCACGCCTGGGCCTATCGTCTGAATGGCGCGCTGCTGGCCGCGCCCTCGATGGAGGAGACCGCCGACTTCCGCGCCGACGATTGGGGCCTGGAGCCGATCCGGCTCGAAACCTGGGCTGGTTTCGTATTCCTCAACTACAGCGAGGATGCGCCGGGTCTGCTCGCCGACCTCGGCGATCTCGTCGATCTCCTGGCTTCGCACAAACTCGAAGACATGGTCTGCACCTGGCGCAAGGAGATTGTCTTCAACTGCAACTGGAAGCTGCTGGTCGAGAACGCGATGGAGACCTACCACACCGGGACCGTCCACGCGGCCACCGTCGGCGCCCAGAAATCGGTGAGTTTCGCCGGCACGGGCGAGTGGATGGGGATGCAGGTGCTTTCCGACAAGAGCATCGCCGTGCTGAACGGCGACCCGCCCTTCAAACCCATCGCGGATCTGTCCGAGCAGGCGCGAAAGGGAACGTTCTTCATGTTCCTGCATCCGACCACGCAATTCTGCTGCGCGCAGGATTGCATGTGGTGGCTGTCGCCCCGCCCCGTCGCCGCCGACAAGACCGTGCTGGAAATCGGCGGCTGCTTTCCGCGCCAGACCGTCGAACAGCCGGGCTTCGAACAAGACGCCGAGCCCTATTACAAGCGTTGGGAGGCGGTCGCGCTGGAAGACGGCGGCGTGCTGGAGAAACTCCAGGTCGCCATCGCCTCGCGGCTATTTCGCCCCGGCCCGCTTTCGTGGCGCGACGATCTCGTGCACACGTTCGACCAATGGGTGCTAAACCATATGCCGGAGGCGGCGCGCTCGATCTAACCCGGCCGACTACGCCGCGCGTTACGTTTATCGTCGGACCCGCGGCCGAACAACGAATCCTGAAGATTGGCGTGCAGCGTCGACAGGTGACGGCGCATCGCCAGTTCGGCGGCGCGGCCGTCATGGCGGCCGATGGCCTCGACGATGGCTTCATGCTGCTCGTTGGTGACGAGCAGCCCTTGCGCGTCGCGCACCTTGGCGCGTGTCTCGCGCCAGGACGGGGTCAGCCGGATGCGGTCGATGACGTCGAACGTCATCAACAGCAGGCGATTGCCGGCCGTCTCCGCGATCTCCCGGTGAAACGCGCCGTCCAACTGCTCCATCTGTTCCGGCGTCGTGGCTTGAGCGAGCCGCCGTCGCAACGAGTCTAGACGGCTTATCCCCTCCGGCGCCGATTTCGCGGCGGCGAGACGCGCGAGGCCGGGCTCGATTTCCAGCCGGGCTTCCATGACTTCGAGCGGCCCCAGCTTCTGCGCCAAGGAGGCCGCCATTACGTCGGAAAACGCAGGCTTCGGACCGACGAACGTGCCCTTGCCCTGATGACGCCAGATGCGTTCTTCGGAGGCGAGCGTCGCCAGCGCCGCGCGCACCGCGCGGCGACCGACGCCGAAGTCCTGCGCAAGCCTACGTTCGCTCGGCAGCCGCCATTCGCCGCGATCCCCGTTTGCGTCCACGAGCCGCCGGATCTGCGCCAGCGCGTTCCCGATTTGCAGCGCATTCGGATCTGTCAAGGAGCGACGCCTTCGGACTCTGGGCCGCGCCGCGAGCGCGGGAGGCCGCCGCCCTGATGTGACGTCATCTCTGATCGACAATCAAGGGCTGTTTCAACTGCCGCCGGATGGGTCGTTCCTTATCCCCGCCCGGAGCGCCGCTTCGACGCACGAACCAATTTTTCACTGGTTCGTCGCCGAGTGTCTCCTTTATGAGCAGACGCTCAAATCATGGGGCCAGAATTTCGGCGCCGTGGCAAACATGCGCGAACCATCGGGCCGATTGGTCAGCATAACGCTGGCACAAACATTGCGATCTCGTCTACGGGCAAGCGGCGAGGCGCGCTCAAGGCCGGCGCGACAGACAATCAAAAGACGATCTCGGGCCATACCCGGACGGATGAGCGGTTCTAAGGGGACAATCACAAGAACGCGCAAGGCGTCGATCTACGGCCGGCGAGCGGCCATAAGAGAGGTCGAGCAAGCTTATGATTGATCACTACGCCGCCGCAAATTTCGAGCTTCTGAAGGGCGGAACGCTGCCGGAAGCGCGGCTCGCCTTCCGCACCCTCGGAACCCTGTCGCCCAACAAGGATAATGTGATCCTTTCGCCGACTTGGTACAGCGGCGACGACGCCGGCGTCGTGGCGGCAATGATGGGCGCGGACCGGGCGCTCAACCCGGACAAATACTTCATCGTCATTCCCAACCTGCTCGGCGGCGGCGTCTCGACCTCGCCGAGCAACGCGCCCGCGCCGTTCGACCGCGCGCGTTTCCCGCGCGTGACGCTCTACGACAACGTCCGGCTTCAGCGCATGATGCTGAGCGAACGTTTCGGAATCGATCGCATCAAGCTCGTCGCGGGATGGTCGATGGGCGGCTGTCAGGCGTTTCAATGGGCGGCGCAATATCCGGACGCCGTCGAAGCCGTGGCGCCGCTCTGCTGTTCCGCGCGCACCGCGCATTTCAACAAAGTGTTTTTGCTTTCGCTCAAGCGCGCGCTCGAACTCGACCCCGTCTTTTCGGGCGGCTTTTATCGCGAACCGCCGCTCGCCGGCCTCAAGGCCTTCGCCGCGATCTACGCCGGCTGGGGCTTTTCCGAGCCGTTCTACCGCAACGAGGAGTTTCGCGGCATGAACGCGAAATCCGCCGAGCAATTCGTCGAATATTTCTGGGAGCCGGCGTTCATCCATCACGACGCCAACAATCTTCTGGCGATGCTGTGGACGTGGCAGCACGGCGATATCAGCGACAACCCGATCTACAACGGGGATTTCGACCTCGCCCTTCGCTCCATCAAGGCCAGGACCTTCATCCTCCCGGGCCAGTACGATTCCTACTTTCCCCCGTCGGACAGCGCCTATGAGGCCAAAGGGATCGCCGGCGCGCAATGCCGGCCGATCCCCTCGACCTGGGGTCATATGACGATCTGGAATCCGGCGGACCGGCCCTTCATCGACGCAAGCCTGCGGGAAGCCCTCGGCGAGGCCTGAGCGTCCGACCTTTGTCTGTTTCAAAAGGGAGTTTGGTAATGGCGGCTAGAATGCATTCGATCCTCGGCGGCGCCCTGCTCGCCGTCTTCGCGCTCACGGGCGCGGCGCGCGCGGCGAGTTGCGAGCCCGACAAGGTCGCGGCCAAATATCCGAGCCTCGCGGGCAAGACGATCAAGATCGGCCAGGACGGCGAAAGCCCGCCCTACAGCTTCCGCGATCCCAAGGATTTCAACCATCTCATCGGCCTCGACGCCGACCTCGCCCGCGCCACTTTCGAATGTGCGGGGCTGAAGGTCGAGTTCATGACCGGCGGTTGGTCGGGACTGTTGCCGGCCGTGATCTCGGGCCAGGCCGACGCGATGTGGGATACCCTCTATTACACGCCCGCGCGGGCGGAGAAGGTGGATTTCGTCACCTATCTCACCGCCGCGACCGGCGGATTGGTCGCCAAGGGCAACCCGAAGGGCATTCATTCGCTCGACGACGTCTGCGGCAAGCGCGCGACCGCGGGCCTGGGGACGGTTGAAGAGGCCAAGTTCCGCGAACTCAGCAAACAATGCGTCGCGGCGGGCAAGCCTGACATTTCCATCGTCACCTATCCCGACATGCCCGGCGGCACGCGCCTGATCCAGAACGACCGCGCCGATGTGATGATGACCGACTTCGGCATGGTGAGTTCCTTCGTCAAGGCCAATCCGGCCGCGTTCGAGAACGGCTTCACTATCGTCACCGATTACAAGATCGCGGTCGGCTACACCAAAAACAACAAGGACCTCGGTCAGGCGATCCTCGACGGGCTCAGCACCTTGCGCGAGAACGGGACGGAGAAAGCGATCTTCGAGAAATACGGCGTCGATTACTCGCTTTCGCGCGTGTCCGAGATCCTGACGAAATAGGAGCGTTGCGGGAGGGCGGAAATTTGGTCTTGCTACGATTCCGGCGGCCTCTCGCTGGGACTGGAGCGGTTGCTTGCGCGGCCGTTCTTCCCACGCTCGCGCAGGCTCAAAGCGCGTCCGGCGACACGCCGGTTTCCGGCGTGATGGAGTTGCTGTCCTATACCGTCGAGCCGTTCCTGCTCGCGGGCGCGGGTATGGCGCTTCAGATCGCCTCGCTTGCGATGATCGGCGGGCTCGTTCTCGGTCTCGGCCTCGCGCTGATGCGGCTCTCCCGCCATGCGCCCGTGCGCGGCGTCGCGTGGTTCTATATCTGGTTCGTGCGCGGCACGCCGCAGCTTCTCCAGCTCGTTTTCATTTACGACGCGCTGCCGCTGGTGGGGATCAAGTTCGACACCTTCACGACGGCGGTGCTGGGATTTGCGCTCAATGAGGCGGCGTTCAGCGCCGAGATCATTCGCGGCGGCATCCTTTCGGTCAACCGCAACCAAAGCGTGGCGGCCTCCGCCTTCGGCATGGGGCCGTTTCTGGCGCTGCGCCGCATCGTGCTGCCGCAGGCGATGCGCGCCATCCTGCCCGGCATGTCCAACGACGTGATCAGCCTGATCAAGGGCACGTCGATCGCCTCCGTTATTTTTGTCAACGAACTGACCTTCCGCAGCCAGCAGATCGTCGGGCAGAATTTCAAGTTCTTCACCGTCTTCGGCGCCGCCGGCGTCATCTATCTCGTCATGACCAGCGCCGTCGCGCTCGGCCAGACGCTGCTGGAGCGGCGGTTCAATCTCGACATCGACCGCGAGGCGGGACGCGGCTCCGCTGTCCCGGCGTTTCTCCTCAAGGCGCTGCCCTTTCTCGCGCCGAAGCCCAAGGCTGCCGCGCCCGCCGCGCCTGCCAAGGCGGGGGCCGCCGCCGGGCTCGACTGGATCGCCAAGGTCACGACCGCGGCGGACGGAGAGGCGGCCGCGGACGACAACCCGTTCGTCGAATGCCGCAACGTACAGAAATCCTATGGCGCGCGCGAAGTGCTGCGCGGCATCGATTTCAATGTGAGCCGCGGCGAGGTCGTCGTCATCATGGGGCCGAGCGGTTCCGGCAAGAGCACCTTGCTTCGCCTCATCAACCATCTGGAGACGCTCGACTGGGGCGAGATCAAGGTCGAGGGCCGTCATGTCGGCTACGTCAGGCAGAATGGGACCTTGCGTCCGGCGCGCGATCTGGCGCGGGCGCGGGCCTCGGCGCGCATCGGCATGGTGTTCCAGCATTTCAATCTGTTCGATCACCTAACCGCGCTCGAAAACATCATGGAGGCGCCGGTGCAGGTCTACGGTCAAGCCAGGGAAGCGGCCGAGTCGCTGGCGCTCAATCTGCTTGCCACGGTGGGTCTGAGCCAGCACGCCCATAAGCTGCCGGGGCGGCTGTCGGGCGGGCAGCAGCAGCGTGTAGCCATCGCCCGCGCTCTGGCCATCGCGCCGCGCCTGATGCTGTTCGACGAGCCGACCTCCGCGCTCGATCCCGAACTCGTCGGCGAAGTGCTCGGCGTGATGCGGCGGCTGGCGGAAGCGGGCATGACGATGATCGTCGTTACCCATGAGGTCCGCTTCGCGCGCGAGGTCGCCGACCGCGTGGTCTTCATGGACGAGGGCGTCATCGTCGAGCAGGGGCGGCCGGAGGAGGTTCTGGGCGCGCCAAAACAGGAGCGCACGCAGCGCTTCCTGCGCATGGTCGAGAAAGAGGAGGAGGCCGCTTAAGCGCGGCGCCTCACGGTCAGGGATCGGTTGATGCGGCTCTCCATCGATATCGGCGGCACGTTTACCGATCTCGTCGTCGACCGGGACGAGCGGCTGTCGCTGTTCAAGGCGCCGACCACCCATCCCGACCCGGCGCCGGGCATTCTGGCGGCGCTTTCGCTTGCGGCCGGCGCCTTCGGCGTCGAACTGCGCGCGTTTCTCGGCGAAGCGGAAATGCTATTTCATTCGACGACGCGCGCGATCAACGCGGTCGTCACGGGGCGCACCGCCCGCACCGCGCTCATCGTCAGCGAAGGACATCCCGATATCCTCTTGATCCGCGAGGGCGGCCGCACCGATCCCTTCAACTATCAGATCCCTTATCCCGAGCCCTATATCCCGCGCTCGCTCACCTTCGAGGCGCCGGGCCGCATCTGGTCGGACGGGCGGGAATTGGCGCCGCTCGACGAGGCGAAGGTTATCGCGGCCATCGAGCGCATGCGCGGCTTGAAGGTCGAGGCGGTCGCCGTTTCGCTTTTGTGGTCCATCGTCCAGCCCGCGCACGAGTTGCGCGTCGGCGAGCTGTTGGATCGCTGGCTGTCCGGCGTCCCCTACACTCTGTCGCATCGCCTCAATCCGACCGTGCGCGAATACCGGCGCACCTCGTCGGCGGCGATCGACGCTTCGCTGAAGCCGGTGATGACCGACTATCTCACGTCTTTGCAAACTCGCCTGACCGAGCACGGGCTCAAGGGCCGCATCTTCGGCGTGACCTCGCAGGGCGGCCTCGTCGATCTCGCCGAACTGGCGGAGCGGCCGATCCTCTGTCTGAATTCCGGGCCATCGATGGCCCCCGTCGCCGGGCGTCATTTCGCCGCGCTCGAAGGGACCGGGACCGCCATCGTGACCGACGCGGGCGGCACGACCTACGACGTCAGCCTCGTCAAGGACGGCGCCATTCCCTGGACGCGCGAGACCTGGCTCGGGCCGATCTATCGCGGGCATCTCACCGGTTTTCCCTCGGTCGACGTCAAGAGCATCGGCGCGGGCGGCGGCAGCATCGCGCGGGTCGATTCCAGCGGCCTGCTGCATGTCGGACCGGAAAGCGCCGGCTCGACGCCGGGGCCGGTGTGTTACGGGCGCGGCGGCGAAAAGGCGACAGTGACCGACGCCGCAGTGGCTCTCGGCTATATCGACCCGACCTATTTCCTCGGCGGCCAGATGGAACTCGCGCGCGAAGGCGCGGAACGGGCGCTGGCGCGCGACGTCGCCGCGCCGCTCGGTCTCGGCCTTGCCGAGGCGGCGCTCGCCGTCATCGATCTCGCGACCGAGCAGATGGTCAACGCCATCGAGGACATCACGGTCAAACAGGGCGTCGATCCCAAGGGAGTTGCGCTTATCAGCGGCGGCGGCGCGGCCGGCCTCAACGCGGTTCTGGTCGCGCGCCGGCTCGGCTGCTCGACCGTGATCGTGCCCGACGTCTGCGCCGCGCTCAGCGCGACGGGCGCGATGATGTCGGAAATGACGCGAGACTTCTCGGTGACCGAATTCATGCCGACCCGCCGCTTCGACGCAGTCCGCGCCAAAGCGATTCTCGCCGGCCTGCGCGAAAGGGGAGAAGCGTTTCTCGCCTCGGCGGGCGCCGGCGCCCATGACAAGCGCATCGATTTCGCCTTCGAGGGCCGCTATCCGAGTCAGGTCTGGGAGATCGAGACGCCGCTCGAACCCTCCTATCTCGACAGCCCCGTCGCCGCAGGCCGGCTGGCGGCGGCCTTCCACGCCCGGCACATGTCGCTGTTCACCTTCCGCGACGACGGTGACGAGATCGAAATCATGAGCTGGCGCGCCGTGGCGCGTTGCCGCGTCGGCGAGGCCAGCCGGACGACGCTGGAGCGCATGCGCGGTAAAGGCCCGGCAGTGGTCCGCCGCGTGATGGCGTTCCATGAGACCGGCGCGGCGGAGACGCCCGCCTATCGTCTCGACGAGATCGAAGCGGGCGGCGAAATCGCGGGGCCGGCGGTGATCGAGTCGCGCTTCACCACGGTTGTGGTGCCGCCCGGCGCCGTCGCGCGGCGGCCGGAGATCGGCCGGCTCGTCATCCAATGCTGAACAGCGGGACTCGAACAAGATGACGGCAGAGCCGGAAAGGAGCTTCGACGGCGTCAAGCTCGCCATTCTTCAGCGGCGCTTCGAAGGCGTGACGCGCAAGATGGCCAACACGCTGCTGCGCACGGCGCGCTCGGGCGTCATCAACACCGCGCGCGATTTCTCCTGCGCGCTGGTGACGTCCGACTGCGAACTTCTGACCGCCGCCGACAGCTACCCGATTCATGTCGTCGGCGGCGCCGATCTGATGGCGCGGGCTATGCACGAAATGCATCCGGTCCTGCGTCCCGGCGACGCCTTCCTGCACAACTCGCCCTATCATGGCAACAGCCACGCCGCCGATCACACCATCCTCGTGCCCGTCTTCGACGACGACGGCGCGCATCGCTTCACCGTGCTCGCCAAGGCGCATCAGGCCGATTGCGGCAACTCGCTGCCGACGACCTATATGGGCCGCGCGCGCGACGTCTACGAAGAGGGCGCGCTGATCTTTCCCGCCGTGAAGGTCCAGAGCGATTACAAAGACATTCAGGACATCATCAACATCTGCATGATGCGCATCCGCGCGCCGCAGCAATGGCGCGGCGATTTTCTGGCGACCTTGGGCGCCGCGCGCATCGGCGAGCAGGAAATCCGCCGCATGGGGCGCGAACTCGGCTGGGAGACGTTGCGCCGCCACGCGCTCGACTGGTTCGACCTTTGCGAACGCCAGATGATCGAAACCATTCGCGGCATCAAGGCGGGCCGCGCGCGCGCCACCTCCGTCCACGATCCGCTGCCGCGCACGCCGGAGGCCGGCATTCCTGCAACCGCCGATGTGACAGTGGACCCTGAACGCGCCATCATCACCGTCGATATGACCGACAATATCGACTGCCTGCCCGTCGGGGTGAACCTCAGCCGCGCCTGCGCGCGCACGGCGGCGCTGGTCGGCGTGTTCAACAGCCTGCCGCGCCCGATGCAGCCCAACGCCGGCAGCCTGCGGCGCATCGTCGTGCATCTGCGCGAGGGCTGCGTCGTCGGCATTCCGCGCCACCCGACCAGCACTTCGGTCGCGACCACCAATCTCGGAGACCGCGTCACCAACGCCGTGCAAAGCGCGCTGGCCGCCATCGATCCCGCCATCGGCATGGCCGAGGGCGGCGCCGCCATTCCGCCCGCCGCCGGCGTCGTCTCCGGGCTCGACCCGCGCACCGGCCATTACTTCGTCAACGAAGTGATCCTGGCCTCGGCCGGGGGCGGCGGCACGCCGACGCAGGACGGTTGGCTCTCGCTGTTCTCGATGGGCAACGCCGGCATGCCGTTTTACGACAGCGTCGAAGTCGACGAAATGCTCCACCCGATCTGCGTCGACAGGCGCCATATCCTCACCGATTCTGAAGGCGCCGGCCGGCATCGCGGAGCGCCGGGCATCATGACGGTGTTCCGGCCCGTCGATTGCGAAATGGAGCTTGGCTTTTGCAGCGACGGCACCGTCAATCCCGCCAAGGGCGTGTGCGGCGGCCAGGACGCCCAGCCTGCGCGGCAATGGCTGCTCGCCGAAGACGGCGCCGTGACGCCGCTCTCCACCTCCGAGCAGGTGCGGGTGCGCGCCGATCAGGCGGTCTATTCGCTCTCCTGCGCCGGCGGCGGCTACGGCGACCCGGCCGGACGCGATCCTGCACGCGTCGCCCGCGACGTGCGCGAGGGCTGGATTAGCGCCGCGCGCGCCCGCGAAATCTACCGGACCGAACTGACCGCCGATTTCGCCATCGACGCGGACGGCACGCGCCGCCTGCGCTCGACCCAGCCCGGAGAAACGCCGCGTGCCGACCCATCATGAACTGCCTTTTCGCCCCGACTGCATGGTCTGGGGAACCTTCGACGCCGCGATTTCGCCGAAGCTGCGCATCGCTTCGGGCGACAGCGTCGCGCTGAAGGCGCTGCCGGCCTGCACCAAAACGCGCCTGCCGACCAACCCGGCCTTCGTCATCGATCCCGTGCTGGCCGAGGCGCTCGACGTGTTGCCGCAGGGTCCTTCGGCGCATTTTCTTTCCGGTCCCGTTTACGTCGAGGGCGCGGAGCCCGGCGATGTCCTGCAAATCGATATCCTCGACGTCCAGCCCTGGATGGACTGGGGCTACATGACGATCCAACCGCTGAAGGGAACGCTGCCCGACGACTTCCCCACCGCCTCGCTGCTGCACGCGCATATCGACCGGGAAGCGGGCCTGATTCACATGCTGCCCGGGCTCGATGTCGCGCTAGACCCGTTCTTCGGCGTGATCGGCGTAGCGCCGCCGCCGCACTGGGGACCGCAGCCGACGATGGTTCCGCGCGTGTTCGGCGGCAATCTCGACAACAAGGAGCTTCGCGCCGGGACGACGCTCTATCTCCCCGTGCAGACGGCGGGCGCGCTGTTCTCGGCGGGCGACGGGCACGGCGCCCAGGGCGATGGCGAGGTCTGCCTGACCGCGCTCGAAACCGGCATGGCGGGCGTATTCCGCCTCACCGTGCGCAAGGATCTCGGCTGGACCTGGCCCTTCGCCGAAACCGCGACGCACTTTGTCTCCATGGGTCTCGATGAAGACCTAGACGACGCCGCGCGTCAGGCCGTGCGCGAAATGATCCGCCACATCGTCGAGCGCGCCGAGGTGTCGCGCGAACACGCCTACATGCTCTGCTCGCTCGCCGGCGATCTCCATGTCACGCAGACCGTCGACGGCAACAAGGGCGCGCATATGATGCTGCGCAAAAGCCTGCTCGACGGCGTGCGGAGGGCCGACGTGGCGTGACAGCGGCGGAACAGGCCCGGGCCTGGCCGCTCGACGATCAGCCGGTTGCGCTGAGCGCGGCGCCCGGGCCGGTTGTCGCTGTCACCTGTCCGGTCGGGATCAACGACGTCGTCATAAGCGCCGTGCAGGGCCACGCCTCCGATGAAATACTTAGGCGCGGCGTCGATCCGTTCAATCGCCCTTACGCCGACGGCGCTGCACACCCCCGCGTCATGAGCTTTTCGCTTCACTCATATTTATTTCGGCTAAGACCGGCCATTTTACGCATCATCAGATGCTGAGGGGCGCAGCGAACTTCCGAAATCCGACGCGGTTCAACTCGCGGCAATTGGCTGCATGGGTAAGAGCCTGTCCCCGAGATCATGATCCCAGATTCATGCGGTACACGTCTAGCCGGCTATCGCCTGCGTCGCCGGGTGACTACCGCAACGCGACGGCGAGGCGAACGGCCGCCACTTTGAGCGCGAGCGCGATCGCGCTGCGCATCCCGCCGGCTCCCTCTGAGCCAGGGCGTTAGGCGCCGGCGCGCGTAGGTTATGCGGCAAGGTCGAAGAGAAACGCGTAGCTCGCAGCCCTACCCCCAAACCCCCATCGAAGCGCTTGGGACGGCGCAAACTGCGGTGAGCGCGAAGGCGGCCACATTATCGACGACCCGACGCGGCGAAGGTCTGATGCTCTCCTTAACACCCAGCTGGCCCAAAACTTGCCAGCCCGAGATGTTTTTGCCTAAGTCCGGCCCCTCCATGAGACGGTGAGAGTTAAGGTGACGCTTCGTGACTAAGCATTCCTGGCGCGTTGGCCTCTTGTTTTCCCAGACAGGCGCCACCGGCGCCGTCGAGCGAACCGCACTCCAAGCCAGCCTGCTGGCGATCGAAGAAATCAATTCGGCCGGAGGCGTGCTGGGTTCGCCGCTGGAAGCGGTCGTTACCGATCCGCAGTCCGTGCCCGCCAACTACGGCGTCCAAGCCGAGCGACTGCTGAACACCGAACGCATCAAGCTCATATTCGGCTGCTACATGTCCAGCACACGAAAACTCACCATCCCGGTCGTTGAGGCTCTCAGAGGACTTCTCTTCTATCCAACCCTTTACGAAGGCTTCGAATATTCGCCGAACTGCATCTATACGGGCGCTTGCCCGAACCAGAATTCCATACAGTTGGCCCGGTACTTGCTTCACGTACACGGAAATCGTTTTTTGATGGTCGGCTCGAACTATGTCTACCCCTATGAAACGAACCGGATCATGAGCGACCTGGTGGTCCAAGGCGGGGGCAAAGTGCTTGACGAAATTTATGTGCCCCTGAACGCGGAAAGTCGCGACTTCACACGCGCGTTGCGGCAAATCGACAAGCTGAAGCCAGATGTCGTGTTCTCCACGGTGGTCGGCGCCGCGACGGCACTATTCTACGAACGCTATCATGATACGTTTGGCTCCGAGCGCGCCCCGATCGCCAGCCTTACGACGAGTGAGGCCGAGGTGGCGGACATGCGGCCCGAGGTTGCCGAAGGCCACGTGACCGCGGCGCCCTTCTTCGAGACGCTCGGCACCCCGGCCGCGCGGAAATTTGTCGGCAGTTACAAGGAGCGGTTCGGGCCGGACGCACCAGTCTCCGCCTGCGCCGAAGCCGCCTATTTCCAAATGCATTTGGTGGCGCGCGCGCTTCGGCGCACTGGCACAGACGACCCGGACATGCTGCTGCGCGAATTGCGCGAGGCCGAATTCGACGCGCCGCAGGGTCGCGTAAAGATCGACGCTCAGAACAACCACGCCTATCTCTGGCCGCGCGTCGCCCGCGTCGATGCACGCAAGAAATTCCAGATCGTCTGGAACCCAGGCGTCCGGGTGAAGCCTGACCCCTACTGCGTCGTCCAGAGTCTCGACGACTGGTCAGCCGATCCGCTCACTCCCCTTCCCGCCTGACCGGGGAGCCGCTCGCGGATGTCCGACAGCGTTCTGCGCGATTTGCGGGAATTGCGGGTGCAGGTCATTCACCCGCCTGACGACGAGGGCAAGAATCTCGTCGACCATCTCAAGCGCATCGGCTGTAACGTAGACGCCGCCTGGCCCATTCCCGACGCCGCTTCAGAGCATGCCGACATTCTCATGCTCGCCATCGATTTTCACGCACGCGACGCAATTCGTCGCCTGCTTCGCGGTCATGGCGAAAACGCCGCGGCGGTTATCGCCGTCGTCGATTACGAAAACCCCTCCACCCTCCAACTCGTACTGGAATCGCGCGCGCTCGCAGTGACCGAGAAGCCAATCCGTCCGTTCGGCCTGCTGACCACCATCATCCTGGCGCGTACATTATGGTTGGAGCGACGACGCACGCGTCGGCAGATCGAGAAGCTGGAAGCTAAACTCGCCGGTCAACATAAAATCCAGCGCGCAAAGGCCATTCTGATCCAATCGCAGGGGATGAATGAGGACGACGCCCATACGACCATCCGCAAACAGGCCATGGCCAAACGCACTTCGATGGAAGACATCGCGTCCGCAATCATTACCGCAAATGAACTCTTGACAACGAAATTTTCTCGCGCTTAGCTGTTGACGTTGGGGGATGAACCCTGACGTGAGCTGCGTGACAATGACGTCTCGCAGCTAGGCTGCGAAGCCCGAAGAGCCCGCGAGGGCTCGTCGGGCTTTTTTCATTTCCGGCGCCGGATCTGGCTTCGGCGCCCATCCACACACGGCCGCTCGCGCGGCTGAAGCGTTTCGCTCGCTCTGGCGACGGAACAACCACATCTGCGCGTCCATCCCGGGCGCGAGAATGAGAACTCGTGTCCGGAGGACAGATATGAGAATCGATCGTCGCGCGTTCGTGAAAGCCGGTCTGAGCGGCGCCGCTTCGTTGGCAAGCCCGTCGTTCTTGCGTCCGGCCCTGGCTGCCGACAAGATCGACGTCGGGGTTCTGTTCTCGTTAACTGGCGGGCTTTCGATCATCGAAAAGTCGTTGCATGACGCGACGCTGATGGCCATTTCCGAGATCAACGCCGCTGGCGGCGTTCTGGGCAAACAGATCAATCCGATCGTCGAAGACGGCGCCTCAGACCCCAAAACCTACAACGAGAAAGCTTCAAAACTGGTCATTGAGAACCAACTCCCGACGGTCTTCGGTTCCTACACGTCCGCGAGCCGCAAGGCGGTACTGCCCGTGTTCGAGAAGCGCAACGCGATGTACTTCTATCCGACTTACTACGAAGGATTCGAGTGCTCCAAGAACGTCGTCTACACCGGCGCTGTTCCCAACCAACAGCTGTCAAATTTCATCCCGTGGATCATAAAGAACCTCGGCAAGAAGACGTTTTTCATCGTCGGATCCGACTATATCTATCCGCGCGAGATGGCCAAAGTCTGCAAGATTCTGATTGAGAAAAACGGCGGCAAATATGTCGCAGACGAATATCTGGAGCTGGGGCATTCCGAATGGGGCTCCATGGTCAACAAGATCAAGGCCTCGGGATGCGATGTGGTGCTCTCGAACGTGGTCGGCGATTCCGTCGTCGCCTTCTATCGCGAATTCAAAAATCAGGGCCTTACCCACGACAAGCTTCCGATCTGCGCGACAGTGACATCCGAGATCGAGATCGCCGCGATGGGCGCGGAATACGCGGTCAACAGTTATACTTCGTTTCCCTATTTCATGGCGGTCGATCTGCCGGAAAACAAAAGCTTCATCGAGCGCTACCGCGCTTTCGTGAAGGACCCCAAGGCCGTCACCCATCATGCGCTCTGCTGCGCCTATTTTCAGGTCTATCTGTGGAAGCAGGCAGTCGAGAAGGCCAAGTCCAACGCCGCCGACGCGGTGCGGGAAGGCGTGCGCGGGCAGGAGTTCAAGTCGCCCGGCGGCGCGGTGAAGGTCGAGGCGCAAAACCTGCACACATGGTTGACCCCGCGCATCGCTCAGTGGCAGGCGGACGGTCAGGGCAAGATCGTAGACGACTACAAGTCGCCGATCTTCCCGCTGCCCTACGCCGCCT
>Ga0316217_10002747_pt1 | contig 20862 bp, 10 predicted proteins | sample 1anoAmetaG_FD_203633 | JGI IMG/M metagenome (GOLD analysis project Ga0316217, IMG submission 203633) | Freshwater microbial communities from Trout Bog Lake, Wisconsin, USA - 1anoA | ecosystem: Environmental > Aquatic > Freshwater > Lake > Hypolimnion/Profundal zone | place: USA: Wisconsin...
AGGGGACCAAGCGCCAGAAGGGGGGGCAGGAGTTCTTCTACAAGTACCCGGTCGACCCGGCCAACCCGGCGATCACGGCGACGGACAGCTACTTCTACCTGGCGGTGGAGAGCGAGGGGCAAAACCCCCCCGACGGCTCCACGGTCGGGACGGGCGGGGTCGCCTACACCCTCACCAGCGACGGCGTCATGCCGATCAACGTCAGCACGGCGCCCCTGGTGGCGCCGACTTCGCCCGGCTCACCCGGCTCTCCGGTGACCTGGCCCGGCGAGACGCTCTCCTTCGGCCAGCAGAAGGTGTACCGCTTCCGGGTACCGGAAAACCTGACCAGCATCGAGGTCCATCTGAACAACCGCTCCGGCAACCCGGTCATGTCGCTGCGCCAGGACGCCGCAGGAGCCGGGACCATCCCGGCCCCGACCTACTACACCGGCGCCGACTACCTGGCGAGCGAGGGGGGGACCCCCGCCGCCTGGTACGACCCGAGCCTGATCACGGTTGCGAACCCCGTGCCGGGCGACTACACCCTGGTCGTCATGGCGGGCAACAGCTACGCGAACAACGTCGGGTATCTCAACCCCGATGCCGGCTACGACATCGAGATCGACGCCAAGACCGTCACCCTCGTCCCCTTCGCCGACGGCACGAGCCCCGTCGTGAACCAGGCTCCCAACACCTGGCAGTACTTCCGGATCATGGTGCCGGATGTGGACAGCTACCCCGGCTACCCGCTCCTGGGGTGGGACCTCAGGCTGGTGAACGTCACCGGGGGGACCCCCAGGATGGTGGTGCGGCGCGACACCCTGCCGGGCGACTTCAACACGAGCTACTCCTACGGCTGGCTGCCGGGCGGCAACAACTGGCCCACCGGCGAGCAGTGGGCCGCGGGGATCGACTGGACCGGGCGCAACTACGCCGCCCCCGGGGTGGACGGCAAGATCCAGACCCTGGTCATGGGGATGGGGAGCCCCCTGGAGACCGGGACCTACCTGGTCGGGGTGAGCGGGCCGGACACCATGAGCTACACCCTGCAAAGCCGGGGCATCGGCAAGAACAACCCCCAGGCGGATGCGCCCAAGCCCTGGCCCTGGCCCATCCCCGTGGGGGATCTGGCTTTCGCCGGCGGCAGCCAGGGGCGCCAGATCTCCGCGGGCGACCCCGGCCTGGCGCCGCGCGAGGCCGATTACTACCGGGTGCTGGTCCCGGCCGGCACCCCCAGCTGGTCGCTGCACCTGGTGCCGAGCGTCGGCGAGGCGCTGCTGGCGGTCCACAAGGGTAGCCTCCCCAACGTGGCGGCGAGCACCGGAGTGCCGAGCGACGGCCTCCCCCAGAACCAGCAGAACGAGGGGACCAAGCGCCAGAAGGGGGGGCAGGAGTTCTTCTACAAGTACCCGGTCGACCCGGCCAACCCGGCGATCACGGCGACGGACAGCTACTTCTACCTGGCGGTGGAGAGCGAGGGGCAAAACCCCCCCGACGGCTCCACGGTCGGGGCGGGCGGGGTCGCCTACACCCTCACCAGCGACGGCGTCATGCCGATCAGCGTTAGCACGGCGGCCCTGGTGGCGCCGACCCCCGCCAACCCCGCCGGGAGCCCGGTGACCTGGTCCGGCGAGACGCTCTCCTTCGGCCAGCAGAAGGCGTACCGCTTCCGGGTACCCGACAACCTGACCAGCCTCGAGGTCCGGCTCAACAACCGGGTCGGCAACCCGATCATGTCGCTGCGCCGGGACGCCCCGGGGGGAGGGAACCTCCCGACCCCGACCTACTACACCGGCGCCGACTACCTGGCGAGCGAGGGGGGGACCCCCGCCGCCTGGTACGACCCGAACCTGATCACGGTCGCCACCCCGGCGCCCGGCGACTACACCCTGGTCGTGATGGCGGCCAACAGCTACCTGAACAACTCCGGATACACCTACCCGGACGCGGGGTACCAGGTGGCGGTCGCCGCCCAGGCCCCGGCACCGCTGACCGCCGACGGCGGGAGCGCGACCGGCCACCTGGTCGACCAGCAGTTCAGCTACTACCAGCTGGTGATACCGGAGAACGTCGACGGCTTCCCGGTGGCCGGCCTCAAGATCGGAACGGCGGCCAGCAACGGCGCGGTGAAGCTCTACATCACCAAGGGGGAGGGGAACATCCCGGGCGCCTCCAACCAGACGGCGCTCGCCTCCTCCACCCCCTTCGTCGTGGTGACCCCCCCCTACCTCGCCCCGGGGACCTGGTACCTCGGCGTCCAGGGGATCGGGATCACCGACTACACGGTCACCAGCCAGCTGGTCTCCGCCGCCCCGCAGTACAACAACCGGAGCTGGACCATGCCGGAGGTCGGCGGCACGCTGCCGGGGTGCTTCGACTCCGGCGGGGCCAACAACCTGCTCCCCCCCCCCTTCTTCGGGGACTCCGGGGTGCTCGGGAGCAACCTGAACGGCGGCTCCTGCTTCAAGGTCGACAACCCGTCCACCCACGACCAGGGGATCGACCTGGCCCAGGACGACTGGCACTTCTACCGGGTGACGGTCCCCGACAACAACGGCGGGCTCCTGAGGACCGTCGTGCAGGCGCTGAGCGGCAAGCCGGAGCTCTACATCCGGCGCGGCTCCGTCCCCTCCGTCTACCACCGGGACTCCGCCTCCAACCCCAACGACTACAGCTCCCCGCTCGCCTACGAGCGCTCCCAGACCGGCACCGGCACCATGTACGGGAGCTGGGTGCCGCTGGACCGGCGCAGCGAGCTGCAGCTCGGCAAGGGGGAGTGGTGGATCGGCATCCGGGCGGTCAACTCCAACGTCCGCTACCGCATCCAGGTCGCCGGCCGGGTCGCCTCGGACAGCTCAGGGCTCTTCCAGGAGCTGGATCTCGCCTCCGGCGTCAAGACCGGGCAGGCGCTCGCGGCGGGGAGCATGCGCTACTACCGGGTGAACATCCCGGCGCTGGCGCCGGCCAGCTGGACGGTCAACCTGCAAAAGCAGGTGGGGGACGTCACGGTCCTGCTGCGCGACAGCATCCCGCCGGGGCAGGGGGCCTACGGCAACGGCTTCAGTTACGGGACCTTCACCGGCGACCCGAACTTCCAGGACTGGTATGACGACAACAGCTACCTCTACCCCAACCCGTACCTCGCCATCAACGCGGTGGGCGACACCAGCTTCGGGGTCCCGCCGGTGCAGCCCGGCAAGAGCTACTACCTCGGCGTCTACGCGCTGAGCGACGCCACCTTCGACCTCAAGTCCTCCGTCGGGGGGGGGACCCTCCCGCTCTGGGGAGACATCCCCTTCGTGAACGGGAGCGCGGCCGCGACCCTGTCAGCCGGGGAGACCAGGATCTACCGCATCGAGGCCCCGGCGGGCGCCGTGTACTGGCAGCAGTACGCCCAGCACGACCCAGCCGTCATGCTCTACCTGGCCCAGGACACCGTGCCGACCCAGGACTCCTACGCCCAGTGGCAAAGCTCCGGCTACGCCAACACGAGCCACGGGGTCGCCATGGGGAGCTACCCCTGGCAGCCCGGCCACTGGTTCTACCTGCTGGTGAAGAACACCGGCGCCGGAGCGCTCCCCTTCACCTTCGTCATGGACGGCGTGGTGGACGGCGGCGGGGGCGCCCCGGCAGGAGCGGCCCCCGGGAACATCGTCAGCTACGCCGGCGGCGGGGTGGGGAACCACACCCCCGGCTCCTCCGCCCTACTGAACCAGCCCCAGGGAGTCGCGCTGGACGCTTCCGGCAACCTCTACCTCGCCGACACCGGGAACAACCTGGTGCGCCGGGTGGACGGCGTCACCGGGATCATCACGACGGTCGCCGGCACCGGCGTCAGCGGCTTCTCCGGCGATCAGGGACCCGCCGTCGAGGCGCGCCTGAGCAATCCGGTCGCCGTGGCGGTGGACGGCGCCGGCGCGCTCTACCTCTCCGACAGCAACAACGGCCTGATCCGCAAGGTCGACCCGGCCGGGACCATCACCACGGTGGCCGGGGGGGGGAGCTACAGCCGGCTGGGAGACGGCGGCCCGGCGACCTCGGCCTGGCTCTACTACCCGAAGGGGATCGCCCTGGACGCTGCCGGCAACCTCTACCTGGCCGATTCCTACAACCAGCGGGTCCGCAAGGTGGACTCCGCCGGGCAGATCACGACGGTGGCGGGGAACGGCACCGGCGGCTACGGGGGGGACTTCGGCCCCGCGACGGCGGCGCAGCTCGGCAACCCGAGCGGAGTCGCCCTGGACGCCGGCGGCAACCTCTACATCGTGGACCAGTGGAACACCCGGGTGCGCAGGGTGGACGGCGCCGGGGTCATCACGACGGTGGCGGGAGGCGGGTACTCCGGCGACGGCGCCCTGGCGACGGCCGCCGCCCTCTCCCCCTACGGGGTCGCGCTCGACGCCGGGGGGAACCTCTACATCGCCGACGTCCTGAACAACCGGATCCGCAAGGTCGCCGCGGGAACCGGGATCGTCTCCACGCTCGCCGGCGACGGCTCACCCAGCTACTCGGGGGACCCGGGGCCGGCCTCCGCCGCGACCCTCTCCTTCCCGAGCGCCGTCGCGACGGACGGCGCCGGCAACCTCTACCTGGCGGACCGCAACAACTACCGGATCCGCAAGGTGAGCGCCGCGACCGGGATCATCACGACGCTGGCCGGCAACGGCACGGGCGGCTTCTCGGGCGACCTGGGGAGGGCCACGGATGCCTCCATCGGCTACGTGCAGGGGATGGCGCTGGACGGCGCCGGCAACCTCTATTTCTCCGACATGTACAACTCCCGGGTGCGCAAGGTCGACGGCGCCGGGATGATCAGCACGGTGGCCGGCGGCGGCGGGGGGGGCGACGGCGCCCCCGCGACCCAGGCCTACCTCTACGCCCCGATGGGGCTGGCTCTGGACGGCGCCGGCAACCTCTACATCGCCGAGGGGTACCTGAACCGGGTCAGGAAGGTGGACGGAGCGGGGGTCATCACGACGGTCGCGGGGACCGGGACCGCCGGCTACGGCGGCGACGGCGGCCAGGCGAGCGCGGCGCAGCTGAACCAGCCCGCGGGGCTCGCCCTGGACGCTTCCGGGAACCTCTACATCGCGGACTCCGCCAACCAGGCCGTGCGCAGGGTCGACCCGGCCGGGGTCATCACGACGGTCGCGGGGAGCGGCTCCGCCGGGTTCTCCGGCGACGGCGGACAGGCGAAGCTCGCGGCGCTGCAGAACCCCGCGGCGCTCGCCCTGGACGCGGGGGGGAACCTCTACGTCTCCGACTCCGGCAACAGCCGGGTGCGCAGGGTCGACGCCGGCTCCGGGGTCATCACGACCTTCGCCGGCAACTGGGTGCCCGGGTTCGCCGGGGACGGCGGGCCCGCGACCCTGGCGAGCCTCAACAACCCGCAGGGGCTTTGCTTCGACCCGGCCGGGAACCTCTACATCGCCGACGCCGGCAACAACCGGGTCCGCGAGGTCGTGGCGAGCAACGTCCCGGTCACCAGCGCCGACCCCCCGGGGGGGAGCTACCCGAACTCCCGGAGCGTGACCCTGACGGCGAACCTGCCGGCGGTCACCTACTACACGACCGACGGCTCCACACCGACGACCGGGTCGCCGGTCTACTCCGGGCCGCTCTTCATCGCGGCGAACACGACCCTGCAGTTCTTCTCCGTGGCGCCCGGCGCCCCCGCCGAAGGGGTGCGCAGCGCCGTCTACCTGATCGGGAGCTCGACCCCCGGCACCCTCGCCTCGCCGGGGGGCGGGGTCTACAACGCGGGGGTGAGCGTGACGCTCTCCTGCGTCGACGGGGCCGGACCCGGCTGCGCCGCCAGCTACTACTGCCTGGGGAGCGGCTGCACCCCGGCCACCCCCTACAGCGCCCCCCTGACCCTGACCGAGTCCCGGGTGCTGCGCTTCTACTCGAAGGACCTCGCGGGGGGGAGCGAGGCGGTGCAGGAGGCCGCCTACACGGTCTTCGCGGGGTACTCCGGCGCGGGGGGCCCGCTTGCCGCCGGCATCGGGACCATCGTCAGCTACGCCGGAGGCGGGGAGGGGAACGACTCCGCGGCGACCTCCCAGATCCTCCGCCAGCCGCAGGGGGTCGCCGTCGACGGGGCCGGCAACGGCTACCTCGCCGACACCGGCAACAACCTGGTGCGCAGGATCGACGCCGTCACCGGGATCATGACGACGCTGGCGGGGACCGGCAGCGCCGGGTTCTCCGGCGACGGCGGGCAGGCGAGCCTGGCGGCGCTGAGCGCCCCGCAGGGGGTCGCCCTGGACGGGGCGGGGAACCTCTACATCTCGGACTCCGGCAACCACCGGATCCGGCGGGTCGACGCGGTCAGCGGCGCCATCAGCACCGTCGCTGGCAACGGCGACAACCTCTACCCGGGGGACGGGGGGCGGGCGGTCGCCGCCAGCATCACCCCGGGCGCCCTAGCGTTGGACGGCCCCGGCAACATCTACCTGGTGGACGGCAACCTGGTCCGCAAGGTCGACCCGGCGGGCGTCATCAGCACCGTCGCCGGGGGGGGGAGCTACGGCCAGCTGGGCGACGGCGGGCCGGCGACCTCCGCCTGGCTGAACCAGCCGCAGGGGCTCGCCCTGGACGGGGCGGGGAACCTCTACATCGCCGACCCCGGCAACAACAGGGTCCGCAGGGTCGACCCGGCCGGGTTCATCGGTACGGTGGCCGGGGACGGGAGCTACGGCTTCAGCGGCGACGGCGGCCAGGCCTCCGCGGCGCAGCTCTTCAATCCCGTCGCGGTCGCCCTGGACGGCAGCGGCAACCTCTACATCTCCGACCAGAACAACCTCCGGGTCCGCAAGGTCGACGGCACCGGGGTCATCACGACCGTCGCCGGCAACGGCTCCGGGTTCTCCGGCGACGGCGGCCCGGCGAGCGCCGCGGGGCTCTACCCCTGGGGGATCGCCGCGGACCGCTCCGGCAACCTGCTGATCGCCGACCTGGTCGACAACCGGATCCGCAGGGTGAGCGCGGCGACCGGCCTGATCAGCACGGTCGCCGGCAGCGGCTCCACCAGCTTCTCCGGCGACGGCGGGCCCGCCGCCGCCGCGACCCTCGCCGCCCCGCTCGCGGTCGCCCTGGACGGCGCGGGGAACCTCTACCTCGCCGACGGGAGCAACTACCGGATCCGCAAGGTCGCCGCCGGGACCGGGGTGATCAGCACCGTCGCCGGCAACGGCAGCTACGGCTACACCGGCGACAACGGGCCGGCGACCCTCGCCTCCATCGCCGCGGTCCAGGGGCTCCTCGCCGACGGCGCGGGGAACCTCTACTTCTCGGACCAGAACCGGGTCAGGAAGGTGGACAGCCGCGGGGTGATCAGCACCGTCGCGGGGGGGGGGAGCGGCGGCGACGGCGGCCTCGCCACGGACGCCAACCTCTACTACCCGCAGGGGCTCGCGCTGGACGGCTCCGGCAACCTCCTCATCGTCGAAGGGTACCTGAGCCAGGTCCGCAAGGTGGACGGCGCCGGGGTGATCTCCACGGTCGCCGGGACCGGCTCCGCCGGCTACGGCGGGGACGGGGGGGCGGCGACCGCGGCCCAGCTCAACAACCCGCGCGACGTCGCCGTCGATCCGGCGGGGAACCTCTACATCGCCGACTTCGGCAACCACCGGATCCGCAGGGTCGACCCGGCGGGGGTCATCACGACCCTGGCGGGGCGCGGGCTCCCCGGCTCCTTCGGGGACGGCGGCCCGGCCTCCCTGGCCTACCTGAACGCACCGACCGGCGTGGCGCTGGACGCCGGCGGCAACCTGTTCCTGAGCGAGATGGGGAATAACCGGGTGCGCAGGATCGACGCCCGGACCGGCGTCATCGCGGCCGTCGCGGGGAACGGCGTCGCCGGGTTCTCCGGCGACGGCGGCCCGGCACCCCTGGCTTCCCTCAACGCCCCGCAGCGGGTCGCCCTCGACCTCTCGGGGAACCTGTTCCTGGCGGACACCGGCAACAACCGGGTCCGGGAGGTGATCTTCAGCAACGCGCCGATCACCGCGGCGACCCCCCCGGGGGGAAACTACAGCACCACCCAGAGCGTGACCCTGTCGGCGAACAAGGCGGCCACCAGCTACTACTCAACGGACGGCAACCCGCCGACGACGCTCTACAGCGGGCCGATCACGGTCTCCGCGACGACCCTGCTGAGCTTCTACTCCGTGGACGCGGCGGGGGACCGTGAGGCGGTGCGCTCCACGCGCTACGTCATCACCCCGCTCTCCGACCAGAGCATCGGAAGCATGAGCTTCACCCCGGGGTCCCTGAACGTCGGGGGGAGCGCGACCGCCTCCGCGACCGCCAGCTCCGGCCTTCCGGTCAGCTTCAGCTCGCTCACCCCGGCGGTCTGCTCCGTCTCCGGGAACACGGTCAGCGCCCTGGCGGCGGGGAGCTGCACGGTCGCCGCGGACCAGGCCGGCGACGGGAGCTTCAACCCGGCGCCGCAGGTGACGGGGACCCTGGGGGTCACCCTGATCACCGTCACGGCCCAGGTGGGCCCCCCCTCGGCGGCGCTGGTCCGCTCCGGCGGGAGCGTCAGCTACGCCGTCTCCTACGGCGGGGCCGACTCCGTCACCCTGGGGGCGGGGGACGTCACCCTGGTCCGGACCGGGTCGGCCAACGGGAGCGTCGCGGTCAGCGGCTCCGGCACGGCGGGGCGCAGCGTCACGGTCTCCGGGATCAGCGGCGACGGGACGCTGGGGATCGCCATCGCCCCGGGGAGCGCCTCCGCCGCGGGGGGGAGCGTCGCCGCCCCGAGCGCCTCCGGCGCCCCCTTCGGCGTCGACAGCACCCCGCCGACCCTGTCGGTGACGGCGCTGGCGAACGGGACGGTCACCAGCAACGACACCCTGAGCGTCAGCGGCACGGCGAGCGACGCCAGCGGGATCGCGGGGGTCACCCTGAACGGCGCCCCGCTGACCCTGAACGGCGGAGGATTCAACACCGCCCTGACCCTCACTCCCGGGTCCAACACGATGACGCTGGTCGCCACGGACCTGGCCGGCAACCAGACGGCGGAGAGCAGGAGCGTCGTCTACGACACGACGGTGCCGGTACTCTCCTTCACCGCCCCGACCCCGGCGGACGGCAGCTTCACCAAACAGGCGGCCGCGACGGTCGCCGGCAGCTCCAGCAAGCCCGGAACGGTGACGGTCACCGTCGGGAGCGGCACCCCCCAGGTGGTGAACACGGCCGGGGCCGGCAACGGCTTCAGCGTCCCGGTGCTGCTGCTCCCCGGGGCGAACAGCATCTCCGTCGTGGCGGGCGACAACGACACCCCTCCCCACACCACGACTGCGCAGCGCACCGTGACCCTGGACACCAGCGCACCGGTCCTCTCCATCAGCGACCCGGCCCAGGACATCACCACCGCCCAGGGGAGCTACCTGGTCAAGGGGAGCGTCTCGGACAACTACGCGGGGAGCACGGTGACGCTTGCGGTCGACGGGGTCACGCACTCCCCCGCCCCGGTCGTGGCCGCCGACGGCAGCTTCCAGGCGAGCGTCAGCTTCTCCGCGGCGCGCAGCTACCAGATAACGGTGAGCGCGACGGACCAGGCCGGGAACCAGAGCACGGTGCAGCGCAACATCGTCTACAGCCCGGCGCCCGGTACCGTGCCGACGGTCAGCGTCGGCTCCGCCGGGGCCTCCCGGGGGAAGACGGTCACGGTCCCGGTCACCCTGGGGAACGTGGCCGGGGTGGAGCTGGCGACGGTCCTGGTCGACGTGAGCTACGACCCGACCCTCCTGAGCAACCCCGCCGCCGTACTGGGGAGCGCGGGGAGCGCCGCCGGCAAGACGCTGCAGGTTTCCACCCCCGGCAGCGGGGTGCTGCGCATCGGCCTCTTCGACAACGGCAACACGACCCTGGGGAGCGGCGTGCTCGCCAGCATAAGCTTCACCGTGGCGGCCGGCGACAGCGTCGGCGCCACCATCGCGCTGGGGAACGCCCCGCAGGTCTCCGACGCGCTGGGGACCGACCTCCCGGTCTCGGGGACGGGGGGGACGGTCAGCGTGCTGCCGCTCTCCGGCGACTGCAACGGCGACAACAGCGTGACCCCCGGGGAGTTCACCAGCGCGATCAACAGGTTCATGGGGAGGGCGGCCGGCGGGACGTCGTGCACGGCCTTCTACGGCGGCGTGACGGTCACCCCGGGGTACTTCACCAAGGTGATCAACGCGTTCATGGGGAGGTAGCGGCGGGCCGCCCTGCGCAGGAAAGCGCAGGGCGGCGGAATCGAAGTGCGGCGGAATCGAAGGGGGCGGAATCGAAGGGGGCGGAATCGAAGGGGGCGGAATCGAAGGGGGCGGAATCGAAGGGGGCGCCCGGGATGCAGAGGGGCGCCCGGGGCTGCACAGGGGTCGGGAGCCCGGGTGAGGTCCGGCCGGCCGGCGTCCCCCGCCGCGGGGGAGCCGCGGGGGGGAGGGGACGCGGCGCCGCGGGGTGCGGCGTTACTCGGGCCCCTTGTTCCAGGCGAACCAGTAGAAGCCGAGGTCCTTGGTGAGTTCCATGAACTTCGCGAAGGAGACCGGTTTCACCAGGTAGCTGTTGGCATGGTGCTCGTAGGCCATGGCGACGTCGCGCTCCGCCTCGCTCGTGGTGAGCACCACGACCGGGACCCGTTTGGTCTCGTCGCTCGACTTGAGGGTCCTCAGCACCTCCAGGCCGTCGACCCGCGGCAGCCGCAGGTCCAAGAGGACCAGGTGCGGCCTGGGGGCCGACTCCGGGTCGCTGAAGCGGCCGCGCTGGAACATGTAGTCCAAGGCCGACTCGCCGTCCTCGACGTGCACGATCCGGTTGCCGACCCGGTTGTTCTCCAGCCCCCTGATGACCAGTTCCGCGTGGTCCTGGTTGTCCTCCACCAGCAGTATGTTGATCGCTTCTCCACTCATGACAGCTCCCCTCCCTTGGCTGCGGGCTCTTTCAGGGTGAAGCAGAAGGTGCTCCCCCTCCCTTCCCCCTCCGATTCGACCCAGATCCTCCCACCGTGCACCTCGACGATCCGCTTGGTGATGGCGAGCCCGACCCCGGTCCCGCTGGAGCGCGGGTCGAGCTTCTCGAAGAGGTCGAACACCTTGGCCGCGTACTCTCCCCTGATCCCCAGGCCGTTGTCCCGGACGAAGAAGACCGGCCCCGCGGGGTCCCGGCGCACGCCGACCTCGACCCGGGGGGGGACTCCCTGGCCGGCGGCGAACTTCACCGCGTTGTCGATCAGGTTCTCCAGCACCTGCAGAAGGCGCGGCCGGTCCACGGTCACCTCCGGCAGCCCCGGGGCGACCTCGACCTGCGCCCCGGCGGCGTCGATCCGCCCGGAGACCACCTCGATCGCCTCCCGGACCAGGGCCTCGAAGGGGACCCGCTCCAGCGGGGCGGCCTTGCGGCCGATGCGGGAGAGCTCCAGCAGCTCGTCCAGCAGCTGCTTCATCCGCTCCGCGGCGAGCGAGATCCGGTTCACGCTGCCGGTGAAGCGCACCGCGTCGTGGGCCGCGAAGTCCTCCTGGAGGAACCCGATGAAGCCGGTGATGGTGATCAGCGGGCTCTTCAGGTCGTGGGAGACCGTGTAGATGAAGCGCTCCAACTCGGCCGTCTTCTCCTGCAGCTGCGCGATGAGCCCCTCGCGCTCCGCGTCGGCGAGCTTTCTCTTGGTGATGTCCTCGATGATGGTGAGGAAATAGGCGGGCGCCCCGGTGTGGTCGCGCACCAGCGAACTGGTCTGGCTGACCGTGACGGGGGATCCGTCGTCCCTCAACAGGCGCAGCTCCACCGTGTAGGAGCCGATCTCGCCGGCGAGGGCCTGCCGGAACAGCTCCACCCCCTCCGGGAGGTCGTCCGGGTGGCTGGTCTGCCGGAAGGAGCGCGCCGAGAGCTGCTCCATCCCGGTGCCCAGGAGGTCGCACAGCTTGCGGTTCACCAGGAGCCAGCGGCCGTCCAGGGCGATCATGGCGACCCCGACCGCGGCCTGCTCGAACACGGCCCGGAAGCGCTCCTCGCTCAGGAGCAGCTCGCGGTTGGTGAGCTCCACGGCCTGCGACTTCTCCCTGAGCTCCTGCACGGTGGCCTGCAGCTCCCGGTTCAGCTGCTGGTTCTCGGCGAGGGCCCTGGCGAGGCTCGGCATGGCGATCGCCTTCGGGATGAGCGGGATGAAGAGCGCCGCGGAGAGCAGGGAGATCAGCGCGGTGACCCCCTTCACCACCCCCTCGGCCCAGTAGGCGGGGACGAAGATGGTGTAGGCCCCGAGGAAATGGGTGGTGCCGCAGGAGAAGATGAACAGGGCGAAGAGCAGGAAGATCCGGTAGAACAGCAGGTCGCGGCGCCTGAAGAGGAAGTAGAACATGGCGACCGGGATGGAGTAGTAGGCGAGGCCGGTGAGCAGGTCGGAGATGACGTGGAGCCAGACCAGGCCCGGCTGCCAGGCGAAGCAGAAACCGTGGGCCATGAGCGTGCTCGTCGGGTGGTCGTGAATCATCGGGGCAGTCCTCCCTGGGGCTACGGCGCCGGGCGGGGCCCGGCGTTACAGATGTAGCATCAGGTCAGGGGTCTTGTCCAGAATTTTCCCCATCGGTCTCAGGATGAGCCGGGAGGTGGCGGAGCACCGTGCGGGGCGGGGGGGCGCCCGGCGAGGACGGAGGCGAGCTTCCGGCTCAGGGCCCCCATGTCGAAGGGCTTCTGGATGAAGTGCATCCCCTGCTCCAGCACCCCGCGCTGGGCGATGATGTCGGAGGTGTAGCCGGACATGAAGACGACCTGGATCCCCGGGCGGAGCGCCGCGATGCCGTCGGCCATCTCCTTGCCGCTCATGACCGGCATGACGACGTCGGTCAGGATCAGGTCGATGCGGGGGTCGGGGCGGCTGCAGATGCTGATCGCCTGCTGGGGCGACAGGGCGGGGATGACCGCGTACCCGGCGGTCTCCAGCATCTGGGAGGTCATCCGGCGCACCGAGTCGTCGTCCTCCACCAGGAGCACGACCCCGCACCCCCGGGGGGCGCCGGGAGGGGGGAGTTCGGGCGCCGCCGCCTCCTGCCGCAGCCGCGGCAGCAGCACGGTGAACTCGGACCCCTGGCCGGGCTCGCTGCTGGCGCCGATGAAGCCGTTGTTCTGGGCGATGATGCCGTAGACGGTCGCCAGTCCGAGGCCGGTGCCGCGCCCCAGCTCCTTGGTGGTGAAGAACGGCTCGAAGATGCACTCCAGGGTCTGGCGGTCCATCCCCTGGCCGTCGTCGCGGACGACGATGCTGACGTACTCGCCGGCGGGGACCTGCTGGTGCTGCAGGAAGAAGGGGCTCGCCTGGGCCAGGTTCGCCGTCGAGACCGTCAGGTTCCCGCCGCGGGGCATGGCGTCGCGGGCGTTGACGGCGAGGTTCACCAGGATCTGGTCCACCTGGGTCGGGTCGATCCTGACGTTCCAGAGCCCCGCGCCGGGGTGGAAGCTCAGGCGAATCTCCTCGCCGATCAGCCGGTTCAGGGTCTTCTCGGTCTCCAGGATCAGCTCGTTCAGGCGGACCACCCTGGGGGAGATCAGCTCCTTGCGGGAGAAGGCGAGCAGCTGGCGGGTGATGTCCCGGGAGCGGTTGGCCGCCTTGACCACCTCGTTCAGGTTGGCGAGGAGCGGGCTCCCGGGGGGGAGCCCCAGCTTGGAGAGCTCGGCGTAGCCGAGGATGACGCTCAGCATGTTGTTGAAGTCGTGGGCCACCCCCCCCGCCAGCCTCCCGATCGACTCCATCTTCTGGGACTGCAAGAGCTGCTCCTCGAGCCTCTTTCTCTGGGTGATGTCCTTGGCCATGGAGATCGCCAGCCTTCTGCCGTCCGGCAAGAGCCCCAGGGGGCCGGAGCTGAAGTCCCAGACCCGCCCCTCGCCGCGGCTCGTGGTGATGACCATCTCGCCGTCGTTGCTGCGCCCGGCGAGCCGGTACAGCTTTTCCATCTCCCCGCGGGCGGCGGCGCCCCGCTCCCCGAAGGCCCGGGCGGTCCACTCCCCGGTGGTCGGGATGTCGCAGTGGCGGTAGCCGGTCTCCTCGGTCCAGGAGTTGCTGATCAGCAGGACCTCGCCGTCCTCGGCGTGGATCATGGTCGGGATGGGGGAGTTGAGCACGGCCAGGCGGAAGCGCTCCTCGCTGGAGCGCAGGGAGAGCTCGGCGCGCCTCCTCTCGGTGATGTCGGTGATGAAGGCGAAGTAGCAGACCGGGGCGCCGGCGGGGTCGCTTTTCAGGTGCGCGAAGATTTCGACGTCCACGGCGGAGCCGTCGCAGCGCAGGAACTCCCCCTGGTAGCGCACCGGGACCCGGGTGCGGCGCAGCGCGGCGAGCGCCTCCCCCTCCGCCTGGCGGCAGGAGGGGGCGGTGATGCCGCCCCACCAGTTGAGGGCGAGCAGGTCGGGGCGCCGGTAGCCGAGCAGCGCCTGGAGCGCCTCGTTGCAGCCGCTCAGCCGTCCGTCGGGGAGCGCTATGGCGAGCGGCTGGGAGGAGTGCTCCAGCAGGTCCGCCAAAAGCGCGCTCTGCTGCTGGGTCTCCAGCAGGTGCTCCTCGGCCCGCATCCTCTGCCGCTTCTCGCGGTACTCCCTGATGGTGGCGCGGCAGACGTCGGGGAGCGCCAGCAGCGTCGCCTCCGACTTGGTGAGGTAGTCGGTGGCCCCCGCCTTCATCGCCTCGACCGCGACCGACTCGTCGCCGTGGCTGGTGAGCAGTATGAAGGGTGCGGAGCTCCCCCGCCTCCCGGCGTACCCCCTGAGGATCTCCAGGCCGTTGCCGTCGGGGAGCAGGTAGTCGCAGAGCACCAGGGCGGGCGCGGAGCTATCCAGGACCGCCCGGGCGGCGCCGAGCGAGGCGACGCTGACCAGTCCCAGCTCGTCGCGCGCCCTGCTGAAGGCGCGGCGCACCAGCTCGGCGTGGTCGGCGTTGTCCTCGATGAGCAGCACGAAGTTGTCGGAAGTTATGGTGTCCATTGATTCCCGTGGCCGGCTCGGCTTCGGCGCCGGAGTGCCGCGGCGGCGCCCCGGTCCGGCAGGGCGCCGGCCGGGCCCGGCCGGCGCTGCTCCCTAGTACCGCTTATCGGGGCTCCCGGGGCGATTCTTGACGTCGGAGTTGTTATATATTTCCAATGCCCGGTGGGGCTCCTCCCTTCCCCTCCGGGAGGGGAGGGGGGCGGGGCTTGTGGCGGAAATGCTTTACAAGGCAGCCGACTTGGCGTAGCGTGCGGCAATTCGGCCGACGCGGCGCCGGCAGCCGGCAAAGCGGCGCGTGGCGCTTTTTCCCGGGGCTGAGATCCTCTTCGTTCAAGGAGCACGTCATGAAGACCCTACCGATCAATTCCCTGGAGCCCCTGCTGGGCATGGCGCAGGCCGACGTCGCGGCGGCCGGCGACCGGGTACGCGCCTCCCTCCACGAGCTGGTCGGCTCCGCGGGGGAACTCGCGGCCGCCGAGCGGTCGTTCCAGTCCGTCATGTACGTGGTGCCGGACGACTGCGACGACGAGGAGGAGAACCGGCTGGCGGACGCCGCCATGACCCGGTGCGAGGATGCCAAGTTCGAGCTGGCCGGCGCGCTGGAGCGCGCCCTGGACGAGTTGGCGCTTCAGGAGCGGGTGCTCGGCGACACCCGGGTCACCCTGGAGCAGGTCAGGGACGCGCTGCAGGCCCGCAGCCACGAGCTCTCCCCGACCATGGAGCTCGGCCCGAAGCCGGGCTGCGTCTGTTCCTAGCGGGGGGCGGGCATTTCAGGCGCTCCCACGCGGAGTCGCAGAGTCGTCCCGGAGCTGGGTCAGAGGGGTAGCTGGGATGCAGGGGAGGAACTGCTAGGCGCTCAATTTGGAGCTGGCCAGTCTGTTGAGGCTGACACCGGCCTCCGCGGCCTGAATAGTCAATTGACGATGTACCTCAGGCGGAACCCGCACCATGAATTTGCCGCTGAAGCGCTTGGTGGAAATCGGTTCCGGGACCGGCTCTTCATTTTTCAGCAGGTCTGCAACTACGTCATGCACCAGTATGCGCAAGCCTTTCAGCGCATCCTCAGGCGTCGGAGCCAGCCAGCTCAAACTGGGAAATTCGGCGCAGAGGCTGACATATTCCGAATCCTCTTCGGACCAGGTAACCCGGTACGTGTATCTGTCATTGTTGTTCGCCATGGCTCGACTCCAATCTTTCAATAGCCCTGAGTACCTGCCTGATCTGGTAAACCTTGGCTTTTCCCTTGTCGTTTTGGATGTTTACTCTCGGGTCGCCCGCCCAAGGAGTGCCGTATATCCGATGGCTTCCGCTGAACTGACGGGCTGGGCCGAAAAAGTGGTCGCATACCTTGCAAAGGTCAGCAAAACGGACTCCCGCAGGATTGCTGCGCATATTCCCAAGAATGTCTGTCAGGTTTGCCATATATTAAGTTATCAGTATTGATACTATGTGTCAAGCCGGCGTACCCTTGTCGGTACAGCTTCGAGGCAGTGGAGGCAGGTGGTCTTCTTGCGCCGGTAGAGAAATGTCGAAGTACTACTCGTTTCACAAGGAGTCCGCCATGGTTCAGCATCCCGCATCCGAGGTCTACTCGCCCGAGATCAACAAGGCGCTGGTGTTCGCCGCCGTGGCGCACCTGGATCAAACCCGCAAGGGGACGGGGGTCCCCTACATCACCCATCCCTATGCCGTGGGGATGCTGCTGGCCCGTTCCGGTTGTCCCGAGCCGGTGATCATCGCCGGCCTCCTGCATGACTGCGTGGAGGACACCGCGGTCACCCTGGACGACATCGCCGACCGGTTCGGCGCCGAGGTCGCGGCGATCGTGCAGGGGTGCTCCGAGCCGGACAAGGAGCTGCCGTGGGAGGCGCGCAAGCAGCACACCATCGACGGGCTCAGGCACGCGGGGCTTGCCGTGCAACTGGTCGCCTGCGCCGACAAGCTGCACAACATAAGCTCCATGATCGAGGATTACCGACAGGTGGGGGAGGAGCTCTGGAAGCGCTTCAACCGCGACAAGCATCAGCAGCGGTGGTATTACCGCGAGCTGGTGCAATGTCTGGAAGGAAGCGAAGTGGGGAGCCACGAGCTGTACCGGCAGCTCGGGCGGTCGGTGGCGTTTCTGTTCGAACCGGAGGGCGGAGCCGCTTCAGTCTGATTGACGCAACTGTCCCTGGATGAAGGTGCCGCTTGGGTCGGGCGCCTGAGTTTCCTTCCCAGGCTTTAAGTGATGATTCTCCTTGTGCACTGACCAGAAGCTGTCCTGTGCGCGGCTCCCGGGGGACGGGTGTCGTAGCATTCGAGGTCGGGGACTTTTCACCGTTCAGAGTGCAGGGCTTTCAGCGCAACATCCGGCACGCGGTCAAAAATAGTCAGTAGAGCAACGGCCGCGCCAGTCGGCTCTCTCCTGTGCTGCTCCCAATTCTGGAGAGTCTTCACCTTGACGCCGATCATCTGGGCAAAAGCGGACTGCGAGAGCCCGGTTTTTTCCCGCACCTGTTTCACGTCCGGTGGAGCCACTGTGAAAGAACGTGAGGGCGCGGCTTCCCCCTTCGAGATGGCAACAGCTTCCTTCATGCTCTGCATCAGATCAGCAAACAATTCTTTATCCATGACGTTCGATCTCCTTAACCAGAGCCTTGAAAGCCGCAGCTTGAAGCGGGTCAAGGTCTGTTTTGTATGCTTTGGCATAGACCACCAGCATGAAAATCCGGTCCTTTGATTTTTGCCAGTAATAGATGATCCGCGTCCCTGCGCGCTTGCCGGTGCCAGGCAGCGCCGCCCGGATTTTACGGATTCCGCCTCCGCCTGGTATCGGGTCACCAGCGAGAGGGTTTTGGGCAAGTTCGTTCTGGATCAGGCGGTACCGTGCGTCTGGCATGAGTTCCAGAACCTGACGGGTGAATTGGTGAGTCTCGATGAATTCCATGATTCAAAAATACGCCATTGGCGGACAATGTCAAGGTTGCCTGTCGGCTGGTGAAGCATGAGGAACATCCAGGGCTGCTTATTTGACGCCTGCCTTGGACGCGGGTTTAATTGAAATGACAGTTCCTGGCAAACCCCACAGCCATTGACGTCCTGGATTTTTGGGTGTATGTTTTGGCGGCATTTAATTTGATAATGTTATGGCTTGGAGCGAGCGTGGGTGAGCAACTCTTACTGGAGTGTTTCTTCTGGTTCGATAAAGAAGCACGGCACCGCAACCACCCCAATGGGTTCACACTGGCCGCCAAATTTAGGATTGGCGCCGAGGCAGCTCAGAGTCCCATCCCCTACTTCCGCGACTGCCTGCAGACCCAGACCAACCGTAACCTGCCCCGCCAGTCTTTCCGGAATCCTGCTTCAGGTCCTGCCCATCATCAAGCTTACTTCTGCTTATGAGTGTCGGATATAGCTCACCGATTACAGCCTTTCTCGAAACAGATACCAACCAAGTCGTCGGTGTCCTTGCACGTTCCATAGCGGATTCCGGCATCAATTCCCAATACAGCCGACAAATCACCGTATGGAAGGATGAGGTTGACCTTTTAAAAAGGACCCTGAAGAGTCTCACCTACGGTTTCACCAAAGAGGCTCCTCTTTGGCATATCGTACTGGAATACCAAATTCCTCGACGACAGAAACGCCCCGATGCGATATTGATCACTGAGGATCGTATTATTGTAATCGAATTTAAATTCGGAATGTGCACCTACGAAGCTCCTGCGCGGTGGCAATGCGAAGATTATGCAATGAATCTAAGGGACTTTCATGCGGAAAGCAAAGGTCGCTACCTAGTACCCATCCTGTGTGCTGTCGATGCTCCAAGCTGTTGCCTTGAACCCATTTGGCCAAATGTGGGCCTTGTCGCGCCAATACTTCTCGCTAACGGTGACAACCTTGAACAAGTATTAGGAAAAGCATTACGCTGCCTGAACCCACATCCTCACTCGAACCCGATTGATCCTGCTGCTTGGCTTTCCTCTCCTTATAGACCTACCCTGACAATAATAGAAGCTGCTGAGCGTCTTTATTGTAATCACAGTGTCAGAGAAATATCTCATAACTATGCTGATAATCTTAAAGAAACTACCGATATGCTGAGTAATGTCATTGTTGATGCAAGGAAAAACCTAAAGCGTATTATCTGCTTTGTGACCGGAGTACCAGGCGCTGGCAAAACTCTCACGGGTCTAAATGTTGTCCCTGATCCCATTATTCGTTCTAAACTAGGCCCATCCGGAATTTTCCTCTCGGGGAACGGTCCGTTGGTTAAGATCGTCCGAGCGGCTTTGGTAGCTAATCAGCAAAAGTCTGGACGTCGTCGATTAGAAGCGGAACATGAGGTCTCGACCTTTATCCAAAATGTACATCAGTTTTTGCGATTCCATAGAGAGAGTCCGGAGGAGATTCCCCACGAGCATGTGGTAGTTTTTGACGAGGCGCAGAGGGCCTGGGATCGTACCCAAATGAAAAAGAAGCAATGAGTAGATCGTTCAGAGTCCGCGGAATTGTTGGAAGTGATGGAAAGAACAAAAGAATGGTCTGTCGTTGTGGCGCTTGTCGGTGGAGGGCAGGAAATTTTTATAGGAGAGGCCGGATTGGAAGAGTGGGGGCGAGCTGTTCTTGGAGCGCGAGAACATTGGTCTATTGTCGCCTCTCAAGAAGTAATTTCTGGTGGCGCAAGTGTTGCTGGGCATCGATTGTTCCAGACGGATGTTCCATCATGTATCGAAGTTCAATACGAAGAACGTGCCTACCTTAAAGTCAGTGTCCGGAGTCACAGAGCCCAGCATATCAACCAATGGGTAAACTCAGTTCTTACTCTTGATGCCTCGGATGCGCAGATAAACTTGCCGGATTATCGAGAGTTTCCTCTGGTTATGACAAGGAATCTCGATGTGGTGCGGCAGTGGCTACGTGACAGAAGTGGAGGAGATCCTGACAAAAGGTGCGGTCTTGTCGCTACTTCAGAGGATCAACGTTTTAGGGCCCATGGTCTGGAAAACTCCACAGGTTTTCGGTCCGGCTACTCATATGAGAAGTGGTTTTTAGCTCCTCAAAATGACATTCGGTCAAGTTCATTCTTGGAAGTACCAGCTTCCGAATTTGAATGCCAAGGTCTGGAACTTGACTGGGTTGGTGTTTGTTGGGGTGGGGATTTGACACTTAACAAGTTCAGCGCCGGTTGGGACTACCGTAAATTCCGAGGGGCGAGGTGGCAAGTTTGTCGCTCTGAAAGCGAGCAAGCATACATCCGTAATCGGTATCGGGTCTTGTTGACTAGAGCTCGCTCTGGGATGGTCATTTGGGTCCCCTCGGGCTCAGTTGCCGATTCGACAAGAGATCCAATCCGATTCGAACGAGTTTATAGGTACCTGACTAATGCCGGAGTCCCTGACGTCGCGGATATTCGATCCTGAGGTGACCTGATGACAACGGACGCTCCCACATGCTAAACTATTGAGGCAGGAGACACATATCGAAAAGGAAACAGCAGCGCTATACTCCTGAGTTCCGTACGGAGGCGGTAAAGCTGGTCACAGAGTAGGAAATATCACAGGAGACACTCAACGGTCGTGCGGTTTTTTAGCCGAGTGCATGGAAGTGATATTTCCGACACCTGTGAACGGCTGCATGGCAATAGGGACAAAAAAACGGTATGCTAAGTATGGAACGGCTTAGTGTGTTTTCCGATAATAAATCCTGTGGCCGGAGGTTTGATTGCCGGTTTCTGACGGTTTTGGTTCCACTGGAGCTGCTATGGACACAATATATTCTGAATGGGAACGGTTTAAAGCTACTTCATTACCAAACGACGTCGGAATTATCCCTGAGAAGAAGGTGTGACATATTCTGTCGCAGGGCTGGGTTATCTTCCTCGTTGAGGAGGGATAACCATGACTATCAACGAGTTGCGCAAGCAGTATCCGAATGAGGCATCCTGCC
>Ga0316217_10002748_pt1 | contig 20854 bp, 10 predicted proteins | sample 1anoAmetaG_FD_203633 | JGI IMG/M metagenome (GOLD analysis project Ga0316217, IMG submission 203633) | Freshwater microbial communities from Trout Bog Lake, Wisconsin, USA - 1anoA | ecosystem: Environmental > Aquatic > Freshwater > Lake > Hypolimnion/Profundal zone | place: USA: Wisconsin...
AATATAAATAACTATTTCATAACTACAACTACTTGAATTAGAATATTTAATAGCTTCAATATTTTGTGGAAAACAATCTTTCAAAAATCCAATTGTCATTTTTCCATAATTAAAAGAACATTTATCATCTGATGGTGGATTTAATAAATCTTCTTTTTTAATTGGATTTTTATCTATAATAATATCAGAATTATCAAATGTATTATTATGAACGTATTTATTGGTTTCATTAGTTATAGTATATGTTTTTTTCATTAAAGATTTTAATTCTGTTTCTGATAATAATATTTCATTATCAGATAAATTATAATTTATAGTTTCAAATGATAGATAAGTATTTGGATTAAATATATAGGAATTTATTCTATTATATCTAATAAGTTGATCGGCCATTTTTCCATAAAATATATTTTCATTTGTATTTTTTATATAACTAGAAATTAATCCATTATTGGGAATAATTAATTGACATTTATCATTTGTATATAAGCATAAAGGTGCATTTTTATTACATTCTAATTTATTTAATAAAATACAAGTAGAGTTATTATAGATTGCTTTTTTATATTCTTCTTCAGATATAATTTTGAAAATAATTTTATCTTTTCCAATACTTTGTAATATTTTTATAATAACATTATATTTATCTTTATAGGTAACAAACATATTTTTGGTTAATGATTCAATCTGTTCTCTCAATTTTAAATTTTCATATTTATTTAATAATAATCGTATTGTATTACGAAATGCATTAAAGAACATTGTTTCCAATTTTAATAATTTTATTTGTATTATTCTCTCTTCATCTAAAAATGTATCAGTTAAAATATCAATATCATCTTTGATATAATTTGAACTTCTTAATTCTTGTAATCCATCTTCTGAATAATTAAATAATAATTCGGGTTCTTTAATCATGATAAATTGATTCGTTTCTGTTATAATTCCAATAATATGATCTTGTTCTATTACTTTAAAAACAGGAGAACATTGAATATTTGTAATTGAACTAATATGTATTAAAAAATCTCTTGTTTTTTCATAAGTATTATATATTTGTGTATCATTTAAATCCATAATTAAATAATTATATTCTGGATTAATAGAAGAAGGATAACATGGTATAATTCCTATATTTTTTATTTTACTTGAATCTTTTTTATCTTTCTCTCCAATTTGGACTAATATTACTTTACTCATATAATTTATTATTTGGTTTAATACAATATAATTTCGTTTTTTTAATTCTGATATGATGTTATTTAATGGAAGAGCTTTTTTATATTCAAAAATATTTTCTTTACTGTTTGGTTTACAGCTTCTATTCATTATTGGTGGAACTATATATTTTAAAACTTCCAAAATACTAGATGATATACTTTTTTCTTTTGTTGTTAAGAAAACTATTTTTAATTTTGTAGTAATATTATTTTGTATAATATAAATCATTTCATAATATGTATTTTCATTCTTTTCTTTTTTATATAAAATAAGAGTTGGAACTTCACTATTATATCCATTTGAGAGAGAATAATAATTAGTAGGACAAATTATTTCTACATTACATGTTGCATCATCGCAAGGAGATTGTAAAATAAGTAAATTTAATCCTTTTTTAAATAATTTCGTTTTATCACAAATAAAATCCCACAAATAAGTATAATCTATAACAACAGTATCATCATTTAAAAAATTTATAAAATTATTAAATGCTTTTACTACATTTTTAAAATAAATTACTTCTTTTTCATTTTCTCTCTTTATTTTAGACCATAGAATACTAGTTTCATATGGAATTATATCTACTTCATCATTATTATCTACTTTAAAAAAAGTAACTAAATCTCCATTTTGATATCTAATGAAATCATCAATATTAAATAATTTAATTATTATTTTTTTGAATATAGAAATATTCATTTCTTTTGTTTGATCGTATCCATAATAATAATTATATGCTTTTGCTATACAAGAAATAAAAGATTGTGTTGGACTATTTTCTACTCCCATTCTTAATAAACATTGTTTTCCTTTAGTAATAATATCTATATTTGTAGTTGTATGATCGCATCCGCTATGTAAATCATTAAAAAATAATTTAAAATTTATAGGTAAATGACCGTATTGATTATTTTTTAAAGGAAAATAAGTATGTGATTTAATATCTTTGCTTTCTTTTTCATTTAATGTTTCTTCTTTTACTTCTTCTGGTTCTTCTTCTTCCTTTTCTTCTTCTTCTTCTTCTACATATATAGATTCTTCCTTTTTTGATTTTTCCATTACTTTTTTTACCCGATTCATACAAGATTTGATAGTGCTTTCATAAGCATCTCCTAATTTTCCAAAACAACAAGGCTTACAAAATCCTTTTTCTTTATCTCCCATTTTAAGAAATCCTGGATATTGTTGAACATATCTTTCATCTTGATATTTATGAACTTTTTCATCATAAAAATGATATACATAACTTCCATCAGGGACTTTTGTTGCTGATTGAGGAATTATTCCTCCGCAATCTTTATTGCCAGGTTTCCAAGGAGACCAATCTTTTAAACACCAATATCTCGGACAAATATAATAATTATAATCATTTGAACCTTCTCCAGTTCCATATTTTAATATTGTTTTATTTTTTAAACCATCAGATAAAAAGTTTGGATTTTTGATTAATATTCTTTTCATTTCTTTTGGAGTAACTAATACCGGTTGTCTTTTATTTGTAGAAGGACATGTTCTAGAATAAACTTTATGGTTAGGAACACTATCATCTTTTACAAAAAAAATAGGTTCATTTTCTTTTAATTTACTTTGAAATATATTTGGATTTTTTAAGCTTTGTCCGGTTTTAATAGAAGTATATTCATCTTCTTCATCAGATTCTTCTTCTATTGGTTTAATTTCACTTCTCTCTATTTCATCTGATTGTAATGGTTCTAATTCTTCTACATTTTCATATTTAGTGTTTAACCCTAAATGTAAATTATTTATTGGAGGATTACTTTCATAAATATCCTCATATGTTTTTTTAGGTCTAACTTCTTCCGAAACAACTTCTTTGGGAATAACTTTTTCTGAAACAACTTCTTCAGGAATATTTTTTTCAGGAGTAAGTTCATCTACATTTAATAATGGAGGCATATCTGAATCATATTGACTACTACTTTCTTTTTTTTCTTTTTCAGAAACACTTTCTTCTTCATTAGAAGAAGATTGTTGTATACTTTCTATACTAGATAATGATTTATCTGAAGAAGGAGTAGTTTCTCCGCCAATAATTTCATCTAAATCTATATCATCTAAATCATCCATATTTATTTCTAAAAATTTATCTTCTTCAGATTCTTCAGATTCTTTTTCATCTTCAGATTCTTCATATGTTAGAGCTGTTTCTTTTATATCTGGTATTATTTCAACTTGTTCGTTCATAACTAATAATTTTGCATTTAACTTAGTAGTTTTTTGTATTAACTGAAAAAATGCATTAAAATATACATTAAATAATTCAATAAACAATATATTATCCACATTTTTTACAGAAAATGTAATTGTATTTATAAATTTCTCAAGAATAATTTGTGTTGTAAATCCTGAATTTTTTCTCTCTTTTTCTTTTTTAATATGAAGTTGTTTTTGAGAAGCCAATAATTTTTCTTTTCTTTGAAAATCTTTTATAAAATTTATTGCTTCCTGTTTAGTTGTATTAAAATTTGCCATAAATAATTCAACTATATTTGAACTTTCATTTTGTAAAATAAATGTTTCTTTACTATTTATTATATTAAATTTATTCACTTTTTTAAAAATCATATTAATTATCTCTCCACTATCATTTTCTATGATAAAGAGAGAAGTCATTAAATGAAGTAATTTTTCAATATGAATTGTAGTAAATGATGTAGTAAATTTAGAATTGTATACAATGTTTTGTATGTGAATATTATCTTCAAATAAGTTTTCAAATAGTTTAATGAAATAACCATTTGGTTCCATAAACACTTTAACATTATTTATAATTGGATTGACATTTTCTCTAATATAATTTTCAATTTCAGAAATTGTTTTTAATGTTTCAAAATCACATACAATTTGAATATTACCATTTTCTAAAAATTCACAATAAGAAGTATTTTTATTGTTTATATAAACCAATACAGAATTATGTTTTCCAGTTTTAATTAATTTATTAATACTTGCATTTGTAAGAAGGGGTATTTTAACCCCATCATCTGTAATTTTATTGGTAAATAACCTATATATATTTTCTCTCTTTTCAGGATGATATTTTAATAATGGTGTTTCTTGTGTTGCATGTAATAATTTAAATATAATATCTAATGGTATTTTTGTATCATATCCTATTTTCATAGTAAATTGAATATATTGAATTCCACTTCTCTCATTTCTTGTTAATTTATAATTATGACAAATATAATTTATTTTTTCATATATTTTTTCATTACTTTTAATGATTTGTCTTGTTTCTGAAATCCAATTTATTTTTTTTTCATCTAATTCTTCTGCTGTAAAAATATTTTCTTTATATAAAACTGGATAATATATTTTTGAAGTATATTTATTAGGAAAAATAGATAACACATCTTCTGCAAAACATACATATATTCTATTTTCAAACAATAAACCAGTATTCATTAATAATATGCTATTATCTATTTCAACTGTTCTTTTATCCTCATAGGATTCATCATAATCAATTTGCATAAATGGATTTACAACACTATAAACAGAATTTTTAAATATAGTAGATTTATTTCCTATTTCAACATTTATATAAAAAATATTATTATCTATATTTAATGAAATAATATCATCATAATTATAAATTTCTTTTTCAGGAATATCAAATATAACATTTTCTTTTTCTTCATTTAAAATAATATTTCTTAAAAATTGATCCAATATATTTTTTGTAATATTAACTTTTTTATTTTGAGATAAATTTTCATACACTTGGACGGATGATAATTTCTTTTTTACTTCTCCAAATAAATATAATTCTTTATAAGATAATTCTTTTGTTGGAATAGAACGAATTATTTTTAACTTTACATCACTTATTGTATCATCTAAATATATAATATCATCTGAAAAAATAATATTAATATTTTGTTTATCAATTAAAGACCATTCATCGTGTGTAAACAATATTCTTATTTTTTGGGATCTACGATTTTGCCTAAATTCATCCATAAATTCAGTTTTCTTGTCACCGCAAAATAAAATTATATTTTCTATAATATCTTTATTTTTTAATTGAAATACTTTGTATAATTCTAAAATTGACATCTTACATTATTTCATTATTATTTTTTATATTTATATATCATAAAAAGGATTATCAGTAATTGTCATTCCACAATAACTTTGATTTTCTTTTTTATAATCAACTGGTTTGTATATACCAATTTTTACGGCATTTTCTAAAAGAAATTTAAAATTCTTCCAAAATTCTTGTTTGTGTCCTATAGATGTTGTCATTGTATGAGATAATTCATGAATTGCTACAAATGTTAATGTATTTAAATCTATTAATGTATCTGTATTTTTTGTTTTATTTAAACAAAATGCCATTTTCTCTCCTTTATTTTCACTATAAGCAGTTAATTCACTTGTAGGTAATGTTTCTGTTATTTTATTTGGATTAAAATTTTGTTTTAATTTAATTACAGATGGATCATCTGGATATGTCTTATAAACATAATCTACTAATCTTTTCATTTTATTTACAACTTCTGCTAATAAATTAACAGCATCTTTTACTTTAGTTCTGTCTCTTACACAATATTTATTACCATCTACAGAAGATATTATACATTTTAATTGCAAATTTTCAGAAATATAATATACTCGTAAACATAATATTAATATAATTCCACCTAACACATAAAATAATATATTACCGTTCAACATATTATTTTATTATATAATAAATAATACATGTTTTATAATGTTAAATTAATTTAATACAGCAGTTGTGCTACCAATTTCAAGAGGAGGTCTCAAAAAATCAGGAGTAATTGTGCTTTGATTCCATGGTCCTACATTTAATTGAGGATTCGGTGGTTCTGATCTAATTTGTAAGTTAGCATTTCTTAATGACTCACCAATTGTATCTATACCAATGTGATAGCCTGCTCTTAATAAATTAATATTTGCTAATTCTCCTTGTCCGGTTGGATTTAAGTGGGCCCATTGACTATTTGTATCTTTTGGTAATAAATCAGAAGGGTTTTGAATATTCATACTAGTACATGAAGTAGGAGAACCTTGATTAGGAGTTCCAATACCACTTACAGAAGAAAATACTTCATTCTGACCTATTGGTTCTGATGGTTTTACTCCATAATTAGAAGAAGAACTTTGTGAAGAATTTTTTTTATTATTTGAATATGCTGGATTTTTATTACCAGTCATATATTCTGAACCGGAATAAGACTTTGAACTTATATAATTACCAAAAATACCAACTCCATAAGCAATTAATAATAATATTATAATAGCACCGATTCCTGTTTCATTCCACAGTTTTTTTAAGTAGCTATAACTCATTATATAAAATTAGAATAAAATATTTTTAAGATATACATTTAATTTGACTAAACTTCCAAATTATAATTTAATGATTGTTCTATACTTTTAAAATCTAAATCACTTATTACACTATCATCTTCTTCTAAATCTTCTAACATATATGTCTTCTTTATATTTTTTGCTTCTAAAAATGCTAAAAGAGCCTGATGTTTTAATATTCTAGCTTTTTTTCTTGCCTCCCTATATATTTTATAATATACTTCTTCTCTCTTTTTCAATGTCATCATCTCTTCTTCTACTATTAAATTTTCATCTAAATCAAAATCTGTTAATTCAGATATATCCGTTGTCTCTTTATTTGCTAAAGATTCAACCTTTCTCTCTTTTAAATTATCTTCTACTTCTTTTTCATCATCCGAATTTACATCATTATTCTCCATGTCTAATACATTTTCTTTTAATACAACTCCTTTTGATACTATTTCCTCTTTTTTCTCTCTATTAATTAAACATTTATCAAATACTACTTCATTATCCAATAACAACATCATCTGTTTTATTTCTAATTCTATTTGAAAACTTTTTGAACTAAATTTAATTCCTTGTATTTCTATTACAGAAATTACATTTTTATCATTTGTTATATCTTCTATAGTTAATGCAGTTTCATTTTCATTATAAATTTTAATTGTCGGTTCATTTGTAGTCTGATTTATTTTTACATTTGTTCTTAATAAATAATTTTTTCCAGAACGATATACTTTTATTAAATTTGTAAAAGCACTTTCAATATCATTTAATTCTAATTTTTCTTGAAACCAATCATCATTCTTTTCATAAATCATTTGTTGACATTTTGTTTCCAAATTCTCTAACCATTTTATAAATAAATTTTCATCATTTGAAAACATTAATTCGGTATATATTTTTTTCCCATTTTTTACAAATCCTTGTTTTGTTTGACTTTTAGGAGTTTGAATATATAAAGGTTTACCTTGACAATAAATTTTTGTAAAAAAAGAACCATTCTGTGATGTTGGATATCCTAAATATATAGATGAAAAATCAAAATCATCATTTGGAGAAATAATATTAATCATAAATAATTAGGTGAAAAGAAATAATATAACAAATCGCAAAAATTTTTTTTTAATTATCAATGATTTATTATGAATGATTTTTTTTCTCAATGTTTAGATTTATTAAAGAGAGAAGATATTAAATACAAAATGAAAGATGCTTTTGAACCAGTTATTGCATTAATTATGTATGAAGTAAAACCTTATATATATATTGGTATATTTGCAATATTTGCAACCTTTATTATGATTTTAGCAATTATGTCTATGTTAATTATTATTTTGTGTAATAAATTATCGTAATAAGATTTTTTTTTTGTTGTATAAATATAATATGTCAGATTCAAAGGAACACCATTTAAATATGTTACAGCATTTAATCGATCACATAAATTTAATGTATGGTATTCATAGAAATGATATTACACATAAAATATTTTATAAAAATGGCGAAGTAATTATTAGTTCAGCAAATAAAACAATTATGAAAGGTGGAGCTGGTGATGATGATGATACATCTTCAGATGGAATAGAATTAGGAACTATTGATAAATCTCCATTAAAAGTTCCATTATCTACACAATTATCTAATGTATCAACATATAAACCCCCTACTGGACCCACTGAAATTGAACTAAGAACAAGAAGTCCATCTCCATTACAAGATGATGATGATCATGAAACATTTGGTAAACCAACAGTATCACTAAAAGAAGGAGAATATAGTTCTGAACCAGTTAAACTAACATCCTCTAGAGAAAAAATTATTGATACACCAATTACTCCTCACGGTTCTGAAGTTATAAGTAAAAAAAGTAGCTGGACTCCATTATTTAAAAGGGATGAAATACTTACTTTTCAAAGAACAAAAGATAAAAAAATTAAAATGTCTAGTTGTATTTTAATTGTAAGCGCAAATGAACCTACTAATTCCGAAGATAATAATCCATTATTACCAATAATTGGAAGACAATTTGTTATTGATAATACATTTCCAATACAATATACTAGTGAAAAATATATTTCAAAGATACAGTATAAACTTAAAAATGAAGAAGGTAGTAATCAATCAAAAATAATATTTGAAATTAATCATACTGGACTTTCTTTAAGTCCAACTGAATTTAAAAATAAAATTACTATTGATAATAATATATTTTCTTTTATTGTTTCTTGTGATATAGAAAACTTAATAAGTAAAAATTTTGTTAACTATGAGTTGAAAGAAGATGATACTTTTCAAGTTAATATTTTAGAATGTTATGATGAGTTCAATAATTCATTAGAAACTTTTTCAAAAAAAGTAAATGAATGTTTAACAGGTAATAATATACATATAACACCTAACCCACAGTATCCATCTGTTCCAATTGCTTTAATGCATAATAAATTTATATTAACACATGTTAGTCAAAACAAACAAGATATGGTAAAAATTTTAGAAGCAATATATGAATGCATCGGACATAATTCATCTTATCTAAAAATTAAAGATATGCCTAATATGAGTGATGAAAAAGTTGAAGCTTTAAAAAATTTAATTAATGACGATACAGAAAATTTTTATAATTTTGGAGATAATGTTCCAGAAGAATATAAATATCTAAAAAATATAACTAAATGTATAAAAGATCAATTAATAAATATAATTGGTAATAAATCTTTTCATATTACATCAGAAGGAGATATTTATACAATAGATTTAAAACACGCAAATGTATTACAAAAAATACAAAAATGTATTCAAGAAGAAATTAGTAAAATTGTACCTGGATTTCCAGTTACTAATATTGGCGAAAGTGGCGAAAGTGGTGCTACTGAAGGTACTGGTTCTACTGGTGCTGAAGGTACTAGTTCTACTGGTGCTGAAGGTACTGGTTCTACTGGTGCTGAAGGTACTGGTTCTACTGGTGCTGAAGGTACTGGTTCTACTGGTGCTGAAGGTACTAGTTCTACTGGTGCTGAAGGTACTGGTTCTACTGGTGCTGAAGGTAGTGGTTCTACTGGTGCTGAAGGTAGTGGTTCTACTGGTGCTGAAGGTACTAGTTCTACTGGTGCGATTGTTCCAGATAATCCTGATTTAGCTGGATGGAAAAAAATTTTAACAGATCCGGATCATCCAGATGATCCAAAAAAAGGAATTTTTAAAGTGAGACCTGATGATACAACTCATGATAGTATTTTATGTTTTCCTGGAGAAGAAGGAGGTGCTGGCGGTGGTTGTATAAATAAAGATGGAGATCTTGTTGATAGCAATGGTATAGTTATTATAAGACATAAAAAAGATGATACAGAATTAAGAGAGAAAGTTGATAAAATAATAAACCCACCACAACCCCTATCATCATCAACCCATAAATATGATGTTAGTTTTGAAGAACTTCAACAATTGTTTTTAGAATTAGAAGAAGAGAATAAAGCAAAACCTCCAACTGATACAGGTACTAATGCTAGTGCAAAAACTGTATCTGATGCAGAAGCTAAGGCTCGCTCTGATGCAGAAGCTAAAGCTCGTTCTGATGCAGAAGCTAAAGCTCGCTCTGATGCAGAGGCTCAGGCTCGCTCTGATGCAGAAAAAGAAAATCGCCGCATCCAAGCTGAAAAAAAAGCTAAAGAAAAAATATTAAAAACCAGAAAAATAACAGAATTAGAAGAAGAATTAACAAAATTAAATGCCAAACTTGAACCATCAGAAAATAAAGAAAAAAGAAAAAATGAATTAAGACAACAAATAGATATTTTACAAAATGAAATAGATCAAAGTAAACAAACTGGTAGTAAAACAGTTGGTGGGACTTATAAAAACCCCCAAATATTCAAAATACATCAAGGTGGAAAAGGACCTTCTAAAACAAAAAAGAAAGCAAAAAAGATAGAAGCAAAAAAATATAGAACTGAAAAAATTAAAATATTAAAAGAATTAAGAGATGAATTAAATAAAATTGAAGAACTAGAAGTTGAAGAAGAAAAATTAAGAAATGAAATAATAAAAAAAGAAAAGGAAATAAAAGATCTAGTTATAACTGAAAATGATATAATAAATGCAATTTTTACACCTGAAGAAGAACAACAAATAAAAGACATGATTGAAGCCGAAATGCATAGGCTTGAAGAAGAAGAAACTAAATTAAAAATTAAATTAATAGAAACAGAAAGATTACAAGCAACTGCAACAGAAGAAGCAGAAAGATTAGCTAGAGAAGAAGAAGAAGAAATATTAAAAGCAGATGAAGAAAGAGCAGATGAAGAAAGAGAAGAATCAGCTAGAGTAGAAGCAGAAAGATTAAAAGCAGATGAAGAAAGAGCAGAAGTAGCTAGAGAAGAAGCAGAAATATTAGAACAAGCAGAAAGATTAAAAGCAGATGAAGAAAGAGCAGAAGCAGCTAGAGCAGAAACATTAGAAGCAGAATCAAGAGCAGACAGATTAGAAGAAGCTGCTAGAGAAGAAAGATTAGAAGAAGAAAGATTAGCTAGAGAAGCAGAATCAAGAGCAGAAGCAGAAAGATTAGAAGCAGAAAGATTAGCTAGAGAAGCAGAAAGATTAGCTAGAGAAGCAGAAAGATTAGAAGCAGAAATATTACAAAAAGCAGAATTAAGTTTAGAAGAACAGTTACCCAAAAATTTATATATTACAATTGAATCTTTCAATGAAAATATTGAAAACAAAAAAATAAAACTTAACCAGTCCGATTCAGATATAAAATTAAATTATATTAAGATTAATTATCAGAGTAGCAATAATGATACTTTTACTTTAATTTATTATATTAATAGTAACCAGATATACTTATCATTTATATGGAATAATTTAGAAAATGAACTAGAAAATGAACCCTTTGATAAATATATAGCAAATATAAATACTAAAGAATCATTTTATAATTACATAAAAAATATTAACAGAATAGAATTATTTAATGGTCGTACTGGTAAAATAATAATATTTGTTAGCACAAAAGAAAATGAAATATCATCAGATAAAAAAGTTCAAGAAGAAGTTCAAAAAGAAGTTCAAAAAGAAGTTCAAGAAAAAAAAGATATATATCCACCTTATTTATCTGTTACATTGATTGATGAATTGAATCGTGATAAATATAATTTAATATTTAAAAAATCATATAATAAAGAAAGGTGGAATTATATAAATACTATAGAGTATTCAGCATTAACCGATAAATATAAATATATATTAGTAATAATTATAAATAGAGAAAGTATAAATACTGAGATTCATATAGATTTAAACATTTTTAAAAATGGTAAACCGGATAAATTTGCCTATTTATTTTCTACATCGTTTGAAATACAAAAATCAATAAATAATTTATCAGATTTACAAAATTCAAAAATAAATTTAGAACAAATTAGTTATGATGATACAAATGAAAAGTATATCCCAATATTAAATATATCATTCACACCACTCCAAATACCTTTACAATCAAAATTAGAAACAAATAAAGTATCAGACGAAGAAAATGAAGTTATAGCATTTATAAATAAAAACTATTATGTTTTAGAAGAAATAAATAAAATAAAAGGTGAGAATAAAGAAGACGAATTTAATAAACAATTTATTGAATTATTTAGAATAATTGATGAAACCGATGTAAATATATATAAAAAATTATTAAGTTTACCTTTAGATAGTTTAGTTCATGTTCTTTTATTATCAACTGGATATGAAATATTAATAAAACCAGAATTACAAATAGATCAGATAAATATTACAGATAAGATAAATCCACCAATAATTGGAGAGAAATGTAATAATATAATACTATATACAAATGGAGGAGGAGGACAATCAGATTGTTATATAATTTCAATATTAACTTGTTATTCTGAAAAATATAGAAAAATAGAAGGTGATTTTTATAGAATAAGAATAGCATATTTTATCAGAAGATACATATTTATACATTTAAATAATATAGATCCTGAAATAATAAAAATTTTAAAATCTACAGATGTTTTAACAGACAATCAATTAACTCCAATAAATGATAATTATAATATTGGATTAATTACTATTAATTGTGATGAAAGTGATCGTTCTAAATCAAAAAAAGATTACGACTACTTTATTACTAGTGGTAATTTTATTTACTATAATAATGATAAGGACCAAGGTAAACGAGATAAAACATATACTTTATTAGTAAATTTTTATAAAAAAAACGGTGGAACTCATTTTGAGTCAGTATCAATTGATAATATTTTTTGTTTTAATTTTGAAAGTCCTATTATTGAATATATAAAAGAAGTAGTAAATGTTTTAGATTCAAACCCTCTTGCGGATTTAACACTTATTCAATCACCTTGTCAAAAAAAAATATCAACTGATTTAGGTCTACATGATTTAAAACAAGAATCTATATCACAAAAAGAAAAATATCCTATAGAAATACAAAAATTAGAGTTACCAGATACTATATATATATATTCAAGTGATGAATTAACTAATTTTGAATTTACAATAGAGTATCAAAAGCTACTTTGTGAAAAAGATGTTCCAAATTATAATTTTTCAAATGGTACAAAATATTTTTGTTTATATAGATATATTAATAAATCATCTAATAATATATTAACTATTAAACAATTTAACCCAATTGGTGAAAATACTTATTATGTTATAAAATATTTTGTTAATTCATATTCTTATGTTTCTAGTAATTTAACTTATCAAGAAATCAAAGATATAATTGAAAATAGCAATAAAATTAATATGCATAATATTACTGATAATAAAATAATAATAATAAGTTTAATAAAAATAGATAATCCCGAAAGATTATTTCAACCATTATTAAAAGATAAAATTTCTAAAGTAGATGTAGTTAATCCATCTGCTCTAGAATCACACGAACTTGTAAGTCATTATGAATATCTAACTGAAGTTCTTGAAGGAACTATTCCTTCAATAGTCCAAACTATTAATACAACAGCTCAAACAATTATATTAAATGGTGAACATCTTCTTAGTGATATTGACACAAAAACAGATTTAAGACGTCATATAAAATCGGATGTTTATGATATTGAAAAACTAACATCTGAGAAATCCATTCCAAAAACATGTAAAATTATTTATCCAACTAATATTGAAATTATTGATAATTATTATAAATTTAATATAAGTCAAATTAAACAAGTAAATTTAGAAACACAATTTATATTTGTATTAAGAGCAGAATCATTTGAAATACCAAAATCTGAATTATCATTAAATAATAATACTATTATCCAAGTTGCAAGTCAATATAACTTTTTAGAATCAAAGTATCCTAGGTATAGTAATATTTCTGATTATTTTACTGATAATACACAAGGCCCAGATTCATCTTTAAGTTGTTTATCTGCATTAATTTTAAGAGATTATTTATTTAGACCAAACCCCACATCAGGTCATACAGGAAGTATATGTGAAGCACAACCTATATTTGAAAGTTTTAATCAAGATATATATAAAAATGGATATTTACAATTATTTAATTTATCAGATTCAGAAATAACAAGCTTAGGTAGCCAAGATAATATTAATAAATTGAATATGCTTTTTCAAAATAGTAATCCAATATATAATGATAAAACAATAACTCAAGTTTTTACTGCGGCTCCTTCTTATCAAGATGATCCCTCATTATCATCATTTAACGAAGATACTTTTAATTTTACTATTTCTCCTCCAACAAATCATATACAAAATGAAATTTGTAAAAAGTTAATGACAGCACAATATTCATCTATAGCTAAATTTGCAGTATTAAAAACTTTAACAAATAAAGAAGGCCCTGTAAATTTACATTTAACGCTTGTAGGACAAGGTGCGTATAATAATGCATATGATACATTAAATGAAAGTTTTGAAGAAGTTATAAAAATAGTAAAAGATAAAAATGTTCGTGTATTTATCCATATATATGATCCAATTAATATGATACATCAAGGTAAAAAACCATTATTGGAAAATATATTTGATATTTTTAGTAAAGAAAATGTAATAGATAAAGTTTATAAACCGAATCATACAAATTATGATTCTAATTGGATAAAACATAATCTTGACCGGTTTTATTGTACTAAAGAAAATTTTATGAATGGAGATATACTAACACCTCAACACCTTTATGTTAATATTCAGGGTGGTGTTCATAAAGAACTAAGTTTAACTACTTATACTGAAACAAAAGTTATTTATAATTCTAATGATAATTATTATTCTTTAATAATAGAAATTTTAGATATAGAAAAAACTATTTTAATTGATTTTATTGTTAAAACCCCGAATTCTCCTGTTATATATTATTCTTCCAAACTTGAATATAAAAGTGATAATATGAATTTATCAAATTTTTTTAACTGGATAAAGTCAACCCCAGAAAACAAAATAGAAATGAAATATAGTTATGATATGACGAAAGCAAGTAATCCTAAATTACTTCAAATACCTGAAAATATAATCTTAAAAATAATAATAAATTTATCAATAAATCCATTTCCAAATCCCAAAGGAGGAAATAATTCTACTAATTCTAAAAAAAAATATACTTATAAATATATGGCAAAAAGAGGAAGAAAAAGTAGAAGAAGTAGAAAACAGAGAGGAGGACAATTTGGTGCTAGTCAATGGGCTCCTTCTTTAGTCGGAAGTAGTATATCAGAACAAGAAACGCATCTTCAAGGTGGAATATTAAGTGCGAATGATACAATTATGGCTGAAACTCTTAAATATCAAGGAGGAAGTAGAGGAGGAAATATTGCAAATGTTTTAGCACAAGGTGCAACACCTGCTAGTTTATTTGCTGCTAATTATATGTATAGTCCTAGAAAAAGAGGTCATAAAAAAAACAGTCATAGAAAAAAACATAGTAGAAAGCATAAAAAAACTAATCGTAAATTTCGTTTATATTAATTAATATATTTAGACAATATCAATAATATATATGAATATCACTTCAGATGATTTAGTATTTCTTACACAAAATAACGAAGTGATAAGTGGTGGGTTTAAAATTAATTCTAATTTTTTGAACGAACAAATACAAAAAGGTGGTGGAATAGATAAAAGTTATGTTGTTCCTGTTGGATTACTATACAATAATGTAAAAAATATCAATAAAGATTTAAATGTAAAAGATTCTTCTACAATTGATAATGACTTGTATGATAAATTATTTGATTTAGTCATTTATAAAAAGAAAAAGAACACTATAAATAATCATAAACAACATAAAAAAAGAAAAACAAAGAGACATATAAAATAAATAATATCAATATATGAATTGATATTATGTATTAGATTTTATACCAATTATTATAATTAAATGGTGAAACCAATATTTCAGGTAATTTTTTCTTCAACATTTCTGTTTTTTTTTCCATTAAAATATCATCTTCAGTTAAAGGATAAGGAGTAGATGTTTCCATTAATTGTTCTTCAATCTCAGTCATTTTAGGTTTTTTTCCATAACAATTAACTCCAAAACGAACTTTAGGGTTTGATATATAACCTCCATTTATTCCTGGTCTCCCACAATCATGTTCGTGTCCTGGAATTTTTTGTAAATTTTTATATGTTTCTGCTTGAGTAGGAAATAAAGCCATTTGATCTTCAGACCAACCATAATTACACCATTCTGCACCACTATTATAAGCATTTTCTACTTCAGAATAACTTGCTAATCTAGAACCATATGCATTACATAAAGATTTTGCATCATTATAATTGTAATAATTTCCTGGTATATTAAATACTTGATCTGGTGGAATAATATTATTATTACTAGAAGAAATATTTGTATTTTCTGGAGTAGTATCTACATCCACAGAAATAGATGGATGATTTGTAAAGATATTAAATATTCCAGTAATATATTTATAATTAAAATAGTTCAAAAGAGAGAAAGGAATAAAATACCATATAAGTAAAATAATAAATATAATAAAAATAAATAAAATAATGTAAACAGTAGTAGAACTCTCCATATAATAATCATTATTATTATTATTATTAGTAGTAGTAGTAATAGTATCAAAAATGCTAGACGATGGTTGACTATTGGATGAGTTTCCTAAAACAAAAAAAATAAATAAATATAATAATATTACAATGATAATAGTAATTATAATACTTTTATCTGTAATAAAATTATAAATATTACTTATAATGGTATATATATCCATATATATTTAAGATACAAATTAATTTCTTTTTCTATAAAAAAAACAATATGCAAAAGGAGTGAATAGTTTATTTAAATCTGTAATTTCACTTACATTTGTATCATTAAAACAGAACCATTTATTTTCATTTTTAATGAAAGAATAATAATGTCCTCCATGAGTTACTCCATGATGATTAATAATTGCATACAAATCATATATATTATTGTTTTGATAACCAACTGTATATTCATTTAAATCTAATTCGGTTAATGGAAAAGAAATGAATATTTGATTTTTATTAAAATTAATTGGATTAAATCGTTTAATATCAATAACCAGTATTTTTGGTAAAGACCAAAATATTAATTTTTTTTGTATATTTTGTTTTTGTTTTGTTTTTTCATTATACCAAGAATTCTCTCCATCTAATATTTCTCCTTCAACATATAAATTAAGACAATCTATTAAAGAAGGAGATTTAATATTTGGTATAGGTAAATTAAGAATCATAAATTGTTCTGGTTTATTATTAATAACATTTCCATGAGTGTCAGGTTCTAAAGAAATAATTTGTGAGATTTGTAATCCATAAAATATTTCAAATATTTCAGAGTATTCTGTTTTGAATATTTCTTTCATTTTATTAAAACATATTATAGCTAAATTATCTTTATTATTTTTAGGATTTCCACTTATTTCAACATTAACTTCTCTCGCAATTGCAGTATGAAAACAATCTATTAAAAATAAAAAAAAATCACTAGAATCATTTTGACTAAAATCAGAAAATTCTTCTCTATTTTTATGGATAGAAATAGTTTGTAGTTGTTTAATAAAGCGTCCAGGAGAAATAATACAATTTTGAGACCACATTAATTTTCTTAAATCATCCCATTCAATTAAAATAGTATAGTCATATTTTTTTTCAGAGTTTATTTTTTTTTTATAATTATTATTTAGAACCATGTTTAATTCATGAGTATGAGATAAAATTTGAATGCAAGAATTAATATAACAAGTATTTCCTAAATTTGTTAAACCAGTTAGTCCTTTTAATTTATTTTTTATTTCTATTTTTTTCATATTATTATGATATAATTTACATTTAAACATTTTAATTGTTTAATAATTATATTATAATGAGAAGAAGTAATTTAAATCAGTTAAATTCAAATGATAGATATTTATTAACTTATTATACAAATTTATATAATCAACAATTGAGAGATATTAATCTTATGTATAGTGAATTGAAAGAAATAAAGAATAATATAGATACAATTACTGGAGTAAATAATTTAAGAAGAAATCCTCCTTTAAGAAATCCTCCTTTAAGAAACATTTATTATAGAATGGAATACATTCCTATTCCTGATTTAGAGAGTGTTCCGGTTGTTGCTTCTCAAGATATAATTACAAGAAATACAAGATCAGTTATATTTAATGAAGTTGTAAATCCATTAAATTATGACTGTCCTATAAGTTTAGAAAGATTTCAAGATAATAGTGTGCTAACACAAATTATTGGATGCGGTCATTTATTTTGTAATAATGAAATAACAAGATGGTTTAGAACAAATGTCCATTGTCCTGTTTGTAGGTATGATATTAGGGATATTAATAATATAATACAAGAAGAATCAATAGAAGAACCAATAGAAGAACCAATAGAAGAAACTAAAGAAGAAACTAAAGAAGAAACTAATAATACAAGAACTTCATCTAGAAGATCTAATTTATATAGAACTTATACAACAGATGTTTCATTAAATGAAATAAGAGAAAGTTTAATAAATAGTTTTTTTAATAATTATAATTTGAATAATTATTCATAGTAGTATTACTACTACTTTTTCTTTTACGAGCCGTTTTATTCTTTTTACTTTTCTTTTTAACAGCAGGAATTGGTTCTAAAACAGGAGATTGTAATTGTTCCTCATTATTTTGTTCTTCATTATCTTCATCAAAAAAAGTTGATACTAAATTACCCATTTATTATATGAATATTTTATTCATATAATATTTTTACGATTTAACGGAAAAGAAATTTGTAATAGTTGAATTTTTTTCTTTAGAATTATTTGTTTCTCTCAAAAATTCATCAAATAACAATATTTTAATTTCTTTATTTTTCATTGTTTCTATTTTAGAAAGATATTTATCTTCTTCTAAATTTTCCATTTTAACCTTTTCACATTCTTTTTTAAATTTATTAATTTTTGTTATTTTATTTTGTTTTATCCATATTTGGTTTAATACTAATGAAAATAATTGTTGGACTGGTTTCATAATTTGATTTGAAATATAATGTGAATAGTCAATTGTTAAATTATGTTCCTTAATATAATTTGGTGTTTCTATTTTCTCTCCTTGAAGGCAGTTTTTATTAGAATTATGGATATATAAATAATGGATTCTATCACCTGATTGTGGTTTATTACCAGGATCTCTTTGTGTAATTCTATCTGCTAATACTTTATGTGCGATTTGTTGTGGATTTTTATAACCACTACGAAGAGATTTACTTATAATAAATTTATTTTCTGGATATTGTTTATCAATAATATTTCGTAAAGATGTTCTCAAGAAGTTAATTGCTTCATCAATATTTTGTTTTTTCATTAATATATCAATAATTCCTCCATATATATCTTTTACAATAGGAGCATTATCTCTCCTTTTCAATACAATTCCCATTTCTTTTCTTTTACACTTATTAGGATCTGTTTCATACAACATTCCAACATATCTTTTCTTTGATAATAAACAAAATGGCATAAATGTTTTTTCATATTCAAGATCATGTGGTTTTTTCAAAAATTTAGATGCTAAATGTCCTGCTTCTTGTGCTAATTCAATAGTTATTTCTAATGCTTTTTTTCCTCTTATTTTCTCTCCTTCTGGTGTTTGAAGATTAAATGTAAAGAATACTGAATCTGTATTATGAACGATAATTTCTCCAACTCCTGCAGCAAAATGATGATTTTCTGTAGTTAAATCATAAACATATCCTTCATATTCAATGTCTATTATAGATTCAACATTATAATAATATGGTTGATAAGAACGATGTGGATAAATAATAAGAGAACAATCTATCATAATAGAAACATCAAATTGAAATGTTTGTGTTACACATAAATATATTTCGGATAATAATTCTTGGTTATATTCAAGATTATTTTTATTGTGTTTATTAATTTCGTAATCTTGATGAAATAAATTATCTTTTACTTGTAATCCAAGAACAATAATTGAATTTTGAGTTTCTATAAACTGAGATCGTTGGCCTAACCAATATTTTAACAATTGTATTTTTATTTTATTATCATAATAAGAATTAACATGAGGAATTGTATGAGACCAATTAAAATTACTTTCTTTTAATTTTATAGGATGATGTAACAAGTCCATTCCAGTTTGAACATCATTTGGAGATATTTCTTCTCCATGAATAGTTAAGAGTGAATGATCGTCTGTTACATCAACCAATCCTTTTGGAGTTAATATTCTTTTCATTTTTTTGTTAGGAGATAATCTATGACGAATCACATTATTCAATCTAGTCCACCCTTTATCCGTCCAAGTCCAAATTGGTCTTTCAAATATATATATTTCTTTACCATCTTCTGTTTCCGTCCAATTACCATCTCCATAAGTATGAATTAATTTATCAATTCTAATAATTTCAACTTCACAAATACCCATTTGATTCATAGAAGAAATATATACGGGAGTATAATTAGCAACACTATCTCCATATATATATTCCGCTTTTGTTAATACAGGTCCTTTACTTGTATGACAAATTGTATTTTCATAACATTCTTCAATTACTCTTTTTGCATAAGTTAATAACATTCTTCCAACAGCAGTTGTAGATGCAGCACAATCTTTTTCATAAAAGGTACTAGTTTTAGCACCACATTGACCGTATAATGAATTAGCTGTTATTTTGTATCCTAATTGTCGTTTATCTAATATATTTTTCATAAAGTCATCAGTTTGTAATGGAATTAATTTTTTAGTAGTTTTTCTGGCTAATAATAGTTCTT
>Ga0316217_10002749_pt1 | contig 20851 bp, 16 predicted proteins | sample 1anoAmetaG_FD_203633 | JGI IMG/M metagenome (GOLD analysis project Ga0316217, IMG submission 203633) | Freshwater microbial communities from Trout Bog Lake, Wisconsin, USA - 1anoA | ecosystem: Environmental > Aquatic > Freshwater > Lake > Hypolimnion/Profundal zone | place: USA: Wisconsin...
ACCCGCTCCATTGATTATCAATTGCTTACGCAATTGTGCAGGAAAAGTGCAGGAGAATCAAGTTTGCAATTTGACGTATTTCTGACTTTTCGTTCAAGTCTTCCTGAATTCGTAAAACACCCAGAATCTGGGAATCGAACCTGATAAAATTATTTCGTATTGCAAAATTGTCGGCCACTTCCGCGTCGGCAATCCAAAGACAACCGGCTGCGCCGCGCGGGCGTGCCGCGTGAGGCGGCGATGCGTCTGGTCAATCACGCCTCGGAATTGATTCATCAAATTTACCAGCGTGAGAAGGTCGAAGACGTCGCGCAATGGCGGGACGCGGTTCAATTTGCGGCTTAATGCGGTTTCAACCGCGAAAATAGCAAAGTGAGCTATTATCGTTTTTTGTCTTTTGTGAAAATAGAGACCTGCCCACGGTAAAAAGACGTTGCATTCGGCCTGCTAAATGCTATTTATTGTTCGCGTATAGAGTATAATAAATAGCATTATGCAATCGGTAATCACTCAAACTAACCTTGATCAGGCTTTCAAGCTGTTGGCCGGACGCCTTGACTTGGCTCAAACCGAACCAGTCCGTTTGGTGGTCTGCGGTGGCTCGGCCTTGATTGCAATGGGCTTGCGCCAACGCACCACCAGAGACGTGGATGTCGTGGCGCTGCTCAATGCCACGAATGAATTGGCCAGCCCAGACCCGCTGCCTGAATTTTTGCTTACTGCCGCCGCCCAAGTTGCGCGTGATTTGGGTTTGTTTGATAACTGGCTCAATAACGGGCCGAGCCGTGGTGAGGGAGGGCTTTTTCAGATGGGTTTGCCGGCGGGCTTCAGCGGCAGACTGACCGCAAAGGAATATGGATCACGTCTGACTGTCCATTTCATTGGTCGTCTCGACCAAATTCATTTCAAGCTCTACGCAGCCGCCGATCAACGGGACGGCACGCATTTGAATGATCTCAAGGCGCTCCACCCGAATTCCGCCGAACTTGAAGCCGCCGCCCGCTGGGCGATGACCCACGATGTCTCGGAAGGCTTCAGGATGATTTTGCAAGAATTGCTCACGCAACTTGGCCATGAATCCGTCGCTGAAAAAATTTAAGGGCGAGTATTTGACTCTGTTGCTGGATTTTCTCTGGCGGCAGTGGTCTGCCTTGGGCGTGGCCGGTCAGGTGCGCGCAAACGATGATTGGGTCGTTGACCTGGAGGCGCTTTTATTGCTGACCTGCACGATGGGCCGTTACGATCCGCGCCTCTTTGATGAAATGCTCGACTGGCTGCAAGCAAACGGCTGGCTCATCAATGTCATGCGGCTCAAGCGCATTCTCCGCGTGGAAAAATTCGCCGGCGAACAGGTGCTGGCGTCGGTGGCCGGGGTGTTGGCGAAAGGAACGGAGACGCCGAAGTGGAAACAGCTTGCCGCATTGCATCCACTCACCGCTGCCAACGAGCCATTGTTTTTCAGTGAAGACGGCCAGCCGATTCCCGTGGTCGGCGAACCTGAAGCGATCTTCGCGCGTTACGGATGGCAGCGCGGGCCGCTGCGACTGCGCGGTTATTCACAGGCATTCCGGCCGGCGGAAACGGCCAGCCTGATTCTGCAACTCCGCGCATTGTTTGGCATCAGCGTCCGCTGTGAAATTGTGTTTTATCTGCTGACGCATGAGGCGGCACATCCCGCGCAGATTGCGCGTGAGGGGTATTATTTTGAGCGGGCGGTGCAAGGCACGCTGGTGGACATGAGCCGGTCAGGTGTGATTCAAGTGCGCTCGGCCAATCGGGAAAAACGCTACTGGCTCAAACCAGCCGAATGGCTGCGGCTGCTCAATCGCGCCGACCAGCCCGCCCCGCGATGGATAACATGGCCGCCATTTTTCAGCGCGCTGGAGCAAATCTGGCTGCGGCTGAACGATCCGAAATTGAACGACTTGGAATCGTTACTGCAAGCGTCTGAAGTTCGTCAGCTCATGACCAAAGTGCGACCCGCTCTCGAACGCGCCGGCTTTGACCGCACGCTTTCCGATGACCGGCAACACTTGGGCGAATCCTACTTGCCCGTGTTCATTGCCGACGTAAAAAAACTTCTGGCATAAAATTGCTATCATGCCGACGATGCCAGCGCGCTAACTTTTCGGCTCTGGTTCGGATGTGAAGACTGCGGATGCGTCCAACTGCAAAATCCGTTAACCACAAATCTCCCTGCCGTGAAAATCCTTCCGTGCGCGAAATCCTAAAAGCAAGCAGCCGAAGCCGGGCGGCGGGTCAAGGTGGAGGCCGAGGGCATACCGAGGCACGACCTTGACGCGACGACCGGCGACCCATAATCGAAACACGATTTACGCGCACGCAACGCGCAATCGCGCCACGAAAAAATTGTTTTGAATCGCGTTTGACTGCGGATTTTAGGATTTTAACCAAGTGAGCTTGTCCGTTGAACAACAACTCCTGCCAGCCTACTTGCCGGACTTGAACCCGATTGAAAAGATGTGGAGCAAGGTCAAACAATGCTTGCGAAGTGCGGAGGCGCGCACCGAGGAGGAACTTCAGACAGCCATCCCGTGCGCCCGACTCTAGTCCGAGTCCTTGGGCAATTCCGGCAAATGTGATCGGCCCGGCAGACGCACAGTAAAGGTGCTGCCTTGATCCAATTGGGTGGCGACTTCAATGGTGCCGCCGTGGGCTTCGATGATGGCTTTCGTGATGGCCAGCCCAAGACCAATGCGGCCCTGCGCGCTGGAGCGGGCTTGGTCAGCGCGGTAGAAGCGCTCGAAGATGTGCGAGAGGTGTTCCGGCGCGATACCTTGGCCCGTGTCGCTCACGGCCAGAACGGCTGCGCCAGACTCGGTGGTCACTGTCACCCGCACGCTGCCGCCGGGGTGATTATAGTAAATGGCGTTGCTGACGAGGTTGGTGATGACTTGTCCGAGTTGTTCCGCGTTGCCTTCGCAGGGCGCGGGCGTGGATTTGACTTCGAGGGTAATCTTTTGTTCTTCGGCGAGGGGACGCAGGAGTTCGGTGGCGTCGCAGGCGATCCGATCCAGAGCGCAAGGCGTGTGGGTGGCGGCGTCACTGGAATCAAGCCGGGCCAGTGCCAGAAGCGATTCGGTGAGCCGACGCATGCGCTGGGCGGCGCGCTGGCTGGCTTCGAAGGCTTCGCGGTGTTCCTCGTTGGAACATTCGCTGGCGAGTCCGTTTTGCACATGTGTGAGCATCACGGTGACGGGCGTGCGCAGTTCGTGTGCGGCGTCGGCGGTAAAGCGAGCCTGCTGGGTGAAGGCAGCGTCGAGACGGGCGAACGTGGCGTTCAATACACTGACGAGCTGGCCCAGTTCGCTTTTGGAGTCCGCAGTGCTGATGCGCTGGGTGAGGTCGCCCGTGGCGATTTTGCCGGCGGCGGAACTGATGTCACGAATCGGGCGAAGAGCGCGGGTCGTGAGCCACGCGCCGCCGACCAAACCAAGCACAAGCACCAAACCGCCTGCTCCGGCGAGCATCCACGCGAAGCGGCGCATGTCGGCGAGTTCACCACGGATATCCCGTCCCACCAGAATACAATCCGCCATCGGCGTATAGTGAAAGTGCTCCCGCAAGGTTCCGCGCATCCGCCAATCGGATGATGCGCCAATGCGCTCGGGACGGGGCACATCCGGCGGTGCCGTGGCGGAACGGGAGCCTTCCCGGCCATCGCGTTTCCACACGACGTAGTAGAACGAATTGCCCGGCGTGCCTTCAAACAGGTTCGAGTCGGACGACGACAAACGTAGTCTGAATGGAGGTGGTGACGGGCGGTCGAAGTCAGGGCTGTCCGGTGGCGGGTCCTCCGGTGGTGGCTGATTTTGAGGCGGTCTGCCAGGTCCATTCATGAATGGAATCGCGCGGACAATCGTCTCCATGCGCTGCTCCAATTCCTGATCCAACCGCTGGAATTGAGTGGCCCGTTGCAGTCGCCAAGCGGTGAAGGCGAAGCCCGCCAGCACCAGCATCATCAGCAGTCCGTGCCAGAGTTGCAGCCGCCACCGAATGGTATGGAAAAATTTCATTCGATGCAGTAGCCGTGACCGCGGCGCGTAAGGATGATTTCCTGGCCGAGCTTCTTGCGGAGATTGAAGACGTGAACGTCCAAGATATTGGAGAGCGTCGCGTCGTTCTCGTCGAAAAGGTGTTCGTAAAGGGTGGTGCGGGTGACGACTTCGCCGCGATGCAACGCGAGATATTCGAGCACGACATATTCGCGGGCGGTAAGCGTGACCGGCTCACTCGCGCGGGTGACGGTGCGGGCGGTGGTATCTATATGGACGTCACCGAGGTCAATTGTGGAGCGGGACTGGCGGGCGCTGCGGCGAATGAGGGCGCGTAGCCGGGCGAGCAGTTCCGGGATGTCAAAGGGTTTGACGAGATAATCGTCGGCACCGGTGTCCAGCCCGCGCACGCGGTCGGCACTCTGGTCGCGGGCGGTAAGCATAAGGACAGGGGTGACTTTGGTTTGTCGCAGGCGCGCCAGCAACTCCCAGCCGTCGAGGCGCGGGAGCATCACGTCGAGCACGATGGCGTCGTAGTCTATGGACGTCGCTTTGTAGAGGCCCTCCTCGCCGTCGGGGGCTGTGTCCACGGCATAGCCCTGCTTGCGCAGCGCCCGCTCCAGGCCTGCCAGCAGGTCGGGTTCATCTTCCACTACGAGTAGTCTCATCGTTCGGCTCAAAGTTTGCAGCATGTTGGCCGGGCATCGTCAGTCCATTTACCCCGGCTAACTTGCAACTGTAGCAAAATGTAGATTAAGGAGAGATGAATGGCAGGCGAATTCTTTTTCCCCAAAAATGTTCGCAATGAATTCCCATTCATGCGGCGTTAATGTGCCTTCATGTAAGGTTTCCGCATGACAAATGAATTTATGCGCAAGCTCTCCCAACTGGCCATCAGCCCGGAAGGGTTCGTTTTCAATCCATCCACCGGCGACAGTTTTCAGGCCAGCCAGACCGGGTTAGCCATCATCCACGCTCTGCGCGAAGGCCGGAGTGACGATGAAATTGTCCGGAAACTAAACGAGACCCATGAAGTTTCCATGGAAAATGCGCGGCGTGATCTGGCTGACTTTTGCGGCAGCTTGAAATCGCTCGGCCTGATTTGAGGCAACTATGAAAGAACTCATCATCGGCGTTTCCGGCATCAACGCGATTGACAATCCCGGTCCCGGCATTGGCGTCGCGCGCAGCCTCAAAGAGGATGCGGAGCTCAAGGTGAAGATCGTCGGCCTCGCCTACGATGCGATGGAGCCGGGCATTTACATGGATTGGGTCGTGGACAAGTCCTACATGATGCCTTATCCGTCAGGCAGCGGCGACGCCTTCATCGAGCGGTTGCTGCACATCAAGCAGAACTACGGGCTGGATTGCGTCATTCCAAACTTGGACGCCGAGTTGCCGCTGTTCATCAAATACGCCGACAATCTGGCGGCGCACGGCATTCACACCTTTCTGCCGGACATGGAACAATTCAAGTTGCGCGGCAAAGACAGGCTGCTCGACATTTCGGCGAAGATTAACATCTCACTGCCGCGCACCAAAATCGTGACCAGCGTGGATGGGCTGCTGAAAGCCATTGAGGACATTGGTCTGCCGGTGATGGTGAAAGGCAGTTTTTACAAGGCGTATCGCTGTTTCACGACGGCGGAAGCCATCTCGCATTATCACGACTTGGTGGCGGAATGGGGCTACCCGATCATCGTCCAGCAAGTCGTGACCGGGGATGAAATGAACGTGGTCGGCTTGGGCGATGGCGAAGGCAATTCGCTGGGATTGGTCGGCATCAAAAAACTTTCCATCACCGCACTGGGCAAAATCTGGACCGGCGTCACCGTGAAAAATCAGAAAATGCTCGCGGCAGTGGCGGATTTCATCCGCGAATTCAAATGGCGCGGGCCATTTGAACTCGAATGCATCGTCCACGGCGACGAAGTGTTTCTCATCGAAATCAACCCGCGTTTTCCCGCGTGGTCTTACTTTGCGACCGGCGTGGGCATCAACCTGCCGTCACGGCTTGTGCGGCGTGCGTTTGGCCTGCCAGTCGCGCCCGTGCCGGATTACGAAGCAGGCAAGCTGTTCGTCCGCTACACCTATGAAGTCGTAACCGACATGGCCGCGTTCCAAAAAGCCATCACCAAAGGCGAAGTGCCGTGAAGCCCAATTAATCTCAAACCAAATTTCACCTATGAAGCTACCTTACGAAAAACCGATCATCAACAAGCTGCACACCGGACTGATGAATAAGTTCGGCCGCAGCCCCGCCTACGCGCGCAAGGTGCGCTCGGACATTGACGGCGTGACCATTGACTCGCTCGTCGCGAAGTTCGGCTCGCCGCTGTTTGTCTATTCCGAGCGCACGCTCCGGCAAAAGCATCGGCAGATGCACACGGCGTTTTCCACGCGCTATCCGAACGTGGTCATGGGGTGGTCTTACAAGACTAATTATCTTAGCGCCATCTGCGCCGTCATGCACCAGCAAGGCTCCATTGCCGAAGTCGTTTCAGAAATGGAATACCAGAAAGCCCGCGCCGCCGGCATTCCCGGCGAGAAGATTATTTTCAACGGCCCGCACAAATCACTCGCCGCTCTGGAAACAGCCGTGAAAGAAGGCGCGATGATCAACGTGGATCACCTCGACGAAATCTACGACCTCGAACAAATCGCCCAGAAGCTCAAACGTAAAGTGCATGTCGGCATCCGGCTGAATCTGGATTGCGGCATTTATCCGCAGTGGTCGCGCTTCGGCTTCAACCTGGAAACCGGCCAGGCGCTGGAAGCCGTCAAGCGCATCAAGCAGGGCGGCAAACTTGTTTTGAATGGCCTGCATTGCCACATCGGCACATTCATCATGGAAACATCGGCCTATGTGAAGCAGATAGAAAAAATGGTGGCCTTCGCTTACGAGGTGGAAAAGCTGTTTGATTACTCGATTGAGTATCTCGATATTGGCGGCGGTTTTCCGTCGAAAAGCAGGCTCAAGGGCGTCTATCTGCCGCCGGAAGTGGCGCTGCCGTCCATTGACGAATTTGCCGAAGCCATCACGCACGCGCTGTCGAAAGCGCTGCGGCCCGGCGATTTTCCGAAGCTGATTCTGGAATCCGGCCGCGCGCTGGTGGACGAGGCCGGCTATCTCATCACCTCGGTGGTGGCTTCCAAACGGCTGGCCGACGGCACGCGCGCCTACGTTGCCGACGCTGGACTGAACCTTCTGTTCACTTCGTTCTGGTATAAGTTCAACATCGAAATGGATCGTGAAGTGGGTGGCATCAATGAACACAGCGTGGTCTATGGCCCGCTCTGCATGAACATTGACATCCTCGACGAAGGCGTGCTGCTGCCGTCGCTGACACGCGGGACGCGGCTCATCTTCTCCCCGGTGGGCGCTTATAGCCAGACACAGTCCATGCAGTTCATCGAGTATCGTCCCGCCTCGGTGCTCATCGGCGAAAAGGGCGAAGTGGATATTATCCGCGAGGCGGAAGACCTCGCCGACTTCACGCGAGGGGAGAAGTTGCCAAAGCGGCTGGCGACCAGCAGTGGTAAATGAAAGATAACCTCAAAGCCATTTTCAGCAGCTACGCGGAGATATTCTTTCTCCCTAGTGGCGCAGTGGGTGCGGTCATCTTCGCGATGACGCTTGTCAATCCGAACCTGGCGCTGGCGGGAATCATCTCGGTGCTGTCCGCCTATGGTTTCGCGCGGTTGGTGCGGATGGAAAAGCAGTTTCTCCAGTCCGGCTATTACACCTACAACCCGCTGCTGGTGGGGCTGTCGCTCGGTCATTTATTTCAACTCAGCGGACTGACGGTGTTCTTCATCGTGTCCGCCGGCGTGTTCACGTTCCTGGTTACCGTCTTCGCCGCAAACGTATTCTGGACTTACTTCCGTCTGCCCATTCTTAGTCTTCCGTTTGTCGTGGTAAGTTCCATCGCGTATCTCGCCTCGCTGCGCTACTCGAATCTGCTTGTCGCCACGCACCATGACTCGGCGCTGGTCCTGGCTGATTTTGGGCTGCCCTATTGGCTCGTCGGTTTCTTCAAGGCATTCGGCGCGGTGCTGTTCGTGCCCAGTGTATTGGTGGGGTTTCTGCTGAGTCTGGTTGTGCTGCGCTACTCGCGCATCCTGTTTCTCCTCGCGCTGTTTGGTTACTACTCGGGCGCAATCATTCGCAGCCTCATGCTCGGCTCAACCCATCAGGCGTTCGCCGACCCGAATAATTTCAATTTCATCTTCATCGCCATGGCACTGGGCGGTGTGTTTCTGATTCCGTCGCCGACGAGTTATTCGCTGGCGTTCATCGGCGTGGCTATTTCGACGGTGTTGATGGATGCCATCACCGGGTTCTGGAGTTACTACGGCATTCCGGCATTCACACTGCCGTTCAACGTCGTAACCCTCGGTTTCGTTTATGTGCTGGGGCTGCTGTATCATCCGATGGTGGCGACGGTCGTGGGCCGCACGCCGGAAGAGACGCTGGAGAATTATCTCGCCAACCGCCTGCGTTATCGCGGACAGAATTTCACGCTGTATCTGCCGTTCTCCGGCCAGTGGGCCGTTTGGCAGGGATGGGATGGTCGGTGGACGCACAAAGGCAGTTGGCGTTATGCCTACGACTTTGTCATCACCGACGACCAGGGCAAAACTTATCGCGGCGAAGGCGCACGGCTCGAAGACTATTACTGCTACAACAAACCCGTCCTTTCGCCCGTGCGTGGTCGCGTCGTGCAAATCGTGGACGACCTGCCCGACAACCGCATCGGCGGCGCGGACGAAACGAACAACTGGGGCAACCTCGTGATCATACAGGACGCGCGGGGGCTGTTCGTGGAACTGTCGCACTTCGCCGAGAAATCCCTTCGCGTGAAGAAAGGCGATTGGGTCGAGCGCGGCGTGGTGCTGGGACTGTGCGGCAACAGCGGTTACTCGCCCCAGCCACACATCCATGTGCAGGTGCAGGCCACCGACACCATCGGCGCGGCTTCGATGCCTTTCAGTTTCGTGAGTTACTCTGAGAAAGGCGAATATCAGGCCAACAATCTTCCGCTGGAAAAGCGGGTCGTTGAACCGCTCTACCGCGACAAGCGTCTCGACAATGTCACCAACTTCGTGCTGGATGACGAACTGCACTATGAGGTGTCGCGCGCCGGATGGAAGTTGGACGAGGTCAAGTTCAAGGTGCAAATGGCGGTGGACGGCACGTTCTATCTGCAATCGCCGCGCGGCCAGCTTTACTTCGGCAAGCACGAGGGCACTTTCTATACCTACCGCGTCGCCGGCGACGATCCCTGGCTGCGGCTGCTATTTCTGGCCTTGCCACGCCTGCCGCTGGCCTGGCGCGAGCAGTTGACGTGGCACGACTATGTGCCGGTGGGTCTGGTCACAACCGGGGCGCGCGAAGCCGTGGTGGGCTTCTTCAGTTCCGTGTATCCCAAACTGGCCACGGTGAAGGTAACGCAGACCTTTGTAAACGAGAACCGCGTGGAAACGGTCATTGAAGCCGGCCTGCTACACCTGCGCCGAAGGGCCTCGGTGGAGTTGGATCGCCACAAAGGCTTTGCCTCGGTAACAGTGGACGACATCACCCTTCGGAGGTTGAGCCATGAGTCATGATGCGAACCTTTGGCAAAAGGCGCGGATGAAACCATTCGCGCTGCTGTGTCTGCTAATCTGCTCGCAAGCCGCCTTTGCCGAAGACCAGAGTATCTCATCAACTTACCCTTCTGAACTGAGTCTTGCTTGGCTATGTTATACCAACGGCAACTACTCCAACTCCGTCACCCATTACCAAGCCGCGATCCAAGCCGCGCCGGAATCACTTGACGCCAGACTTGGCCGCCTGCTGCCCTTGCTCGCGCTACAGCGTTTTACCGAAGCGGAATCGTCCGCCCAGCAAGTTCTCAAGCGATACCCCGCGAACTATTACGCCAACCTCCGCCTCGCTTACGCCTTACGGATGCAAGGCAAGTATGAGCAAGCTGAATTGGTGCTCAACCGTGCGCTGGCTCTTCGACCAACCGACGTTTCCTTGCTGTTGGAACTAGCCCTCGTCAAATTGGCCCGCAAGCAAAATGCCACCGCCAAAGGTCTTTTTCTCGACGTGCTGACACTCTCCCCGACAAATGCGATAGCGATTCAGCAACTGGATTTACCACAACTTACCCAAGACCCGCGCGATGAGTCGCAGCCGTGGAGTTTTTCCGCCGGCCTGCGCCCGCTTGTTTCCGCACGGAAAATCAGCGTCGAAGCCGCACCCTATGTCGGCTACGTTGATTACCACGGCACCGCTTCCAAGAACCATGCGGATTTGGCCGGCATCTACACCGCTTTCGGCTATGGATTGGGGCACTTGGTGGAAGCCGAGGCGGACTACATCCAGAAGTTCTATCGCGGTTATCCGTCCTTGAGCCAATGGGATTTTACACTTGCCTACGACAATTACAGTATTCCGCATCTCAAGCTGCGCGCCGGAGGCCATTATGTCACCAGTGAAGATCGTTACACGGATGCCGGTTGGGTGGCGTTTGGCGGTGCGGAATACTACGACTTAAACCATTGGACGGTCGGCGTGGATGCTTATTTCACGCAGTATCCCAAATTCCAAACCCACTTGGAAGTGGTCCAAATTGTTCCACATTTCGGCGTCACGCTCTGGCATGGCGCAAATTGTTCCTGGAACAACGATCTGCTCGGTTACTGGATTCGCCCCAATCAAGACCTTCTCCAGCAGCGCGATTTCTTTTCAATTGAGGACAAGCTTTCGCTTAACTGGCGGCGCTGGACTTTCTCGGCCTTTGGCTGGACTGGCCAACAAGTCTTCGCGGTGCGCGACAATGGTTTCGCGCTTTACAATCTGAGCGAGGAACACAAGGCCGGTTATGGCGTGGAAGTCCGCTGTTTTTTCTCCGAACACTTTGCCCTCACACTGCGGGCGAACCGGGAGGAGTTTCGGGACATTGCCACCACGCCTAACGCTTCGTCTGACATGTATCTGGCGATGCTGAATGTAATTTTTTAACCATAAAAGAAATATACCATGAAAACCAGAATCATTCTTCTTGCCGTCGGTTTCGCCGTCGCTCTGGCCGCCGCCCCCAGCGGTGCTCCAAGCATGAACGATACCGAGATTCGCAACGCCTACTACAAATCCTACAGCTATGAAAAGACGCAAAACTATGACGATGCCATCAAAGCCATCATGCCAGTTATGAGCGCCTATCCGCAGGGTTATACCGTGAATCTGCGCCTAGGCTGGCTTTATTACCTTGGCGGCAACTATGCCAATTCCAAGACTTACTACCAGGCCGCGATGAAAATTGCGCCCGCATCTATTGAAGCCAAGCTGGGTTACACGCTGCCATTGCTGGCCCAAGAGCGTTATGAAGAAGCTGAGGCGGTCACCAAAGAAATCATTCGCATTGACGCTTCGAACTACTACGCCAACCTCCGGCTCGCGTTCGCTCTGCGGATGCAGAAAAAGTGTGATGCGGCTGAAGAAGTCTTGAACCGTGCGCTGCCGCTCTACCCTACCGATGTGAAATATCTCACCGAACTCGGTCTGGTGAAAGTCGCTCAAGATCAATGCCCCGCCGCCCGGCGCATTTTTACCGATGTGCTCACGCTCGACCCGGAAAACATCGTAGCCAAAGAACAACTCAACACCACCAATATAACCAGTGAAACTAAGAAATAAACGGAGCGAGGTTATTTGCCCGCATAACTTTCAGAATGATTTCCAACTTATGAAATACGCCTATCTCCTGATTTTGGTTGTCGTCATGAGCTTATCGTGGCCTGCTTTCGCCCAAGTGCCACAACTTATCAACTATCAAGGCCGCGTCACCGACGGCGGCACGAACTTCAACGGCACCGGCCTGTTTGAATTCGCCCTCGTCAACACGACGGGCAGCACCAATTACTGGAGCAATGACGGCACTTCTGCCGGCCAGCCAGCAACGTCCGTTTCGCTGACTGTCACCAAAGGTCTTTATTCCGTGCAATTGGGCGACACGACGGTCGCGGGCATGACTATTGCAATTCCCATAACTATTTTCACCAACTCCGATGTGCGCCTGCGTGTCTGGTTTAGCGACGGGACCGGATTCCAACAGCTTGCGCCCGACCAGCGCATCGCGGCGGTGGGCTACGCGCTGATGGCTGCAAATGTTCAGCCAACCGCCGATTTGCAAGGCCAGCGACTGATCATCGGCGCGGGTCATTATTTAAGCGGCACGGGTTCGACCATTGCTGGCGGCTATCAAAACGGCACCACCACTAACTATGCGGCGGTGGGTGGCGGGCTTGGTAATTTGGTCAGCGGTGCCGGTGGCACTGTTTCGGGCGGTTTGACCAACACCGCCAGCGGTCTGGCGGCGGGTGTTTCCGGCGGAGAATTGAACTTGGCCAGCGGCATATTTTCCACACTCGGTGGCGGCTATTTTAATGGCGCAACCAACAATTATACCACGGTCGGCGGCGGACTTGCCAACCTGGCAAGCGGAGTTGGCACCACGATCTCTGGCGGCGTGACTAACACCGCGAGCGGCTTGGAGGCCGCAATTGCCGGCGGGGAAAACAATTGGTCCAGCGGCACGGTGGCTGTGATTGGTGGTGGTTATGCGAACCTCGCCAGCGGCTATGCTTCCACCATTCCCGGAGGCTATTACAACGGCGCAACCAATACCTATGCCACCGTTGGCGGTGGTTATGGCAACCTGGTAACTGGTTATGCGGCCACTATTCCGGGTGGTTATTTGAATCTGGCCAGCGGATCGTATTCCTTCGCGGCCGGTGCCGGTGCCGTTGCTACTAATAATGGAACTTTCGTTTGGGCCGATGCTTCCAGCACCAACGCGGTTGGCTCGACGCTCGCCAACCAGTTCACGGCGCGTTGCGCCGGCGGGGTTCGTTTCTTCACCACTTCCGCTGCCACCGTTGGCGTGCAACTGGCCGCCGGCGGCAATAGCTGGAGTTCCGTCAGCGACCGCAATCTCAAGGAAAACTTCAAACCGGTGAACACCCGTGCAGTTCTGGCCAAGCTGGTGGCCACACCGGTGACGGAATGGAATATGATTTCACAGGATTCCTCCATCCGGCACATCGGACCAATGGCGCAGGATTTCAAGGCATCATTTGCCGTTGGCGAGGATGATCGGCATATCAGCACCAGCGACGCTGACGGCGTGGCTTTTGCCGCCATTCAAGGACTTTACGAGGAGGTCAAGGCCAGAGATGCCCGCATCGCGCAACTGGAAAAACGCCTGGGCGAACTGGAATCCAAAATGCAACCACTAATGTTTCCGCCCGATCAAGTTTCCGCAAACCGCAACAAATAAGATGCTGCACTTAAGTCAAATCAGAACTCTGGCTGGCTGCCATTGGGTCTTTGTGTTTCTTCTGGTGATGCTTCTGGCACCCGAAACACTCTCCGCCGCGCTGGTCGCCAGCACGGCCACCAGCCTCGACGCGGGGGGCAAACGGGTGACTAGCAGCCGTTACACCATTGACGGCAGCGTGAGCAGCCTGGGCGGCATTTCGACCGCCAGTTCGCCTTCGGTGATTGTGCGCGACGGTTATGCAGGGCAACTCTACGAGCTTCAAAGCATCATCATTAGTGCTTCACCGACCAACGTCATTGCAACCGGCACCAGCCAATTGGCTGTCACCGGGGTTTTGAATGATGGCACTTTTCTGCCCATTGCCGCCACCAACGTCATTTGGAGCGTGTTCAGCGGACCGTTAATAGGCGTCACTGCCAACGGAAAGGTGATCAGCACAAATGTCTCTCAAAGCACTTCCGCCACCGTGAGCGCAGCTTGCCAAGGCGTCTCCGCAACTCTGGCGCTTACCGTGTCCTCCTTTTCCATCCTGAGCCTTTCCAAAGCGGATAGCTTTCCGGTCAGTGGTTGGAGTGTTTCCTATGCATCTTCAAGCAATTGCTTATATTCTCTGTATTATTCGACTGATCTGGCTTCCGGCTATTGGACGCCAGTCCCGTTCCAAACCAATATTCCCGGCAGCGGCGGCGTGGATTCATTGAGCGACACGAACATCTCCAGCGCACAGCGATTTTACCGCATCGGTGTGGCGGTGCCGTGAGAATCAATCAGGAACTAGTCTTCACCCATCGGAATCCTCGGCGTGCAAAAAGTGGTTTACCTGTGCTTTCTGGCACGGACTGGCTGCGGTCACGGTCGCGGACTGACCGCAGACTGGTCATGGACTGTCCGCAGCTGCGGCCGTCGTTCCGGACATTCGCCGGCATCGGCTCGGACGCTGCCCATCCATTGCCCGGACACGTCTCGCTAATTGCCCGGATGATTCACCGAATGTTGCGCGGACGCCACGGCGGACACCACGGCGGACACCACGGCGGACACTGCGCCGGACACTGCGCCGGACACTGCGCCGGACACTGCGCGGTCGTTGCTCGGCTTGCGGCTTTATTTTTTAATAAGGGGATGGTGTCTAACCAAAATGACCGGCTTTCCAATTCCAGAAAGCCGCCAAAGATACCGTTCGACTGAACACTTCAAATTGATGCGTCCATGAGCAAATTACCAAGCACTGAACGGGCGTTCTAAAACTGGCAGCGAAACGGAGCAGGTCGGGAGTGGCATGAACGGACGACGGCGGAGTTGAGCGCGGTTTTAGAACGACCGGTGAGTGCGTGACCGTCTAAGTTTCCATCACGGCGATTTGTCTGGCCGGTTGCTGAATACCTGGAAGCAAGCCGGCCAGTCAAAGCGCCGAACTTAACGCTGTCTGATTTTCCCAATGATTGTTGCCGGGGATTTTGAACCTGCCAATCTCTTCAGTCTGGCCGAAATAGGGATAATAATCCGGGAACTTGGCCAGCAACACAGCCTCCGCCTTGGCATATTTTCTGAACTGTCTTACGAACCTGGTGGCGTTCGTGACAAACCTACCATGTTCGTATTGGTAATCGTGCCTTACCACCATTGAATGCCGATGAATCGTTCTGAATCCCTGCTGCATGAGGCGAAAACAAAAATCAATGTCCTCGCAGGCAGCATCAGGAAATGACTCATCGAACCTGACATTTGCGGCCACCGGTCGGCTGATGGCAAAGTTGCAGGTTGGCCCATACAACAGGATGCTGGTGCGCTTGAAACATCTGCCGTTCAGGGTTCCATTGATTTCGTGATATTTGTCAAACCAAGTGGAATTTGATGAATCGGTTCTGCCAGAAAGACCGTGAACGTATGGGTTCTCGACGAATCCGCTGACTGCCTCGGAAACCCAATTTGATTCTGGAATGCAATCTGAATCCGTGAACAAAATGACATCGGCCTTACAATCCAAGGCGGCATCCAGTCCCTGATTCCGTGCGGCTGCCGGACCTTTGGATGTCGGGTTATTCAAAACCTGAACCACGCTCGGAAGTTGGGGCCAGAGTGGTGAGCCATCGTTGACGACAATTACCGTCGCCGCTTGATCTAAAATCTTGCCGGCTGCCCGTCGCAGTAAATCCGCCTGAAACTCCGTAGAGCACTTGGCAGGAATGACCACCACCGCCCGCGATTGGCTGGTCAGGCCGTTCCGCAAAACTTTTGGTTGCAGCTCAAGAATTGATCTGGTCTTGGGGTGACGCGCTTTCACCTGCCCGGTTTTTGATGCTTTGTAGGCAATCAGCTCCAGCACTTTGGTGAGGAGAAATCGTTTTCGACCGGCACGCCCCCGCATTTCCTCCCACCAGTAATCGAGCGTATCGCCGCTGGGCAGATGCACCAAGGAACTCACGCATCACCTCCCAGCCAGGCACAATTCCGGCAATAAGCATCCTGCTTGTGTGTCCGGCGAAACTGTTCCGCCGGTTCAGAGTTGAGAATTTTCAGAATATTTCCGTCCCGAATATGCCCCATTTTGTGGGGATGAAACATATTGCATGGCGTCACAAAACCATCGTGCTGGATGCACGTCTCACGGTGCAATGCGGGGCAGGACGAACGGGACCCATTCGATTTGGCTGACGTGGTCAAATCAAGTTCAACGCCCTGAATCTGGTCGGGAATCAGGCATGGCAGAGCGGCGGAATCCAGCAATGCTTTGGCTTCAACAAAGGCACTGCGAATCGCAGCCCATTCCGAAATGACGCGATTGAGCACCCGGTGGTCTGGAACATCGCTTCTGACCACATTGTAGATCAGTCCGACATTAAATGTCCGCGCCAGACGAGCCATATCGGCAATCCGATGGATGTTGCTGGCTTGGAGCGTGAACACGAAGTAGGGTCGTGGCTGATGATCGGCGAGCAGCCTGAGATTGCGCTCGATGTATTCCCACCGCGCACCGCGCCGGATTTGCGCCAGTTCCTCCGGGTCAGATGAATCCAACGACACGAAAAGCTGCACCCCAAAAGTTTTTAATAATTCCACCCGCTCGCCGTCACGGATGTTTAGGTTCGTGAACAGATGAAGTGCCGCCGTCGGCCATTTTTCACGAATGGTTTTGAGAAATGCCGGAAATTTCGGGTGGATAGTGCTTTCGCCCCGGCCATTTAACCGGACGATTTCAGGCGGATGACTAAACGCCGCCAGTGCCTGATTGAGCGTGTCCTCGGTCATGAAATACCCCGGCTGATTCCGTTCCTTTACAAAACCGCACATGATGCACGAAAGATTGCAGTTGTGGCTGAGTTCCAAAATCAGCTCCCGTGGCTGGATCAATGTTGTCAGTTCCGTTGATTGCATTTGAGCACTTTGCAAGGAAGGTTGCATTGACGCATGGCTGCTTGGACGCCGGTGGCGTAGTCGCTGGAAATCATCCCGGCAATTCGGTCGCGGGTCAAATTGCCCAATGGTTTTTGGCAACCCGGCATCCATGACTGTTGGAAACAGGTGAAAACATCGCCGTTGGGCAAGATTGAAAGATTTCTCCCGGCGGCATGACAGATTGCATTTTCCGGCACCCGTTTCTCTTGTGCCGGCATCGCGGTCCACTCGCCGCCAAAACCCTCCGCCATGTAATCTTGGATGCTGTGATACACCCCAAGCTCGTCGGCCAGCGCCCTGACATCAGCCAGATGATTTTTCGTTTCCTTAGCCAGCACGGACTGGATGCTTAATTGGTCTGGCCGCAAAACGCTTCGGGCGTAGCGCAAATTGCCAAGAACAATGTCCATCGTGTCCCGGCCCCGGACGAAATGCCAGTGGTTACGGTCAACGGTATCAATCGAAACCACGATATGAATTTTCAGCCGGGCAATCCGGTCAATGAACGCTGCGTCCATGAGCACTCCGTTGGTTATCAGAACCGTGCGGCAGGGATGATCCTTGATGGCGGTGAGAAGGCTGATGATCCGGTCACGAAAGAGCAGCGGCTCGCCGCCAACGATGCAAAATTCTGTAAGATCAGGCAGCGAGTTAATCGCGTGGGCGACCAAGCTCGAATCCAGAGGCGTGAATGCCGGACGAATGGCCCAGTGATGACATTTTGTGCATCGCTCGTTGCAGGCGAATGAAATCAAATAGTAGAGATTGGTGGGCGAGAATGATTTCATTCGGATTTTGGCCGATTGGGTTTTGTAAAATCAATTCAACACCTCAACATTGGAAATTGTCGGGGTGGAAATTTAGGCTATGCCCATTTGGCAATCGCACGAGCGACTTCATTGAGATTGGTGATGCGCCATTTGGCTCCATTTCCAACCAGTGATGCCCGTTTCTGCTCTGCTGCGGCTGCCGCCGGACTGCGGCGTGCCCTGCGAATTGCCGCCATGCGGCTTTGGGCTTCCTGCCGTTTTATTTGATTGAAGGACATCTTTTTCACTCAAGAAATAAATAGGGTAATCCGGGGTCGGAATCAAGTTTGCGCCGGCACTGGACGGGCGTTTTGAAATCGGAGCGAACGGAACGGCTGTGGAGTTGCGGGATTTTCAAAACGCCCGTTGAGTGCTCGACCGGCTAGGTTCGCATTGCTGGCGATTTGTCTGGCCGGTTTACGAGTGCCCGCAGGAAAGCCGGCCAGTCAAAGCGCCAGGCAGCATCGTTTCGATGCGAAAACTGCAACTAAATTTCAGACTCTGCCGAGTGAAAAGCGATAATCACCAATAAAGCCAATGGAGATATGCGGTTTTGAAACCAAAAAGTGTGCTTTCATTTTGTGTAAAGATTGCACAAAAGCGGGCTTTTTCTCAGCCAAACTGGTTGCCGAATGAAGAAAATCACCGGCCAAGTGCATAAAGTGTATCACATACACCACGACGGGGGAAAGCTCAGGCAAACTACCAGACAAGAAACCGGAATCGGTCTTGGTTCCGTGGTTGAACCACGCTTCGTGTGCCAGGCACGCCTTGCGCCAAATGGGTTCAGGCAGAATGACCAATCGTAAAATGAATGATAGAAAGAAAATAACGATTGTGCCAACGGGGCATAACGCCATTTGAAATACCACTAACATCGCGTTTTATGTTCACAGCCGTCGCCCAGAAAAATCTGGCGGATGCCGAAGGCTACTTCGACGAGCATCTGGCGCAGAACGACTACTACGCCGCCGGTGAAATCCGGCCCGGCCAGTGGATCGGTGCGGGCACGGAACGGCTGGGATTAAACCAAACCGTCACGCGTGAACAATTTCACGCCCTGTGTGAAAATAAAAATCCGAATGACGATAAACGTCTGACGCTGCGGCAGGAAAAAACCAATCAACGGCGCGTGTTTTACGATTTCACCTGTTCCGCGCCGAAATCGGTTTCGGTGCTGGCAGTCACCATGGACGACGACCGGCTGGTGTCGGCACATGAGGAAGCGACGCGCATTGCCTTCCGCGAACTTGAAACCTTCGCCGCAACCCGAGTTCGCAAGCTGGGCAACCAACGTGACCGCACCACCGGCAATCTGGTCGCCGCCGCGTTCACGCACACGAGCAGTCGGGCGCTCGACCCGCTGTTGCACACACATCTCACGGTATTCAACGCTACCTTTGATGAAACGGAAAAGCGCTGGAAGGCATTGCAGGCCGGTGGAATGTATGACGCGATTCGTTATGGCACGGCGGTTTATCGCAATGAGCTGGCGAAGCGCGTCCAGCAGATTGGCTATTGCATTCGTCCGGCGAAACACGGTTTTGAAATCGAGGGTGTAAGCGATGCGGTGTTGAAACAATTTTCCAAACGCTCCCAGCAACGAGACGCGGTGGTTCGGGAACTTCAACAAAAGCTGGGACACAAATTGTCGAATAATGCCATTGCTCTGGCGGTGCATCAGAGCCGGGCGAAAAAGATCAAGGGCATCTCGACCGCCGAGGTTCGCGAGCAGCAGTTGGCACAATTGCAGCCCGATGAATTGCAGGCGCTGCAAAGACTCACCACATCGGTTCAACCCGTCCGGCAAGTCCGCCGATTTGAACCGGAAAACCAAGCCCTGAGCTACGCTGTCGCCCATGTTTTCGAGCGCAAGTCGGTCGTGCCGGAACATGAACTTTTGGGCGTGGCGCTGGCGCAGCATCCGGGTGAACTGGATTTGCCGGCGTTGAAAGAAGCGGCGAAGTATTCGGCTCATCTGGTCAAAACCGAGCATGGATTATCCACGCCACAGATTTTGGCGACGGAATTGGATTTGATTCAGACAGCAAATGCGGCCTGCGACACCGTTGCGCCGATTCACCCAACATACAAACCCACCGACTGGCTGGGCGAAGATCAACAACGGGCAATTTATCATGTGCTGCGCACCCATGACCGGATCACCGGCCTACGAGGTCTGGCAGGCACGGGCAAGACCACGGCGTTACGCGAGTTTGTTGCCGCCTGCGCCGAAGTGAAAATCGAACCGCTATTTTGCGCGCCGACAGCAGCGGCGACGGATGTGCTCCGCAAGGAAGGATTCGAGGCGAAGACGCTGCAAAGTTTGTTGCTGACGAAACCGAAACTAGACGAACGCCGGCTGGTGGTGCTGGACGAAGCCGGGGCAGTGGGCATTGACGACATGAAGCGGCTGTTTGACCTAGCGCGTGATGCCCGCGTCGTGCTTTCCGGCGACACCGGCCAGCACGCATCGGTGGTGCGGGGTGATGCGCTGCGGATTTTGGAGCAACATTCAAATTTTCAATCCGGCCAACTGACCCGCATCCGTCGCCAACGCAAAGCCGAGTATCGCAAAGCGGTCGAACTGGCCGCGCAGAAGCGGACGTTGGAGGCGTTCGCCCAACTGGAACGCATGGGTGCGGTGGTCGAACTTTCTGATCGTCAGATTCACGAATCCGCCGCGCAGTCGTATTTGAAAGCGATGGCGCAAAATAAATCAGCGCTGCTGGTCGCACCGACTTGGAATGAAATCGAGGCGGTCACGGAGAAAGTCCGGGCCGCAATGAAAACATCTGGCCGGCTGGCCGGTGAAGAAAAAGAATTTGAAGTTTTCGATTCGCTGTCGTGGACGGAAGCGCAAAAGCAAGATGCGCGGCAATATCATCCCGGCATGGCAATCCGGTTTCATCGTCGGAAGAATGATTTTGCCAAAGACGAAACGGTTGCGGTGGTCGCGGTCGAAAATGATTCGATCAAAGTTCAGCGTGACGATGGCTCTGAAAATCTTTTCCCATTGGGTGCAGGCTGCGCCTGCTTTGATGTGGGGGAGAAACGGAAATTGAAAATTGCTGCCGGCGACAAGCTGTTGCTGCAAGCGAACACGGTCGGCAAGCGATTCATAAATGGCGAACTGGTCGAGGTGCGGACGATTCAAGGCGATTCCGTGGTCCTGGCCGATGGCCGGGTGATTCCTCAAAATTACCGCACATTCACCCACGGCTACGCCGTCACGTCACACGCCGCCCAGGGCAAAACTGTGGACGAAGTGTTGGTCGTGGCGTCGTCGCGGTCA
>Ga0316217_10002750_pt1 | contig 20846 bp, 10 predicted proteins | sample 1anoAmetaG_FD_203633 | JGI IMG/M metagenome (GOLD analysis project Ga0316217, IMG submission 203633) | Freshwater microbial communities from Trout Bog Lake, Wisconsin, USA - 1anoA | ecosystem: Environmental > Aquatic > Freshwater > Lake > Hypolimnion/Profundal zone | place: USA: Wisconsin...
TTGGTTTGGCTTGACGTGCGCGCGGATGACGCCGCGCATTTCCTGCGGCGATTTCTCAAACATCCGCGTTTCAATACCCAGGCGCAACGGATGAACGTCGTTGCTCGCGTGCATCACGATGGCATTGATTACTGGCAGCGCCATCGCGCGGCGATCCAACACGCGATATGGATTCGCACGACAACGGAATGATTTGGAATTCGGCAAGAACCGCGCTTGAATCGGTGCTGCACTTGAATGATCCAAAGCCGAAGCCAGGAACGCGGGCGACCCGCCCGCGTGACCCGGATAGGAGGTGCTGGGTTCAGGAAGATTAATGGGAAGTTTCCACGTCCTTACGGACTTGCTCACGGCCCATGAACCGCGCGATCGGAGCGCCGGTCTCCAGACCCGGCTCAATGGCGTGTATTTTGCAACGAGCCGAGGCGGTGCTCGGCGCTCCGGTTCATGGAGAGCCTGGGAATCAGGGGACAAAATTTTGGCTGGATTAGCCTTTATTAGGCTGGATTTCGGGGGAGATTTTATTTTTTTTGAGTGTGTTTTTTTGTGTTGTTGTGTGTTCTTCTGTGTTGGACCACGGAACCAGAGTCCGTGAATGGAGGTGGGGACAAGCTGTCCCCACCCCGAGGCAGGACAATATTGCGGACCACGGAACCGAGTTCGTGGTCCGGCAGCCTCGCTTTCCCCCGTAGTCCCGATCTGCGGGTCGCAGTCACTCGGCGAGTATGGCACAAGTTGGGAAAAGTGGTTTGTTAGCGGCTAACACGGCGGGGAATGGATTGCTGGATTGCTGGATTGGTGGATTGCTGGAGATGGCGGGTGCCGGGTGACAGGACGGAAACGGAAGGGTTGCGGATGGCATCGGAGTGCTGGATTTTTGGATGGCTGGATTGGTGGGGATGCGTGATGCCTGGACCGCGCCGCGATGTATTTCAACAAATCGAATTGATTTTACATTTATTATGTTATATCATATATAACACACATGCTGAACAATGAAAACCTTGGCTCCGTCCTCCGCGAGCTTCGTTCCAAGCTGAAATTGAGCCAGGAGGAGCTCGCCGCCCGGCTCAATGTCTCTTTTGCCACCGTCAATCGCTGGGAGAATGACAAGGCCTCGCCGCAAGGAGCGGCGCGCGAGGCCATCAGCAAACTGCTGGAGGATACCGGTGGGGAACCGCTGGTGAGCCGTTCGCCGGAAGAAATAATGGCCCCCGGCGACCTCGCCGGCGCCGGACGCCGCCGCAAGCGGGGCACGGCCCGCAGCGCCGTCTTGAGCACCAAATCCATGGAACAGATGCTTTGGGACGCCGCCTGCTCGATTCGCGGTGAGAAGGACGCGCCCAAATTCAAGGATTACATCCTGCCGCTCATCTTCATCAAGCGCCTGTCCGACGTTTTTGACGACGAAGTCAAACGCCTCACCGAAACCTACGGCGACGCCGAAACGAGCATGGCCGTGCTGGAGGCGGATCATTCCCTGGTCCGCTTTTATCTGCCGCCGGAATGCCGCTGGCCGGTGGTCAGCCATCGCGAGCCGTTCAAATGGCCCCGGGACAAGGCGCCCAAGACGCTGGGCGAACAGCTCACCATGACCGTCCGCGCCATTGCCAAGGCCAACTCCGAAAAACTTTCCGGCGTGATTGACATCGTGGATTACAACGCCGCGCCGCACGGCGAACGCGAGATCAGCGACCAGGCGCTGTCCGGCGTCGTCGAAACGCTGTCCGATCCGCGCTACCGGCTGGGCCTGCGCGACGTGGAACCGGATTTCTTGGGGCGTGCCTACGAATACCTGCTTCGCAAGTTTGCGGAAAGCCAGGGCCAGAGCGCCGGCGAATTTTTCACGCCGCAGGAGGTCGGCTGGATCATGGCCTACATCGTCCGGCCCCGGCAGGGCGAGGAAGTCTGCGACTTCGCGTGCGGCTCGGCGGGCCTGCTCATCAAGTGCGAGCTGGCGCTGGTCCAGCGCGACCGCAAGGTGTCCAGCCCGCTCCGGCTCTACGGCCAGGAACTCACCGGCTCCAGCTACGCCATCGCCCGCATGAACATGGTCATTCACGACATGGAAGGCGAAATCGTGCGCGGCAACTCCATGACCAATCCCAAATTCCGCCAGAACGACACCAGCCTGAAAAAATTCGACATCGCGGTGGCCAATCCCATGTGGAACCAGCCGTTTGAGGAAAAGACGTTCGAGAACGACCCGTTTGACCGGTTTGAATCCCACGGCGGCAACACCAGCGGCAAGGGCGACTGGGCCTGGCTGCAGCACACCGTCGCCATTTTGAAGGACAACGGCCGCGCCGCCGTGGTGCTGGACACCGGGGCGGTCACCCGCGGCAGCGGCAGCAAAAACGAGGACAAGGAGCGCAACATCCGCCAATGGTTCGTGGAGCAGGACTTGATTGACGGCGTGATTCTCCTGCCGGACAATCTTTTCTACAACACCACCGCCGCCGGCATCATCGTGGTGCTGCGGATGCAGAAGCCCAAAGATCGCCGGGGCAAAATCACGCTGGTCAACGCCAGCGCCGAATTCAAAAAAGGCCAGCCCAAGAATTACATTCCAGACGACAAAATCCATAAAATCGCCGACGCCTTCAACGACGGCAAAGACGTGGACGGTTTTGTCAAGGTCATCACCAAGGCCGAAGCCGCCAAGAATGATTTCAATCTTTCGCCGTCGCGGTATGTAGCAGCAATCGGAGATTTAAAAATTAAAGACCTTACGACAGCTTTGGCTGAATATGACGCGGTTTGCACTGAGGAAGCAAAGGTAAATGCAGATCTCCTAAACGTTTTCAAGCAACTCAAAACTCTCGCCAAGCGAGCCAAACCGATTGTGGCATGAAATTGTTTTCTGAACTTTGCGCGTGCGTCAAAGACCAATGCGATCCGGCCGCAAGCGGCGCGTCTGTTTATATTGGCTTGGAGCACATTGACAGCGGTGCGTTTTTTTTGAATCGCCAAGGAAAGCCTTCCGACGTTCAAAGCGCAAAAACTCGGTTCCATAAAGGCGACGTTCTCTATGGGAAGCTCCGTCCTTATCTCGATAAGGCCGTCATTGCCCCTTGCGATGGCATTTGTTCCACTGACATTTTGGCTTTCCGCCCGAATGAAAATACCTGTGCAGCATATTTGCTTGGACTGATCCATACTGCTGACTTCAGAACGCACGCCGACCAGACGACTAATGGGGTGAATCATCCTCGGACATCATGGCACGGACTGACAGGATTTTCATGGGACGTGGTACCCAAAGCAGAGCAGGAAAAGATTGCGGCGGTGCTCTGGAAAATTCAGCGCGCGGTTCAAGTGGAGGAGAAACTGGCCGCCACCACCCGCGAGTTGAAGCAATCGGCCATGCGCCAGCTTTTCAACCACGGCCTGCGCAATGAAGCTCGGAGACAGACCGACAACGGACAAATTCCGAAATCCTGGAAAGTTTGTGCTCTTTCGCAAATTGCAAAATTGGAACGTGGTCGCTTCATGCATCGGCCGCGTAATGAGCCACGGTTCTACGGCGGTAAAACTCCTTTTGTGCAGACTGGCGATGTAGTGCGCTCGCAAGGCTGGATTCAAAACCACACGCAAACGTTGACCGACGAAGGTGTTAGCATCAGCAGAATTTTCCCACGTGGAACGATACTAATTACTATTGCGGCAAACATCGGCTTCACTGGCGTTCTCGAATACGATTGCGCCTGTCCCGACAGCCTTGTCGGCATTACGCCAGGCGATGAAGTACATAATTGGTATCTTGAATATTATTTGCAGACGCAACAGGTTGACATGGACCGCAAGGCCCCGAAAGGAACGCAGAAGAACATCAATATTCAATTTTTAACGCCATGGCCGGTAATTGTTCCATCGCCGGAAGAACAAAAAGAAATCGCCGGCATCCTGCAAACAATTGACCAGAAAATTTCCGTTCACGAGCGCAAGCGCGCCGCGCTGTCGGATTTGTTCCAGACGCTGCTTCACCAACTGATGACCGCGCAAATCCGCGTGGACAAACTGGACATTGATACCAGTGAGGTCACCACATGAGCACAATGTTCGTAACCCTAACGCCTTTCGGGAGTTTTAAGATCGAATCCCAACGGGATTCCGGCTTAAAGCCCAGGGTTGCGAGGAACGAGCTACCCTGGGTAGGATGCAAGAGCATTTTCAACCCCAACGGGGTTGTGGCGTGTTTGTGCGGCCGTGCCGCAACCCCGTTGGGGTTGTCCGTTTTGGCCGCGTTTTCCCAGGGTAGCTCGTTCCTCGCAACCCTGGGCTTTGGGCCACAATCCCTTTGGGATTGCAGCAGGGCCGGTCTCGTTGCTGATTCGTCAGCGTTTGTTTTGTCTGAGAATCTCCGAAGCGCATTATGCTTGGATCCCGCTGGTCGTCCGAGTGCCTTTGAACATCGTTACTCTTGCGAGAGAACCCCATGGGTTCTTGTCACCGGGGCGGAACCTTTAAATTGTTGGCCCGCTTGTGTCCTAAGCAGGATACCCTGCGACGGCATGGAGCCGACTTTCAAACACCGCAGACCTAAAATTAAGATGCATCGGGAAATCGCCAAAAGCAACCCAAAAGAAAGCACCAGACTGAACCTTGCGGTTCAACGCCGGGCTTGGAAAGCACAGCTATCCGACGCTGAAAATGAAACCGCAGATTCGCCAGGCCGGCTCTGCGGAAGCCTTTGTAGATTACCTGCCGCTGGCAGGGAACGCCATCAGTTTTCCATTCCTTTCCGTGCCTGTCAACTGCTGGCTTCGTCTGCCCGAAAAATGCGCGGCACAAGCATTGACATACGCTGCCAGCGTAGCTATATTACATTTAACAAACCCGTCACGCCTCTCATCAGAACGGCGCACCAGGGCGGGTGCTCTTTTTTCTGGAGGTCACCATGAAGTTTCAAAAACCGCCCTTGGACCTCGCCAGCCTGCTCCAAATCTGGAATCGCCAGTTTGTCATCAAACCAATGTTATGGCCTACCTGTGCCCTAAGTAGGATACCCTGCGACGGCATGGAGCCGACGTTCAGACACCGCAGACCGGTAAACAAGATGCACCTGGAAATTCCCAAAAACAACCAAAAAGAAAGCGCCAGACTGAACCGGAACCCCGAAGTTGCCGGTGGCGCGGCGGATGCAAGCTGCGGTAGCGCAGACATTCCTGTCTGCGGGTTCACGGGACTTTCCAGTCCCGTGTTTCCATCCGGGAACTGGCGACTCGAAAGTCGCCAGAACCCGCAGGCTGGAAAGCCTGCGCTACGGGCGGAGCGTAACTCGACTTCGGATTTCGGACTGGCGATGGGCATTGGCGATGGGGCGGCTATGTTTCGCCCTTTCAGGGCTGGGAACTTTCACGGGCGAGTAACCCAGGGCGTCGCTCGCGGACTCGCTTTGCCCTGGGCTGTCATGTTACGGCGCTTTCAGCGCGGCAATGAATCGGCAGGATGCCAATTACAAACGACGGGGAGCTTTTTTCGTGTGGTTCGTGTATTTCGTGGTTCAAATCCCCCAATCGTAAATCGTAAATCATAAATCATAAATCGCCATGCCCGCCAATCTTGGAACGGAATCTGTCACCGTCCAGCACCCGCTGACGAAATACGCCCGCGAAGCCGGCTGGACCATCGTGCCACAAAACGACGCCAACACGTTCCGGCGCGGCGAGTCCGGCCTGTTTTTTTACGACCTTTTGAAGCAGAAAATCCAGGCACTCAATGCGGGTTTCATGACCCCGGAACTGGCCGATGAAGTCATTCGGAGCCTGGAATCCGTGCGGAACAACCTCGAGGGCAATTCGGAAATTCTGGCCTGGCTGCGCGGCGAGCGGTCGGTTTATGTCGAGGCGGAGAAACGCCGCCGCAACGTGACGCTCATTGATTTCGCCGAGGCGGCCAAGAACGATTTCCACGTGACCGAGGAATGGCAATACACCAACGGCAGCCACACCAACCGGGCGGACGATGTGTTCCTGATCAACGGATTTCCCATTGCGGTGGTGGAGTGCAAGAGCGCCAAGAAACACAACGGCATGGAGGAGGCGCTGATTCAAATTCGGCGCTACCACAGGGAAACGCCGGAAATGGTCACGCTGCCCCAGGTGTTCGACTTTACGCACATCCTCGAATTCTTCTACGGCGTGACGTGGAATCTGGATCGCAAAAACATTTTCCCCTGGAAGCACGCCGAAAAGTCGAACTACGAGGAAAAGGTCAAAATGTTCTTCGCGCCCTTGCGCATTTTGGAGATGCTCAAGGAGTGGATTCTGTTTTACGTCAAGGACGACGAATTGCAAAAGACGGTGCTGCGTCAGCACCAGACCCGCGCCGCGGTCAAGGTGGTCAGCCGTTGCGCCGACGAGAACAAGCGGACCGGCCTCGTCTGGCATACGCAAGGCTCCGGCAAGACCTTCACCATGATCACCGCCGCGCGGCTGATTCTGGAGCGGCAGGATATTTTCGGCAAAGCCACCGTCATTCTGGTCATTGACCGCAACGAACTGGAGGGGCAGCTCCTGCGGTGGGTGGAACGGTTGTTGGGCGATCTGGAAACCAAGGAGCTCAAGATTGAACACGCCAACAGCAAGGCGCGGCTGATTGAATTGCTGCGGTCGGATTTTCGCGGCCTGATCGTCACGATGATTCACAAGTTTGACGACGCGGACAAGAACCTCACCCCCCGCGCCAACGTGTATTGCCTGATTGACGAGGCGCATCGTTCCACCGGCGGCGACCTAGGCACGTTCCTGATGGCGGCGCTGCCCAAGGCCACGCTTATCGGCTTCACCGGCACGCCGATTGACCAGACCGCTTATGGCAAAGGCACGTTCAAAGTGTTCGGCAAGGAAGACGCCGACGCCTATCTGGACAAGTACTCCATCCAGGAATCCATCGAGGACAAGACCACGCTGAAATTGCGCTACACGCACGCGCCAAACGAGATTTGCCTGCCCAAGGAACTTTTGGAAAAGGAATTCCTGGACCTTGCGGAAGCCGAGGGCCTGACCGATGTCGAGGATTTGAATCGGGTGCTGGATCGCGCCGTCAAATTGAAGGCATTTCTCAAAAACGACCAGCGCGTGCCGGCGGTCGCCAAATTTGTCGCCGACCATTTCAAGCAAAATGTCCAGCCGCTCGGTTACAAGGCTTTTTTCGTGGCGGTGGATCGCGAGGCGTGCGCCCTGTACAAGGCGGAACTGGACAAGCATTTGTCGCCGGAATGCTCCGCCCCGGTGTATATCCATGTCCACAACGATTCGGAAAAAGTGCCCGTCATCGCCAAATATCAATTGAGCGAAGCCGACGAGAAAACCGCGCGCACCCAATTCACCAAGCCGGGCAAGGAACCGCAAATCCTCATCGTCACGGATAAACTGCTCACCGGCTACGATGCGCCGATCCTGTATTGCATGTATCTGGACAAGCCCATGCGGGACCATGTGCTGTTGCAGGCCATCGCCCGCGTGAACCGGCCCTACGAGGACGAAAACAAGGACGGCGGCGTGCGCGAAAAACCGTGCGGCCTGGTGGTGGATTTTGTCGGCGTGTTGGGCAACCTGAAAAAGGCGCTCCGCTTCGATTCCAAGCTGGTTTCCGGCGTGGTGGAGAATCTGGATGTCTTGTTTGCCGACTTCACCCGGCGCATGACTGGCGCGGCCCAGACCTATCTGCCGCTCGCCGCCGGCAAGCTGGATGACAAGGCTGTCGAGCGGGCCGTGGACGCGTTTGCGGACAAAACGCACCGCGAGGCGTTCTACAAGTTTTTCAAGGAACTGGAGAATCTTTACGAGATTCTGTCGCCAGATGAAAAACTGCGCGATTTCATCGAGGATTACCGCCGGCTGGCCGTGCTGTACGATGTGGTCCGCAACGCCTATGGCGCCAAGACCTCATTTCTCGGCGACGTGGCGAAAAAGACGGAAGCACTCATCCGCCGGGAATCGGATTATTCGGGGCTGACCAAATTGAGCAAGGCCGTGGTGATTGACGCGGCGATGCTCGAAAAACTGCGCCAGAGCCAGTCGTCCGACACCAACAAGGTGATCAACCTCATCAAAAACATTGAGGCCACCATTGAGGAGAAAGGCTCCGTTGCACCGTATCTCATTTCCATTGGCGAGCGCGCGGACGTGATCCGCGAGCAGTTCGATGAGCGGCACATTACCACCGAGCAGGCGCGGCAGCAGTTGGATCTGCTGGCCGAGGAAGCCATCGCCGCCGAAAAGGCGAAAAAGGAAAGCGGCCTCGACGACCTGACGTTCACCCTGTTTTGGGAATTAAAGCGGCATCTTTACAAGCACAAGAATCCGCAAAAGCTGGCGGCCGCCTTGGCGGAGCAATTCAGGCGGTTCCCGAATTTCCACTCCAATGCCGAGCAGATGCGCCAGTTGAAAGCGGAGCTTTACAAGGTGCTGCTGCCGGTGGTGCAGGGAAAACCCATGGTGGAGATTGCCGACCGGCTGATCAAAATCCGCACGCCATGAAGCCAAAAATGCCAGACCCGGCGGCGGTGGTCGCGTTCAAGTCCCAGGTTGCGACCTGGGCCGAGCGCATTCGGGTGCGCCCGCGCCAGTTGCGTTTGCAGCGGATGCGGCGCAAGTGGGCTTCCTGTTCCACCCGTGGCACGGTGTCATTCAACCCCGAGGTTTTGGCGCAGCCGGCGGCCTTCCAGGAATACGTCATCGTCCATGAATTGCTGCATTTGAAAGTCCCGAATCACGGCAAGCTGTTCAAAACCCTCCTGCGCGCCTACATCCCCAATTACGAAACGATTCAACCTCGAGTGCTTTAGGATGGCTGCAACTCTTCCAGAGTTGGGGGGTATGGTGCGCTTGACCCAGGGTAGCTCGTTCCGAGCAACCCTGGGCTGGATGATCCAATCCCGTTGGGATTGAAGAGGGACGACCAACCGGTCCTTGCAAAGGGAGTATTCCACGAACGCTCCTTCAATCATCAAGCCAACATTCAACATCCAACATCCAACATCCAACATCCAACATCCAACATCCACCAATCCAGCAATCCAGCAATCCAGCAATCCAGCAATCCACCCATTCCAAGATTCATCCAAGGCGGTGCCTCACGGCCAGACCGTGCGATAATACCGCGTCGAATAATTGGTGGCGCCGGTGTCGGTAAAGGTCTCTGGCGCGGCGGGTCCGGCCGGGAAATTGGTCAGGGTCAGCCACTGGCTCAAGGGCGTGAGCAGGTTGGTGGCGGCCAGCAGTCGTCCGCCGATGGTGAGCTGATTGCTCGCGCAAGTGATTTTCATCGTCCGATTGGCTTGCAGTTGCAGGTTCGCCAGGCTCGGGGCCGGCGCAATAGCCAGCCGGGCCGGACCGCCGGTGACGCTGCCAAAACCGTTGGCAACGATGACTTGATAAACCCCGGCGTTTGTCGGGGCGACCGAAAGCAAGGTGAGATTGGAGGAGGCCGCGCCGCTGAGGCTGTTGCTGTTAAACCGCCATTGGTAAGCAATGGGGGCAAAGCCAAAAGCCCCAACCGCGAACGTGGCTTGGTTTCCGACAGCCAGGATCTGGTTGAGCGGCTGCGAAGTAATGACCGGCGGCAAGGGAGCGGCGACAAAAAACGTATGTTGGGCGGTTGGCCCGCTGCTGGCATAAGCCACCGGGGCCCCGTTCAGCAACCGAACCGGCAAGGCTTGCGAGGCATTATTGGGTCCCAAGCCGAGTTGGCCAACAAAATCGTAACCCATGCCCCAGGCCGCGCCGTTGGTTTGCACAAAGACGGTGTGCGATTGCCCGGCGGCCACCGAAACCACGTTGCTGGCGATGTCGGTTGGACGATTGGTATCGGAAGTGAAGCCGTTGCCGAGTTGCCCGTACACATTGTAACCGACGGTCCACAACGTGTGGTCATTGCGGATGAACATGGAATTAACGGAGCCAGCCGTTGCGGCGATGATGTTGGTGGCCACCAGCACGGGAGTCGTGCGGATAGTGAAGGTGCCATCGCCAAGCTCCCCGTGCGTATTGTCACCCATCGCCCACAAGCTGTCGTTGGTGGTGATAAATAGTGAATGGTCATATCCGGCCGAAGCCGCGCAAATCCCGTCGGCCAGATGCACAAAGCTGAAGGCGGAGGAGGTGGCGCCTAAACCCAATTGCCCATAGCCATTGTTGCCAGCGACAAAAAGCTGGCCATTGGTCCGGATCATCATGGAATGAAATCCACCCACCGCAATCAACGCGACCCCGTTGGTAACATATACCGGGAGGTTGGCATTGGGGGGGGTGGCCAGGCCAAACTGGCCATAAGCGTTGTTGCCGGCCGCCCAAAGGGTCTGGTCCGACTTGACAAACAGCAAGGTGTTTTCGCAGGCCGAGAAGCAAACGACATTGGTGGCCACCGGCTTCGGGATCATCTGGTAACCGCTGCCCAGGCCTTGGCCCAATTCACCGTAGGAATTTGCCCCCACCGTCCATAAAATGCCGGCCGCATCGAGATAGGCTGAGAAGTCCGCGCCGGCTTGTGCATAAAAGGCCGCATTGGGGGTGCCGATGGGGGAAAGCTCAGTGGCAGGATTGTTGGTATAAATCCCCAACTGGGCGGAAGTATTCAAGCCACAGGCAATCAACGCGAGCGTGGACACAACCCCGCGAACCGGCTGACCAACGGCCATGCCATAGGCGCCCATGACCACAACATTGTATAAGCCGGAATCCGTGAGCTGGGCATTGGTCACGGTCAAATTGGCATTCGTGGCACCCGAGATCGCGGTGCCATTCTTCCACCATTGGTAGGTGAACGGTGGAAAACCGCTCGCGACGACCGAGAAAGCCAGGGGGGTGCCCGCCGCAATGGTCTGGCTGGCCGGCGGCTGGGAGATACCCGGCGGCTGCGCCAGTCCGGACACCAGGGTGTGATTGGCGGTCGGACCGGAGCTAAGTGCGGCGACCAGAACGCCGGGGACAACGAGCTCGGGAACGAATGAAGTGGCGTAGGTGCCATCGCCCAATTGGCCCTGATTGTTTGCGCCCATGGCCCAAAGGTTGCCTTGGCCATCTTCAAACACGCTGTGCTGCGCGCCGGCGGTCACTATCTGGACATTGGCGGCGAGCTGCGTCGGTACATTCACGCTGGCGATGGAAGCGCCGAGGCCGAGTTGTCCGGACGAATTGTCGCCCATGCCCCACAGCGTCCCATCCTGCTTCAGGAAGAGGGTGTGATTTAAGCCGGCCGCCACGGCGGCGACGGCGGAAGCCACCAAACTTGGGGCGGTCACGGCGGCGGAATTGAAGCCGAGACCAAGTTGGCCGGAACTATTTCGGCCCATGCCCCAAAGCAGACCGTCAGCGGTGATGAAGAAGGAATGATAGCCGCCAGCCGCGGTGGCTACGACATTGCTCGCAATGAACACGGGCGCATTGGTGCCGGCCAAGGAGCCGATTCCCAACTCCCCGTCACCATTGAAGCCGGTGCCCCAGAGCGTGCCATTGGCCTGCAGCATCAGGCCATGATGAAACCCAGCCGTCGCAGCGACAACGTTGGCCATGGTCTTTTGCGGCGCATTGGTGCCGGAACTGTAAAAGCCCAGCCCCAATTCACCTTCGGCGTTGTTCCCTTCGCTCCACAGATTGGCATTGCCATCAATAAACAGGGAGAAATCATTTCCCGTCACCACGCTGACCGCGTTCGTGAACACCACGGTCGCAGCGTTGGTTGGCGCATAAGAACCATCCCCCAACTGACCACTGGCATTGTTGCCAGCGGCCCACAGCAGAGAATGGCCGGCGCCGTCAAAGTTGATGAAGAATGTGGAACCGTTGCCCGATGCCGCCTGTAGAAAATTGTTTCCCGTCCCTTGGCAGAGGTTGGTTGCATACCCCGCCGTGGCGTTGGCGAATTGCCCGTAGGTGTTATCGCCCCAGGTCATCAAAATCGGCGCGCCAATTGCGCACAGCGCCGGCACACTGATGCTGATGCCGAGGAAATTGCTGGCCACCAAAGTGTAATAGCCGCCATTCGCAAGCACGGAATTGTCAAGTAAAAGGTTGGTGCTGGTGAGGCCAGCCAACCGGACGCCGTTCTTCCACCATTGATAGGTCAGCGGTGCCGTGCCAGTGGTCAGGCTTTGGATCGCCGTGTTGGTGAGGGCCGCAGAAACCCGCAGGCTTGCCTGAGGCGGCTCGGGGACCACGGGCGGCAGCCAACCGACGCACAGCGAGTAATCAGCGGCCGGACCAGATAACACTTCCGCAGAGACCAAGCCCGGGCTGGAAACGCAGATGGGAATGGTGGTATAGGCGGCAGATCCACCACTCGAGTAGCCCATTCCCACCTGGCCATGGTCGTTGTTGCCCGTGGCCCAGATGCTGCCGTCGCTTTGTTGATACAGACTATGCAAATACCCCGCCGACACGGCCACCACGTTGGAAGCCGTCACCCGTTGGGGAGCGTAGAAGATGGCGTTGGTGGTATAGTTTGCCAGCCCCAACTGGCCGAAGTTGTTTATTCCCATGCTCCAGAGGGTGCCGTCGCTCTTGGCGAAGAGACTGTGCTGAAAACCGCCCGCCATGGAGATGACATTGGTCGCAATGGGAACCGGTTGATTGACGTAATAATAGATGTTTAGGTTGGTGGCAAGTCCAAGTTGGCCTTGCCCATTCCAGCCGCAACCCCACAGCCGGCTGTCGGTAGTGAGAAACAAGGAATGAAGATAACCCGCGGCAATCGTGGTGACGTTGGTGGCCGCCAAGGTGGGATGGTTGGTAAAAACGTTGGAAAATCCGGTCCCCAATACTCCAATCCCCAATTCTCCGACACTATTATCGCCCAAGGCCCATAAGCTGCCGTCCGTTTGAAGGAACAGGGAATGCGATTCACCGGCGGCGGCGGCCACCACGTTGGAGGCGATCAGCGACGGGAGATAGGAGGACGACACGTTGGTGGCCAGCCCCAACTGGCCGCGCAGGTTGCTGCCCATGCCCCACAACTGCCCGTTGCCGGTGACAAACAACGCGTGCTGAAAACCCGCGGCGACGGCCACGACATTGGTGGCGACAAGCTGCGGGGAATTGGTTGAAGCAAGACTGCTGCCGAGTCCCAGTTGCCCAACATTGTTCGTGCCTGCTGACCAGAGATTGCCCGCGCCGTCCACGACCAGGCTGAAGCCCGCCCCGGCCGCGGCGGCGGCGGCGCCAATTCCGGTATTAATTGGAACTTCGTTAACCGGTTGATTGTTGGTGTTGCCAAACTCCCCCGCCGAGTTGTCGCCCCACGCAAGCAACTGCGATCCACCGACGCTGACCAGCACGGGCAGCGTGATGGCCTCGCCGCCGGAATTCGTGGCCACGAGGTAATAACTGCCGGAGTTGGCCACTTGCGCGTTGGTGAAAGTCAGCGTACTGGCGGTCGCGCCTGCAAGCACCGCGCCATTCTTAAACCACTGGAAACCCGGCGCTGGAGCCCCGGAAACCGTGACCACCAGCGACACGACCGCGCCCGTGGACACATTCTGGCCAAGGGGTTGCAGGGTGATGGCAGGCGGCGCCGCTTGGGTGGCGAGGGAGACCCACCCCAACCACAGGAGGGCGAGGAGTTTCAACCTTCCGCTCATCCAATTGAATTGATGCTGTTTCATGACTTGTTCTGTATGCGTTGTGAATCGTCAGCCGGTCGGCCAAAGTTTAGAAGAATGTATTCCTGGGCAGAGGCACTGGCTCACCACGGCCACGGCACAAATTTGCACAAATACGCCGCATCGGTGCCGCTGCGCAGATCCGTACCGGCCCCCGGGTCAAAATTGCAGTTGCCGCTGAAGCTCCCGCTCAGATAAATGGCATTGGCACGCGGATCAATCGCGATGGCCCAGGCCGAGGCTTCTCCGGGGGCGCCGAAAGTTCGCGTCCATTGGTAAGATCCATCCGGCTCCAGCTTGACCAGAAAAGCGTTTTCATAATTGGGCGCGGTGCGGACATCGCTGCCGCCGGGATTGAAATTGACGGTGCCGTTGAAAACTCCATAACAATACGGATTGCCCGCCGCATCCACTCCCACGGACCTCACATCGTCGTCGCCGGGGCCGCCCCAGCTTTTGCCCCAGAGATAATTCCCGTTGCCATCATACTTGCAGATAAACGCATCAGCGCCCCCGAAATTCGTGTGCAGGTCGGGCGGGCCGCCCAGATGAAAGTCCTCATTGGTCCGGTTGAAGTCCACGTTCACGCTGGCGAATTGGCCGACCACATACACGCCGTTGGTTCCCGGGGCCACCACCTGTGGACCGGTCTCGAGGTTGGTGCCGCCCCAGGTCCGATACCAGAGCAGATGTCCGTCCGTGGGGTCGAATTTGCTCAAAAACACATCGGTCATGCCCCAGTAGGCGGGATTGACATTGGTCGTGTTCAAGTTGGCCGGCCCGGTGCCGGGATTATCCGCCGGGCTGTTGGTTCTACCGCCGCCATGCGGATCAAAGTCAATGTCGGCGCTGGCATACAAACCCGAGGCATACACAAATCCAGCCGGGTCCACGGCGATTCCCGGGCAGTCATCATACAGGCCTCCGCCCCAGGTGTCGGACCAGAGATAATGGCCGTTGGAGTCCAATTTCATCAACCAGGCGTCGAAAAAACCGTGGTTTGTTTGGTAGTGCGCCGTGGTTTCCCAAGGGCTGAAGTTGACCGGCTCATTCGTCAAAACTGAATAATCGCCGACGGCATAGATGTTCGTCCCATTCACGGTGATGGTATAGGATTCACCGCCGGCATGTCCGCCCCAGGCGCGCACCCATTGGGCGCTGCCATTCGCATCGAATTTGCAAATCATCATGTTGTTGGCCCCCGTCGCGTTTGAGGTGATGCTGGTCAGTCCGAAGAAATTGAGCGAATATTGAAATAGTCCCGACACATACACGCCATTGGTTGCGTCCACGGCCACGCCATTGGCGGAACAGCGCCCATTGGTCGAACCCCAGGTTCTAACCCACTGGAAGTTTCCGTTCGCATCAAACTTGCTGAGATAGGCGTTGGCGGCGGTCGGACCATTTGCCATGGCGCTGTTGGTCGCCGGGCCGGGATCGAAGTCCACTGTGCCTTGATATTCGCCGGACACATACACATTGCCCAGGCTATCCACCGCGCAGGAATGGGCGATTTCGCCGTTCCAGTTGTTGACCGTACCGCCCCAGGTCGCCGCCCAAGCTTCGTTGAAAACCGGATCGCTCTGCCAGTTGGTGTTCCCGGCGCCGTCCTGACAGAGGATACTGTTTAAGTTCTGAGCCGTGATGCTCGTGCCGGCGGTGCCGTTCGTATTGCTGTGAAGCAAGTTGGTGTTGCTGTCAAATAGCGCATAGGTTTGGCCGGGGTTGATGATTACCAGTTGGTTGGTTCCAACTCCGCCGCCAATCCAACACGTGTCGTGCCCGGCGGACATTATGTTAGTGATGGTGTTGTTGCCGTTGCCGCCGAGTTGAAATATCCAGTCGTCGCCGGTTCCGCCCTCGGCAAAAATTGAGGTGTTGCCGCTGCCGCCGTTCTGCCAGATAAAATTGCCTCCGTTGCCGCCAATCGCCGTGCTGACATTGGTAATGCAATTACCGGTCCACGAGCCTATAGCCCATTGCGATGGAAAGAAAGGCTGTCCGAGTTGGCGGCATCGTTCGGCCACATACCAGCGATTGGTGGGTGATGGGCCGGCCAGGATGCGCCAGAAGCCCGTTTGCGCCGAGGCCAGGTTGTCCGTGCAGCTAAAGCTGCTGCTGTTGTCCACCCACGAAAGCCGCACAGTGCTGGCATTCAGCAATGACGCGGCAATGAAATGGACGTTAGTCTGGGCGATGGTCCACCAGCCACAAATAACGAAACTGGCACACAATGCGGCTGCTTTCATTTCACGCCAGCAGGGTGACCGGTACCGGTTACTTTTCGGCATCGGAGGTTGCTTCATAAAAGTTTTGGCTTTAATATTGCTATTCACTTCCGTTCCTGCGCCAGTTGTTGCACCAGCGTTTTGAGATCGGCAAGTTGTTGCTTCAGCTCCGTGTTTTCCGCCTCCTTCTGCTCCACTTTTCGATTCAGTTCCTTGATGGCGTTGACCATCGTCCAGATAACCGGGTCATTGTTGACGGTGAGATAGCCCGCCGGATTTTTTTGCACAGCTTCGGGAATGGCGGTCTGCACCTGCTGCGCCACCACGCCAACATATTCCGGCTGCGAGGGCAGTTTCAGCGGGTTGTCCGACTTGTAGTGGTAATGCACAGGCTGGAGCTGTTGCAAGGCGGCCAGGCCGTCGGTAAAACTGGCACCCACATCCTTTAAACGCGCATCGGAATAAGTGCTCCATGAGCCGCCTCCGGGTTTGTCGGCGCTGCCGTTGACCGTGAGCATGGCGTCCGGCGTGACACCGCCAATGCCGACGTAACTATTGGTGACATTCATAATGAGTCCCCAGTTGGGGGAACCGGCGTTGCCCCAGAAACCGACATAACCCGCTTTGTCCATGCCGAAGAACGCGCGTTGGGTGGCCGAGTCCGTGTCGTAAAGCCACAGCCCGGCAGAAGTGCCGTTGCCGCTGCCACGAGACTGAAGGCGTCCGTTCACGTCCAGCGGGACGCCGGGATTGTTGACGCCGATCCCGACGCCGCCAGCCGCGTGGATCAAGAATTGATTGGCCGCCGTGGAACTGAAAGCGGTGCCGTCAGACCAGACAAAAGCGCCGTTATTCGTCGCGTTTGCCTGGTCTCCCAAGGCGGCAGAATAATCGCCGGTGGCGGAATTGCTGCAACCAACGGCAAACGAACAATTGCCGTTCGCGGTGTTGAAGCCACCGCCAGCAACCGTGGCTCCAGTCGCGCTGGCCACATTGGTCATGCCGCCGCCAACGGCAGCCCAACTTCCCTGAGCGACATTGCCGCTTCCGCCGACAATCACGGCGCTGTCGGAGTCGGAGCCGTGATTGCCGGAATTAATCTGGTTATTAATGCCACCGCCGATGAAGGCATTCGGAACGCCGTAATAAATGGCGTTGTGGAAACCGCCAACGATGCACACCTGAGGGGCAAATTGTGACACCAAATTACCCTGCCCACCACCAACAAAACTATATCCGCTGCCATAGCTGATAGTGTTTTGCTGCCCGCCAACGATAGCTGACTCTGCGGCATTTTGATCCACATAATTAGTCAAGCCGCCACCCACAAAACAATATCCACTGTTATAATTGATTTTGTTTTGCTGTCCGCCGACGATGACCGAGTTTGGGGAATTGCTCTGAACGAGATTATTCTGGCCGCCACCAATAAAAGTGGCATTGGCCCCGGTTATTTCGTTATCATAGCCACCTCCAATCGTTGCGTTTGTGGCATTGCCATACACTCCGTTGATATTCCCGCCACCGATAAATCCAGCCACGTTGTTGTCGCCAATCGCATTGTTTTCCCCGCCGGAGATGACGGCTGCTGCTGCCGAACCCCCGATAACATTTCCGATACCGCCGCCAATGGCACCCCAATCGGCAGACGCATTCACGAGGTTGTTTTGTCCCCCACTAATGACCGCCCAGTCCGCAAGTCCCGCTACCGTGTTGCTCTGGCCACCGCCGATAAACGAGGCCCCTGCCCCCCACCGAATGACATTGCCGACGCCGCAAGCAATCCCGGCAAATTGAACCCCTCCCCCGCCGCCGAGCAAATTATTACCCTGCCCGCCACCAATAAATCCATTTCCGCTGCCGGAGCCGATGCTGTTTTGCTGCCCACCGGCGATGACTGATTCCGCACCGGCAACGCTGTTGGAGAAACCGCCGCCAATGTTGGCCGCCTGTGCCGGATAAAAAATTGAATTGTCCGCGCCGCCGCTGATGGCAGAAAATGGCGCAGTCACGGGAATCGAGTTGCTGATGCCGGTCACGAAGGCCCCAGTCGACCCCCCCGCCACGAAATCGTTGGCACTCCCAATCGCCACCGCCCCAGCGGAATAGTTGGCCCAATTCACCAGCAAAGGCTGACCGTTAACGAGCAGACCGTTTGTGCCGGTCTGAAAATTCACACCGCCCTGCGCCCGGACGTTAAACGTGTCGTTGCCGGTCGAAGCAAACCCACCGGACTGTGAATCGGCCCAGACAAACGAGCCCGGATGGCTGGCCTGCGCGTTTTGCCCGGCGGCAAAACTGTATTGACCGCTGGCGGTGTTGTTGTAGCCGCCCGGAACCACCGCGGCATAACCGCCGGCACTATTGTTGAAGCCGCCGCCGACCGCTGCGAAGGCATTGCTGGCAGTGTTGTTTCCGCCCCCGCTGACCAGCGCGTAGCCGGCTTGGGCGGTGTTGTTCTTGCCGCCGCCGACTACCGCGCACGTGTTGTTGGCCGTGTTGTTTTGCCCGCCGGCGACCACGGCATAGTTCGGCGCTTGAAAGCCTGCCAGCACACTGGTTGGCACTGTGCCGGTGGTCAACTGTGAGGCATTAAGATTGGTCAATTCGCTGCCGTCGCCCGCAAAGGCGCCGCCCAGCGTGACGCCGGTTTCCAGATTGGTGACGACCGTGCCGGGCAGTTGCATCGCCGGAAGGGTGCCGGTTAACTGCACCGCCGCCACGCTGCCTAGCAAGTTGCTCGCGGCGTTGGCGAAAATGGCATAGGGCGTGGGCGTCAGGGCCTGACGCGGTGTCAATTCCGTGAAGGCCACTGCGCCGTTCGTGCGCACGGCAAGGTCCAACCAGCAATTCATACCAGTGAACACTCCGGTGCCGAAGTCCAGCGTCGTGGTGAACAGCCCGTTGCTCACGGCCACCGCCAGATTGGTCACCGGCCCGGCAATGGCAATGCCGGCAACATTCGTGCCGTAGAGCATGAACTGAACGTCATAGCTGCCACTGGCAAGCGATCCGTTGTTGTTCAGCCGGCCCTGATAGGTGAAGGCGGTGCCTTGGGCGTGGAGTGGCAGTTTCGCGCCGGCAAGCATGACGATCCCGAGCATCAGTGTTTTAAAATGAGATGACATATAATTCTGCGCTTATGGGTATCATTTTCACGGCTATTGAAAAAACGTCAATACGCCGAACGGCGTAGCGTGAATTAGACGCCGAAGAGGTCGGGCGAAAACAATCCGACCACCATTGTCTATTCATAGACAACAATGTGATCGGCAACTGTGACGTGGCCCTATGCGCGCCGGGTTTGATAAATCGACGCCGGGGTGGTTCAAAGTGCGTTTCCCGCTGGCAATTATTTCACGATGCGGAAAAATTTCACCGGATTGGTCATGGGTTCCGACCAGAGGCCGCCGCCGTTTGTCAAATCGGTCCAGTTGATGACCGGATTCAAATTGGTCGCCGACTGAAGCGTGCCATTGCCGGGCCACGTGATGTTGATGTTGCTGGAGGATTGGCTCACATTCAGCACCGGTACGAGATATGCCTCAATGGCCAGATTGCCCGTCTTGCCGGCATAGCCTCCGGCCAGGATGTAGTAGGTGGCTCCGGCGGTGGCCACCAGACGCACGCTGGCCTGAAAACCTTGGCAACTCGGCCCATAGTCATCATCACAGGCAATCTGCGTCAACGCGCCGCAGTTGCCGGTATAAACTCCCATGGCCGTGTCAAAGTCGCTGCCGCAAGTGCTGATATACACATTGCCGCTAGCCGGGGCCGTATAAGTGAACCAGACACCATTACCCAGACTCGGAACGCAAACTGGAGCGGGATCGCCAGTGGAGGTGGCGTTGGTCGTACTCATCGTGAACGGTACGCCATCGGTCAGTGGCACCGCGCCGGAGCATTGATCGTTCCAAGGCGAGTTGGCCACAATGTTCAGGTTTCCGGTATTGGAGCCGTAACCGCCCGCCAGAATGTAGTACGTTACGCCCGCTGTGCCCGTGAATAGCACGCTGGCGCGGGTGCTGTTGCAGGACGGGCCATAGTCATCATTGCAGGCGATCTCGGTGAAGGCGCCGCAGGTGCCGGTATAGACCCCCATGCCCGTGTCAAAGTCGCTGGCACAGGTGCTCACGGTGACAGGACCATTGAGCATCGGTGTATAGGTGAACCAGACGCCATTGCCAAAAGCGTAAGGGCAGGATGGCACGGGATCGCCGGTGCTGGTGGCCGCAATGGTATTTTGGGCATAAGCCACGCCGTTGGTCAGGGGGATGGCGCCGGCGCAAAAGTCGTTGGGCGGTGTGAAGGATGCCGTTTTCACGAAGGCGACGGAGTTGCTGAGGCTAATCCAGCCGAGATTGGCCCCGTAGGCATAGCCGCTCAAGTTGCCGGAGGTGAAGTTCACCGCCGGCGCGCCGTTGCCCTCAAAATTGATCCAGCCAATGTTGGCGCCGTAAGCGTAGCCGCGCAGGTTACCGAAACTGTCCACGTTCACGCCGTAGTCGTTGGCGGACGCGTTCTGGTATTGCACGCCATTTGTGGGCACGCCGTTGCCGAGGCTGATCCAGCCGACGTTGGCGGAGTACAGGTAGCCGGAGCAGTATTTCGGGCCGATGATCACGCCGTTATTGGTGTCGCCGCGCAAATCCATCCAGCCGACATTGGCACCGTAAGCATAACGGTTGACGGCATCAATGCTAGTGGCGGCGTGAAGAGCAATAGCCATTTCCAGACTCAATGCCGATGGCAAAATGAAAATTGCAAGTTTGATCCTTGTATTCATTGGATAAATGGTTGGCAATTGATCTAAATTTGCGAGGTCACGGCATGTTGTACTTGTAAGCAATGATGTTCGTACCGGTAATCGCATAACAACCGGTGGCAATGTTGGTCACACCACCCCGGATATGGCCATTGCCGATGGTGATTTCGCTCCAGCCGTTGTTGAGGCTGATGCCAGTGCCGGTTGCGCTGGCGGCGGTGGAGGCAATAGTGTAGCCGTTCAAGTCCAG
>Ga0316217_10002751_pt1 | contig 20843 bp, 15 predicted proteins | sample 1anoAmetaG_FD_203633 | JGI IMG/M metagenome (GOLD analysis project Ga0316217, IMG submission 203633) | Freshwater microbial communities from Trout Bog Lake, Wisconsin, USA - 1anoA | ecosystem: Environmental > Aquatic > Freshwater > Lake > Hypolimnion/Profundal zone | place: USA: Wisconsin...
CCAGGAAATCATGTGGACCGACGTCCAAAGCAATTTGTTTGCGCAAGCCCAATCCACCTGCGGGCGCGGGTGAATTTCGCCGGCGACGAAACGCTCCTATAAACTCATTTGCCTACCCGCCTGACCTGGGGCTGTGATAGTTTTTCAAGGGACGCAGGCTAGCGACCGCTTGCTTCGCTGTCAGCTTCGTTCCGGCTCCGCTTCGCTCCGCCTCCACTACGCTGACAGCGAAGCAAGAACTTCTTGTGATCGTCTGCTGCACAACTTGACCTAGATGTCCTTGGACTCGCCTCATAAGTGCTTCGCTTTTTCCGCCTCTTCTTCAGAGACCAGCCCGGTTTGATCCCTTCCAACTTTTGCCGTGCCCGCTCTACTTTCGCCTTCATCTTCTCGACCGTCGCCGTCCAAACGAATGGTCTGGGGGCTACGTTCCAGGCTTGCAGGAATCGCTCAATAGCCTCCTGTACCGCGGCGAAACTGACAAACGCTCCGCGGCGCGCGGCCTTTTGCGTCAACTCCCCAAACCACCGTAAAGGAGAATAAAACGACTAGTTCTCCTCCCGTTTTGCCCCATAATGGCGTGGATGAAGCCTAAACAAAGCAACTCTCTGGGGCGGGCCGTTCTGCTTGGCGCGGCGTTAATGGGGGCGTTGCCCTCGTCGTTCTCGGCGCAAGCGCAAGTTGACGGGGCGAAACCGGGTTCGGAAAACCCTGCTCCAGTCCAGTCGCTGGAACAATCGGCGAGTCGGGGGATTACCACTCGCGATCCTTCCAGCATCGTGAAATGCAAGGAGGAATACTGGGTTTTCTACACGGGCCGGGGAGTGCCCTCGTATCATTCCAAGGACCTGGTGAGGTGGGAACGCGGGCCGGCGACATTCAAAGCCGCGCCGGATTGGATTGCCCGGATCGTTCCTGAAAACCGCAACCTGCAATACTGGGCTCCCGACATCATCCAACTGGGCGACCGGTATCTCCTTTATTACTCGGTATCGACGATGGGGAAAATGACCTCGGCCATCGGCCTGGCGACCACCCCCACCCTGGACCCCGAGGATCCGGCCTATCATTGGACCGATCAAGGGGTGGTCGTGCGGACGCAGGACGGCGACGGCTACAATGCCATTGACCCATCGGTGTTTCATGACCGCGATGGCAGCCTGTGGCTGACCTTTGGATCTTACTGGACCGGCATCAAACTGATTGAGCTGGATCCGCAGACCGGCAAACGCAGGGCGCCGGATTCGAAGCTGTTTGCCCTCGCATACAACGAGTCAATCGAAGCTTCCTACCTGTGCCGGCACGACGACTATTACTATCTGTTTGTGAACTGGGGTAGCTGTTGTCAGGGGCCAAAGAGCACCTACAACATCCGCATCGGGCGAAGCCGAGCGACCACCGGCCCCTACCTGGACAAGGCCGGTGTGGACATGATGCAGAGCGGCGGCAGTATTTTCCTCGCGACGACTAACGGCCCGTTGATTGGTCCGGGACACGCGGGGACTTTGAATGCGCAAGGAAAGGACTGGTTCACGTCGGATTTTGAGGGTGACCTTCGCATGGGTGGAAGAGCGACCCTCGCCATCATGCCGCTGCGCTGGAATGCGGACGGTTGGCCGGAGGCCACGGTGAATGATGTGAAGAGGGGCCGCTCCGAGGACTCGCCGGCGAAATAAACCTCTTGGGCCTTCAAGATGCAAAAGCGAAAACTCGGAAAGAGTGCATTAGAGGTGTCGGCGTTAGGCCACTTCCACGGCTCTGCGGGAAATGTTTTGGTCGAGCGTGGCTAGCCTGGCCCCATGTGCGGCGGCTAAATCTGCCAAATACTGGTCGGTGACCTCATCTGAAGTTTTGGGGTGAGATTGCAGTGGCGCCAGATCTTCGGGTTTCCACTCTGCCTTCCGCTCTTGAGCCAATTGGTTCAGGAGTTCCTGGGCCTTTTTCATGGGAGCGTTTATCGCTTTTTTGTTGGTGTTTACGCGAAGAGACCCGAGTTGCGCAAGCGGGCAGAGGACGATGCTTTTGATTGCGCCGGGCCGGCCGCCTCTTTTCAGGACGCGGGCGTGAGCTCTGGAAGCGTGAGTCGTTGCCTGCTCGTCCGAAAGCATTTCAGTCATTCGCCTCATAAGAAACCCTTTCTGCCGTGCCGCATGCGCCGACGTCGGGCTGGTGCCTCCCCGTCGCGGGCGGGGAGCGCCTTGGCCTATGGCGACAACAGGAGTCGGAAGAAATGCCGGTTCCAGTTTGTCGCGTTTAGAGGCTGAAAGTACGCCTCGCTGGCGTTGGTTGCGGCGAACACCAGTCCGCAATCACTCCAGGTGTTGAGATCACTGGAAATCTGCAACTGGTAATTCGTGCCGATGAGGAGATGGCTGAATGAAGGCGTCACCGTTCCCGCGCCGAGACTCAGCATCAGCAGGGGGAGTTGTCCGGGAGGCGCGTAATTATAGGGCTGGGCGGCGTATCCGTTCCAAGTCGGAGTGCTCCAGCCCGAAGCAGTCGATGGATAATAAATCGAGAAGCCAGCCGCCGTTTGGTCGAACACGGCGGAGCCGAAAGTTGACGGCGCGTCGCCCTGGAAATAGGCGCTGGTCAGGCTGCTGCACTGGAGAAACGCGTTGGTCCCGATCGAGGCGACGGAAGCAGGAATCGTAAGGCGGGACACGAGGGTGGATTGATAAAACGCCGCGAACCCGATGGAGGTGACGGCGCCATTGACCCCGGGTATGGAAGAAGGTATGGCGACAGTTCCACCGGCGCCGCTGTAGCGGGTAATGGTGATGTTGGTCCCGGTGACGAGGAAACTGAGACCGTTGTAAGGGACAAAATACGGTCTCGTGGGGTAGCCGTCCCAAGTGGGGGTCGTCCAACCGGCGGCCCAGATGGGATAGTAGAACGACAGGGACGCTGATGTGTTGTAGAACGCGTCCGAACCGATGGAGGTCGGTGCGTCGCCTTGAAAATAAACGGCACTCAGGAGCGCGCAGCCCTCAAAGGCCCTGTCACCGATGGCGATGCCGCTGGTGGGGATGGTGACGTTGATCAGCCCGCTACAATACGAAAACGCCCCGCTCGCGATAGAGGTGACGGCGCCGTTAACGCCAGGTAGTGACGATGGGATAGTGATTTCCGAGCCGGAGCCGGTGTAATGGGTGATAGTGATGTTGGTTCCGCTAACGCTGTAACTGAAACCGTTATAAGGCGCGTCATACGGTCGCGCGGGGTACCCCTCCCAGGTGGGTGTGGTCCAGCCGTTGGCCCAGATGGGATAGTAGAGCGCGAAGGACGCAGAGGCGCCTTCGAACGCATTCGTGGCGAGGGACGGCGGGGGGCCGTTTTGAAAATAGGCGCCGGTCAAGCCGCTGCACCCGGAAAACGCGTTGGCGCCAATGAACGCGACGGTGCTGGGAATGGTGACGCTGGTCAATCCGTCGCACCCCTGAAACGCCCCGTTGCCGATGCTGAAGACGCCCTCCGGAATGCTTACGCAGTCCAAGCTGTCGCAGTTCCGGAATGCAAAGTCCCCGATCCACAGCACAGGGAGGTACCATTGCGGGGTTATCGGTAATGACGAAGGTATCACAACGTCGCCACCGGGGCCCGTATACCCGGTGATCATTATGGCATGCCCGTTATCCCAACCCACCTGGTAGTCGAAGTCGTCGACGTTACCCGTCGACTGGCTAAGGCCCGGGCCGGGCAGGCAACAGAGAATAGTGAGCCAGAGCCAACTCACCGACTTCAGGAGTTTCCGACGTCCGAACCCGCGGATATTCATAAGCTGCCCTTTCCACCGTTTGCCCAGCCCTGGCGCAACGGAAGCGGCTGCCGCCAGCGAAACGTCAACGAACGCGCCGGGGCTATTAAGCATAATACCATGGCAGCTCAGTCTTCAAAAGGAGAAAACGCCGCCAACGGCGGTGGTCTGGGGTGGTCTGCAACCAGCAACCTTTCCAGGACATCAGCGTTTCCACCGGCGTCTGGCCGATGCTGGACGGCGGCAAGACCTGAACTCTGGAGAACAGCGGTTTGGGCATGCTGCGCGAGCAAACGGTCTCTCTCCGCCCGGATGGGGAGCAGATCGTCGTTGGGTGCAATGGTGGTGGGTTTTACGTAACGGGCGGATGTAGCGAACACAATTGACATCCATCAGTATGTCCTCCTGACTTGTCAGCCTATGAAACGACGCAACTTCTTGCGGACAATGGCAACGGTCGCAGGCGGCATCCAGGTGGCGCCGCGCGAAGTCCTGGGCCAAGGCGCCACCCCGCCCAGCGACAAGCTCAACATTGCGGGCATCGGCATTGGGGGTCAGGGCGGCGGCGTGCTCAACGACATGAAGAGCGAGAATATCGTGGCCTTGTGCGATGTGGACTGGGACAAAGCCGCAGGCGTGTTCAACGCGTTTCCCAAGGCCGCCAGGTTCAAAGACTACCGGACGATGCTCGACCAACAGAAGGACATCGATGCCGTCATGATCGCCACGCCCGACCACATGCATGCGCCTATCACCCTGGCGGCCCTACGAGCGGGCAAGCACGTTTACGTGGAAAAGCCCATGGCGCACAGCATCGAAGAAGCGCGAGCGATGACCGAGACCGCCCGCAAAGCAGGACTGGTCACGCAAATGGGCAACATGGGCCACGCCGGCGAAGACCTGCGCCTCACGCGCGAGTGGATCCAGGCCGGGGTCATCGGCACCGTGCGCGAGGTCCATGGCTGGACCGACCGTCCCGGAAACTGGTGGAAGCAACCGGCGGTACGACCCGGCGGAAATCCGCCGGTGCCGGCGAATCTCGATTGGGACTTGTGGCTGGGGTGCGCGCCGGTCAGGCCCTACAGCCCCGCTTACCACCCTTTTGCCTGGCGTGGCTGGTTTGAGTTCGGCACCGGCGCCCTGGGCGACATGGCCGTGCATAACCTCGACCCAGCCTTTTACGCGCTGGACCTGGACGCTCCGGCGTCCGCCGAGGCCCGGACTTCAGGCCTTGGGCAGGAAAGCTATCCCGCCTGGCAGATCATCACGTTCAACTTCGCCGCGCGAGGCGACCGGCAGGCGGTGAAGCTGGTCTGGTATGACGGCGGCAAGCTCCCGCCGCGCCCGGCCGACATGGACGAGGACCTTAAGATGCCGGATAACGGCATCCTGTTCCTCGGGAACAAGGGCACTATCCTCTGCGGCGGTTGGTCGGGCGCGCCCCGGTTGCTGCCTATCGAGAAGCACAATCAACTCAAGGCTCCCCCGAAGACCATCGCCCGCTCCGTTGGCCACCGCTCGGAATGGATCCAGGCCTGCAAGGACAAGAGACCGCAGGACGCCAAAGCCGGCTTTGCATATTCCGGGCCGTTCACGGAGGCGTTGCTGGTCGGCAACCTGGCCGTGCGGCTGCAGCGGCGGATCGAATGGGATGCGGCGGGCATGCGCGCCACCAACGCGCCCGAGGCGCAGGCGCTTATCCACAAGAGCTATCGGCCAGGCTTCGGGATTTTATGACGAAAGCAGCCGCCGCCGCTGTCATGGCCGGCCTGCTCGTCTTCGGCTTACTCTCCATGGGCTGTGTCTTCGAGCGCAATCCGCCGGTGATCCCGCCACCGACGAACGCAGGACAACGGTTCGCCCTCGGCAATGCGACGACCGCCAACCACGCCCTGCTCGACAAATGATCTTAAATCCTGCCGTAACAACCGCCATGCAAACTGTGCAAGAAACCGAACCATGAGATTGACCACCCTAGTCCTGACCAGCGCTTGCTTGTTGGGCCAACTCCCTCTTCGGGCCGCCGTTTCCTATCCCGCCCCGCCACCCTGGCAGCCCGATCCCGAGCAGCGCGAGCACCTGCGTCGCTCCTTGACGCTGCTCAACACCAGCACCCCCGCCGACCGAAAAACTGTCCGGGTCCTCTTCTACGGCCAGTCGATCACCCAGCAGGACTGGTGGAAAGAGGTGGAACGCTATCTGCGCTCGACCTACAGCAATGCCAACCTCATCGTCGAAAACCGAGCCATCGGTGGACACGCCTCCCAGCTCTTGGTCAAGACCGCCGAGGCCGACCTTTACCCGTTCCAGCCCGACTTGCTGATTTTCCACGTCTATGGCTCCCACATCGAATATGAGAACATCATCCGCCGGGTCCGGGAGCGGACCTGCGCCGATATTCTGCTGCAAACGGACCATGTCACCAGTGATGCCAGCCTGACCGAAGAAACCGACCAGGCCAAGCTGACGCCCAAGCAGTGGGACCCCTGGATGAACCACGCTTTCCTCCCGGCAACGGCCGCGAAGTATGGCGCCTGCCGAGCCGAGATCCACGAACTTTGGAAGGCCTATTTGAAGACGCATCGCCTGAAGGCGGCAGATTTGCTGCGGGACGGGGTGCATCTGAATGCCCATGGCTAATGGCTAATGGCGGAGCTGCTAAAAGCTTACCTGGCGCCGCTGCCTCCGGGATCCGGCTATGACCCAATGAACGAGGCGCGGATCCGCACAGTGCCGGCGGGTTTCTCCGCTGGACAGCAGTCAGTTCGTATGGAGTTCGCCGGCACCCGCGCCGATGTGATCTTTAAACCAAATGCCCAGGGGAGCTTGTCCGTGCTGATCGATGGCAAGCAGCCTTCGGCCATCCCGGAACTTTACGGCTTTACGCGCGTTTCGGCCTTCCCCGCGAGCGACTGGCCGGTGCTGCTCAAGGCCGGCGCGGCGGCGCCGTTGATCGCCGAAGACTGGTCCCTGAGGATTGACCAGGCCTCGGCTGACGGGAAGGCGTGCCACTTTGCTTTGCGCGGCACGGTTACCGGCGAGGATGGCGAGGGCTATAACACGAACCGTTTCGTTTCCCGGTCCGGCCGAGTTGTGCTGGAGCCGGACGACTGGAACGTCGCCTATAGTGTGGCGGTGTTTAAGCGCCCCCTGCCCGATAATTATGCCGCCACTTGGCGAGCCGTCCTCGAGGGCGCAGACACGGCGGCCCCGGGCCGCGCCCCGACCGGCGTTGAGGACTGCGTTACCGTCGCACAGAGCTTGCGACCGGGCCGCCATGTGCTCGAGCTGCGCGGAACAGGTTTGGCCGACGCGGTGCAGGCAACGAGATTCTATTCACCGCCGGGCTCTCCGGGGCAAACTCTGCCTGGAAATTGAACGACCACCGCGGACTGAATAGAGGCTCCAACCATCACTCTATGAAAAGGTTCCTCCTCATTCTGCTCGGCCTGGCCGCGAGTGGGCCTTTGCCGGCTCAAGTAGTCACCATTGATACCTCCGCGACGGGGCGTGGCCAGGTCATCGACGGGTTTGGCGCTTGCCTTTCGGGTTCCGAAAGCCAGCAAACCTGGTGGCAGCAGCTTTACTTCGACGATTTGGGCGCCTCCACGGTGCGGGTCGACCTGACCCCCAACTTCCGCTCGCCGTATTCCGACAACGCGTACAATTCTCCGACCTGGGGCAACGCCGGCCCGGTCGGTTGCTATGCGCGCGAGTATACCAATGCGGCCGATTACAAGCGGGCGTTTTCCGGGCGCTCCGCCCCCATCGCCGTGATGGGACCGAACATTGACACGAATGCTGGCCACTTCGTTTTCCCCAGCGCCCCTGGCGCGGTCGCCCAGGCTGGTATCATGCGCCGCTTGTAGTTGGGCGACTTCAAGTTGTTCGGCTCGCACTGGTCGCCGGCGCCGTGGCTTAAAGTCTCCTCGGGCAACAAATACAGCGGCTCGGGTTTTGGCATGCCGGCCAATGGGACACCCTGGCCCTTCATCTGGCTGGGGAATTTTGCCGGCGGCAGACTGGACGTCTCTGGCGCGCCACTGGCGGATTTCGACGACTCGGCTCTGGGCGGCGCCGGCCCCACCAGCGCCTTGACCCAGTTCGCCCGGTGCGCCGCGGCCTATGTCCGGGGCTTTCAACGCGCCTACCTGGCGGCATCCAACACGGCACTGACGGTCGTCCTGGTCAACAGCTCCAGCAACGTGACCACCGTCCAGGTGCAGGCTCCGCCGCTTCCGAACGGCCTGACGGGTTTTCAATCGTTCACCTCGGACCCCGGGGCCCTCTGGGTGAGCAACTCCGCGCCGATCCTGAACGGAGTGGCGACGGTTACGGTTCCTGGCTTCGGTGTATGCACGCTTTATGGTCGGCCTTTGGCAGCGCCGCTTCCGCCCGCCATCACCCAGTGGCCCCAGTCAACGAACGTCACCGCCGGCGCGGCGGTGCGTTTCAGTTGCGTTGCCACAGGCGACGCTCCGCTGGCATTTCAGTGGCTGTTCAATAACCTGCCCATCCCTGGCGCGATCGGCACAGCCTTGGTCCTGACCAATGTGCAGCCCTTTCAGGCTGGTCCATACGCCGTGCAGGTGGCCAACGGCGCGGGCTCGCTCACCAGCTTCCAGGCGAACCTGGGAGTCTCCGGCCATCCGACCTTGCCGGCGATTACGCCCCAGATTTCCGTCGCCGCGTCCAACAGCGCCATCCAGTTTTCGTTCCCGGCCAATGCCGGGCGGGCCTATTCCTGGCTGGAGTCCTCAAATCTCAGTTCCTGGACCGTCGCGACCCAGTTCGTGAGCACGGCTAGCCCGGCGCGATGGTCCGTGCCAATTTCCACCTCATCGCCGCCCCAGTATTTCCGTATCTCCAGCCCGTAAGAGCCTATTCATGGCCGCGATTCTGTGACCTTCTATTCTGAAACCACACCCCACGAAATGAAAACCACGTTCCGAGTCGTTTCCCTGACCCGAAAGACTTTCCTGGCGAGCCCTATGGCGTGAGTGACGCCGGGTTGCTGGCGGCGGTAAGGGAGACCGTCTGGAAGGTGGTCAGCACCCATCCTCTGGCTGGCATCGCACCGCCGGAACCGATTCCTGAGGAAAAATAGCCAGCAATGTAGGCCGCGTTTCCAACTAAAACCTTGGCATCAAACAAGCCCGGATTACCAGCTATGAAAAGACCCGCAGTCAGTCTCTGCGCCACCCTCTTGTTGGTGCTGGCGGCGCCGGTGGGCAACGCCCACCGGCCAGACGGCCTTCGTCCGCCCGCTCCTGCGCTCTATCTTCCGTTCGCGTGAAGGCCGCCTGTTGCTTCGCGGTGACCGGTCAGCCTGGTGAGTTAGGAGGCCCGTTTCGTTGATGGGTCCCAAGTTCCCATCGCGAGCTTGACCCACCCGAGCTCTTGCCAAATCTTCCGAGGATGACACGCCATCCAGGTTTTGGGTTGAATCCGCGCCAGGCCCTCTTGTGCGCACTCTCGCTCTGCACCACCGCCTTTTGCACCGAGTTGCCGTCTCTATCTGCGTCCCTTCGCGCCATTCATTGAATGAGGCGGTTCCCACCAACTCCGGCGAGACCGCAACCGCAGCGACCCAGCTCCGGTCATAATATGCCCCGCCTTCCCGGTCCCGGGTATTGACTCCGTTCCAGGGGCGAATTCGGGTGTCGATGTACCCAGGGGCCGCACAGGGAACGAAGATCTTCGCGTGAGCCCGCGCCCATGCGGCGAGCTTCGGCCAATTCCGAGTGGTCGAGACGAACGTGAAGCCGTCCGTGGCAAAGTAGGTATAGAAGCCGTCGAACCCTCCCTCCAGCATGAACGCCTCTTCGTTTTCCGTTTGGCGGTTCATGCCTTCGGCAATGCGCTAGGACTCCCATCGTTGCGGAAGAGCCGGCTCGCGATCATGTCGGCTTGGCTCATGCGCATGCGCATAAACAACCACGGTCGCGCCGAAAATCACGTCGAAAAATGTGGGGCGGCGTCTTCGTTTCGCTCTGACCATGAAGTCTTCTGGAACGTACTCACCAGGCCCTGCGCTTCGGCCCGCCGCTGGCGAGTGCACGTTTTCGATTTCATGAGGTCGAACCAATCAAGTAAGATCCGAAGCGGCAACATGAGCCGATTGTTCTTCATGGTCTTTGCCAGGATGCTCTGGCTTGCTCAACCTGCGAATGGCGTGTGGCTCACGGACGACGTCCCATCGGAATTTATCGGCTTTCCGACGACGGACCAAAATAGCCGATGAACCTGTCGTCCAACCTGCGCCGCTGCTTTCTCGGTCTGCTAGTGGGCTGCGCCGTGGGCGACGCCCTCGGGCTTCCCGCGGAAGGACTGTCCCGAAGCCGAATCGAGCGACGATGGCCCGGTCCAGAAAGGTGGCGGCATCGTTTCCTTTTCGGCCGTGGGATGTGCAGCGACGATACCGAGCACACGCTCATGGTCGCCCAAGCTCTGCTAGCGCATCCCGGCGATGCTCTCGCATTTGAACGGCGCCTGGCCTGGAAATTGCGAATGTGGCTCCTGGGCATCCCTGCCGGAATCGGCTTCGCCACCCTCCGGTCGGTCCTCAAGTTGTGGATCGGCTTTTCCCCGGCTCGAAGCGGGGTGTTCTCCGCCGGCAACGGCCCGGCCATGCGAAGCGCTATCATCGGCGCGTACTTTGCAGCAGAACCAACGAAACGCCGCGAGTTCGTTTCCGCCGCCACCCGGATTACCCACACCGACCCCAAGGCCGAAACTGCGGCCCTGGCGATCGCGGAAGCCGCGGCTTGGGCGGCAACCCGCAGTGAACCGCTGGAGGGGTTCCTGCGACAACTGCCGAGGCTGGGCCACGATGCCGAGTGGAGGGAAATCTGCGGGAAGCTCATGGATGCTCTGTCGCGAGCCGCCTCCGTTGGGGCCTTCGCCGCGGAACTGGGGCTTGGTGACGGTGTCAGCGGCTACGCCTATCATTCCGTGCCGGTCGCGCTTTACGCCTGGGCACGGCATCCGGGCGACTTTCGCGCCGCGCTGGAATCGGCTCTCAACTGCGGAGGGGATACGGATACGGTCGGAGCGATCGTCGGGGCCATTGCCGGAGCCGCCTGCGGCCAGGAGGGAATCCCCGCCGAATGGCTCGCTCGAATCATCGAGTGGCCTCGTTCCAAGCAGTTCATCGGACGTGTGGCCGACCGCCTGGCTGAGCAAAGAGCCGCGCAGCAACCCCTTGGTCCAGTGCGTTACTTTTGGCCCGGTCTCATACCTCGGAACCTCATCTTCCTGACAGTCGTTCTCGGCCACGGTTTCCGTCGGTTGGCCCCGCCGTATTGACTTTGTCTGCCCGGACGAGGCTGCTGGTGTGACCCCCGAAGCCGACAACAAGCGTTGCGTCAGCGGATCTGGCAGGACTTCAGTTTGGGCTTGGAAGATGTTGCCATAGTGGTCTTCATCGCGAGCCATGCTCAGAGCGAGCCTTTGGTAACGGCGGCCACGGAACTCGAAATGTCCGCCGATGGGGATTTCCTGGAATTGCATGGTGAGCGGCATGAGAAGTGGTCTGGGCAGGCGTGGTGGGCGCGGCGACGGATCAACGGTTCGGCAGTTTACGATTTCGGAGCTTTATCATGTCGCCATTGTCGCAGGGACGGTTGGTCAACGGCTGTCCATGCTGAGAAATTCCTGCTCAGGCAGAAGTCGCCACCGGATTGAGGGCCTCGCCGCCGCTTGACTTGACCCTCGCAAGGATTCCGAGGGTTTGGTTAACTGCAATCGTGACTCGGTTATGCACCTTAGATTATTGAGAGCGTTTCTTGGATTTGCCGCGTTTGCCTGGGGGATTTCCATCGTTGGGGTCTTTCTCAGTTGGTCGGCCGCAGATGAAGCCTTGCAAGGCCTCGGGGCGCAGCCCATCGGTTACGATCGAATGCTGGATTATTGGCTCAGAATGGCTGCGGGAGCGTTCGCCCTTATCGGGGGCTGGTATTTGGTCTTGATGATATGGCCGCGGAGATTTGCCGTGGCCATTCCCTGGTTTGGAGCGCTGATGGTGCTGGAGGGCTTGATCTTGCTGTTCCACGGGATTCGCCTATCCCTGCCGCCGTTGCCGTTTTATGGCGATGTAACCGCCTGCTTCCTCGGTGGAGGCGGAATCATGTATCTGTCACGTCATGCGAAGGCAGACCAACCCTGAACGAGAAAGTGAGTTTCCTGTACCCTAAGTTCCGCCTGAGGCTGCTGCCCACCATGCTCGGGTATGCAGTGCTCCTCGCGCTCGCGTTGAGTGCAGAACTCGGGGCCGTTCCGGAGGTGCATGCGGTGGAGAAGCCTGCGGCAGCGCCGCGGATCGGGCTGTGGTACACCGTGTGGTGGACCCAGGATGACCAGTTCCACCATTGGACCAACTGCCACATCTTTCCCAGGCAGGGTCGTTACACCGCCGGGGACCCGGCGGTGATCGCCGCGCATTACGCGCAGTTCCGAGAGTTGGGGATCGATTTCCTCATCATGGATGACACCAATGGCGTGGACAACGACGGGGGGCGAATCAAGGACAATATCCGCGCCTGGTTTGATTTCATGGACGCCCACCCAGCGGAAGCGCGAATTCCGATCTGCATCGGCGGCGGTGGCGAGATGCGCGCCGAGGGCCGTGCGGGCCAGCAGCGAGCCGCAGACTTTTACTGGGAGCACCTGGCCCGCCGGCCTAGGTACTTCCAACTGGATGGAAAGCCCCTGCTGCTGGTGGACACGGACAAAAACTACGGCCCGAGAGATTTCGAGGACGCCCGGTTCACGGTGCGTTGGGTGTATAACGGCGACAACCACGCAGCGATGGCGCGCAACCGTTCCTGGGGTTGGGGCGCCTACGAGCCCGCGCCGGTGTTGGCGGAATGCATGAGCATTTGGCCAGGCCACCGTTTCCCTGGGCGCGTCGCCACGGAGGGTCTCGATCCGGCGGAGGAACCGCGAGGAGGGGGAGCGCGCTATGTCCGCGAGTGGCTGCGCGTGCTCAAGGCCCGCCCGCAATATGTCACCATCGCGGATTGGAACAATTTTGAAGAGGAAACGGCTATTGAGGACAGCTACGCCTGGGAGGACGGGCGTGGGTTTGCTGTGCCCAACCTCTACACGCGGATCACACGCGCCTACTCCCGCCTGCGCTCGGGGGCGATGGTAAAGGGGGAATATTATCGGGCGGAGTCGGACCCGAAAGTGTACCGATTCGACGGCGCCAAGTTGATTTACGAAGCGGCGATGCCGCGCCGGGCGGCGGTCATCCTGGTGCCAGACGGCGCATTCGAAGCGTTGAGGCGGCAGTACTTCCCCCACTGACGAAGCATGAAAATGAAAAGGAGAATCACTTTGCTCGGGCTGCTGGGTTTGGGGTTGGGGCTGGTCCTTTTTGCGTCGGCCTTTGCCCGGGAAGCTGCAGGAGAGCCAGGCCGTCCGGCTTCTCCAGCGAATAGCACGGTGCCTGCCGCATCGGATAGACCGAAGTACCTCATCTTCTGGAGTGAGCCGGAGAAAGCAGGGGAACTGGCCGAACGGGTCGGCATGAAGGGCGACGGCAAGACTCGGCTGCTGGGTTTCGGCCTGCCCAATGCGACCTATGAACTCGAAGCCCAATTGCCCAACCGCATTCGGAGCGCATTCGCCGCGGCACGCGAGCATGGCCTGGCGGTGATGCTGCATTTCGATTTCCATCTTGCCTGGAAGAGCCGCCCGGACCTCTGGAACTGGTTCGATCCGCAGAAGCCAGGCTACGACCCGGACAACAAGTACAACGTCGAGTGGCATGGTTGGGACGGACCGCCGAACAAAGTGCGCTACCTGAACCACGGCGTGCTCGAACGCCAGCCACCTAACATGTGCTTCACGAGCAAACGAACGCGGGCCGAGGTCACGCGGATTGTCTCCCGGGTTATCGGGCCTGTGCTCCGCGAGGAGATGGCGAAGCTCCAGGCCGAAGGCAAGGAAGCCCTCTTCGCGGGGGTGCTGGTGGGTTTAGAGCCGGGCATCGACGACTACTCACAACCCGAGCCCGAGCGCACGAAGATGATGCAGGAGGACGGCGTCCCCGCGGGGCCGCTGGGCTACCGGGCGCTCCTGGATCGTGGCTTCACCGCGAACCATCCGCCGGATGATTTCCGACAGGCGCTCGCGAACATCGTTCAGGAGGCCGTTGCTTTCTGGTGCCGGCAGTTCGTCGAGGCGGGCATTCCGGCGGAGAAGCTTTACCCTCACGTGGCCGCACCCGCACCCATCGAGGTCATGAACGCCCCCATCAGGACCGCCTTCAACCAGTATTCCCGGCCTGGTTGGACCACCTATGCGGTCGAGGTTCTCGGGCAGGGCTTCAAACCCCTCTACGACGAGTTGGAGCAACATGGGAATCCCCCCTGGGCCGGCGTGGAGGCAAACGCAGGCATGCCCGGATCGGTCGTGGATTGGGAAACCTACCTTGCCTGGCACTACAACCATGGCTGTGTTCTTGTGGGTGTGAATATGGGCGCCACGGGCGAGGACCTTCCCCGGCGCCTCTGGGACAGCGCCTTTGGCAAGGAAGCGATAGCGGCCTACCGGAAGTTCCTGACGGCACAACCCCTGGCCGAGAAGCCCCTCTCCAGGGAAACCCCTCAGATCCGCATTCAGGGCAAGATGAAGCAGGTGCGCGCCGGAATTGAACGCTGGCAACGCAACGGCAGGGACCCTTCGGCGGTGGGCAAGCTCATGGAACGCGCCCAACCGCTGGCGAACGGCGGGAAACTCCAAGCGTTGGAGATACTAGTGGACCAGGCGCTTGAGATGCTGGGCGAGACCAGGCCGGGAATGCTCCCCGGCACTTATGGCATTTCGAACTTCTCGGCTTCGGAGGTGGGCATCGGCATGGACGAGGTCGTGTTCGACCAGGGGTTGCTTCGCTGGAAAGACACCGGCGCCGAGGTCGCCCTCTTCGGCGTCAACTACTATCCGCCATTTCACTGGAATTACGCCGACCTGAAGGCCATCGGCGCCGATCACGAACGGACCATCCGGGAGGATCTGACCCATTTCAGGCGCTTGCGGCTCGATCTGCTGCGCCTGCACGTCTTCGACCGGGAGATCGGCGACCGCCGGGGTAATCTGGTGGACAACGATCATCTTCGCCTCTTGGACTACCTTATCGACCAGGCGCAGCGCCGCGGGATCTACCTGGTGCTCACGCCGATAGCCTGGTGGGCGGTACCGGGACAGAGCGACGGGATTTCCGACGCGTATCCAATGCCCCGCATGACCACCGACCCGGCCGCCTGGACAGCGGAAGGCCGGTACCTCGAACAGTTCCTGGGGCACACGAACCGATATACGGGGCTGACCTATGCTCAGGACCCCGCCATTGTTGCCATTGAACTCATCAACGAACCACTTTACCCGCCGGACATTACGGATGCGAAGATCACCGAGTACATCGACACCCTGGCCACGCGCGTCCGCGCCGCAGGATGCCGCAAACCGATCTTTTACAACGGCTGGGGCGGCCACCTCTCTGCCGTGGGCCAATCCAGCATCGAAGGATGTACCTTTGGCTGGTACCCGAGCGGACTGGTAGCGGGACACGCCTTGCGCCGCAACTTCCTTCCGGCGGTCACCGATTATCCCGAGATGCGCTCGGCGGCTCTGACCGGCAAAGCCAAGGGGGTTTACGAGTTCGACGCCGCGGATGTCCCGGGCAGCTATCTCTACCCGGCGATGGCCCGGGCCTTTCGCTGCGGAGGCGCCCAGTTTGCCGCGCAGTTCCAGTACGACCCGCTCCCGCTGGCTCCATTCAACAAGGGCTGGCAAACGCACTACCTGAACCTGGTCTATGCGCCGAATAAGGCGCTCAGTTTCATGATTGCCGCCGAGGCCTTCCACCGGTTGCCGCGCCTGGCGGAACAGCGGGCCTATCCGGCGAACATCACTTTCGGCGTCATCCGCGCCGGGATTCCGCCGGAATTCCGGGTCAGCTATGAGGAAGACCTGAGCGAACACGTGTCCGAGACGGCGTTTCTCCACTCGAACACCACGCACACCCGCCCGCCCGCGGCGGAAAAGCTGGAGCGGATTGTCGGCTGCGGCTCTTCGCCCGTCGTCGAGTACGACGGCACCGGGGCTTATTTCCTGGACCGGGCCGCGCCCGGGGTATGGGTTCTGCACGTTTACCCGGACGCGGTCTGGGTGAACGATCCGTTCGGGCCGGACAGCTTTGATCGGGAGGTGTCGCGGGTGTATTGGCGTTCCCGGCCAATGCGTCTCTCGCTGCCGGATTTGGGCGGCAGCTTTACCGTGACCTCCTCGGCCACCGGCAGGGTTGAGACTGCGAGGGACGGAGCATTCACCGCCAGCCCGGGCGCTTGGATTCTTGCGCGCCCGGGCGCCAAGCCCGCTTTCCCGCCTGACCACGACTTCGGTTTTGTGGCGCCGCCAGAGCGGTTGGGGCTCAAACCAACTGTGTGGCATGAACCAATTCCTGGAGCGGTGGCGGGCAAAGATCTGGCCATTCGAGTGACAGCCGCCGCGCGAGGTTCACCCCAGGTCAGCCTGCGGTATCGGAGCGACTCGGAGAGAGGATGGCATGGCCTGTTGCTGCACCAGGAAAAGCCGTATGTCTACGCAGGAACGATTCCGGCGGCCAGCCTGCGCGCCGGCGAGCTGGCTTATCATATCCGATTATACGCCGAGGGCTCGGCCTGCTGGTTCCCCGGCCCCACGGCTGGACCGCCGACAAAGGGTGTCGAAGCCGAAGTCGCTTGGCTGGATAATCGCGCCCCGTATACGGTTTCTGTGTTCGCGACCAATGCACCGATCCGGTTGCTGACGGGGAAGGAAAAGGTCCATGTCGAGGGCCAGCCTGGACATCGCGAGACGGTGGTCCAGGGTAAGGAAGGCCCGGCCCTGCGCGTCGCCGTCTCGGGGTTTGGCTCGCCGCCCTCCTGCGTCAGTTGGAGGGTGGAGCTTGGTGACCGATTGCAGCCCTGGCAGGACCGGCTTGCAGGGTGCAAAGCCCTGCGCTTGCGAGTCCGCGCCGGCGACACCGGCACCTCGGCCGTCGAACTCGTCCTCTTGGAGGCCGACGGTTCCCCGTGGGGCTACAACGTCCCGCTCACCGGTTCCTGGCAAGACGTTACGGTTCCCCTGGAGAAGTTCCAGTACTTCTCCCACTGGAAGGCCTCCACCGAGCGCGGCAGACCATCGGACCGGTTCCGCCCCGGTAGCCTCCAGGCGATCAACTTTTGTTTCGGGGCCTGGTTGTTCCCGGAACGCGCCACGGAAAATCACGACGTGGAAGTTGAAGGCGTTTGGTTGGAATGAGGCTGACACCGAACGGTCTGCCCCCACCAGCAGGCTTGGACGGCATCTTCCACGACCAGATCACTCACAGGGTTTTGTCGTAGCGCTTCACACGCCTTAAAGTCGCCCAATTCCACTACCCAAATGTCGGGCTTCCTTGCCAGATTGCGGCACATTCTTATCTTACGGGACTAAAAAGCAGAACAGGAACCGGGCAAATCGTCAACACTGATCCGGCCTGATTTTATCGCTACCCGGCGTATGCCGGTCTTAACCCTGCGCTAGCACTGTTTTTACTCGGACGTTGAAGGTTTCGTTGAAGGTTTTTCGCCTGCCGACGGGCCAGAGATTCTGGTGACCACTAGGCGATGAGGAGGCCTGTACGGGACCGAGACCATGGTTGTGGGTGGAAATCTAGTCTTGTGTCACCAATCATTTCAAAACCAGCCTGTCAGGGTCGAATCAAAACCGGCCACTCCGAAGCGCTTAGTTCATAAAAGTGTTTTCGATGCAAGCAACGGGCTTTTCCATTTCTTCAGGCAACGACGAAGCACCTGCCAAGAGAGACGCTCGCAATAAACCGACTGCGGACGCAAGAAGGAAGGAAACCGGCTTGAAACGAGAGGGGGTGGCCACCAGTCATGTTGCGCGAACACATACTTAGGCAGCATTTCGATGTCATCGGACGAATCTTGCCCTGGCCAGTTTAGATCGTGTGTCTGTTTATGGCTTCGCACTGGCGGTGCTGGCTGTGAGGGCCGCCTGTTTATTCATCTGCTTGACCGATTTCAAAAGAAAATCCATGTCGGCGAAAGGCTCGCCGCCCGTTCGCTTCCAATGAACGCGGCCGGCCGCATCAATGAGGATCGTTGAATGCAGCTCGATCTCTTCGAAGTCGTCATAGGAGGCAAACCGCCGCGCATTCTCGTGGTCGTGGTCGGACAGCAGGCGCATGGCCAACTTTCCCAGTTTGGCCGACGCCGCATTTTTTTCCGGGCTGGCGCTGCTGACTCCCAACACCACCGTGTTCTCGCTGGCCCAGTCCCCTGCCCGCGCGTTGATGGCTGTCAACTGCTCGACGCAATGCGCGCATTCATCGCCCAGGTAGAACACCAGGAGGATGTTCGAACCTCGGAAGTCCTTCAGGCCAACCCGAGCGCCGTTGGTATCGACACAGCTCAACTCGGGCGCGGCGTAAGGTGCCCAATTAATCGGGCCGATGTCGGCCAACTTCTCCGGGCGATAGGGACGTTCGTTCGTAATGGTTTCCCCAGCGGGCGTTGCATTCAATCCAAGCGCGCCGGCGGTTTTCATCCATTTCAAGCCCGGATCCGCCCCGGACCACTCATAGAGCAGCCGTCTGTAGCACTTCTTGGCTTTGTCCCGCTCCCCGAGGGCGAAGTAGGCTTGGGTCAGACCGGATAAAGCGAAGGCGTCATTGCGTTCCTTGGTGAGCGACCTTTCGTAGGCCTCGATCGCCAGCCGATTGTCGCCCCACTTCAAATAGACGTCTCCCAGGACCCGGTTCGCAGGCCACGGATTACTTGGCGGGTCGTCCGCATAGTCGTCGTTGTCCCGCTCGGTCTTTTCCAGGGCAGCCGCCTCGGTCAGAAAACGGGTGGCCTCGAGGATGTCGCCTTCGGCCGCGCGCAGTTGTCCTTCCGCGACTTTCAGGGGAATAGCCCACTCGCCGTTTTCGTCCGGATTCGATTTTTTGTCCTGCTTGTGGAGGCTGTTCTTAAGGTCCTGGAGGCGGGCGCGGGCATTGACCAGATTGTCTTTGCCGATGTAAGCCATTGTTTCGGCGAAGGCGCGAAGGTTTTTATCTTCGGGAATCTCGCGCCACGGGATGGCGGTCGAATTCGAAGCGGCTAGCACATCATCCCAGCGCTCAAATTTCACCAGGGCGCGCACGAGCGCTATCATTCCCTCGTTAAACGCGCCGTAATTAGTGTCCGTATTACTTTGGGGGTCGCGCGGCGCAGCCAGGAGATCGCGGGCGCCCTGCAAGGAGGCCTCCGGCATGCCAAGCTGTTCCTGAATGTAGCAAAGATAGTTTCGGTTGTGCGCGTAATTCCAGGTTTCAAAGGGCAGCGCCAGCCGCTGGTTCATGTAGCGCAGTTCCACCCGCGTCGCCGTGTCCATAGACCGCGCGGCCTCATGCCATAGGCCCATCTTGCTGTAGTTGTGGCCCGGCATGTGGTCGGCATGACCGATGTTCGGCGCGACCAAGCCGTACTGCTGGTCGCTGGAAAGCGCCTGCTCCGGATCAACGTGGTCCCAGTTGTGGATGCGGTAATGGTGCGCTCCCGGATGATCGGGCTGCTTCTCCAGAACCTGCCACAGCACCAGATCATTGCCGAGCGCGTTGCCGGCCCTGATCGAGAAAAGCCCAAAGAGCGCCTTGGCTTCTATGTCGTCCGGATATTTCAGCACGATTTTCTGCAATTCCCTGGCGAGGACCTTAATGCGTTCCCCGTCCTTGGTCTCGCCTTTGAAGGCCTTCGCCCAGGTTTCGATGTACATGCGTTCGCGCGTGCTTACAGAAACCTTGCGGCGAACCGCCTCGTTGAGAAAGTCGAGGTAGCGTTTGAGTTCGGGCGTGTCGAGCGATCCATTGACGCCCCAGTTGAGTCCGCTTCGCGCCAGCCCCCAGTAGGCCATCGCGCAGTTGGCATCGAGCTTGAGGCACCAGCGGAACGAGCGCTCGGCTTCCTCATACCAGAAGGAATGCAGCAGCGTGTTGCCCTGGTCAAACCACTCCTGAACTTCGGGCACCGTGGTGGTGATGGGAAAATGGGTGTGGCCGATCCCGTCCATTTTCCAGGGACGTTGTCGCAGGCCCGAATCAAAGGCCGTGCCGTGGCTGGAGTGACCGGGTTCGTCGTCGGCAAAGCTGATCGCAACCGAACAATGGAGCAACGCCAAGGCAAGGGCAAAGGATTGAATGCGGGGCGTGGAATTCATGCGGACAGCTAATATTGGACATTGCATATTAACTCATAGTGCGGGCAGGTGGTTTGTCAACGGGAAGCTGGCGAAAAGGCTCTTTTCACGGGCAGAGTAAAATTGCGACTGGGAGGATAGGGCTCTGCAGCAGCGCAACCTGAGCGCCCAGCCGCCCGTGCAGTGCGGAAGTATCCGATCCTGGCGCTGCTGTCAGGCGGCACCGGGAGATGACCGTAGAGGGATGCTTGAGCAAGCCACGGTCCAAGAGATCCACCCGGAAGCCGATGATCCCCGGAAGATCTTCGAGTCATGGGCTATTCAAAAGATTGCCGGCCTCCAATGCACGCTTCTGCACCTGGCTGAAAGGCTGAACGAGCTTGCCAAGCAGACTTGCCGAACGTGAGCGGGGCTTGCCATTTTGCCCGCCGGTTTGCGCCTTGCCAGGCAATTCTCCGGGACACCGAGCCGTTCAGTGGACGCAACGACCGGTATCGCCCGCGTGAGCAGATTCAGTCATTACTCCAAAATCCCGGATAGTGCCAAATGGCTGGCCGGTTCTCAAAATACGAACGAACCGCCATTGCCAGACGAGCAACGCGAATCAGCGAACGGGGCCGAGAACAGTGACGCGCTGGCCGACGGCCGGGACGAGAAACGGTTGGTAGGAACGGGTTTGGAAGTTGAATTGCAGCCAGTGAAACGTGGGCGCATCGAGTGAAGCATTGAACCGCAAAGCAATGCGGCAAGGCAACTCCGCCGCATCCAACTCCAGGATTTCCACTTCCAGGTTGCCGCGCTCAAGCCGTTCGCCCCTCTTGAATTGGAGTTCCCCAAGGAACACGTTGGAAAA
>Ga0316217_10002752_pt1 | contig 20831 bp, 25 predicted proteins | sample 1anoAmetaG_FD_203633 | JGI IMG/M metagenome (GOLD analysis project Ga0316217, IMG submission 203633) | Freshwater microbial communities from Trout Bog Lake, Wisconsin, USA - 1anoA | ecosystem: Environmental > Aquatic > Freshwater > Lake > Hypolimnion/Profundal zone | place: USA: Wisconsin...
CCCCAACCCCAACCAGCTGAATGAATTGTGATTAATGATTGGTTGAAATACAATACTCCCAATATACATAGCTTGGCATACACCATCATTCTGATAAGGCCTCTATTAATCTGCTATATGACCCAACTTTCATTCCAGGCAACTTAGAACGGAAAGTTTGTAACTCTTCCAAGAGTTCGCCCTTTACCTTCTCATACCTTTCAACATTGCTACTTCCCAGATATACCAACCGACCCATCTCATGCAGATTGGTGTAATATGAGGTCACAACTTGGAAGTTTGCAGCCAGATCTCCTGGCTCAAGGTTCTCCAAGTATGAGAAAACCTTCTCGTTTGAGGTTCGGAATCGGCTGAACTCCTGATAGTTCTTTTTGAGAAGTTCTCTGTTGTTTGAGAACACATAGTCTCTTAGTTTTTTGAGGTTTTGTAGGAAGTACAAGATGTGTTTGTTGTCAGCAGACATACTCTGCTCCAGATAGGCTTCGGCTGCTGCCACATTCGGACTTTTCATGAGCTGCTTGAGTCGTTGGTCTGCTTCAGGGTCAGCTTCTCTCAGGATTGAATCTCGGGCTTTCTCAGCTAGGTCGTAGTTGAAGATGAGAAGCCTGACTAATATCTATTCGTACTCATTTTTATATCCCCTCTTTTGATAAAATTTGGCAACCTTGATGTGGTCTTACTACCTTTCAATCTTGATGAACTTCGAGATCTTCCCCAGGATCAGCCTCAGCAGGTTTTCCTCAGCCTTTGTCCTTGGTTTGAATTAGGCGATGGCCTGGAGATCATCAAAGGTGAATTTGACCAATCCGCAGAGCTAAGTGACGATGATGGAGAGATGTGGCAACTCTTCACATGTGTTGACTATTTTGCAGAGGATATCCAACAACAAACTGAAGTAAAGTAAGTAGTTATTGTCGTTTGGAAAGCTGTCAAATTTCAAGGAGATGATGTAGTTCACGATTTCCACAAGCAGCTTCTAGAGAATGCTCACGAATTCACTATTGATCCCCTACAGCACTTCGCCTGAGGACAGCCGAACCACCAGAGGGCTCAGACTGGCAGCTGTAGGTCTGTCTGACTGCAGATACACGAATTTGGGGTTGGATGCCAACACTAAAAAGATGTGCACAAAGTCGAAGTAGCACTGGTTGAATTGGAGAGGGCATTTGCTGCGCAGTTAGTCGAATAGGTCAGCTAGAAGCCTCAGTTCCCCAAGACCTAGCAAGCCAGTCATATAGTTTACCACTGTTTCAAGATCACTGGGGTTGGCTAGACACATCTACTTTGCGTCTTGGCAGTAGTCCTTTGAAGCTTGAGCTAACTAGTCTAGCCTGAATCTTTTGATTGGCAGCTTCTCTGGCCCTATCTTCACTGGCTGCACCTTCTTTTTAAGTTTGCCGTTGTAGCTTGAATGTTGGATAATAGGAGAGTTGAAATCGGCTGAGTTGCTGTCTTTGGCTAGAGAATCCTTGTAAGCTGCGAGTTTTGACTTCTTGTCCTAATCTAAAGACCTTGCCTGCGATGATCCAAGATTTGCCCAAATATTATCTTCCTCCTATCTTTTTAGAGACACTGACATCAAGATGAACCAGGCTAGCTCTAGGGCTCTCACTTTGGGAGCCACCTCTGTGAAGATGTTCTAGTACCTTCCCAGACCCACCAACTTCAGGATCTTCTCAAAGTGGTTCTGAACATGATTGAACCCCATTCTGTTGATATCATCGTCGGACCTATAGAATTGAGGGTATTGATTGAATAAGACAGAAAATAGCCCTGCCAAATTAGGGTCTTTTTGTTACAGTTGGCGCATAAATTCAGCTTTTTTATTATTCCTCAGCAAGAAATACAGCTCAAGCCATTCGCCATGCTATCTGATTTTTTTATTGTCAATGTAGTAGTTTTCCTTGAAAAGCTAGAGCTTCTATCTGTAGATAGCTTGGAAGCTACTATCCAGATTCATAATTGCTGCCACTTTGAGGCAATTCGTGTCGATTCTGTTGATAATCCTTGACGACAAAGAGTCAATCACTATCTCCAGCTATGGGATTACCTTTTTTTGCATCTAAATTTGAGAGAAGAGGAGTGACGCCCAACGGTATGACAAACTTTCTTTTCTTGACTACTGTTTAGCTAACTTTTTGTAGAGGTCTGAGTGAAATGTCTAGCTGCAACTGGTAGCAGCAATATTTGCAAATTTATCTCGGATCTGGATTGAGTTGACTTACGGTTAGAAGGCTCTTTCTGAGCTTAGTGAGCGGCTTGACAGAGAAGAGGTGGGATCAGTTGTTTTGCCTTGAAGCCTTTTGCGATTCATGGCCCTGATTTACTGAAGACGTGATTCTGGCGCCCTAGCTTTGTTATTCTTCTAGCCATCGTTCTTATTCTTATAGCTTTCATCCTTCTTCTGGTTATTAAGACTCTCATAGATTGCCCGGTAGACTGCATTTCTTTCTGCCTGGGCCAAAAGATCCTCGTATTTGAGTTACTCTCGGTAGTTGTCCACAGTAACCACGGTTTATACGTTTGTAGCTTTTGTTGAGATGGTTTGGGTCTTCTTTCGTTTGTATCTTTATCTTGCCTAAATGATGTGCTGCTTCTCCTCCTCCAAATTCACATTGTCTGCTTAGAGGATTTACTTTATGATTTTGCGCTTTTATTAATCCAGTGGTCTGGTCATGATGGCGGGCTTAGACAATCTGTTGGCTAGCCTTTTCCCGTAGGGAGCGCGGGAGGATTCGAAGTAGTAGATGTCTGGCTCCTCAAAACCAGAGAGGCCTTCTTGCTCCATTCGTTCAATCATGCTAAATATATCTTAAATCAACATCACTAATTGAAATAAATGATCTCATTAATCAGTTAGTTGCTGCCAAATCTATATTAATGTGCACAGATTTTACTAGTTTAGGATTTGCATGCGATTCAAACTTTTATCACAATACCTGCATCAAAGAGTTTAAGTCAAATGGTTGTCTGAAAGCAGTAAAAAGAAGTAAACCGTACCATTTGAAGCCAAAAGAGGGATTGAGTTTAAAATGTATTTGAAATTTGTTTGACATCAATTAGAAACATTTTCTATCTAATAACAGCCATGCATAAAAGTTCCAGCAATAAAGCAAGTATGTCAAAAAACAAAACTAGTTCCTTGAAGAAAACATAAGTCGCTTCACGCAAATAGGAAGAAAACATGACTGAATCCGAAAACGAGGTCTTCTAACCCATAAGCGACAAAAGCTAAAACGTCAAAGTGGCACTAAGGATCAGGCCTATGAACTAAAGTGAGCTAAGCAGAGCAGATTTTGCTTGCCTCAATGCTGAGAACTAAAGCACTCTGAGCATCTCACAAAAGTAGACATTTTTTGATGAAGAGGATCACAAAAGAGCTACCAATTCAACTACGTCCTGAGTCCCAACGATAATCAACAAAGGTGCTACCAAAGATGCAACGTCTCTTAGCTCATAGATGCTGCCATCTAAGGTTACAGTGCCACTGTGTTCGCGTACGGACAAACTGGCTCTGGAAAGACCTACACAATGGCAGGCAAGTAGTAAATCTTCGCAAGAGAAGTGTACAAGCAAGACGAGAGATAGGGCATAATTCCAAGAGCCATTCAGTAGCTGTGGCGCAAAATAAAGTAAAAGAAGACCAGCTACGCAGTCAAAGCTAGCTTCACAGAAATCTACAACGAACAAATCAAAGATTTGCTCAACCTTTCCTCGGGAGTGCTACATTGCCGTTGGAATCCAACCAATGGCTTCTTCGTGTAGGACCTCATAATTGTCGACTGCAGCAACGTTGATGACATGATCTCAGTTTTACTGTAGGGAATGAAGAATAGAAAGAGTGGCTCTCATGAGATGAACAAAGATTCAAGCCGAAGTCACTCGATTATGACGATTTACATCATCAGCGAAATGAAGCAAGGGACACAGAATGTTAAAAGGTATGGCAAAATTAGCTTTGTCGATTTGGCCGGGAGTTAGAGGCTTAAGTAGTCCAAATCCCAAGGAGAAATGATCAAAGAGACAGGCAACATCAATAAGTCTTTGTTTACTTTGGGCAAAGTGATCAAAGGATTGACTGATAAAAAAAGCAAAACCCCATACATTCCTTATAGAGACTCTAAACTGACTATGCTCCTTATGGATTCTTTGGGGTACTTTTTGTGTTACTTAGTGGTAATTCCAAAGCTTTGATGATTGCCTGTGCAAGTCCTTCTGGATTGTACTTTGATGAGACCCTTTCAACCCTAAACTACGCAGCTAGGACGATGAACATCAGGAATAAACCAGTCATTCAGATGGACCAAAAGGACCAAGCAATCCAAGAAATCCAGAGTGAGATAGACGAACTAAAGAAGGAAAACATCTACCTAAGGTAGCAATACCAAAGGCTAAACAAGGGTTTGCCTATCAAAATACCAGAGCTTTCTAAGCAAGACATGATTAAAACTTCCAAAATTGATATCAGCCACAGTACTCAGCTGCCTCCCCTCGACAAAGACCTATACAGTGTAAAAGGTGAAATGCAGATGAGAAAAGGCGCAAGCAACCTTGGGAAAATGAGTTCTTCCACCGATAACGTTATAGCAGATTATCAGCTACGGTTTGAGCAAATTAAGAAAGAAAACTAAGTCATGAGGTCACATAAGGACTAAGCTGAGGAGAGCTACAAGAGGATGATGGAGACCAATAACGTCATTCAAAACAAACTCGAAAATCTTGAGCAAATCTTCCTGAATAAGAAGAAGGAAGGAAATGGCTAAAACGAAATAGTGACAAGCAGCCTACTCACTGAGAATACTGAACTAAAGCGAAAGTTGAGGTAGTTAGAACAGGAAAAAAGGGAAATTGGCTACGAACAAACCTCAAAAACAGTCAATACCACCAATTTAGTTCGCACTTAAAACTAGCAGCTGCAGAAAGAAATCGAAAGGATGCAAGCACGCTAAAGAGAACTTCTTTAGTAGCTACAGAAAAAGAGAGGGTGATAGTTAGCTTAAGAAAAGATTTTTAATAATGAGTTTAAATGCATAAATAAAGAAAAGTGCTTATAATGAATTAGTTTTGGTTGCTCATCAATAGGATTAGGGGTGAAGTGGTTTCCAACCAAAAGTATAGTCTTTAATTATGCCCAACCTTTCTCCAGTTTCGTCAATCAGCTTACTCAAATCGGAAGGTCCATAAACTATTGCCTATTCTTTGTGTATGTTTTCAGCTTTTATATTTTCTTTAATTTGAGGGTCTTCCCAAGGAGCTCTAAGGTTAAGCTTGCGCCTTCGCTCAAAGTCTTACTAGGTTTCAATCTTAGGGTTAAAAATCCATTTTCTTTGTTCAAGGGGGATGTTGGATTTGAAAGCTCTGGCCCTTTGATTGAAAGCTTAGACCTCCTCAGTTGTGAATTTTCTGTTTAAAACTTCAAATTTCTCACTGAATTGCACACTATTTACATGAGAGAACCCAAGTTGTTGATAAAGAGGTTGTTGTTCAGGTATAAATTGTTCGCAAAATACTCATTGGCCCCGTACCTCTACGAACAAGTAAGATAATCTCCGATTGCAATGAATGACTTCATAAGGAATGTTCTACCCCTAAAATCACAAGTTGAGTGTAGATTCTGCTGCATTTGATACCAAAATGTGCCAAAGTTCTGTCATGCCAGTGACCCCAAGAAAAAGCCACAAATGAGCCAGTAAGAAAGCCATAAAACTTACCCTTTGGCTTTTGCTCTGCAATCCAGGCCATAGCTTGGGCCTATCTATCAGAGAAGCCAGCCTACACATAGTTGGTGGCAGTGTTGCCAACGAAGGAAGAGAAAAACTGACTCATGTAATAGTATAGAGTAGTATTGCCTTTCCTACAAATTGAAAACCACAAACTTCATGGTCCAAACAAGTGACTCAATAGAGAAGACAACAACCCTAATGAATAAGATCATGTTCAGGTGGAGGTTTTGATTAGATTGATGATCACGCCAATGAGGGCTAAGAAGAGCAGCAACATGGTTATGTTGAGACACAGTTTGTTGGGCCTCCTGTACTACATCACAAGACTGTTACTTCCTTTAGCACTTCCTTCAGACGACTTGTGGCCTTTTACACTTTTGCTTCTACCCTTTACCCACGCAGTAAGTTTTACTTGATGCGGCTGTCAGTCTCATCTATCTTGTCATTGGCTTCTTTTAGAGCATCTTTGATTTAGCGATTTACTTTGATCACTTAATCTAAATCGTCGTCGATTTCTTGGTCCTTTTTCCTATAGTTGCCGAATTTGCGTTCGTCTTACACGTCAATCATTTACTAACTGTCTTCGTTGGCAAACTTTCGCTCTCAAATAATCCAAAAGTGTACATCTTCTGAGATCATCAATGGTCTTGGTTACTTAGGGGGCTTTGAAGGTTCCCCTTTATTCGCACATCATTACATCCTTAAGGAGTTACTCGCAGTTGGTAATGGTTGCTTAGCGAGTGGCCATTATCTTGCGCACGGCTTGTTCCGATTTGCCCTTGCTCTCGACTTTCATCCGTTTGACCGCTTCTTGAAGAATGCTTTGGCAGTGTTTGATATCATCTCTGATATCCTGGTTGACCCGTATTTGCTCAAGGTCAGGCTTGTAGCCTTTCTTGGCTTACTTCTTATCTCTCTCTTGCTGCAAAGCCCGAATGTTGTAGATCCTCTCTCTAAAGGCCTAGATGATGCGATTGAACTCAGTCTTTTCAGTGTTCTGCAGGCCGGGGATATACTTGACCCCAAACAAATCCTCATAGATGTCCATGAGCTAACTCTCTATGGATTTGAGCCTTCTGTTCCTCTCGTTCATGGCAGATGAGCGAAAATAAAGAATATGACAAGTTATTAATGGCTGATACTAAATGAAGCCTATATGACGATTGATATTTAAGGAGACAATAATTAAGTTAGAATAAATCTTTAGGCATGCAATAAGCTGGGATTCACTTTTAGTTCAACAACTTCTTGACTAACTTCTCAGAGGCGCTTGAAAACCCTGCTATCGAGTCTCAAGACGTGGAGCTTTAGATAAAGTATGGCTTCCTTGCCAAAAACAAAAATTAGACTTTGTATAAGTCATTGGTCAACTCTTCCAGAATTAGGCCTATTGACTTGAAGTAGGGTAAAAATAAGTTCAACTTCAAGGTTAACGCCCGTTGCAGTCCATAGGAACACACAAATGCACGCACTATATTGGAATAGTTGGTGGAAAGAGCTGATTGCTAAGTGTAGGTGAGGTATCTACTGTATATGAACTAAGGCGAGGAGAAATACCTATATGATTGCCGTTACGAATAATGGATGAGAATTTACAAAGAACAGTTGGTGAAATATCAAAGCAACTTCCTGTTCCAAAACAGGCTGTTTAGGATAGATCTGTCTGAGAAAATCAAAGAGGATAAGCATGTCCTATAAAAGATTAAGTAGATGTTTTAAAAGAGATAGAAGTCAACTGGAGTTCTAAGGTTCAAGAAAATCAATTACTACTCAGTAAATTAGCTCTATAAGATATAGAGCAGTATTGTGTTTGAAACAGGCGATGAAGATTGGTTTAGCCGAATGAAAAAGTTAATTTACTAAAAAGGAGATAACTTAGCTGAAGACATAACTGCTATCATTTAGCAAAAGGTCAAAGAAAAGTATGAAATTAAGCATTAGCTTTAGCTCAAATTCACTTAGGAGGGCATAGCAACCTTAAGGAAAGGGTTGAACAATTAAACCAAACAGATATTTTCGAGTGCCTTTGACTTTGTAACCGAAATCACCTTAAAGCAGAGCAGAGGTGAGTGGGAAGTGATTAAAATAATGAAAAATTTAGGACTTTAAGAAAAGAAAGAAGAAGAGCCTTAAAAGTAAGAAAGTAAAAGCAGGGAAGAGAGTTTGACTTTAAAACATAAGGGCGCTTTACGTAAGTAAGAAGAAAAGCCCGTTCAAGACAAGAAATTAAGTGAAAAAGAAGAAGTCTAATACATATTTAAAAAATGATTGAGAGGAAATGATCTAGCAATTATTTGCTAAGAAAATTAACTTATCATATTATAATCTATAAATGGGGATTAATGTTTGTTGCACCCAAAATATTCAAGCATAGTAAAAAACATAACTATTTCCAGTGATGGCTTCATTCAAGCCCATAACATAACAAGTCGTTATCAAACCCCATCATCAGCTACTCTTTGACCGCCTCAGTACTTCTAACCTAACCTAGAAAAACGGTTAAAGGTCACTGACTGCCTAAAAGATTCAAACTTACAATGGCTACAATCCATCAAATACAAGATCTATCTTTTTGGGAAGCTTTAAAGAGAAAGACCCTTCGGAGACTGCTTCTTCTATATCAATGACGATACCATTCCGAATGCCCCAATAATAATAGCAACCAAAATAGATCAACATTACGTCTTTTGCAGTTAAACTTTGATCATTTATCCCGAAGAGCTGGTCTACTACGGGTCCATCAAAAACAACTTGGCTACCTTCCCCAGGGCAGAGGGGTACGGCACACTTTTCTCATCCTCGTTTATCTATGAGGGACAGTTCAAAAATGGATGTCCTCATGGGTTTGGGCACTATCGCTCAAAGAAGATGGAATACGTTGGAGATTTTAAGAATGGAGAGCCTTTCGGGGAGGCCTTGAAGAAGTCTGCAGACTAGCTATTTATAGGGAATATCAGTGAAAAGGGAGTAAGGAGTGGGTTCAAAATCACAAGAAAAAACTAGAAACTTTAAGTTTCAGACACTATTTTAGAAGAGGAAAGATCTATGTTGAGGATCGGAAGAGAGGCATGATATGACTGCTTTTATGATTTCAAATACATGTAGAGAAAGAGGAAACGATAGAACAATCTAATCACCACTAGCTCTTATCATTAAAGGAACCTTGAAAGAAGATATTGCTAAATGGCTGAGCTATTTCACAGATACTGCTGTTATTAAGCGGACCTGGGTCTTTAACTGATTTTTTTGCCCATTCTGGAGGATATCTATTAAAGACAGCTCTTCTATCAATAATGATTATTGGAAAGTCGAATAAATTATTCGAAACTATGCTAAAATAATAACAGGGCAACTACATATCCAAAATGCATGCTGCAGCCCTTTCCCAGCCCTGCTCACCCCAGACTCAGACCTCACCCTCCTAGTTGCAGCATTTCAGGCCGGAGTTGACCAAGGGGAAAGGTTTTAGCAAGTGGGTGGAGAATGAAGAGACTGACTATTGCGTTTTGCATAACCAGGAAAGATAGATAATGTGTTTGACGGATAAAGTGAGGATATGTCCGCACTGTGCTCTTTTCAGTACACACCGCCTGCATGATTTGAAGACAGTGGGGTAGATGTCAGAACTGGTGAAGTTGCAAGTGGAGGAGTGGCAGATGTGCAACCAGCGCAAAGCCGAGCTAGACCGCAAAACCAGCAGTCCTGCTTTTCGCTAGGCCATGATCACCAAAATAGCCAACCAGAAGAATAAACTTGTGGCAGAAATCAAACACAAGTTCAAGTAGCTGCAGGAAAACATTAAGCTTGCAGAGAAGAGAGCTTTTGATGATGTGGCCAAGCAGTTCAAGACTATTGTCCAGAGAATAGCAGCCCTGGATAAGCAGGAGCACTAATCGCAGCTGCTTTACCAAAGATGGAACAAAACCTGCCTTCAAGTCCTATAGTCAACTAGTTTCGATCAGAAAGCCTTTATGCTTACTTTAGGCAATCTAGACGTTCTTAAGTAAGGAGTGCGTCTAGTCCATAGAATGGAGGAGAAGGCCTAGAAAAAGATAGAAACCATTGAGAAAATCGTGAGCAGCATTAAAGTGATAGAAAATCAAGGAATCGCCAACTCCCTATTCAACTATCTTCACATATCCATCTAGTAGCAGCAAGAAGGCTCACTCCAGTCCAAAACAGCCACTGAGGAGACTAATTTGCCCAAAGAACCAACAGAGGAAGAGCCTGAGCTCAAGAAGATGAATTCAGCAAAAACATCAACATAACCCAGTTCACCTGCCAGACACTGCCTGAAAAGAGGCTATTCTTCAATCCAAAGCAGCCAAACCCGTCTGCCCTAATTGCCATCAAAGGTATACAACTCTCGTAGATCTTCGCAACTGGTCTCTCCTCTGCAGTTTTAAACGGTGATTGCCTAGTTCTGTAGTAATGACCACCTGGAAATACTGGACCTTTCAAATTGCTACCTGCTAGACTCTGAACTGCATGAGCTGCTGGCTTTCCTCAAAACCAAGAAGAAGGTGAAGACTTTGAAGCTGGGCAAAAACAAGATCACCAACTAAGGCTTTGCTAAAATACTTGACCTCGTCCCAGCAGTTACCAGCATGAATCTTTCCTTCAACCAGCTGACAGAGGAGTCACTGTATGAGCTGCTGAGGAAGAGGCAAAAGGTGCCACAGCTGCGGATAGTCAACTTTTCGAACAATGGCCTCAACTAAAGGAAAAGCCAAACTGTGATTGAAGAACTCAAAAAATAAGGCTTAATAGTCACAATCTGATATTTGAACCCGTTAATTTTGTATTTGGTAGCTGTAGCTGATGGGCTGACTCTAAAACAAAAGCATTAGATATACTTCACGCAGAATCATTCTTTGTTGTTGCTTGGTTTGGTCACTTTGGGCCAATCCCTAAGGGTCGTATGCGGTCCACCTTCGTGTGGTGCACCTGGATGGCTGGAGTCACCCATTACATGCATGAGCACTTCTTGCCCGACCAGATTACTTCTCCGATTTTGGTTTTGCATTTGGGGCAGAGCAGCTTGGCCTCGTTTTCCTCGGGAGTGAGCCAGGAGGGAGGTTAGATGAAGTAGGAAGTGCACTCGTTGCCGTGGAGGGGCTGCTCGAACAGTTGGAACCTGCAGTGTTTGCAGCGAAAGTACTCTGCAGCCTACTTCTGCATATTCTCTCACAAATATTATTATGGATAATAATGTTGTTGCCTCAGTAATCTGGTTTCTGTATCTAATAACTATGCAGATTGGAATAGCTATGCAGATTGGGCTGTGTGTGAATCTAAAAGGTGCTGGATGAGCTGAAAGGCTGTTTGTTCATGTCCACAAGGCAGCACTAATAAGAGCTTGTTAAAGGTGAAATAGTTGATAGAGCTGTCTGTGGTAATGGATTTAATCTAAAATGTCGACAATCATGTATGCTGCTATTGCTGTCACTTCAGTGCGCAGATCATATACCTGGCTAGTTCATAGTTTTTAAGTTAGTCTTCAATTCCGAAGATCCAGTCTCTGGTATTGGCCACTTCTGGCTGATTGGGTCCATAAGCTTTTTTCTTAAAGCAGTCCCCCCTTGTGCCCAAATCAGAGTACAGCATATTCTCACCCACTTTGATCTTGATCTCCCAGTTCCCAAACAGAATGTAGCTTTTGTCGCAGGAGTGGGTCTTGTTGGTCCTAGAGGCGTAGAGGAAGTGGTTTTGCGTGAGGTTGAACAGGCAGCACTTGGGGTTGTCCTTGGGTATGTAGGTTGGTTTTGAGCTAAAGCCCATCTCAGTGAAGGCTCCGACGATCTGGTTGTTTTTGAGCTGGGCGAGAAACACGATGTTACTGCAGTCAGTGATTTTGTCAAAGAAGTGCTCATTACTCGTCTAGGGGTAGACATACAGGCATTCGCATTTTTTGAATTTGAGGCTCATCTTGGCCAGCTCTGTTTACAATGCTTTGAGCAGCTTTTAGGGATGGGCCAGCTAGAGCCGGCCAGGGAGTTAGCTGCGGAGATGGAATAGAGCCTCAGTGGTTTCTTTCTATGAGATATGCTAGGGCCGAACTACTTTGACCTGTCTAATGTATGGATAGTCTTATTCTTAGTTTGAGTAGTTTTTGACTGCTCTGATCTACCCCTCTCGTCTGTGCGAGTAGTCTTAGTTTGGTTCTTAGTCGTTGAGGCTGATTATGAAACTTTCCAGCTGCGAATGCTGCAGATCGTCTTATTCTGGTTACTCTGGCTAATCGATAAAGGGAGGTTGTTATTGTCCAAGGGTTGAGTTGTAGAGGCTGAACTCTGAATAGAGGTTGTTCTAGAAATCACGAATTGGCTTAAAACGAGACCAATTTTAACCTTGCGAGGGAAACAGTTGTTCCTCATTATATTTCAGGAGTCGCATGACCATCTAAGTAAGCTGCGTATTGCTACGGATGATGGTTTCGAGGCGAGTGTTGATGTTGTGGAGCTAGGAGCTGATGCTGTTGTCCATTTCCTACTAGCACTTGCGGTTGGACTTCTGCATGCTCATCATACTTAATATCTATGCAGACCAATAACTAAACTTATCAATACACACACACTTAATAATCAAACTTATACAACCCAAAACCAACACTACCCACTTCTATATGCTTTGCCAGACCTTTTGTAGGCTATTCAGATCACAACAACCAGGGGCCACCCTTTAAGTTTATTTGTTCTCTTACTCTCCGCTCGATTTGCTTATATCTATTCACTATGAACAATAATTTACCCTACAATACTCATCGTCCCCTCGTCCCCAACAATCCCACCCACCATGCATCCTCTCTGCCTCCTGCTATCCACTCCCCCATCTTGATCTTCGACCAGCAATGCTACCCCTTCCCGAACAGCACCTCCCACGCGGCCACTGCGCTGAAAACAGTTGTAAGTGTGTCTCTGGATGCCGTCAGACTCTAGAAGATAGTGAGGCTGAACCATCCGAACGTGATTGGCATTCGCAAGATCGTGAAGAGCAGTGCTCGCTAAAGTGGAGAGGGGAGCAGCGTCAGGCAATATAGTTTTTACTACTAGGTGGTGCACTTCAGCTTGCTGCTGTTCTCTGAGAAGCCAGACACTAACCCCAGGCTGTCCAACTTGCTCTTCGCCTCTGACCTGCGCACCGTGCTGCACTCAGTCGCAACTTACCTCTAGGGCTTGGGTATTCACTACCGCCCCAAACTTGAAGACATCGGGGTCACCGCTGAAGGCAACATCAAATGCTTTGTGTCTCCACTTGTGATCTTTGAGTCAACTTATTAAGCAGGGTTGGAGAGCCGTCTGCAATAAATAGCAGCCTGGTGGGACAAATTTGTAGAGGTCCGCAGAAGCAACATTTTCAAGAAGGAGAAAAAACATCTGCAGCCTCCCCAGCTGGCCTACAACCAGGACTTTGAGTTCGACGAGCACAGTGTTCGCAACAGCACTCTGGAAAAGTAGTTGGGGGACTTGCTGGGCGAGGAATAGGTGGAAACGCTGCCCAAAGCTACCCTCACCTCTAGTACGAACTCACTCTCCAAGATCGGCACTGCGCAGCTGCAAAAGATCAAAATGATCGACCAAGAGGTGAAATAGATTCGCGAAAGACTCACTCAGAAGCAACTCAAAGTATAACCTCCCCAGAACCCACCAGGTTTGCCGGTGAAGCCCACTTCAGGAAACCTGAGTAAGTAGGCTCAGGCCAAAAAGCAGTAAATCTAGCAAGAAAAGTACTTCCAAAAGCCAATCCAGCAGAACATCAACTGCATCAACATCTACAACCACAATCACCTCATCTCTCCCCCCCATCAGCCCAACCATTCCTCTCCTCACCCCCGCATCAGCAACCAATATTTCGATCCCCGATTCATCAGATAGCACCAAGATGACTAAGACTCCCAGGATACGTACGACATCTAGTTCGACCAAGTTTTCGATAGCACAGACCCAGCTAATCAGAGCCTGAAGCACAACAAAGTGCGCGAGAGAGAGCTGAGCTAGTACTCAGTGCAGGTGCGCAAAAAGAACAAAGAAGGGTCCAACAAACCCATCAAAAAGGCCAACAGAGTCTGCAACAAAAACTACACCTAATCTGCTGGCCCCCTCCAATTCAAGAGCCTGATGGGCAGGTACTTGCTTCCTGAGGGCAAAGATAAAGAGGAAGGCCAAGACACCGGAATCTTGGATAATGGCGGACAGAAAGAGGGCACTGGCAGCATTTCCAACTACACTCCTCAGAGCATACGTTCTGCCACCATAAACCCCATCAAACAGGTCGCCTTGCCCAGGAACAACGTAGAAAGTGTGTGTGACAAGGAGAGGGCTAGCAAGATAAAAAGGATCTACTCTCACAACGAACTGGGAGGAGAAGGGGGGCTGCGGGGCGGCAAGTAGAGCGAGATTGAGGAGAAGGTCAAGAGGGCCCTCTAGAAAACCAAGAACGCAATAGCTCTGCTCAACAGAGTCAAATCCAGTAAAACTGCGGTCATGAAAAGCAACTTGAAGTGATGGGGTGGGGTAGCAATGGCCAGGTTACTGGGCATTCTGATGAGTAGCTTATATTTTGTTACTGCTGGGGCCATTTGTTATCGGTAGCAAGGTAAGGTTATAGTTGATTTAAGCTAGCGCCTCCGCCATGTCATGGCAAATAGTTGGCGTTTGAGGTTGAATTTTTGATAGATCTTATAGTAACCAACGATTGTGTCAATCCTGAGTTACTGTAATTACAAGTTATTCTGCTGAGGGGCTTGGACATCTGTTATTTGTTGTTTGGGTAATATTTGTGAGTGTTTTGTTCAGTTGGGTTTATATCCGAGTACTCCTTTCTGCTTTCGTATTAGTCATATTACAAAACCTTCAGGATAAGAAGAGTTGAGATAGAGGAGGAGTATGGTTACATATAAGTGAGAAAGGTAAGTTGTTGTTATTCAGATGGGTTTGTTGTTATTCAGATGGGTTTGTTGTTATTCAGATGGATTTGTAAGCTATTTGTATATTTTTTGGAGATGATAATAATTGGAGGGCTGGCGGTGGGTTGTCGGTTTGGGTTCGGCAGGCGGCACAGTCCAAGCCTACTGCCTTCAGTTTTTGATCGGTGATGTATATTACGAACCAAGGATAGTTATTACAACTGTGAAATCGATGATGTCATATACTACTAATTGATGTTTGCGCAGGAACGCAGCAAGGCTACTTTTGATACACAGCAGCTCAGCTACTTCATCTACGGCGGACCAACTCCCCTCTAAGCCTTCAAAAGACGCCAGGCCGCCATCTAAAACGACCCCCTCCTACGCTTCGATCCAGCCACCATCCACCGTTCTCGCTAGGATCTCCTCAACCTTTACGCCAAAAAACTAGTCAGGTACACCGAACTACTCCCCCCTTCCGAAGTCAAGAGTTAGGAGAAGATGTTGTTCTTTCCTGAGCAGCTACCCCTCGGGCTGCATGAGGCCATGTTCCTTCCCACCCTCCGAAACCTCTGCGATTAAGAACAGACCGAGCAGTTTCTCAAGCCAGCCGAGCAGTACCGGATGCTCGGCTGCTACGCTCAAACTGAACTGGGCCACGGTTCTGACGTTAAGGGACTCATGACAACAGCCACCTTCGATTAGTCCTCAGACTCCTTCATCCTGCACACTCCCGACGTTAAGGCTGCCAAGTGGTGGATCGGAGATTTGGGAGTGTTCGCCACTCACGCCTGCGTATTCGCGCAGCTGATAATCAAAAACAAGCGATACGGCGTGCATGCGTTTTTGGTGCAGATCAGGGACAGTGAGCACCGGGCGGTGAGTGGGGTGGAGGTGGGGGACGTGGGTCCCAAGTTCGGCTTCAACTGCAAGGACAACGGCTACTTGATTTTCAGCAATGTCAAGATTCCTAGGAGGAACATGCTCATGAAATTCCAGAAGGTGTCGAGGGAGGGCAAGTATGAGGTGGTGGGGGACGAGAAGATTACCTACGCGACTATGCTCAAGACCCGAGGCTTCATCCCCACTGCGGTATTCTTCGCCCTATCCAAAGCCGCTACGATCATCCTCAGGTACTCTCTCTTCCGCAGGCAGTTCAAGGACAACAACGGGCTTGAGATGCCTATCCTGGACTACCAGCTCCAGCAGGAAAAGGTGTTTCCTAGAATCGCCGAGGCCTACGCCAACCTCTTCGCCACCAAGCAGCTCAACCGCCTCTCCACCCAGGTCCTCCACTAGGCCAGCAACCACCTCTTCGCCAACCTCAACGAGGCCCACGTGACCACCAGCGCCATCAAAGCCATAACAACCAGGGACGGGCTGAATGGACTTGAGGTTTTGCGGAGGGCAGGCGGAGGACATGCCTACAGTGCTTACTCGGGCTTGCCCAACCTGCAGCTCGAGATCATGCCCACTTACACCTTCGAAGGTAATTGTGCACACACTTAGGAGACTTTACAATCCTCATGCTGCAAGTCGCCAGGTTCCTCCTCAAGAGCCTCAACCGGCTGCAGCGAGGCAGCAAGAAGCCACTCGGCCAAACTGTGCAGTACCTGAGTGGCTTGGAAGGGCCAAAGTTTACCCTCAGTAGTGAGGACCAGCAGTAGCTGCGGAAGCCCTAGAACCTGATCAGGGCATACGGGAACACCAGCTGCTACAAGATAAAGAAAGCGGGGGAGAAGGTGCTGCAGGGAGTGACGAGCGGGATGGAGATGAAGAAGACGTGGGACTAGTTCGCAGGGCTGGAGCTGGTGGAGTGCGCAGTGGCCCACGGCTACTACTGGATAGTCAACAACTTCTACCAGGCGTACCAGCTCATCACTGACCAGCCCACCAGAGCAGCCCTCTAGAAGCTGTTCCTGCTCTATGCCATTGACAAGATCTTCTAGAACTCAGCCAGCTTCTTTTAGACCTAGTCCATAACCACCGCGGCATTCAAGGCTTTAAGAGAACTGAGGTAGCTCTTGCTTGCAGAGATCCGCCCCGATGCACTCGCTTTCGTGGAGGCCTTTCAGTACACTGACCACACGCTGCTGTCGGCCATCGGCAGGTCCGACGGCAGCCCCTACTAAACACTGTTGAAGTGGGCCAAAGAAAGCAACGACGTGAACTCTCCGCACGTGGCGGTGCAGCTGCGGTAGCTAAACAAGAAACTGCTGGAGTATAATGCGGGACTGAGCCGAGCCAAGTTGTGAAATCTGATTTGCATAAATTAATTATACATGAGCCTTCATTCCTCATCAATGTCATCCTCTGTTGAGGGTGAAGAAATGATCTTTTTTAAGATTTATACCTATCTACCTATTCTATTCAAACTTGTTACTGCCTTAGGGTTAATGAGTAGGATGGGTACGCTACTTTTGAATGGTATCTCAAACTTGTAATACTGGCATTACTTAATAGAGTGGATGGGTTGTGCTGGGATAACTTAATAGAGTGGATGGGTGGTGCTGGCATAACTTAGTAGAGTGGATGGGTGATAGTGATAAGGGTATGAGTCAGGGCTTGAGTTCGCCCTTGCGGATGATGATGAGGATGACGGCCATGTTGTCGCACTGGGGAGAGATGATCTTGCAGTTCTCGATGATGCCGCTGATGATCTTGTTGGGGTTCTCCTCGAGCTCGAGCTTGTCGTAGCGCTCCTTGATGAAGTCGGTCTAGGTAGGGCTTGGGGTACGGCCTGGTAGATGTCCATGCTTTCGAAGATGCCGTCAGTGCTGAGGAGGATGAAGTCGTCGGAGTCGGGCTTGAGGTCGAAGCAGATGATGTCAGGTATGCAGCTGAGGTAGGACTTCATCTTGCCCTTCATTTGGTTCTCGTAGTCTTCCAGGTTCTGGATGGGCGCAGGGTTACCTTGTACTCGAACTGCCCGAAGCAGCGGCTGAGAGTGCACTTGCCCATGAGCCGGTCGTACTGGACGAACCCTCCTGCGGCTTCTATGCGGTTGCGTTCATCTCCCCTGCTCTAGGTAGTTGTGCACTTACTGGTAGGTGGTCTATGTTCATCTTGTACAGCACGTCGTTGCGGAGCAGGTAGGACTTGCAGTCGCCCACGTGGAAGGTGTAGACCTTGCTCTCGATGATGAGGGAGCAGAGCGCAGTGCAGCCGCAGGCCATTGCCAGTTCGGGGTACTTCTTGTAGAACTAGTAGTCCAGCTCGAAGAAGGTCTTGTTCATGAGCACCTTGACCATCTCGTTGAGGTCACCTGCCTCGTCCAGCAGCTTGGTCCACTGTCTGATCCTGCCCACCAGGTTCTACTTAATGAACAGCATGCATTCCGGTCCCCCGTGCCCATCCAGCACTGCGAACAGGCTGATGAGCTTCCACTCGCTGCCTCCGATGTCTTCCTCGATGATGAGGCCGTCCTCCATAGCTGTCCTGAAGCCGATGTCCTCGCCGAGTCCGGTGTTGAACCTGGACATCTAGAAGGAGAGGTTGCCGAGCTTGATCTGGCTGTGGAGGGTGAGTGGCACGTAGCTGCCCTGCTGGATTTTGCTGAATATTTTGTTGGTCGGCACCAGGGTGCCCTTGATCACCTGCCCGATCGTCTTGTTGGAGCTGAAGATGAAGTCAGGGTCGCTGCTGATGTTGAACGTCTGCCACCCGATCTCGATCGACAACTCCTTCAAGGGCTAGCTGAGGAAGTTAATGTTAAGACGCCTGTACTTTCTGCCTTCCTAGTACCAGTTCTTGGTTTCGTCGCAGACTCTGCGGAGTTTGTCGATTTCCTTGGAGTCGAAGGGGTAGCCCTCGAAGTTGTTGTAGTTGGCTGCGTAGAGCTGGGAGAGTGTCTTGATGCCGTTGTACTCGAGCACATCGCTGATGTAGGTGAGTCCGTAGACGGTGCAGATCTCTTCGATTTCGTTGATGGGTTCTGCGAAGTTGAAGCTGACCAGGTGCGGCCCGATGGCATAGAACTCGCCGTCCCTGATCTACACTCCCTCCTGGGAGATGTTGAGCCAGGTGCCCGTTTCGCTGCCGAAGTCCAGCACATTGAAGCTTTTGAAGCCGTCGTACTTCAGCTGGGCGTGCTTAGGTGCCAGTCCCACTCCCTCAATCTGCAGAGTCAGCCCATACAGCTTGACATCTCCCGAACCAAATATCTCCCCCTCGGGGTGGGTCGTGATGAACAGTACTCTGTTTTTGTAGATCCCGTCAATGCACTTCAGAGCGTACTTGAGAGACAGTTCTTGTATTTCGGTGATGTTGATCTTGAGGCTGGCATTGTCGAAGTTATCCTTGGTTATCGCGTCAATTTTGTACTTTGCGTTTTTGGGTGGGTTCTTGCTGACGGATTCCTTCTTGGAGAGGGATTTGCCCTGCTTGCTGACTGACTCAGACTTGATGGTCTGCTTGGTTGCATTAGGCCGCGCCAATGTCTGTTTCATCTTATAAACTAACAAAGTTCGAACACATATAATCTGACATCGTCTTATACTATCTCAACAGATGAGTGCTCTCAACAGATGAGTGCTGTTGGGCAGTCACATCCGCCCACTTCAACAGACACTGGCAGAAATCGTGGTGTGGAGATGTGAGTTTTCCAGGTGGTTGGCAAGGGTAATATAATTATTAGTATTGGCTTCGAGGATGCTGCAGAGTAGCTACAAGCTGACCCACAAAAACTTCTAGAGCGAGTTCGAGCTGGACAACGACCTAGCCTTCTTCAACACCCACTACCCTTTCCCCAATGACCTGCAGGTCTACAACCAGTACAAGAGTTTCAAGACGATCTTCGAGTTCAATGGCTCCGAACTGCCAGAGCACTACACCAAGAAGCTCAGCATGCTTAACCGCATCCACTACACCATCAAGCTCAAGCAGATCAAGCGGGAATAGATCACGCCCGACAGCGAGTCCACCCACTTCATCCGCTACCTACTCTACTATGAACCCGTCCCCTACTCCCTCGCCTTCGCCCGCTAAAACTGCCACTCCCTCGCCCCCTCCAAACTTTAAAAGATACTCTACTAGACTGTGAAGGACCTCATCGACCTCAACATTTACTGTGAGCTAACTGCGTCTTACTGCGGATTCACTGAGAACGGGGAGTTCAGGATCTTCGTCCCTCCGTTCTCTGTGCTCAGCGAGAGGAAACTATACACAACTGATAAGCAGGCCATCATGAGTTCTGCCGACAGGATAGTTAGGTTCTGGCAGGCACAGACCCAGAAGCCGAGGGAAGTTGCATTGGCTGATGTGGTTGCTCGCAGCTCTTACAGGTTCAACTCTCCGCAGCCCAAGAAGGAGCACCACTAGCACAGGAAGAGCGAGGATGACCACATAGACGTCAAGAAGACCATCAAACTACCTAAGAACTACCAGAACCACCAGAACCAGAACAACCAGAACAACCACAACCAGCACAGCCAGCACAGCCAGCACCAGCAAGGTCAGAACCAGGCCAACCAGCAGAACTGGCATAATGAGAGCAACGAAACTAAGGGCGGACAAGCTTAGGCGGAAGGAGGTAAGTTGTACGAGCTGAAAAAGCACAAGTCTATGTAAACCTTTCAATCTGACGACAGCCTGCTCCCCAAGAAGTAGGACAAGAAAGGCTACGAATACCTCCACAAAATCAACGAACTCAACAAGAAGATCACCGCCATTCGTTCGGCTGTCAAAATCAAAAAGGATAGTCTTTAGCAGCTCTCCAAAGAACCACTCCACCCTTAGCCCCACCTGGCCTTCTCTTAGGCCCAACTGTCTCGGCCCTAGTCACATCTACCCCATACCACCAAACATTTCCCACTAAACTATCCCAATACCACTACATTCTTTTCCAACGCCAATTAGTTTTAATAGCAGAACGAAGGCGAAGTCATATTCGACAAATACAGAGACTTTAGCCCCTAAGTACGCAGGGAGAGCAATACTCTCTCGAAGGCACCTCTCTAGGCTATTCCAAGTAGGAAGGAATCTATTGATAGCTAGGAGCAGGAAATGGGCTATTTCAATGGCATGAGCTTGTAGGCTAATGCGAAGCTGCGGAGGACAGCGCAGCCTGTGTTGTAGAAACTGAGAAACACTGAAGGCAAGTATAGTTAGTCCACTTGGCATCACGAGTCAGCTGGCAATCGTGTGCTCAAGAGGATCATCCAAAAGAACAAGGAAATCTGCCCTTAGATTTTCGAAGCCAGGGA
>Ga0316217_10002753_pt1 | contig 20830 bp, 9 predicted proteins | sample 1anoAmetaG_FD_203633 | JGI IMG/M metagenome (GOLD analysis project Ga0316217, IMG submission 203633) | Freshwater microbial communities from Trout Bog Lake, Wisconsin, USA - 1anoA | ecosystem: Environmental > Aquatic > Freshwater > Lake > Hypolimnion/Profundal zone | place: USA: Wisconsin...
TACTGCAGAGAGGACATTCAATCATAAATAACTAATGCTAATACAACTAACCATCCTCAGCTTAAACTAAATCACACAAAAGCTGCAAGTAATTACCTGCAACAATAAACACTCAAAAGTTTCTCCCTCTGAGGCTGTTTTCTTGCTGGAGGCAGCTTACGATTGAGCAGATGCTGTAGAATCGAAGGATTAGTTGGTTTGAACACTTTCATGTTGCAGTCCTAAAATGGTTTTGTTTTAGCTCTAAGATAAGGTAAAGTTATATAAAGTAACTACTAGTTTTGTGCAAAGGGAGTGGCTAATATTCATGAATGCTATTGTTATATTTCATCATCAATCCTCCTTGATCTTCTTCTTGGGGTTTTTGCGCTCGAACTCGTCTCTCTGGAAGAAATGTTCCTTCAATACGAACCCGACCTTCTTATCCGGCAAGTTTGTCCTGCATATCTCACCCAACAAAGCCTTGAGCCCGTTCTCCGAAATCTTGTGCCCTTGGTCTCTCAGGTACAACTTGATATCCTTCATCTTCGAGAATCTATTCTCCTCGATATGGAAATAATGAATGAGTTCATTCTTGATATTGCCTTTGATTCCTTCCGGGGGCTACACGCACCTTGAGTCATTGGAATCGTATTAGTCATCTTCTGAGTCATTTAGCTGCAGATTGTTCCCACCCACCATCATCTCATCAAGTTCTGCTAGATTCAGCTACCCTCCGGAGTCAGGTTCAGGCAGAAGCTAGACATTCACTTCCTTTTTGGGGGCTTAGACCACTGTCGTCTGCATCTTGATTTCCATCCGGTCTCCAATTACTATCTTGGCCTCGGTCTCCCTCTCCGTCTCTTTCTATTCGATGCGATAGAAATAAATGAGATTATTGGCTTGCGAGACACTATCTATAATTACAGTAAAGGGCTAGGCTTTGATTCCGGATTTGGGAGTGAATTTGAAGTACTTGACTTCTTCGCTGTGGGGGCCCTAGCTACGCAAAGACTTACTTGAGCGTATTATTCGATGTAGAGTTCGCAGTGGAAGTCACCCAAGTTGCTGGGGAGTTTGTTTCTATCGAAAGAGCCGAAAATCTACTTCTTAGCGCAATCTTCAATGTACATTTGATTATAAAAGCAACAATAATACAGCAAAATAGAGTCAACATATAAAACTATAAACATCAAACGTCAACAATCTCGAGCTCAGCGCAGGAGCTTGGCGTTGACCCCTGGAACGAAAAAATGAACTTTTTGTGGCGATTCAGCAAAGAGGCTGCGGCACAGAGGAGCCAATGCGTGGTCAGGCAGCGTGAGAAAAGGGTGCTGCTTCCTATCTGCATTGCAGTGGTGCTGCGTAGGTTTTCTGGAAGGAGTGATGTAGGTTTATTATCTCTGACTGCAAGCTGCAAAAGGGCTATCGTTCATATTTTAATATTAATATTATTGGAACAAGCCAACTGCATTCTTGAGCATCTCCAAAACCCAAAAATAAAAGAAACAGCAGTTGAGAACAATAGGTGGGATGTTCAACCCTCTGCCTTTGGTTTGGTTGTTGCGTTTGTGTTGTTAATAGTAGGAATGGGCTATAAATGGGTGATAAATAAAATAGTTAGCAATGGAGATAGCCTACTTTCCCATCCAGAAGGAGATCCTCCAGCAGATCGTCTCCGAAGTGGGCATATCCAACAAAAGACACGAGTAGACTCTCAAGCTGCAGCTCGACAGGAAGTACCACAAGCACATCAACCTCATCCACTACAACCACCTCAGAGAAGACCGGTTCATGCTCGCCCAAAAGAAGGCACTCTAAAAGCAGCACATCTCACTCTAGAAGACCAAGGAACTGATCCAGTCCAAACAGCACAAAGCACACTCCAACAAGCATCATTCGGTTATCGAAAGGACCAAACGCGTTGAGTCGGATTTGAGCAGGTGGCAGCAGGTGGTCGAAAAGAACAAGCAGACCCATCAGAAGAAGTTGAAGCAATCTTTGCGGCTGATTAGAGAATGGAACGAGAAACTGTCGGAGTCCGAGTCTCGAAAAAGTTTGAGACTTCATAATGTCAGCAAAACACTACAAGAACGCAGCAACCTCAAATCCAGCAAAGTTGTCAGCTACAGGAAGAGTCTGGAAAGATAGCGATAGTCACAACTAGCACAGTTCAATAAGCCTGACTCCGACCCCTTTAAGAAGCTCGAGTAATCCAGATACCACAACAGCATCACAGTCAAAAAGCATTACAGAATATCCACCTAGACCATGCACGATCGAGGCAGACAAAACCAAGAGGACGTGCTTGAGAAATTTCTTATTAAAGCAGGCGAGAAGTACGAGAAGATAAGCTAGGCGCGCTACGTGAAGCACTGCCTGCTGGAGAAGAAGCAGACCTGCATCCAGTAAAGGGAGGAAAATATGAAGAAAATTAGGTAGCAAAAGCTGAGCTAGATATAGCATGAACTGCAGGAGAGGAATCAAGTGCTCGACCAGAAATTCAAGAGCGAGAGGCCGAAACATCGGCAGAATAAGAGCAGTCTGCCATCGGTTTCGGGCAGTAGAGCAGACATCGTGCTTGAGAATGGCTAGTCAGCAGTCAATAATTAACAACCTACAAACAAACGGGTCTCTCCGTCTGAGAGAAAGCTGGAAAAGCAAGAGACGCTGGAAAGGTGCCAAGACTGGTCGTCGCCCAGCTATGACAAGATCATAGTTTAGAAGCTGCGCAACGTGGCCCTCCTAGTCAGGAAAACCAAACAGCCCTGATTAATATTCCCTATCGCATTAACCAACATTCTGTATTGTCCTATCCTATTATCCTATTCCATTAGCTAATCTTCTGAAGATCAGCATCCCCTGAACTAACTTATTTGATACATCTTCTGGACTATTTGGTTGTGTATTGACTCTGGGTGGGTGATTATAAAAGTATTATGTCTGTCCCAGATAGCAAACTCACACGTCATCAAGTCAAATACCTTGTTAAAGATACACCCTACTTCAAGATAGCCATCATTGTGTTACTGCTCGCCATCCTGCTAACTTTGTTAGGTCTCTCCAGAAGAATGGACAACGACCATTTATACATAAGCAACTATCTTGCAGACATCAATCCCATCTCTAACCACGCCAATAGTTCAACCCACGTGCAGGAAGATACAGAGAGAGGCGAGCACTCCAGCTTCCAGAATCACAGACTCATCTAAAAGCTGAGCCAGCTGGAAAGAAGACTCAACCGCATCGAACAAATCAGCGAGCAGACTTTGAGTTAGCTGTAGGAGGTGGCCAATCTGATAAGGCTGAGCGAGTCTCGGAGCCACTAGGGGAAGAAGTTCATGAAGAGTATCGAATAAATAAAGCAGTACATGCTGGACTACGTGAAACCGCTGGTCAAGGCTGCCAAATATTTCCTGTGAGACCACCCACACTCATCGACCCACCATATTCTCTATTTGCTTTATCAACTGGACACTTCAGTCATCTAATCTCATCTGAACTACCAGCAATCAAATTAAAATACGTCCTGGGTGTTTTGATGGTATTATTAGATTAAACAACCCTCGTATGCAATGAGACTGGATATTGAATTGTACGTAGGTTAATAAATGTGTCACTGTAGATAGTGCTCGCCATAATACAACAGGTTTGGTCTGTAGGTAATAAGAGTGGCAAGTTGGAAGCTGCCTCAATTGTGCCACCAATGTTAACACCTAATTATGCTATTAACTTATTAATGCCTGGTCACTCAATATTTTTGATATGTCCATTACTAGATATTTCAGACCATAAATTGCATTTATGGGCAGATAATTTTAACTCATGCTCTTGGTAATTTAAGGGTTGAATTGGGTGTGTACATCTCAGATGCGGATGCGGGAGTGATTAGAGTGGTTTATGATCAGCATGGATATTCCGACTAGTCTGTCTACTCTGTATTTTAATTCTGTACAACACCAGGATATTGGTTACTCGTGCATCTGCCCTTTTGGTGCTTTCCTCCGCACAACCCTTCACAATCAAACCCACTTTCTACCTGAACCTATCATTTAGACCCGCCAATTAGATATTAGCTCAAAGACTGCTCCCTAATAATTCATTACTGGATAGTACCATCTAATTAAAACAATCAGCCATGCTAATTTTCGATGCGTGAGGCCCACCCAATACTCGCCTGCCGAGACAGCATTCCATCATTGCACCACTCCATCAATTAAGAATAGGTAGGGATAGGTGTAATCAATCATTTGAACAGCCCCTTGAGCTACAGCTTGAGCGCTCTGGAGAAGTGGCTGAAGTCGGTGGACAGTTTGTCCCCATTGAACCCGTCCCGCCAGGTGTCCTTTACTATCTTCTCCTTGAAGATGGCGTAGGAGGGGTAGTTCTGACGGTTGGTCCGCGGGTCGCGGCTCGAGTAGTTGTAGACCAGGTAGAAGGAGCCCCAGAAGCACACGCTGCGCAGAAACGGACTGTACCCCATCACTCAATTATTAATTAGTATCACCAGATCCACTTCTTTTCATAGTATATTCAGAGAGCTCCATTCGATTTATTGATTGTCTAGCCAGTCCCAAAGCACGAGTGAATGCTCGATTAGTCATGTCTAAGCTATTCTTACTATTAAATAGCCTGGTCTTGGCATAGTTGGGAAGCTATTTTCTATCGAATGCCAGATAGCCAGTTATTGGAGAGTAGCAGCAACGCAAGAACTGATTTGAATCAACCCTCCAACACATGGGCATCTGGTGATGCTGTGCAACTACACAACGAACCAGTCTGCCAATCCGCCAACCTCTGCATATGTTGTGCAGACCACATCATCAACCCAAATGGCCAGCTTGTTTGATATCGCCATTTGAGTTAACAGACACTAAACTAAAACAGGGAGAAGATAGCACTGAGCTTGATCAAACAGACGCAGCTGCTCAGATTTGGTTAAGCTAGATGCTCTCAAAGATAGGTTTCGGGTGGTTGCGTGTATTGTAATGAGAGTGTGTACCAGAATTAGTCAGTTGCCTTATATCTTAATAATAACACAAAACAAATCATTTCAAGTGTTGTTCAACATTTCCCAGTGCCCACCTAGTGACTAAACTGCCTGTCCCCGCCACCCTGCCCCCCTCAAAGCAAAATTAGAAATGAAACAGGCTAGTTGTCAGACCTGCTCCCGACTTTTTTCAAAACATTGCGTTTGGATTTACAATCCACAAATCATCACGTCTCTCTCCCTCACTTCACTCCACTCCCAACTTTTATGTGCAAACTGCTGTCCAGAGTCCTTGATATTATTGCGATCTTCTTGGAAGAAGTCTGATTATGGATGTGATTCTCTTAAATGCCATTTTTGTGTAACGGCGAAGTATGTGGGTTCAGCAGCTCGGTTTATGAATCCTTGAACTCAGCTTTGATGTCCAGGTGCGATATTTCTACAAAGCCGCATCTTTTTAGCTCAGTTAAATTAAGTTCCTTCATTGGCTAGCTATCTGCGAATTGGTTCCAATCAATAGGTTATTTGCCGATTTTGTACTGCCGGGCCAGGGTTTTTGCAGTCGAGTATTTGATTTTCAGAGTCTAAGACACCTAGGCTAAAAACTTGTGTACCTTTTTGATGGGTTCTCCCTCCTAAAAAACCAGTCTAAGCAGACTTATTTTCACAGCCAGTGGGGTTTTGATGTACCGCCCGCCCTTCCTTGAGTTCTCAACAGAATATTATGAGTTTTTCATGGCCGTTTGCTCTTAAAACTATAGAATTTTATTTATAGAATTAAGGCCAACCAAACGTCGCAAATTACACGATTAAAGAATATTGAAGAAGTATTACCATTGCACAAACAAACTCTGCTTTATTATTCCAATAACGGGCCAAACCCATCTCACGCTCCATTATATTTCCCATTTTTTCGATATACTTTTTCATTATAATCGCATCAGACCGATAAAAAACAGCATCCCTAACCTCCAACCTAACCTTGCGCCCAGCCGAACCCCCACCCTTTTGATATAGGTTATCAAAGGAATGATGCGTTTTGGCTTACTTCTCATGCTGAATGATTGTCGATATAAGGCGGGTTATATTTAGGTAGTTATTGGTAAGGGTTCAAAATAGGAGTCAGGATATTTTCAGCTGTTTGTGAAAAACGAGGGCTGGCGTTTTCTAGGTAATAGTCTTGTATTTTGTTGAGAAATTATAATTACTGAATTAGCTCTAGCGCTATGAAATGGAACGAATTTATTGTGGAGCAGGGAGGACAAACCAAACCCCCCGCCCACATCGACCATGTGGACCGATCTCGCTCCAACTCAAACTTAGTCAGCTATAGCACCTTCAAGCTCAAATCGATAGAAAAGGCACTGCTAGAGGGGCCCAAGCATAATTTGATCCACTCGAGGGGCAAGGGAGAAAACGGTTCCGCAGGGTCAGCTTTGGAGAAGATGGTCAGCAGAATATCGTTTCAGACTGTCAACTTTTGTAGAGAAATACCCAAAGAAAGCTTCGATGGCAAGAGTTCCAAAAAGGTAGAACAATATTCTCCTTCTTTCGTGTAAATGTGTGAGCTATTCAATCGTGAGTTTTAGTCTTTCATAAGCTCTTTTTTCGCCAAATACTCTTAATTTAGAGCAAAACTCTCATAAACAGAGCTTCTATAAAAGAAAATCGTCCAAGGAATTCAAGAAAACTTCTCCAATTTTTTACGAACAGATTAAAACTCCACCTCCAAAGCCGATTCTCCCATAAAACGGACAACCCTCCAAAGCGAACCAAGTGGCATAGGTAACGAATAAAACGTGTCATTTGAAAAACACTACTCAAGGGTTATCAAGTTCAAAAACGACAAGATCTTTTAGAAAAACAATTTTAAGACCCTTCCATAACCGACTAGACCTTTGAATGACCTTCTTGCCAACAATGCCAGCACAAAAACTGGCTAAGGTGAAAAGAAGAAGTTTTCGCGGCAAGGCTAAAGGTATAAGAAAGAGCGATCTATTGATGTCACGGTTGAGGACATCATTGAAAGAAGCTTCAATGAGAGCCAACGTAGTTCTAGAAGCAAATTGAAGGCCAGATAGGCACTTTACAAATTCAACCAAGTGCTTCGTCAACATCCCACCTGATCAATTATACTTATATTACTCTTTTTAAAATCAGTACAAACGCGCTTAAGAAGAATGGCTGAAAGTTAGGCAGGTCTAGCTCGATTTATGCTATTCTAGCTGATTTTATGCCAAATCAAGCATTTTTTCAGGCAGGAGAATGGTAATTCTACATGAAAGTTGTAACTTTGATGCTAATTGATGCTGAAAGGATCTGTGGCATTCTCAATAATTTAGACAATTTTGATATGCTTTGGTTATGGTAATTATGATAGCACAATAACAGTCAAACCTCCTCCTGGCTACTCACTCAGATTTCCCACTCTTCGGCCCTCCTTTTACTTCCTCAGCCTTTTCCTTAAACAAGTTGAGTTTCTGTTCGTTTTTTTTGCCCGTGAGATGGAGATCTAGCTAGAATAATGCCTACCCGCCAAGAAGCGAACTGTGAGAACTGCCAGGATGATGTGCCACATGTATTCGGTGAGTAGGGGAGCCTAGAAGAAAAAGAGAAACGTGAAGATCACGCATATTGCTCCATCAATAACCAAAAGGTTCAGCTCCACCATTTATAATCAATAAGTTGCTAATAATCATAGATTCGCTAAATGAACAAGACCTAATAGTGCTAACAAAGTGAAAAGCCAAGAGACTATCTATATGTTGGCAAGTATGATAAGTAAAGTAGAATACAAGATGATGGCTCAGCAGCTGCAGAAGCCTTTGCCGGTGGCTGCCTCTTTCTTCATTTCCACCAGATCCACAACAGAACTCATAATCTTCTTTATCTTTTTCTCCTACTTGATCTTGTTATAAAGTTCTAGCACCGCCTCCGTTATGTTCTTGTTGTCCAAAGCACTGGTGTAAATCGTATTCACCCCGTGCCGCTCCCCCAAATTGCGAGACTGCATCTCACTCACCTCCTTAGGGTTTACGTCCACCTTGTTGCATAGAATTAGCACTGGAATTTACTCGCTGGAGTAGAGCTTTATCTGCCGCATCCACAGCTCAATTGAGTTGAAAGAGGATTTGTCCGTCATTGAAAATACTAAGAAGATGCCCATGGCTGACCTGTAGTACGAAGGAGTGAGCGATTGGAACTTTTCCTGGCCTGCTGTATCCCACATTTGAACAAGAACGTTGCGCCCCTTTATACCTAAAATTTTTTAGTCATATTCAAGTCCGATAGTGTTGCGTACTTCCTCAAGGTCAAAGGTCTCAGGGTGGCAGAATCTTCGCATGATGGAAGTCTTGCCCACATTTGAGTCTCCTATCAGCATTATCTTGACCATCTAATCATAGCTACGGTTCATCTATTATAATGTTAGATAATCTCAAACAGCCCACCTATTCAACACCTCAAAAGCCTATTCCCTGCACAACATAAGGATAGGAATCAAATCAGCAACCTCCCTATCTTCGATAGCCACAAATCCAGCTTCAATGCCACATTTTGGCCAGTTGGGCCAAAAAGTGTGTCCATAATGAAATTTAAACGAATAGCTTTTTTTAGTATATGCAGAACATCTAAAGAAGTGAGTGATTTAATTTAAAAAATTATTAATATTTATTACCACAAATGGGTAGAAGACCAGCAAGATGCTACAGAGTCTGCAGAGGAAAGCCCTATCCCAAATCCCGCTACAACAGAGGTGTCCCCGACCCCAAAATCAGAATCTACGACATAGGTCGCAAGAAAGCTAACGTTGATGCCTTCCCCTTCGTTGTCCACATTGTTTCCGACGAGGTCGAACAGATCTCCTCAGAAGCCCTGGAAGCCTCACGTATTGCCTGCAACAAATATCTCACTAAACACGTGGGCAAGGACAATTTCCACTTACGCTGCCGCATCCACCCCTGGCACGTTCTACGCATCAACAAGATGTTGTCATGCGCTGGGGCTGATAGGCTGCAAGCTGGAATGAGAGGTGCTTTTGGAAAGAGCTATGGCAAAGCTGCAAGGGTCAAAATCGGTACCATTTTGTACTCAGTCAGAATCAGAGAAGCTGATATCACGAAAGCTCTTGAGGCCTTCAGAAGAGCCAAGAACAAATTCCCTGGCAGACAAAAAATTGTGGTTTCTAACAAGTGGGGCTTTACTCCTTTGACTCGTCTTGAGTATCAAAAAAAACTAGCTGAGGGAAACTTGATCAACGATGGAGCATCAGTCAGGGTCGTCAGACAGAAAGGCCCACTCGCCAATTCTCCCCTGTTTGCTCAGCCTAAAGTCGACAACAAAAAGAAGAAGAAATGATTTGAAAACCCTTCATAGACCCACTTTAATGTTTAAAGGTCTATTAAATGCTTAATCAGATATTTTGCATCGGAAGGTATGGAATAATTTACTTACACTCAACAGTTTAATCTGCATCTCATAACATCAATCCAATAAAACACGATTGGCTGAAGATTGCTTGAAGCATCAACTAGCATATGCTTCCATTCACTCTCTTCTACCTTCCACGCCTTCTGTAATACAAAAGCATGCATTGTTAATCGAGAGATTATTTGGGTTGAATAAGGAGCTTATAGCAATCATCAAAGTGCAGGTTTGAGCTCAGATTTTGCTTTCTTTATAGCTTAGATTATCTGTCTCCTTTATTATGGCCTATTCAGTGTGTTATAGTTCCTGGCCCAGTTTATAAGATTCTCGTAAGGTTTTTCATTAGAATGAGCAATGGCGCTCATTAATACGTTATCAGAGTACTCGAAAGCTTAAACTAGAGTCAGTGCTTATGGCCTCAATTCCTCCAAAAGCTACTCTCTACGACTGTTAATTAGTTGAAAAGCTTCTGGAGTGAGAATGCCTGTTGCGTAAACATTACTCGTCCTTTCAATGATCTTTTAGAGGCCATATAGTAGGCAAAGTTTAGTTAGCACTGCTTTCAATTTAGGACACTTAACTGACTGACTCTCTTTAACAAAGAAGCTGTTGATAGTGACAATAGAATGAGCGATTCCCGCATCGACTAAAGCTAACCCTGCGTAAGTGTCCCATACTTGCTTTTCACTGAGTCCTTCTTTGATTCCCTGCAAAATTTTCAAACCCATGTTTTTAACGGAAACACACGCAAAGTTAACCAGAATGAGATTCACAAAGTGAGGACATTTAAGGCTGTTTTTGTCCTTTATTTAAATCGAGAGATTGCCTTTTTTAAGGTTTGTGAGATATTACACGCTGGGTGCAAGTTGCTTCCCCTTTTGTGCGGAATCCAAAGATTTGTAGAGAAACCTGGCGACTTGCAGCATCAAAATAGTGAATTAACCTAAATTAGCTCTTAGATACCTTCGTATGTCAGTGCAGGTGACAGCTAATGCTGAGTTCCAATCATTCCGTTGTAAAGATGGAAGCCATGCCCCCCAGCAGACCTTCTTACAACTTCAGCTTTGTTATTAGCCTACCAAGTCATATAGGCTTTACTAGCACTTGTTAGCACATGGGCTTCATTAAGTCTGTCAAAATTGTTCTTTTTTGCTTGCTAGTAGACCTCCTTCGATAATTCTGCAATATTCTTCGAAGTAAATAGGAATGAGTAGAGCTATCCGATTCTTGAGATAACCTTAGCCTGTTGTGTTTGGTAGTCAAGAATGGGTATCTAGACATTGTCTTTGTTTTTAAATTGCCTGCGAAGGAGAGAGTAGCGAGTGGCAATTGTAACAATTTTGGCCATTTGCCGAGTAGTTATGTCTGTAATTGATGCTCTTGTCATCAGCATTGTAGCGTAAGATATCTTTTAGTTTCCCTGTAGAGAATAGTTGCCTTATTTCGAAACCACATGGTATTTCATCAGCATGTTCTTCCGAGGAATCACAGTATTGTTAAAGATTACATAACCATTATCTTTTGTATTGAATCCTTGTTTTGGCCCAATGTCTCCAGCCTAAACTCCAGGCAAATTTTTGAAGGTTTTAGGGTCCCTAACTGGGACCAAAAAGCAATGAACTCCATATTTCTTGTTATTTATGATTAATTGAGCAAATAAAGCTGCATGAGTGCAGTGCATTCCTAGATCTCCAATCCACCATTTGGTTGCACTGACTGTGGGCGTATTAATTGTGAATGTCTATGTCTATTTGTTGTAGGTTGCTGTTGTTTCCAGTCTCTGGACATCAGAACCATGTCCAAGTTCTGTCTGCGCATAACAGCCTAGTATCTAGCCTTTTAGAGATGGCTCATAGAATAACTTTCTTTGTTCTTAGTCGCATAGATTGTCCAAAGTGGTCAAGAACATGAGCTAATGGAGTGCGAGTGGACCCCAATAGTTCATTAGGGTTACTTTGTTTGTGGAAGAAGAGCCATGCAAAGGAAACAAATGGTGATACGAATGAATCCTTAAAATCTTATCGGCCATAACTTCCATCATTTGGTGTCTTGACTGGTGAAGAAAAGAAGGGTCGAACTTGAGCACAGGATCTTTATCAAAGGTTGATTGGTAAAGCAAAAACTGTTAAAATCCTTATTTGCCTCCATATATGAGGTGAGATAAGTCCTTTTTATCGAAGGAAGCTTTCTTTCGTTCAGCTTAAAGCATAGGATATGATAAGAATTATGATATAATTTCAGGATCTACTATGCTATCAAAGTCTCAAATAAAGACCTGAAATAGGGAAACTGCATGATAAACGCTAGCCTTACTTAAAATCTTGTCTAAGTTTCTTAAAGATTCCAATTAATTGAATCCAAAATTAACTATGATAGTAACTTACAATATTTTCTATCAATCTTTCAGTTTTTGATGAGAAACGTTGCAAATCAATCAATTTACTCCTTCTGTTATAATTGGTGATGATATATGTAGAAGAGTTGATTCAATAAATAAATCATTTCTCGTGTTGTAGTTCCTCATTAAGTTTGACTTTTTTAATGCCACTCTTCGTTTCATAATTACTACCATTGAACTTTGATTAAGACTTGCTTTTCAATGCTGAAGCTTTTGATCTCATGGAAGATTTGGCTTTGGAAAGGCCTTCATTAACATTACTTCTTTTGTCATTTTCTTTCTCCTTCTCTTAATATTTCTGCTCAAGCTTCTTTTTACTCTTGCTCTTACTTACACTCTTCTCTTTTGAAAAAGATTGCTTTTAGAGATTACCTTAATTCTCATGCTTTCTGTTTTTGATTTCCCCTTTTGATTACTAAGTATCTTTTTCTTCGACTAGTCCATTCATTTCAATTTTTTATTTTTTCGAATGCTTTGAAGCGCCTACAATAGACACTTTTTAAGGTTATTCCTTTGTCTCTTTTACCTAAGTCTTCGATTTGCCAGTGCTGTCCATATTCTTGATTTTCTTTGACTAGGTCTTGATCTTCTTAACCTCAATGTCAGGGAATTCCTATTTCTTGTTTTAGGCGCTATACTCTCTAATGTTTGAGCAAATATTCGCTTGACTACCTTTTATTTGCTTTCCAGAAGTCTCTACAGCCCTTAGGATTGCTTTATTCACTTCACTTTTTTCAGCTTCTGCCTGCTTTTGACTAAACTTAGCTGACTCTTTGGCCTTCAATGATGATCTTTTGGTTTCCTTACCATCTGACTTTTTAAATTCTTCTTCAAGTTAGTCATGTTTCGCAGACTTTTCATCAGCAGTGTTGACGACTTAACTAGATTTAACTTATGCTGCATGAATAGGAGTGGGCTCTTGATTAGGGTCCTTTGATTTCGAGTGGCTGTTGGGTTTGGCTGTATGAAATGGAGAGTTACTCTGTGACTTTTTGTTAGTGGATTTTTGGTTGGATTTGTTCTTGTGCGTTGAGAGGGCTGATTAATCCATCTTAGTAAAAAATATAAATACCAAAAGTTAACGAGCATAAAATAGTCATAATATCGCTAGTTCAATACAAAAAATATTTTTCCAGCCCTGACTAATAACTTGGAAGACCACACAAATCCAGTGATTTAAAGCATACTTACGCCAATCAGCTACATAAAATTTTGGTATTTTAGGCTTTGAATCAATACCTTAGCTGAGATAAACGTCAATAATTGGAATACTAATGAAGACTATTGATGACGTTAGCCAGCTTTTAGGTATGGATCTGCTTGAATATCTCTACTAGTTAAATAAAAGTAGACACCTAAAAACATAAAACGGTAGTCGTAACGGTCTTTGAACTTTACTGGCAAAATCGATAATATTCAAAACGTATGAAATACTCCTAAAGTACTCTAATCAACGCAGGAGTTGAACGAAAAGACCTCAGGTAACATCACAAGTCAAAAAGGGAAGGAAGTAGTTATTTTGATTAAGGATTTGCCGTTTGATGCTTGGTATGAATAATGAGTTTGTACAAATCACTAAATGTTAGAAACCGGCTGCAGATGAGGGTAATAAGGTTGCGGAGGTCTAGAACTTCCTTAGGCCAAGTTCTACCTGAGTTCCTTTCTCTTATTCTCTGCCCTAAATCAACTCAAATGTACTGTTAGTTAGTATAAGCTGGTTTGATCGGTGCTCGGATGGCAGAATCGGAAGGTTTTGCTGGTTGTGAGGCAGCTTGCGTTGGTTTTGAAACCGGTTGAGAAGATGTTGCGTTATCCTTCTTGCTTTATTAGTTTTTGCCCTTTGCTCCACAGCAGCCCATTACGAATTCCTCAAATTTAAATATATAAATAAATCACAATAAAAAGAAGTTTGCACTTTAAACTCATCTTCATCAGTTTTCAATGCCTTTTTATCTCTCTAGATCTTAGTTACTAATCAAAACTTTAGCCTTTAGGATGTTCGATTTGGAAGAACATGATACGAGACTCAATAAATTGAACATTTTGTTAAATATGAAGCTTTTACTGGGAATTTTTGCACAATGTTTAATTTTAAATATTATTGAATTGTTTTTTATATTGATAGCGAGATTATTGCAAGTAAAAAGTTAAGATGTAAAAGTCTTAAGTGACTGAGAATTGAAATTTGTATAATAAGTAAGTATTTTGGTTTCCTTCAATCCAAATGAAGAGATTTGTTCATAATTTTTCTGTGATCTATGGAGCTTTCAAATAGCTGTAATCAAATAATTTATTTTTGATATTATGATAAAGATTTTATCATTTTTTGTGATGATTGATTGCCAAGAAAAACCTACTTATTTTTTCAAATGTGTCTCTAAAAGAGAAAAAAATACAAATTGATCGAAAAGCAAAGCATTTTTTCTTTTTTTTTGATTTATTTCCCTCAAAATTTTTTTTTTAAAGGTAGCATAAAAAAGTAAAAGTCACATAAATTCTATAAAAAATAAGAATCTAAAGCATAAAATAAATTAGTATTTGAAGATCTTGTTGGTTAAAGGTTCAAAATTTTAGAAAACAGCCCAAAATTCATAAAAGTCTTTATAAACTCTGTATAATCCAACAATTGTATCTTGTTCACTCCGTATATCAAGCAATAAGCAGGTCTGTGATTGGCAGTATTATTTAGCAAGTTATTAAAGGATTTACTGTGAGCTAATCATTTACTCATTTACATTAGTTGACCAATTTCATAACATTTTCTTCCTAAGCTCCCTTTGTTACATCCAAGATCTTGCCTTCCTTGTCCATCAGCAAGAAAGTAGGGATGACATCAATCATGTAAGTGTTACGCAGATTGGGCACTTTGTCTGTGTTGGCTCTGATCAGGTGGATTCCGCGGTCTTTGCATGTGCTTTGAACGAAAGAATCAATTTTCTTGCAGCTTTATTGCTAGGGAGTGAAGAATTACACGAAGTTTCTGTCAGCAAACTTGAGGGACTGATAGAACTCTGAAGAGTTCGCAGGTTAATGAATCATCAAATAAATATTATAGCCTCACGATATAACAAAATAAACTTGAAAGCTAGGAGCATACATTCAACAACTTTTTATAGGTCTTATTGGAGAAAAAATCAAAGTAATCAAAGATTTAAAATTTAACAGCAATAACATTAGCTATTTGCTTTGACAATTGGCTTTTTTAAATTTGCATAATAATCCACAGAAAAGTTTATCTTTGATACCAATAAATAGGATTGTAAACAAATATTTAACACTTCTCTGCTCCTCTGCTCTCACTAGATTGATGCTAGCCAAATGCGAAAATGATCATTAAATAACTTTTTCATTAAATAGCAGAAATATAAACATTCACTAAAGCTAGGCTACTTATTTTATGCCTTTATCTAATCTATCAAATCTAAAACTATATCATTTAAGTTGCTTTTAGCTAAAAATGTTGAGTTATTGGCAAACAATACTTTGATCAAAAATGTCCTGAAAGATTGAAATTCAACTTGCTCTCAGTCAGTATCCCATTTCTGCTCCTTATTCTCTCCTTTGATGGCTTGCTAGATTATACTCTTCGCTTTCGGTTCTTCTTCAGTAATCTACATTAACCACTCTTTACATCTCGAATTTCCGATCTCTTTCTTTTATCTTTTCGTTGAAAACCCCTTATAATTTGACTCTTAAGGCTTGAAGTTAGGCTAGTTGCTTCTTTTACAGTTTCTATGCCCTGAGCTTCTTCTTTTCCTCAATTTTTTCCTACCATTTGACTTATTCTTCAGCTTACAATTCTTTGAGTAAATTTTTCACATTTTATGCCTCTTTGTAGTTTCTAGATTTGATAAGGTTCGATAAGTGCTTTCTGCGTTCCAGGACATGAGAGGAGTATTTGACCTTTGGGATTTACTCACTCTCAAGCTCAGCCAAAAACTTTTAGCTTTCCTTTTTATGCATAAGAACTAGCTATTCTTCGCATTTCTCCAGCTGTACCGTCAGATCATCAATTTACTGCGTCCAATTGAACTGAAATTACTTGATCTCCTTTTCACCCTACTTACATATTTCCTCAATCTACATCATCCAAAGAGTACCTGCTCTTTTTCGCGAACCGCAATCGTCTCCTTTCTATAAAGAAGTTATTGTTATTTTAAATACTAGATTTTAGTTTTTACGCCGTCTGCCCCCGTGAAGTCTTATCTCTGAATGCACAAAGATTAGTATGCTTTAAGCAGTTCTACCATTTCTTTGATCTAATCACCATTTATGTTTTCTTTGTTCTCAAGGGCGGCTTAGCCACACAGCATAACAGAAGATTGCGTCATTAGCTTCTTTTTGGTTGAACTCATGTTCGTTATTTTATAATATCACAAAAGTATTAGCAGTTTGTGAAGAGCTAATCTAAAGGCAAGTGCCAATCAAGAGATAATTCTGATTCGGCATGACTAAATCAATGGTTTCAACTTTTTCCCGATAATGGTTTATTTTAGATTCTTTATTAATCCTAAGAAGATATGTGAATTAAAACCAATAAACAAAGAATCACTTCTTCAAGATATATGTGGAGACTCCAGTAGCCACTGCTAAAAGCATCGAACCTAGCTTATCTTTACGTAGAAATAGAGAAATGCTCCCGGCTGCCAATCCAGTTAACAATGAAAGGAGAAGTCTTCTTTAGAATGAGGAAGACACTTCAAGCTACTTATTTATTTTCTTTTGCCTTTAGATTTGCAGCTCCAGTTATTGCAGGCGCATCTTTATCTCAGTGCTTTTCTAGGACTTCTTTGCCTCAAAGGAAGAATCATTTATTATTTCTGAGCCACTTTTCTTTGAAGATAGCTTTTAATTCAATTTATTTTCATCAGAGTCTTGCAATCTTCCTTCTTCTTGGATGCTTTACTCAACTCTTTAAATAATCTATTTTCTTTCTTCAGCTGGAACTAATTTTTATTCTAGAATAAGCTATTTGGGAGTGACTGGTTCATCTTCAACAAGTGCCTCTTCCTTTGAAATTGCTTTAAACTATGCTGGATAATACCGAAGCAAAGGATGGTTTTTAGCTTATTCATGAACTAGTGAATCTTTCATCTAAGGTTGTTTTAAAGAGTCAACTTTTTTTACTAAATTCTCTGCAGCTAATTTGCTACAAACTTGTTCATTTTTTTCATTTGAGATTTTCCTGTCCTAGCCTGGTTTTTCAATCATAGATTTACTAACATTCGGTTTTGAATCAACTATTGAACTTACATAGGAATACTTTTTTTTTATTTACTCATAAGTTTGTTAAGTTTTTAAAACTTAGCTTTCAAATACTTTTTGTTAAATTTGCATGTTTGCTTAGCTAGTTTTCTCTAAACCAAGCGATTTTTGTTCATTTTTTGGCTATCTTAGAGGAGACTCATTTGGATTTGAAGCTGATTATAAATGTGATTTATTAGCCAAATTTTCAGAATTCAATTACTTTTTTTAGGCTTGTTATGAACTTTGTATAATAGTAGATGCAGCACGGTTTTACGTTGGCTAAGTAATTACTGAAAATGTTCGTTACTGTGTGGGATCACTTATCGCTGAGTCGGTGGGTTTGAGTTTTTTCAGCTTTTCCCAAGGTTTGATCTTACGTTCTCCTTCAATCTTTGGGGATGGCGGTCTAATTGATTTTATACCTTCGGGAGAAGAAAGTGTCAAAACTGACAAAGTCTTAATATCTAAAGGCTAAACTTTTGGTATAACTATATCCACTGGTCCTTCCTCATTACTTTTTTCCTTTTGATCGATTGCTGGCTTCTAAACTTCAGATACTTAGCTTTAATCTTTCTGAGTCACTATATTCTGTTTGTCAATCGTCAAATTGATGTTACAGGAAACATAATTTAGTTTTTTCTGTGAAACTGAAGAAGATTAGACTATTGATTATTAGAGTTGATTTTTTTCTTTTTCTGGAGTTTTCTGCTCTATTTTAAACTCTTAAGTTAAAGCGCCTATAAACAAAGGCTAAAAAGCACCTATTTGCTTCGTTTCTTTCTCTACTAATCCGCTCTAAGCTGCTGACTTATTTTTTTCTACATTAAGCTAGCAAGTTTAGATTATGACTTCTCCTTTTTTGAAAAGAGTATTTTAACTCTCTTATGAGCTAGAACGGCCTTAATTCTCACTTTTGCACTTATTTTCCAAAGGAAACACTTTGATTTATTCGGAATAGAGACCAAATTCCTGTTTACTTGAGTCTCTTTCACCTTATTAATCTAGTATAGCTACTTAAGATTGCTATGACTTTATTGACATGAAAAATCTATTCGAATCTTCAACTTTGCTGGCCTAGTCCTCCTTAAGTTAAGTTTGAGAAATGATTTCGGTCATAATACCCTCAAGAAAACGATTATTGGCATCTTCTGATTGCAAATTTTGTTAAGTTCTTTCAGAATTCGATAGCGTTTTTGTAATCTGAATGTGTTATTATTCTGAATCGACTATCCTCTCAGATGTTTTCCTAACATCCCCCAAAGTCCTGATAATGCTAGAATGCTCTTCCTTTTTCTATTAGTTTTAACCCCGCAAATCTGATGTTATTTAGCTCTGAACTAGCTAGCACTCTAATTTTTCTGATTTCACATTACTTTAGCATGGGTTTTGTGCTTAAGGCGAAACGGAGGCAGTAAAAGAAGCAGTTAGGCATTAAGTAAGAGGAAGTACAGGTATTGGCTTGTTGCTCTATGACATGGGCTCTTTTAGCTACTTGTTTTAGCTCAAGTCGCAATTCATAAATACTTAATATAAATGGTCATACTATCTAAATTATGTTAATATGAAAGTGCTTCTAGGTTATTTTGGGTTTCCAATAAAGCACTTCCAGCACCACAACTAATCTGCACTCTATGAGGTCATCTCTGCTATTCTTTGTGTAGTTAAACAAATAGATGTATTTATCGCCAATGCGATAACTATGAGATATGCTAGTTACATTATTTTGGCTTTATTGGAGCTATATCTTGGCTTGAAAAGTTTTAAACATGTTCTAAGCATAATTTTCTCTGTTCAGTTATTAAGAAGTAATAGATGTTTGAAAAGGTAAGAAAGAAAGCAAAATAATATCTTAGAACTATCTATAAAAGAGTCTTTTCAACCTTTCAGATAATTTCCTTAGAAAGCTTTACTTTTTTTATTTAGCTTATTTTTTTTTAATTGAATAACATATATATAGAAACAAAAGCATTTATCTTTTAATCTTTGAAACTTTTATGAGTTTTGATGAATGTTTTGTTGGTAAACTGGCAGTTAAAAAAGGTAATTAATTAAACATATTTTTGGCTGTTAAAATTTAAACTATCTAAGATAAAAATGAATCAACTTCTCTCTCCATAGGAGTAAGGACATTTCGCTGGCATTACTTTTTCAAATTTGAAGGCTTTTGGTTCCCTCACACCCATGCTAGCATCCCCTCCTATTCATGGCTCTAGAACAAGTCGCAAGAAGCATAAAGCTGTGAGATCTCCCACTGAAATCATTTAAATTAGCCACTAGAAAAATAATATTTTAGATAAAAACGCAAAAAAGACTTTTGTGCCCCAAACTAAAGACATCAAATTTCCCCGACTGGAATTGAGGAAACTATAAAAGTAAAAGCGTAACTTTTCTACTGTCTGCCTTAATCGATCTACAGTAGATTAGCAAGAAGCAAAAGCAGAGCAAAAAGATAAAATTTTTCGGCAGTTGTTCCTAAATAAGCCCAAAAGCGGACTCTAAAATAATTATGAACTTCCGAAAAATTAAAAGAAAACTGAGCACACCAACAAACCCAAATTTAACTCTTACATGAAGCTCTTCCCCAACAAGAAGGCAAAAGAGGAGCAGAAAATGATTTGATGCCTTAATTAATAAAAAAGATCACTTACTCACAACTTCCTTTTTTGCAGATCTCACCAACCTTAAGCACTAGCTATTGCTGTTTATTATCTTGGTTACGCCAACTCTATTGCTGGCCACTATTCTCTCGATCCTTTCCTACAGCCACTTCTTCATATGCAAGAGAGGTTTCCCTCGGTCACTTGAAGATTGGCTGCCGCGATCAGTTACGTACTTTACCGTCATTTTATCCTATTCCTTCACCCCCTCCTCTTCAGCTTACTTTTTGTTGGGCAGCTCTTTGCCCACCACAGAGGAAATCTCTAGCTGAAATTGTTTTGATGTATCCCCTCTTTTTATTGTCTTAATCTAACTTGATTTGTTGGGCTACTCAGCCATTCCACTCTGCTTTCCTGCATCTTTATATTTCTGCTCTCGCTGGCTAAGATTCCCATCTTAGCTTCGACATCTCATTCTAGCAATTAAAGGAGTTTAAGGCTGTTGCCTGTCTATGATCCTTCTAGCTTTTATGATGCCGTTCATGACTGATTCGATTCGTTTCAGGTCGTCATACGTTTTGTGCGTGGAGGCGATGATAGATGCCATAGAGTCGTAAACCTTAAGGATAGTGGTGTTAGGGATTGAGACACTAACGAATTCATAAGTGTGCTGCTTGATGTTGCTGATGATGAGGTTGATTTCAGTCAGAAAGTCTGAGAAATATCTAAGCATTTCTTGTGGGTCCAAACTGCTCATGAAATAGCAAATTTTGTTCAATTATAATCCAAAAATAAATTTATAGATGGGCTATCTCAGGAATTTAGTGGTTTGGGATAGTGAGGCATACTGTGAATGAGGAATTCTTGCCTGAATGTCTGCTTTGTTTTTAGGGTTGATTAAGATTCTCTGCAAATCGGAGTTTTGAGTGGTTTCTTAATGACTGTTTAGTTATAATTTGAGCTATTTATATCTATAGGCTGAGCTAAATTATAACAAAAGCTTAGATGCTTCAGAATGCTGGAGTACAAGAAGTTGCAAGAAAACGATATACAATTTGATGTAAGAGCAGTACTTTTCAGCAAGATTTATTAGATGCGTTATGTTTTAAGTGGCATCTCTTTTGGCTCTATTTGCCGAACTTTTACAAGTAGTGTTGTCGGCATTCGAAAAGGTTATAGTGGCTGACTGGCTAT
>Ga0316217_10002756_pt1 | contig 20827 bp, 17 predicted proteins | sample 1anoAmetaG_FD_203633 | JGI IMG/M metagenome (GOLD analysis project Ga0316217, IMG submission 203633) | Freshwater microbial communities from Trout Bog Lake, Wisconsin, USA - 1anoA | ecosystem: Environmental > Aquatic > Freshwater > Lake > Hypolimnion/Profundal zone | place: USA: Wisconsin...
GCCGATCTTGTGGCAGAACTTGACGGACTCGGGATCGCCGCCATGCTCGCCGCAGATGCCCACCTTGAGCGTGGGCCGAGTGTTGCGTCCCTTGGCCGTGGCCATCTTCACCAGCAAGCCCACGCCCGCCTGATCGAGGGTGGCGAAGGGATCCTGCTTGAAGATGCCCGCCTTCATATAAGCCGGCAGGAAGTGGTTGATGTCGTCGCGCGAGATGCCGAACGTCGTCTGGGTCAGATCGTTCGTTCCGAAGCTGAAGAACTCAGCCTCTTCGGCGATCTGATCGGCGGTGAGGGCAGCGCGCGGCAGTTCGATCATGGTGCCGACCATGTAGTCCACGGTTTCGCCGCGCTCCTTGAAGACTTCGCTGGCCACGCGGCGCACAATGGCCGCCTGGTTGCGCATTTCTTCAATCGAGCCGATCAACGGAACCATGATCTCCAGGTGCGGATCGCCGCCCATGCCCTTGACATCGACGGCAGCCTCGAAGAGGGCGCGCGCCTGCATCTCGGTGATCTCGGGGAAGGCGATGCCGAGGCGGCAGCCGCGCAGGCCGAGCATGGGGTTGGTCTCGTGCAGCTCCTGCACGCGCGCCAGCAGGGGCCGAAGCTCCTTGAGGCGGGGCGAGCGGGGCTTGGTGTCTTCCAGGTGGGAGATTTCCACCAACAGATCCTCGCGCTGGGGCAGGAACTCGTGCAGCGGCGGATCGAGCAGGCGGACGGTCACCGGCAAGGACTCCATGGTCTTGAACAGACCCACAAAGTCGGCGCGCTGCATGGGCAGCAGCTTCAACAGCGCTTCGCGGCGATCCTTCTCGTTTTCCGAAAGAATCATGGTGCGCATGTGTCCGATGCGGTCTTCGGCAAAGAACATGTGCTCGGTGCGGCACAGGCCGATGCCTTCGGCGCCGAACAGGCGGGCCTGAGCGGCGTCGCGGGGCACGTCGGCGTTGGCGCGGATGCGCAGCCGGCGAACCGGGTCGACCCAGCTCATGAACTTGACCAGATCCGGATCGTCCGGCTGGGCAGGCAATGTCTTCAGTTGTCCGTGGATCACGCGGCCGGTGGTGCCGTCCAGCGAGATCCAGTCGCCCTGCTTGTAGACGTGGCCCTTGACGCGCAATTCCTTGGCCTTCTCGTCTACCGTGCATTCGCCGGCGCCGGCTACGCAGCACTTGCCCATGCCGCGGGTGACGACAGCGGCGTGGGAAGTCATGCCGCCACGCGAGGTGAGAATGCCGGTGGCGACTTCCATGCCGGCGATGTCTTCGGGAGTGGTCTCGCCGCGCACCAGGATGATGACGCGATAGGCGCCGCTCTGGTGGAACTTGACCGCGTCTTCGGCGGTGAACACGATCTGACCCACAGCCGCGCCGGGCGAAGCCGGCAGGCCGGTGGCCAGCACTTCGATCTTCTCGCCCTTTTCCACTAGGCGGGGGACCAGGAAGTCGTACAGTTGGTTGGGCTCGACGCGGAAGATGGCTTCTTCCTGGGTGATCAAGCCTTCGCGCACCATGTCAATGGCGATGCGTACGGCGGCCAGGCCGGTGCGCTTGCCATTGCGGGTCTGCAGCATATAGAGCTTGCCATCCTGGATGGTGAACTCGAAATCCTGCATATCGTGATAGTGCTTTTCCATCTTGCGGGTGATGTCGCGCAGATGCTCGTAGACCATGGGCATGGCGCGCTCCAGCTCGCTGATCGACAGCGGGGTGCGTACGCCGGAGACCACGTCCTCGCCCTGGGCGTTCATCAGATACTCGCCGAAGAAGACATGCTCGCCGGTTGCCGGGTTGCGGGTGAAGCCCACGCCGGTGCCCGAGTTTTCGCCCAGGTTGCCGAAGACCATGGCTTGCACGTTGACCGCGGTGCCCAGCCAGTCGTCGATGTGGTTGATGCGCCGGTAGGTCTTGGCGCGCTCGTTCTGCCAGCTCCTGAACACGGCATCGCGGGCCTGGACCAGTTGGTCCAGCGGACCCTGCGGGAAGTCCTTGCCGGTTTCCTCGCGGACCAGCTTCTTGTACTCGACAATGATCTCTTTCAGCGCTTCGGGCTGAATCTCGTAGTCGAACTTGACGCCTTCGCGCTGCTTGATGCCGTCGAAGATGTGCTCGAACTTCTTCTTCGAGACATCGAGCACCACGTCGCCGAACATCTGGATCAGGCGGCGATAGGAGTCATAGGCAAAACGGGGATTGTTGGAGAGCTTGGCCAGCGCTTCCACGGCCTGATCGTTGAGGCCCAGGTTGAGAATGGTGTCCATCATGCCGGGCATGGAGAACTTCGCGCCGGAGCGGACCGATACCAGCAGGGGGTTTTCGCCCGTGCCCAGCTTTTGTCCCTGGAGCTTTTCCAGCCGGTCCAGTGCGGCGTACATCTCGACATCGATTTCCGGGCTGACGGAGCCGCGCATGTATTCGCGACAGGCCTCGGTCTGAATGGTGAATCCCGGAGGTACGGGCAAGCCAGCGTTGGTCATCTCCGCCAGGCCGGCGCCCTTGCCGCCCAGTACATCCTTCATGCGGCCGTTGCCATCTGCCTTGCCGCCACCGAAGAAGTACACATACTTGGTTACGGTTGAAGTTGCGTCCGCTTGTCCAGCAGACGGTTGATCCATAGCGCCCTGCGTCATGGGATGAAGCCTCCGGATATAGGATTCCGCAGGGACGATCCATCGGCCAGGGTGGCGGAACGGAGGCTCAAGGAATTTGACTGAGAAAGTCGGTCAAAAAAACTGAGCGCGTGCGAGTCATCCAGACATACGACCGCGCCTTGCGGCATTGATAAGTCGCATCCACAAATATCGCCCCAAGTATAGAGTTGCATGTGCTGAACGTCACAGACGATTCTTTTGCGAAGAGGGCCATGTCCCGTTTCTTGGCGACGAATCTCGCATTGCGGCACAATCTTGCGGGGAAATGCGAATCTGCCCGACGCGAAGGCAAAGTTCAGGCCGCGGGTCTCTCGTAGAAAGGGCCAGATTGTGACTCTCGCGCCGCATTCTGGGACAAAAGAATGCGATCCAGGCCCACCAGAGAGAGGATTCCAGCCACTCTCGGAGAGGCATTCAAGACGGTGAAGCCATGACCCGCATCCCGCGCGCAGCCATAAAGCGAGATCAGCGCGGCGATGCCGGCCGCGTCGATGCGCTCCACCGATTGCAGGTCGAGGGTCACGTTTTGACGGCGTACCAGGGGCGTCACCTGCTCCAACAGACGCTCGTTCTGGCCGCGGATCAGCTCGGTCATCTGTGCCGGCGCGTAGCTTACCGTTTCCATCTCGTTGCCAAATTGGGTATTCATAAAACCTCCTTGAGGATTCCCTGGCCGGGGACGACGGGGTCCGAATCCGGCGCGCTCTGGAACTTGCATGTGCGAGGCCATTGGCGCGGAAAGGGAAGTATGCTGCAATCACAGGGGATCGAAGCGCGCCAGAGTCTCTTGCCGGGGCTGCCCGGTGTTCGCATTCGCCCAGGGCGTTCGCTAACGAACACATTCTGAGATACGCATGAGGGAGTGCAGCCGGTTCCATGATCGACACCTCGCCCAATCCGGCAGCCAGCCTCGACCGACAAGCGGTGCGCGCGCTGGCCCTTGCCGCCGGATTCTCCGAGGCCGGGCTCGCCGCCCTGCCTCATGCCCAGGAGGCGCGCGACGCCGCCCGCTACGAAGAATGGGTGGGCGCCGGCCGGGCGGGAACCATGCACTATCTGGCGCGGCAGGACGAGCAAGGGCAACTGCTGCGCGCGCGGGTGGCGAACCCCTTTCCCTGGGCGCGGTCAGCCATTGTCTGCTTCGCCAGCTACCACTCCGCGCAGCCGCTCTCGACCGCGCCCGCCGCGCCGGGAGCGGGCTGGATCGCGCGCTATGCCTGGTCCAGCCGCGTGGATGCGAACGGCGCGCTCCGGCCCAGCGACTACCACAAGGTGCTGCTCAAGCGGCTGCGCGCCGTGGAAACATCCCTGCACGAGCAATTCGGCGCGTTCGAGTCGCGCGCCTACGTCGATACCGGGCCGGTGGTCGAGCGTGCGCTGGCTGTGGCGGCCGGCCTGGGCTGGACGGGCAAGAACACCTGCCTCATCCACCCCCGACTCGGCTCGTTTGGTTTTCTGGCGGTGCTCTTGACCTCGATCCCAGTCCAGGAGGAGATTGCGCCTCCCGCGCTGACGCCCGACCGCTGCGGGAGCTGCCGCCGCTGTCTGGAGGCCTGTCCCACCGGCGCGCTCATCGCGCCCTACCGGATGGACGCCACGCGCTGCATCTCCTACCTGACCATCGAACACCGCGGACCGATCTCCGGCGAACTGCAGGCCGGCATGGGCCGCCAGGTCTTCGGCTGCGACATCTGCCAGGATGTCTGCCCCTGGAACCGCAAAGCGCCCATCGCCGCCGACCCCGAGCTGCAAGCGCGCGAAGAGCTGGTGAATCCGGCTCTGGAAGGTCTGGCGGCGATGGACGAGGCGGAGTTCGAGCGCACCTGCAACGGCTCGCCGCTGCGCCGGGCGGGATTCCTGGGCCTGCGCCGCAATGTGGCCATCGCCATGGGCAACAGCGGACTGAGCCGGTTCGCGCCTTGGCTTGCGCCGTGGGCCGAAGCCGCCGACGAAGGCCTGCGCGCCGCCGCCCGCTGGGCGCTGGAGAGGCTGCGCGGGGCAGAACAGGGCAATAAAGATTGACGTTGATAACGGTCCCCGTTATGCTTGTTTTTGATCCGGAGCTTCAAAAACGCCGATACTGAATTGCTTTGGGAGACGGGCAAGAGCCGCCGGGTTCCAGCCAGCATTCGGAAGGCTGCGCTCAAAAAGTTGCTGGTTCTCCATTGGGCCACTCACCTCATGGAACTGGCGGTTCCGAGCGGAAACCATCTTGAGGCGTTGGCGAAGGACCGAAAGGGCCAACACAGCATCCGCATCAACGATCAATATCGGATTTGCTTTGTTTGGCGAGATTCCGATGCCACCGACGTGGAGATCGTCGACTATCACTAGGAGAAGTCATGGATAAGATTCCCTTCGCTTTTTCCATTCATCCGGGCGAGATTCTGCTTACGGAGTTCATGGAGCCGCTGGGGCTGACCGCCTATCGGCTGGCGAAAGAACTGCACATCTCTGCTCCCAGGGTCAACGATCTGGTCCGCGGCAAGCGCGGTATCACCGCCGACACGGCCTTACGGTTGAGCCGCTATTTCGGCAACTCCGCCCAATTCTGGATTGGGCTCCAAGGCGGACACGATCTCTGGGTAGCCTCGAAGAGCAAGTCGCTGAACAAGGTGAAACCGAGACTGAAGGCAGCCTGAAGCTTCCGGTTACTGTTCCATCCCCCGATGGAGACCGCACCGCCGCCGCCCTTGTACACTGGAAGCGTTCGCACAGGATTCCCCCCTATGAAAAGAATCGTCATCGGTCTTTACGCCGCCTTTACCGTCGCCTTGATGGTTTGGGGCTTCTATCAGGCTATTTACGTTGCGCCCACCGACGCCATGCAGGGCGAAATCTTCCGCATCATCTTCTACCACGTGCCTTCGGCGGCGGTGGCGTTTCTGTTTTTCGCCATCTCGCTGGCCGGCTCCATCGGCTATCTCAGCTTCCGCCGCGACCGCCACGATTGGGCGGATGTCGCCGATGCCTGGGCGCTGGCCGGCGCCGAGGTGGGGGTGGTCTTCTGCACCGTGGTGCTGCTCACCGGGCCGCTGTGGGCGCGCCGCGCCTGGGGCATCTGGTGGACCTGGGACGCCCGCCTGACCACCACGCTGGTCCTCTGGCTGATCTACGTCAGCTACCTGCTGCTGCGCCGCTTCGCCGCCGGGCCGCAGGTGCAGACCCTGGCCGCCGTTCTGGGCATCTTCGGCGCGCTCGACGTGCCCATCGTGTATATGTCCAACCGCTGGTGGCGCACCCAGCATCCCGCCCCGGTCTTCGGCGGCGACTCCAATTCGGGCATGGACCCCGCGATGAAGGCCGTTCTGGGATGGAACATGCTGGCCTGGCTCGCCTGGGGCCTGCTGATCCTTGCTCTTCGCTACCAGGTCGAGCGCCAGCATCAGAAATTTGCCGCCCAGGAACAACAGGAAGCGCTCGACTCGACCCTTGCCTGATCAGCCAGCGGGAGACGTTCCCGGAAGGAGAAGCACATGGATTCAAGAGAAGCACTCAAGGCCGTCCTCGACCATCAATTCCTGGTGATTGCCTATACCATTACTTGGGTAATTCAGCTGGGTTACGTGGCTTGGCTGGGCCTGAAATGGCGTGCGCAGAAGCGCCACGCGGCAGGCGCCGCGCGCTAACCGTTCCTCCCGAATAAAACATTTAAAAACAATTGTTTGCAGAAGGGCTCCGGAGTTCAAGGAGCCCTTTTTCAATGTTTTTGGCCTCTTGCAAATACCACTTTCAGGGGAGGCGGCTAACACCGATTGCCAGCCGAGCGAGCCCTTCGTGGCATTCAATCTTCTCCAAGTTCCGTCGATGATCTAGACGTGGACAGGCTCCCGCAGAGCCGCACAAGGAGATCGAATCCCATGCATGACTTGTTGATTGCTTTGGCCTTTATTGGGATGGTTGTTGCTCCCGCCATTGTCGCCGCCAAAACGGGCACGGAACCCACCGACGAAACCGAATAAGGCTTCCGCACCCATCCCGAGGGGTCCCCTTCGGGAATCGAATTTCCGGCGTCGCGTGCATCTCGCCCCTGGGATGCACAGCGCCTCCTGCCATCCTTCCCGCAGAGAAATTGCCCTTGGCCGCCCCAGCCGTTAAACTTGTGGCTTGAGGCGCTCACCATGTTGGTTGTGATGAAAGCGCAGGCCACGCCGGAGCAAATCCAGGCGGTCTGCGAGCATATCGAACAGTTGGGATTCCGTCCCCATCCCCTTCCCGGAGCCCAGCGCACCGCCATCGGCATCACCGGCAACAAAGGCTCTTTCGACCACGGCGATCTGGAGGCACTCTCCGGAGTGGCCGAAGTGATCCGGGTCTCGAAACCCTACAAACTGGCCAGCCGGGACGTCAAGGAAGAAGACACCGTCATTCATTTTGCGGGAACGGACGCTGCCATCGGCGGCCGCGGCCTGGCCATTGTCGCCGGGCCGTGCTCGATTGAGAGCCGCCAGCAGGCCTTCGAGATCGCCGAGCAGGTCGCCGCTTCGGGCGCGCAGTTCTTCCGTGGCGGCGCTTTCAAGCCGCGCACCTCTCCCTACGCGTTTCAAGGCATGGGCCTGGAGGCTCTGCGCATCATGGCGGAGATTCGCGCGCGTTTCGGACTGCGCATTATCACCGAAGCGATCGACAACGAGAGCCTCGAGCTGGTGGCCGAGTGGGCCGACGTGGTGCAGATCGGCGCGCGCAACATGCAGAACTTCTCGCTGCTCAAGCGCGCCGGCAAGCTGCGCAAGCCGGTTCTGATCAAGCGCGGCCTGTCTGCCACCCTCGACGAGTTCCTGATGGCCGCCGAATACGTGATGAGCGAGGGCAATTACGAGGTGATCCTGTGCGAGCGCGGGGTGCGCACCTTTGCCGACCACACCCGCAACACCCTCGATTTGAGTATTATTCCGGCCGTGCAGCGGCTCAGCCACCTGCCCATCCTGGTCGATCCGAGCCACGCCACCGGCAAGCGCGATAGCGTGCTGCCCATGTCCAGGGCGGCGGTCGCCTCGGGCGCGGACGGCATCCTGGTGGAGGTGCACAATCACCCCGAACTCGCTCTTTCCGACGGCCCGCAGTCCATTTATCCCGACCAGTTTGCCCGCATGATGGACGAGCTGGAACAGATTGCCCCGGTGGTGGGCCGCAGCCTGCCGCGCGGAGTCAAAGTCCTGTCCTCCTGAGCCGAGCGCAGCGGAATCGAGGGACCTGCGTTGGAATGCCGGACCCAAACCATGAACCCTGGGTGCCCCCGGTCTCGATTCTGAGACCGGGGAGGCTCACAGACTGACCGAACTGCAAACCCTGGGTGCCCCATCCTTGCCGCGTCTTTGTTCTCACGGCCAGGGTGGGAGAGCACAAAGGCCGATCGAACCGTTTCTTAGAGCGCTGGACGCAAATCATGAGCTTGAGGCACGCCACACCCGCCCGCTTTTCCGCGTTGTTGCTGCTGCCGCTGGCGCTTGCCGGCTGCCGGCATCACGACTTTCCGCAGTACCAGGCCAACGACCGCGAATATGCCTATGTGACCAACGGGGCCAGCAATACGGTCACCGTGCTGGACGTGGTGAACGTGCGTCTGGACCGCGAACTGGCCGTGGGCCAGAATCCCGTCGCCGTGGCCGCCAGCCCCAGCCGCAACGAAGTCTACGTGGTCAACCAGGGGGCAGCGAACGGCCAAGGCTCGGTCACGGTCGTCGATGCGGAGACCAACACGGTGGCCGCCACCATCTCCGTGCACCGCCAGCCGGTATCCATCGAGCTGGACGGAGATTTGGCCTATGTGGCCAACTCCGGCTCGAACACCGTCTCGGTGCTGGACCTGAAGGCGCGGCGCGAGATCGGCGCGATCGGCACCGGCGAGCAGCCCAGCGCGGCGCGCATCTCCCCGGATGGCAAGACGCTGGTGGTCGCCAATCGGCAAGGCAACTCGGTCACCGTCATCGATGCGGCGGCGCGGCAGGTGCGGGCGGTTTTCGAGGGCTGTCCCGGCGCTTCGGACGTGGCCATCCTGCCCGACTCCTCGAAGGCCTTTGCCGCCTGCTCCGGCGGCCACCAGATTCTGTCGATTGCTCTGGCCCACGGGGGAAGGCCCGATCGCCTGGAGGCCCTGATGGACGTGGGCCGCGGTCCGCTGCAACTGGCGCTCAAGCCCGACGGCGGCGAAGTCTTCGTCTCCAACTCGCTCTCCGGCTCCATCTCCGAAGTGATCACCGGCACCAACGACGTGAGCGGCGCCTACATGATGGGCGACGACCCGGTGCGCGGGCTGGTTTCCGCCGACAATGCGATGCTCTACGTGGCCAACTTCAAGTCCCAGGACGTGATTGTCTACGCCATCGACGACGGCAAGCGCGCCGGCTCGATCCATGTGGGAGACGGTCCCTCGGCCATGGCGCTGTCCTCGGCCGGCCACCTGCTGTTCGTGGTCGATTCCGGCTCCTCGGACGTGGCCGTGGTGCGCACCGCCTCGCGTTCGCTCTTCACCCTGCTGCCCACCGGCCGCGGCCCCAACGCCATCGCGATGAAGGCCTTTAAGGTGCAGTAGGAGCCTTCCTTCGCCCACTCCTCGGCTCTTGTCATCCTGAGCGACCGGAGCGAAGCGCAGGGAGTCGAAGGTCCCGCGGTTGTATTTCGGGTTTCTGTGTGGTTGCAATCACTGAGGATTCGCGCTACTCTTGCGCCCATGCGACGCAAGGCATTGGCGATCTTCTTTGCAATTCTCTTGTCCTGTTCCGCAGGATCGGCAGCGGATAACTCGAAGCGCGGAATTCCCTGCAAGACTCCTGAAAATGCCAGTTCTTGCTATTGGACGCATGGTCAACTGGCTTATTACAACGGGATTCCTCCCTATCGTCTCCAGGAAACGATCCGCAGAGACCGTATCTTCGGCATCTACAGCGGACCGTCGGTCGATCGCGGCGGAGCGGACAGCAGAAACCCCGAGTTTCCGTTGAATATCGCCCGGGCATTCGCCCAATCCAACCTTCCGCATCCAGCCGATATCCAGATCACCGGCCTTTTCGAGGTCTGTCCCCTGGAGCCTGAAGAGGCCGGAATCGTCCGGGCAGCGTGCATCGAGTCCGCGAAGGAACTGATTGTCGCGAGAGAAGAATAGTCTGGAACGGGGCGCTGTTATACTCCGTACCAAGAGAAGCAGGTCAACGATGCGGAACCGGCAAAATCGCGGATGGCTCCTGATTGCGGCAATCGCCATCGGTATTGCCCTTGTGGCTTTGCTGGCCCTGCACGCCCAATCCGGCGATTCCGGGCCTCTGGTCGCGATTCTGCCGCTGTTGTTTGTTGCTGTCATCTCGCCTCTCAGCCTGCTGCCGCCGATGGCCTATGCCTATGTTGGCCGCACGCCCGCCGAACCGGTTCTGCCCGCCCGCTTTCAGCGCCCTCCACCCTCCAGACGCGCCTAGATTCCATCCATCGGTTCAATTCGCACCTAAAGCCCGAGCGGCGGTGCGCCTTGAACCTTTCGCTTGCGATGTTCTTGCCCGCGGTCCGCGAGGGCGCCGATGCACGTCGATGTTTTGCAAGTCCTGAGCCTGTTCTCTGCCGCACCCTTTCTGGCGGCAGCGGCGATTCTGGTGTACTACCAAGCACGCCGGATGGCGTGGAAGCGCAATAAACGCCGGGGAAAGAAGAACCTTGGATTCTGTCCGTCTTCCGCCGCTTTGGGCATGGCGTTCCTGTTCCTGCAGGTCTTTCACCGCCCCAGCATGGCGCATGTTGTGGAGGCAAGACAGGTCGAGGACGCCGAGGAGGACGACGAAGGCGATCCGGAAGGCCTGATCCGGCAATTGACTCGGCAGCTCAAGCGGATTCGCCGCGGCGAGCCGCTCGACCGGCTGGTCATGCGGCTCTGAGGTGGGGTCAAATGGGGGCCGGTTGGGGTTTGTGCTCTCCCACCCATCCCGCGATGAAACTGCGGGATGGATGGGGCACGGAGGATTTTGGGAGAGCGAAACTCGCCCGATTCGGTCTTTGTGCTGTATGACGAACGGCGCTGTCCCGTCCGTTCGTAACCCTCACCATTTACACTGGTAAACGGAGATAACTGTGTTTTTCGATAAAGTTCTTACAAAGGTGTTTGGCACCTCGAACGAGCGCATCATCAAGAAGCTGTGGCCGGTGGTTGCCACCATCAACGACCTGGAACCGGCCATCAAGCAACTGAGCGACGAGGAGTTGCGGGCCAAGACCGTGGAGTTCCGCGGGCGCGTCGCCGCCAAGGTCGAGGGCATCACCGACGCCGACCAGTTGAAGGCCGCAGAGCGCGCGGCGCTGGACGAGCTGCTGCCCGAGGCCTTTGCCGTGGTGCGCGAGGCCGGCTGGCGCGCCGTCAACATGCGCCACTTCGACGTGCAGTTGATCGGCGGCATGGTGCTGCACCAGGGCAAGATCAGCGAAATGAAGACCGGCGAAGGCAAGACCCTGGTCGCCACGCTGGCCTGCTATTTGAACGCGCTTGCCGGGCACGGCGTGCACGTGGTCACGGTGAACGACTACCTGGCCAAGCGCGACGCCGAGTGGATGGGCAAGATCTACGAGTTCCTGGGCCTCACCGTGGGCGTCATTGTCCACGATCTGGACGACGCCGAGCGCCGCGCGGCCTATGCCGCCGACATCACCTACGGCACCAACAACGAATTCGGCTTCGACTACCTGCGCGACAACATGAAATTCGAGATAAAAGACTGCGTCCAGCGCGGGCATTACTACGCCATCGTGGACGAAGTCGACTCGATCTTGATCGACGAAGCGCGCACCCCGCTGATCATTTCCGGACCCACGGACCAGACTACGGACAAGTACGCCAGGGCGCGGAAGATCATTCCCGAGCTGAAGTTGGGCGAAGAGGTCGAATACCACGATCACAAGCGCCAGCAAGAGCTGGGCATCGAGCTGGGCGAGGGACAGAAGTACTTCACCGGCGACTACATCGTGGACGAGAAGCAGCGCACCATCGGCGTCACCGACGATGGCTGGATCACCATCGAGAAGCTGCTGGGCATCGACAACATCGCCGACGCCGAGAACTGGGAACTGAAGCACTACGTGGAGACGGCCATCAAGGCCCACGCACTCTACAAGCGCGACGTGGAGTACGTGGTCAAGGACGGCGAGGTGATCATTGTGGACACCTTCACCGGCCGCCTGATGCCGGGCCGCCGCTGGAGCGACGGTCTGCACCAGTCCATCGAGGCCAAGGAAGGCGTCAGCATCCGCAAGGAAGACCAGACGCTGGCCACCATCACCTTCCAGAACTACTTCCGCCTGTACAAGAAGCTGAGCGGCATGACCGGCACGGCCGAGACCGAAGCCGCCGAGTTCGAAAAGATCTACAAGCTGGAGATCGTCGTCATTCCCACCAACAAGCCCATGCTGCGGCTTGAGAATCCCGACGTTGTCTACCGCACCGAGAAGGAAAAGTACAAGGCGGTGGCCGACGACATCGCCATCCTGCACGAAAAGCAGCAGCCGGTCCTGGTGGGCACGGTTTCCATCGAGAAGTCGGAGCGGCTGTCGGCGATCTTGCAGCGCAAGGGCGTGCGCCACGTGGTCTTGAACGCCAAGTTCCACGAGCGCGAGGCGGAGATCGTGGCCCAGGCCGGGCGGCTCGGCATGGTCACCATCTCCACCAACATGGCCGGCCGCGGAACCGATATTCTGCTGGGCGGCAACCCGGAATTCATGGCGCGCCAGGAACTGGTGAAGAAGAGCCGGGCGCGGGCCATCAGCGTGGCCGAGGGAGCCATCAATCCCATGGCGCCGGCGGGTTTCCTGCGCTTCTACTACCAGGGCCAGGAGTTCGAGGTCGGCGAGCCGGAGTGGGCCGAGGTCTACAAGGTACACGCGGAGACCGCGCGCGCGGATCACGAGAAGGTGATCGAGTCGGGCGGGCTCTTCATTCTGGGCACCGAGCGGCACGAGTCGCGGCGCATCGACAACCAGTTGCGCGGCCGCGCCGGCCGCCAGGGCGATCCCGGCGAGTCGCGCTTCTATCTCTCGCTCGAAGACGACCTGATGCGCATCTTCGCCAAGCAGTGGGTGAGCACGCTGCTGGAGCGGCTGGGCATGGAAGAAGGCATGCCCATCGAGTCGAAGATGATCTCCAACCGCATCGAGGGCGCGCAGAAGGCCGTCGAGTCGCAGAACTTCGAGTCGCGCAAACATCTGCTCGAGTACGACGACGTGATGAACAAGCAGCGCGAGGCGGTTTACGGTTTGCGCCGCCAGTTGCTGGAAGGCGTGGAGCAGCGCGAACTGATTCTGGAAGACTACGTGGGCGGCATCCTGAGCAACATTCTCGACGAACATGCCGGGGAGAAGCTGCATCCCGATCAATGGGACGTGAAGGGCATGGACGCCAAGCTCATCGACCATTTCGGCCAGAGTTTCGCCACCGCGGGCATCAACCCCCGCGAACTGCATCGCCATGAGCTGGGCGAGGCGATCTTCGAGAAGCTGAAGCAGGAATACGAGGCCAAGGAGAAGATCCTCAGCGCCCCGACCATGCGCTACCACGAGCGGATGGTGATGTTGAGCGTCATCGACGGGCTGTGGAAGGATCACCTGCTCTCGATGGACCACCTGAAGGAAGGCATCGGGCTGCGCGGCTATGCGCAGCAGGACCCGCTGGTAGCCTACAAGCGCGAGTCCTACGACATGTTCGAAGCCATGATGCTCAAGTTCCAGGAAGACACGGTGCGGTTCCTGTTCCGGATGCAGATCCTGGGATCGGACGGGCAGCCGATGAACGCCGCGCCGGAAGTGCGCCGCGAAGTTCCCAAGGCGCCGCCGGTGGCCAGCGGCGCGCACCCGCTTACGCTGGATGCCGAGCCGCAGGAGATCTCCTTCAACACGCGCCAGCCCTCGACCACCATCGACGCGCTGGAGAAGGAGTTCCACCGCAAGAAGCAGCGCGAGCTGGCGGCGGCCAGCATGGCCGGCGCGGGCGACGGCAGCCAGCTCAATCAACGGCGCACCGGCGAAAAGGTGGGCCGCAACGATCCCTGCCCCTGCGGCAGCGGCAAGAAGTACAAGAAGTGCCACGGGACGGAGAAGTAGCAGAACAGCCGTCCGCCTCCCAGATCCTGGGTGCCTCACCCTTGGCGCGCGCTTTGCGCCAAGGGTGGGCAAGCACAAACCGCCGCCAACCCTGGTCGTCGATGGACAGGCTGGTGGAGGATGGTGTCGATTTGGACAAATGCAGCAAGTCAGCCCCCGCTGAGGCGGGGATAGCAAGCTAGCGAGTCAGCGGCATTGTGCGACAGGGAGACGCCCGGCCTATCTCCCCTTTGGTTCGACGGGGACGGTTCCCGGTCCATGCAGATAGTGTCCGGCAAACTCCAGGAAGGCTGGCCAGTTGGGCGCGGGGGTATGTCCGAACGGGTGCTGGCGGAAGCCCAGATCGCCCCCGATCAGCGCCGTCTCCATCGCCGGATAATCTGCCGTCCCCAGATCCTTCTTGCCCAGCAGCCGGTAGACCGGCCCGGCGGCCACCTCCGCCAGGAACATGCCCCGCGCGTCGGCCCAGCCGTCGCCGCGCGGCTTTCCCGTTTGGTTCGGCACGCTCAATCCCGCGCCGACGAACACCGGACGCGGCGCGCACAGGGCAATCAGTTCGTGGCTATCCACCGGCAGATCTCCCGGCGTCAGCGGTCCGGCATACTTCATCAGGTTGGGGGCCATCCACTGATAGAGCCGCGCCGACATCAGGTTGGCCAGCGGTTCGCCGTAGGCGTGCCGGTAAAGCTTGGCGCCGCCCTCGCCCGAGGAGCTGCTGTAGACGATGGCGAAGCGCTTATCGTAGGCCATGGCCACCAGCGCGGTCTTGCCAAAGCGCGAGTGGCCTTCCAGTCCCACCTGCTTGGCATCGACGGCCTTGTCGGTCTCGAAGTAGTCCAGCGCCCGGCTGGCGCCCCAGGCCCAGGCCTTCAGCCCGCCCCAGTCGTCCAGCTTGCGCGGCTGGCCCTTGTTCACCAGGCCGATGATGCCCTCGGTCAGCCCCGCGCCGTCGTCCGCCTGAAAACTGGTCGGGCTCAAAATGGCGTAGCCCCATCCCTTGGCCAGCACCTGCTGCTGCCAGGGAGTGTCCGCATTGCCCGGACCGCCGGGAATCATCTCTGGAATGCTCTTGACGATGGAGGCCATGAAGTCGTTGCTGAAGGCAATCTCCATGATCACCGGGACCGGACCGGCGGCGTGGGCCGGGGTGGTGAGAATGAGCTGAATGTTCACGGCGATCTGCGGATAGGCCGCGTTGTCCACGTGGCCCACGAGCTTCTTGGTCACGACGGGCACGCCGCCGATCGTCTCCGGGGTGGCGCTCACCACCTCCCAGGTCACTTTGGGCAGGTGAGCGGGGGTGCGGCCCAGGACCTCGCGATCGAAGTCCTCGACGATCTCCGGCCGGCGCTCGGCCCACCACATCTTCGCGGTGGTGACGGGCTTGCCGTTCTTGAGAATCAGCGGGTCGGGCAAATTGGGGTAGACGTTGGCCTTGGACTCGTCGTAGTTCACCCCGTCCGGGGTACTGGGGTTGTCCCGGACCGGGGCCAGCGCCTGGATGCCCAGCAGATCGAGCAGCCGCTGGTGGTCCTGCTCCGCCGTCAGATGGACGGGCGCGGGCGCGGCCTGGGCCGCCAGGCGGCAAATCGCCGCAGAGAAAAGCAGAGAAAGAACCATCGCCTGGAGCCCGACGCGGGCAATCGGCCGCAATGCGTCCATGGAGCGCCTCGTTTCAGCCCGCCTCCCCAGGGGGAGGCAGGAACGCCCCCAGAATATCGATCAAGCGCGGCTTGAGCAAGGGATCGGGACGCGGCAGGTCCGCGCTTCCCGGCTTCCGCGCAGGGCGGCTCTTCCTTCTCCGCGGCAAACTAAAGTACTCAAGTCCGGCAAGAGCCAGCCGATGAACCCGGTGGACCCATTCAGAAAGGACCTCGGGCAAGATGAGATGGCAATGGCTACGACAATCGGCGAGATCAGCCACAACGCGGAGAGCGCCGCGAGCGCCAGTCGAGCGTCGGCAGAGACCGCCAACCGCAACCGGCCCGTGCAGCAAGGGCCGATAAGACGGCGGCAGCCGGGCCCCCCCAGGTCTGCGAACTCCGGCGGCCTTCACCGGCCGCTGGAGTCCGGCTGCCGCCGCAGCAAAGCGCTGGCTGGCGCCTGCCCGCACTGAATCGTTGTGCCAAAAACCGCCGCGGGCATCGAGCGCCTGTGCAAAAGGCCCCTTTGCGGGGCCTCGAGTTGTAGAGCTTCCGCGCCGCCGGAGGGAAATTACTCCTCGGCGTGGTGAAACGGCCACAGCGCGGCGAAGAGGCCGGCTTTTTCCCTCTTTTTGGGCAGGCCGCAGGCCTTCCGGGCCATCGCGCGGATGCTCCTGGAGATGGGCGAGTCTTCCAGCGCGATCGGCGTGGGGGTGTTCTGAGTGCGCCGGGCGGTGGCGTAATCGTCGGGGATCTTCCAGTCGGCGGGCCGCGTCAAGGCCTTGGCAATGCGCTTGTCGTCGAAGCCCAAAGCATGGGGAATGTAGCGGTTGATCACGATCTGGAGCTTGGAGCCGCGCGACGAGAAGAACTGCGTGATCATGCGATTGGCATTGCGCAGCTCGGAGACGCCAATCTGCGTCATCAGGTACAAGTTGGCCGATTCCTCAAAGAGCGCGGTCCCGCGCAAATCCAGTCTCGTGCCGGCATCCACCACCACGTAATCGAAGTTCTGGCGAGCTACGGTTAGCAGCTTGTCGATGGCTTCGGCGGGAGGTGCGGTGCGGGGAAACTCGCCGGGCGCCGCCAGAACGGCCAATCCCGAGCTGTGCCGGGCCAGCAGCGAGGAGAGAAAGCTGGCGTCCAGCCGGCTGTAATCCTGAAACGCGCTGGTAGTGGAGTACTCGGTGACCATGCCCAAGTTGAGCGCCGCGTCGCCCAGGGGCTGGCCAAGGTCGATCAGCAGGGTGCTCTGCCCCGACTCCTGGGCCAGCGACACAGCAAAATTGGAGGAGACGGTGGTGACCCCGCAGCCGCCCTTGGAGCCGAGAAACACGAAGAGCTTTCTGGCCGGACGCTTGGTGTTGTTGGCCCCCGGGACGCGGATCGAGACTCTGGCCAGCGCTTCGGCGATCTCCGAAGAGACCAGCGGCAGGGTGAGGAACTCGCGGGCGCCGGCGCGCATGCAGCGCAGCGCCAGATCCAGATCGGCCTGCGCCGAATAGACCATGACCGTGGCGGAGCCGGTGGCGTAGATCGCCTCCACAATCTCCAGCGCATATTTTGGATCGCTGTCCAGGTCGATGACGACCACGTCGTAGTGCTGCTCCAGCATCTGGGGCAGTACGTCCAGGTCGGGGGGGAATCCGGCGAACTCGCGGATCGTTCCGCTGGGAAAAGCAGAAAGCGCGCGCGCTACCTCTTTGCGGCGTACTTCATTGGGGCCGATGAGCGCAATGGACAGAATGCCAGCGCCGGAGGCATCGGGGTTCTTGGACATGGCCGACATAGCATACCTGCTGCTCCCATTTGCCTGCTGCACTGCCCAGTTTACCCTGTGGCCGACGGATTGACCGAGCCCTTTCTCAAAAGTTCCGCATCCGGCGCAAGGAGAATCGGCTCATCTCCCACGCCAGCCCATTCCGGGAAGATTTTACACGCAAAGACGGGAGGGGGCGAGGGGGAGAAGACTCTCCCACCCCGCCCGAAAGGCCGCCGCAGATGTTGCTCACGCGATTTCGCTTCGACCGATTGCGCAAACTGCCCAGAAAAGCGACTTCTGCCTCAACGATGCCTCCCAGCGGCCGGGTTTTGCCGCTGGCGTCATCGTCCGAAGTCACCGCTCACGAGGGGCATCCTTCCAAAGAAACAACCCCTTGCACAATGCCGCAACAGGCGCGTGAATGGTGGAACTGTCTTAGTGGGCCAGCACAAAGTTGACGTCCACCTTCACCTTCGCGGTGCCGGCGCCCGCCTCGAAGACCCACTTGCGCACCGCATCCTCGGCGGCCGGCGCCAGGATCAGATTACCTCCAACCGACTTCGCCTCGCTCACCTTGCCGGTGGCGTCGACTGTCGCCTGAATGCTGACCGTGCCCTCGATCTTCATGCGCTTGGCAATATCCGGGTAGATCGGAGCAACTCTCGACTTCACGCTGCGGTCGTCCGCCGCTCTGGCAGGCATCGCCATGGTTACCACCAACGCCAACGCTGCCGCTTGAAGCAGCTTCACTCCGCAGGAACTCTTTGAAAACAAACTCTTACTCATAGGCCCTCCTCGACTCCTGAAATTACATGGTTGGCCTATCGGTCCATGCCCTGTGGAAGTTTATGTGTTTTTAATGATTTATGACCGAAGTAACGTGGCGTAAGTACCCAAAGAGACGCCCGAGGCCCAAAAAAGTAAAAGGAAACTCTTTGCGAGCGTCTTTCGCGTTGCGCCAAGGGCGCGGTTTGCCGGTTTGGGCGGATCAGGCAGGGCCGATCGCCGCGGTGGCGGCGAAGGTCAGGTCTTCGGCCGCGGAACCGTGCTGCTGCCGCCAGAGATCGAAGAGACGCCCGTAACTGAGGGTGATGTACTGGGCCGGGACAATGCCCAGGCGGGCCGCGGCGCGATCGATCCACTCCGCCGAGCCTTCCAGTTCCGCATAGTCGCCGATGGGGGTCTCGTCTACCACGCAATGGCCCTCGCCGTCGGTCCACTCGGCGCGCCATTTCTCGTAGCGGAAGGCCGCCACCAGGCCGAGCGAAAGAAAGACCTGGGCCAGGGCCGCGCCGTCGGAGACCTCGGTCTCGGTCTCGATGCGATGCTTGTGCCGGTCCTCGCCGGGGCCTACGTCGGGCAGGCGCTTGTGGGTCAGGATCGAGCGGCCGGCATAGTCGCGGATGCGCAGGATCTCGGTGCGCGCGCGCATGGCCCGGTCCGGGGTGTCGTAAAGAACATTGCTCTCGAAGGCGCGCGGCGTTTGGAGCCGGAAGCCGGCCGCCAGCAGCCGCTGGGTCAAGCGGGCAACATCCTCTACGCAAAATTTGATCTCGGTTTCGATGGGCATGGTAAAGAGCGAGTATACGGCAGAGGACGGCGTGCAGGCAGCCCGCGGAGCATCGAATTCCCGTTGCGCGGCAAGCTCTAGCGCTTGCTGCCCCAGCCTGCATGGTCCCCGCTGCTGCCGTAGGTCACCATAAGCCGATGACGGTTTGCCCACTCGGTGGCGGCGGCGCGCAGTTTCTCGTTGCCGCTGTTCAGCAGCGTCTCGGCCATCTCGGAGTCGCCGGCTTTGTCCAGGGCTTCGATCAGAATCTCCTCCGAGCCGGGTTCGCCGCGTTCCACAAAGAAGGCGCTGGCTCCGGCGACGACCTCCGCGTTGTGCGCGCGCAGCGCCGCCAGCAGGGCGTTGACTGCCTGCGGCGTGCCGATCTGTGCCAAGGCTTCGGCGGCGGCCTTTTGCACCACGGGCTGCGTGCTTCCCAATGCGGCGATGAGCGGGTCCACGGCGCTGGGGTCCTTGATCGCGCCCAAGGCCATGAAGGCGGAATAGCGGGCCAGATCGTCGCTGTCCTTCAGCGCGGCGATCAAGGACGGCACGGCGCGGCGGTCCTTGATCCCGCCCAGGGCCTTGGCGGCCAGCTCGCGCATCTCCGGGTCCTTGTCCTGGAGCGCGGCCATCAGCGGCTCGACGGCCGGCTCGCCCGCCTTGCCCAGGGCGCGCCCGGCATCGGCGCGGAACGAGCGATCCGGGTCCTTGAGAGCGGCCATCAGCGGCTCGACGGCAGGGGCGCCGAGATTGCCCAGCGCCTCTTCCAGCTTCTCTTCGATCCCGGAAACCTGCCCCGCGGCGGTCTTCAGCGCGTCCATCAGGGGCTTCAGCGCGCGCGGGTCCTCGATCTGCCCCAGGGCCTTGGCGGCGCTGCCGCGCACCAGCCATTCCTCGTCTTTCAGAGCGGCGATGAGCGGTTCGACCGCATCGGGAGCCTGCATCGCGCCCAGCGCCTCGGCCGCGCCGGCGCGGACGTCGGCGTTCTTGTCCCGCAGAGCCGCCAGCAGCGGCTGGGCCGCATCGGGGGGCTTGATCTGGCCCAGGGCTTTGGCCGCACCGGCGCGCACCGCGTCGTCCGGGTCCTTCAAAGCGGCGATGAGCGGTTGAGCGGCGCGCGGGTCGGCGATCCGGCCCAAAGCCGCGCATACGCTGCCGCGCACGGCAGGGTCGGGATCGTTCAGGACGGCGATCAGGGGCTCGACGGCGCGGACGCTGCGGATTTGGCCCAGAAACTCGGCTGCCTGCTGGCGGGTGGCGGCGTTGCTGTCCTTCAGGTCGCCGATGGTATGGCTCACGTGGCGTTCATCCCCGGAGAAAAACAGCAGGGGCGCGAGCAGGACGAAAACGGCCAGCACGGCCAGCACGGCGAAAACGACCTTCCAATAACGGAGGATCCAAGGGCGGCGGGCGGAATGCGGATCCATACAGCCTCCTCCAGGACGGCGTCGGGGCGGGCAGCGGCCGATTCTCCGCAGCCCCCAAGCGCGCAGGTTCCTGAATCCAAAGCACTGGGAATTGCGCATTCACTATACCGCCGATCCGGGTTCAGCGGCGGCTCAACCGGCGGCGCAGCGGGGCAATCGCACTTGAAGGGGCGAGTTCTTTTGAGAGGGAACGACCTCCATCGGGTGGAGAACCGTTGATCTGCCTTGAAAGGGCACGGCTTTAGATGCTGCGGAAAAACCCCGAAAGACGAACGAAAACTCCGAAAAGCATCCCGCAGGGGCTAAGGACCATTCTTTATTATCAGCATCTTGCGGCACGACTGAAGTCGTGCCCTGACACTTCTTGCCGCACCAAAGTCGTTTTTCCGCAGCCTGTTTAGCCATGCCGGAAAACAGCCAGGAAGCTCCCGAGCTTCAGCCCCTCCGGGATGGTCTTGGACACATTCGAAACATCCCTCGCCGGCTGAAGCCGATCCATTTTGGCTAGGAAACCGGCACGGCTAAAGCCGAGCCCTTTCAAAACATGGACTTCTCCCACAGGCTCGAAAGTCCGTGTCCTTTTGTTCCCATCCAGAAAATCACAATGCGAGTGCCCTTTGCCGTCCGCAAAGAGATATTTCTGCACATGCCGCGCGCCGGTATAATCTCAACAATCATGGAAACTACTGGCTGCGGTACTGCGATTATCACGCCCTTTCGGGCAGAC
>Ga0316217_10002757_pt1 | contig 20819 bp, 20 predicted proteins | sample 1anoAmetaG_FD_203633 | JGI IMG/M metagenome (GOLD analysis project Ga0316217, IMG submission 203633) | Freshwater microbial communities from Trout Bog Lake, Wisconsin, USA - 1anoA | ecosystem: Environmental > Aquatic > Freshwater > Lake > Hypolimnion/Profundal zone | place: USA: Wisconsin...
CAGGTTGAACAGGGTGATCAGCTCGTCCTTCTGGGTGATGGCGTCGTGGTACATCTCGGCGAAGTTCTTCACCGAGATGTTGTCCCGGGTGTAGGCCAGCTCCTTGAGCACCTGGGCCTCGGTCCCGGTAAGCTCGACCCGGTACTTGGTGTGGGTGGTGTCGATCAGCCCGATGATGTCCACCACCACCACTTCGTGGAAGGCGGCGATGGCCCGGCCCGATTCGCTCAGCAGGGTGGGCACCGGCACCTGCTCCTGGGTGCAGACGTCCTTGGTGGTGTAGACCACGTCCGAGGCGTACTCCTCCATGGTGTAGTTCATCGAAGAACTGAAGGTGGTGCGGGAGCCGTCGTAGTCCACCCCCAGTCCGCCGCCCACGTTCAGGTAGTGCAGCGGCACGCCCCGCTTGACCAGCTTGGCGTACATCCGGGTGGCCTCCTTCATGGCGGTCTTCACCCGGCGGATGTCGGTGATCTGGCTGCCGATGTGGAAGTGCAGCTCCTGCAGGGAATCAAGCAGCCCCTTGCGTTCCAGGGTCTCCACCGCCTCCAGCAGTTCCTGGGTGTTGAGCCCGAACTTGGCGTGGTCGCCGGCGGAACTCTCCCACTTGCCGCTGCCCACCGCGTTGAGCTTGAAGCGCAGCCCCAGCAGCGGCTCGACCTTCAGGTCCTTGGCCACCTTCAGGATGAGCGGCAGCTCGGTCATCTTTTCCACGGTGATCAGCACATTGCGCCCGGCCTTGCGGGCGAGCAGCGCCATCTTGATGAAGGTCTCGTCCTTGTAGCCGTTGCAGGTGACCAGGGCGTCCGGGTGCAGGTTCATGGACAGGGCGATCATCAGCTCGGGCTTGGAGCCCGCTTCCAGTCCGTAGCGGTATTTGTAGCCGGATTTGACGATCTGGTCGACGACCTCCTTGATCTGGTTGCACTTGACCGGGTAGACCCCCTGGTAGCCGCCCTCGTACTCGTATTCCCGCATGGCCTTGTGGAAGGCCTCGTTGAGTTCGGTGACCCGGGCGGTGAGGATCTGCGGGAAGCGCAGCACCAGCGGGGTGTCGGCGCCCTTGCGCTTCAGGTGCTGGACGATGTCGAAGACATCGCAGCTGAGGTTCTCGTCCCGGGTAGGGTGCACTTCCAGGTGCCCCTTGCTGTTCACTCCGAAGAAGCCATAACCCCATTCCTTGACGCCATACATCGATACGGCGTCCTGGACGGTGAAATTCTTGATCGCCATCGATGCGCTCTCCAGAGTCAACCTACAGAAGCCACGGTATAGGAAACGGTACCGGGATTAACAACAAAAGTTTGATGTTGCCCGGAAGGCGCCTCAAAGGGAACCCTGGATCCGCCCCAGGGTGGCCAGCCAGTGCCGGTGCCGCACCCGGCGCAGGGCGGTGCCCCGGGTGAGGCTCTGCCAGCGGGCCACGCCCATGCGGGCCCCGGCCTCGGGCTGGGTGTGCAGCGGGCTGGGCCCACCCCACAGGGCCGGATCGCCCCAGAGCGGTGCCCGGTTCCAGGGGCACACCTCCTGGCACAGATCGCATCCGGCCGCCCAGCGGGTCCCGGCCAGGGCCCGGACCACCGCGGGCGGGGGCTCGGCCTCGGTCTCCACCGTGTAGGTGGTCAGGCAGAGCCCCGGATCCAGCCGGAACGGGGCCAGGGCGCCGGTGGGACAGACCTCCAGGCAGCGAGTGCAGCTGCCGCAGCGCTCGCCGGCGAAGGGCGGATCCAGCGGCAGCGCCAGGTCCAGCAGCAGCACCCCCAGGAAGCCCCAGGAGCCGCCCTTGCCGGCGATCAGCAGGGTGTGCTTGCCTTGCCAGCCCAGGCCGGCCCGCACCGCCAGCTGGCGTTCCAGGAGCGGGGCGGTGTCGACGCAGGCCCGGCCGCCCAGCCCCGGCCAGCGCGCCTGGGCCTGGGCCAGCAGCGCCTTCAGGCGGGCCTTGAGCACCTGGTGGTAGTCGTGGCCCCAAAGGTAGCGGCTGAGCTTGAGCGCGCCCTCCAGGGCGCCCGGCACCGCTTCGGGCCTGGCGTAGGGGAAGAAGCCCACCAGGGCCGTGGCCGCGCCCGGCAGCACCCGGGCCGGGTCCAGCATGGCCCCGGGGTCCAGGTAGGGCAGGTGCGCGGCCCGGCCCTGGGCGAACCAGGCCTCCAGGCTCGGCCGCTGGTCGTCGAACGGCGCGCAGGAGGCGAAGCCCACCCGGGCGAAGCCCTGGTCCAGGGCGGCCTGGGCCAGCCACGCCTTGAAGCTTTCCACTGCGCCGGGTGCCAAAGGTCCTAGACTCCTGTGTATGGATATCTTGACCCTGGAACTGTTCGATGTCACGGTCTCCGAGGCGCTGAGGGAGGTCAGCCGGGTCCTGGACGCCCATCCCGGCCTGCCGCTGCGGATCCTGCTGGGCGGCGACCGGATGCTGCAGCACAACATCCAGCGGTTCCTGGACCGGGCGGGCCGGACGGCAGCGCTGCGCCCTGACGGATCCGGCTGGCGCTTCGAGGTCGCCCGGTCCGGCGCCCTGGGGACCGGACCCCGGGCCGCCGGACCGACAGCGGTCATCCCGGCGGCCGAGGCGCCGGTCACCCTCCTGGCGCCAGTGTCCGCGCCGGTCCCCAGACCGCTGCTCATCACCCGCTCCCAGCTGGGCCAGGGCAGCCAGGACATCGGCCGGCGCCTGCTGCTAGGGGTGCTGCGGGAGCTGGACCCCGCCGTGCCCTGGGTGGGCCTGGCCCTGGACGGGGTCGGGCTGCTGGACGACCCCGAGGCGCTCGGCCTGCTGGAGGCGCTCCAGGCCCGGGGCACCCCGGTCCGGATCTCCCGGGAGAGCCAGCTGTTCCCCCTGGAACAGGCCGGCTTCGAGATCATGGAGGACTCCCGCTGGCAGCGCCTGGCCGGCCGCGGTGAGCTGACCCTGCTCTGACCCCCGGCGTGAGGGGCAATGATTTATTTTGGCGGCGGCTTAACGGCGGCCGGGGTCCCATAGACGCTAGACTGGAACATCACCCTGGACTGTCGTCCCCCTGCCCAAGCCGCCGATGAACCTGCCGAATTATTTGAGTTTTGCCCGGATCCTGATGGTCCCCATCCTGGTGGTGGTGCTGCTCACCCGCGTCACCAACCACGAGATCATCGGCGTGCTGGTGTTCTGGGCCGCCTGCATCACCGATCTGCTGGACGGCTACCTGGCCCGCCGGCTGAAGCAGGTGACCACCCTGGGCAGGCTGCTGGATCCGCTGGCGGACAAGCTCCTGGTGGCCGGGGCGCTGATCTCCCTGGTGGAGCTGGAACTGGCCCCGGCCTGGATGACCTTCATCATCCTGGCCCGGGAGATGGCCGTCACCGGGCTGCGCGGGCTCGCCAGCGAGGAGGGCTTCACCATCGCCGCCGAAGGCCTGGGCAAATGGAAGCTGGGGGCCCAGATCGCCGCCATCTCCTGCCTGATCCTGGGGCCCAAGCTGGATTCGTGGCTGTTCGGCTGGACCGGCCTGGGGATCTTCCGCGTCTTCATCCGGCTGCCCAGGCCCATGGGCCTGTTCTGGGGCACGGGGACACTCCTGCTCTGGCTGGCCATGATCCTGGCCGTGGCCAGCGCCGCCTCCTATTTCCGGACCTTCTGGCGCAGGCTGGGCCCCAGCATCCTGCGCAGCGAAGGCCGGCTCACCGGGCCCGCCTCGGCGGCCAGGATCGCGGAGAAGTCATCATGAAGAAGGCCCCCGCAGCGCCAGGTTCCGAGCGGGAGGGATCCATGATCCGGAGATACCTCCTGGCCGGGTTCTTCACCCTGCTGCCGGCCGCGGTGACCTTCTGGATCCTGCGGGCGATCTTCGACGCCCTGGTGAACATCTTCGACGGCCCCACCGAATGGCTGTCCCGGACCCTGGGCCTGCCCAACCCGCCGTACTGGGAACTGGCGGCGGTCAGCGGCCTGGCCACCCTCCTGCTGCTGTTCCTGGTGGGGGCCCTGATGGGCAATTTCGTCGGGGTCCAGCTGCTCACCTGGCTGGACGAACTGGTGATGCACATTCCGGTGGTGAAGGGCATCTATGGCGCCACCAAGCAGCTCATGAACGCCATCCAGAGCGGCCAGGGCGGCAGCTTCAAGGACGTGGTCATGGTCGAGTGGCCCCAGCCCGGCTCGTACACCCTGGGCTTCGTGGCCCAGCGGAACTGCAGCTGGGCCAGCCCTTCCGGAGGCGTCCGGCTGATCGCCGTCTACATCCCCACCTCCCCCAACCCCACCTCCGGCTACGTGATCCTGCTCGAGGAGAGCAAGGTCAAGCCCATGGACGTGAGCCCCGAGGAGGCCCTGACCTGGGCCATTTCCGGCGGCGTGGTGGGGCCGGGTTCCTCGAGCCGTTCCGCCAGCCGGACCGGCCCCCTGCCCATCCGCCGGGAAGGCCGGGAAGCCGCCGGCGAAGACCGATGACCCCGGCGCCCCTGCCCCTTGCGGGCAAGACCATCCTGGTCACCGGGGCGGGCTCGGGCATCGGCCGGGCCTCGGCCCGGCTGTTTTGCGACCAGGGGGCGGAGCTGATCCTCGTCGGCCGGCGTCCGGAACCGCTGCGGGAAACCCTGCCCGGCGCCCGGGCCGCGGCCCTGGACCATGGCGACGATGCCGCCGTGGCCGCCTTCGCCGCGGCCTGCCCGGAGCTGGACGGGATGTTCCTGTGCGCCGGAGAGCTGCTCACCGGCAGCGTGGAGGCGAGCCCGGCCGCCACCTTCGACCGGATGATCCACGCCAACCTGCGGGGCCCCTTCCTGGTCTGCCACCACCTGGGGCCAAGGCTCCGGGAAGGCGCCAGCGTAGTGCTCGCCGGCTCCAACATCGGCCTGCGGGCCATCCCCGATTCCGCCGCCTATGCCGTGGCCAAGGCCGGCGTGCACATGCTGGCAAAGACCCTGGCCCTGGAGTGGGCCGGCCGGGGCATCCGCTGCAACGCCATCGCCCCCGGCCCGGTGCGCACCGCCATGGTGGACCAGCGGCTGGCCGGGGCCGGGGATCCCGAGGCGGCCCTGGCCGCCCTGTCCCGGGTCAACCCGCTGGGCCGGCTGGGGATGGAATCCGAGATCGCCGCCCTGGCGGCCCATCTGCTGGGAGACGACAGCCGCTGGACCACGGGCGCGGTCATCCCCATCGACGGCGGCGCCAGCGCGGCTTACTAGCCAGCACTACTGCGGCGTTGATGCTTTCAAGTAGATCTCCATCACCGCCCGCAGCAGTTGCAGCGCCTCCTCCTTCGTCCGCTGGAACGCGTTCCGTCCCATGATGCTGCCGAACCCGCCGCCGGCTGCAATCTCCGCCACTTCCGCCAGCAGTTCCTGGGTTCCCTTGGCCTCGCCCCCGGAGAAGATCACGATCCGGCGGCCGTTGAACGCGCTCTGCACCACGTGCTGGATCCGCTCCCGCAGGGTGTCCGAAGGGATCCGGTACTTCTCGTAGACCTTCCGGGCCTCCATCTGCTCCATGAAGTCCTTGGGCGGCTTGACCTTGATGATGTGGGCGCCCAGCTGGGCGGCGATCTGGGCGGCGTAGGCCACCACGTCCAGGGCGGTCTCGCCGTCCTTGCTCAGCCCGCTTCCGCGGGGGTAGGCCCAGACTACCGTCGGCAGCCCTGCTGTCCTGGCCTCCAGGATCAGCGCGCGCAGGGCTTCGAACTGGGTGTTGCGGGCGCCGCTGCCCGGGTAGATGGTGTAGCCGATGGCTGAGCAGCCCAGGCGCAGGGCGTCCGCCACCGAGCCGGTGACCGCCGAGCAGGGCTCCTGGCCCTTGCTCAGACTGTCGCTGTTGTTGAGCTTGAGGATGAGCGGGATCTCCCCGGCGTAGTCCCCGGCCACCGCCTCCAGGAAGCCCAGGGGCGCGGCGTAGGCGTTGCAGCCGGCGGCGATGGCCAGCTCGACGTGGTAGCGCGGGTCGAAGCCCGGCGGGTTGGGCGCGAAGCTCCGGGCCGGCCCGTGCTCGAAGCCCTGGTCCACCGGGAGGATCACGAACCTGCCGGTGCCCGCCAGCACGCCGGTGTTCATCAGCCGGGCCAGGTTGGCCCGCACCCCCGGATTGTCCGAACCGTACCACGAAAGGATCTCCCTGACCCGCTCGGTGCTCATGGCCGTCCCTCCCTGAAACCATGGGCCAATTTTATCCCAGACATAAACGAGGGGGGACCGCCCGTGTAGGTGGCGCACTCTTATCGCACGCATGCGTGCGATCCCCTCGTGCTCCCCCACATGGTGCCCAGGGGGACCCTGGGCACCATGTCTTTATAGGCAGGATGGCCCCGATGTTGCTAAATTGATAAGTAACCAAGTAACCAACCCGAGAGAGGATCCACCATGCCAGTCGTCACCACCCCTCAATATGTCGCCATGCTGGAGCGCGCCCGGCGCGAAAAGTTCGCCTTCGCCTCCTTCAACGTGACCTCCACCGAAACCGCCAACGCGGTCCTGCTGGGTCTCAAGACCGCCAATGCCGACGGCATCATCCAGGTCTCCACCGGCGGCGCCGAGTTCATGTCCGGCCTGGGCGTGAAGAGCATGGTCCAGGGCGGCATCGCCCTGGCCGAGTACGTGCACCAGATGGCCCAGAACTATGACGTGAACGTGGCCCTGCACACCGACCACTGCCAGCCCAAGAACCTGGACAAGTTCGTCCTGCCGCTGATCGCCGAGACCGAGCGCCGGCGCGCCGCCGGCCTGCCCAACCTCTACAACGCCCACATGTTCGACGGCTCCGAGCTGCCCCTGGACGCCAACATCACCCGGTCGATCGAGCTGCTCAAGCGCTGCGCCGCCAGCGACATCATCCTGGAAGTGGAAATCGGCGTCGTGGGCGGCGAGGAGGACGGGGTCGACACCAGCCACGTGGGCAAGGAGAAGCTCTACACCACCCCCGAGGACATGGTCGCCACCCACAAGGCCCTGGGGCCCCTGGGCCGCTACCTGCTGGCCGCCACCTTCGGCAACGTCCACGGCGTCTACAAGCCGGGCAACGTGGTGCTCAAGCCCGCCATCCTCAAGGCCGGCCAGGACGCCATCGCCGCGGCCTGCGGCGGCGAGACCTCCAACCTGGTGTTCCACGGCGGCTCCGGCTCCTCCCTGGAGGAGATCCACGAGACCCTGGACTACGGCGTGGTCAAGATGAACATCGATACCGACACGCAGTACGTCTTCAGCCGGGCCATCGCCGACCATTTCTTCAAGAACTACGACGGCGTGCTCAAGATCGACGGCGAAGTGGGCAACAAGAAGGTCTACGATCCCCGTTCCTACATGAAGAAGGCCGAGCAGAGCATGGCCGACCGGGTGGTCCGCGCCTGCCAGGACCTGCGCAGCGCCGGCAAGTCCATGGGCCGCTTCTAGCTCGCTTCCGGAAGATGCCGGCAGCTGGAGCCACATCCCGTGGCCCCGGCTGCCGGCATCTTCCGCTCACCGCGGGGCGCGGCCTTTCCAGAGCGCCCGCAGCAGCGCGTTGACCAGGCCGACGCCGATGGCCAGGTTCAGCAGCACGCAGGGGATGGACGCCGCGGCGTCCCACTCGATCCAGTGCTGCGGACTGCGCACCAGGGTCATCACCGGCATGGGGAAGCCGACGGTGACGTGGGCGGCATCCCGGGCGTACTGCAGGTTGGTCATGAACCAGCCCCAGACGCAGCCCAGGATCACCCCTCCCACCCGGACCGCCAGGGACGGCGCCCGGGCATCGGCCCGGGGCCTCCAGATCGCCCAGGAGGCCCAGGCTCCCAGGGCCAGGAGCGAACACCCCAGCAATGGAAAGACATAGAAATTCAGCAAAGCGCCGATCCCGCCGCCCATGGCCCCCTGACTCCTTTACCTCATGCTCCGGCACAACTGATTCCTGGTGGAGTTCTAGAAATATAAATTACTGTTATTTTCAGGCAAGCTGTCATTTTCTACCCGGGGCCCCTCCCCAATAGCAAACAGACACACGACCGGACACCGCACGCAGGAATACCCTGCGCCGCGGACTCAGGATCAGCATAGGATGGAGACAGAAGTGAGGTCGCCCATGTCGCTGCAAGCTCTGCCATCCCACTCCCGGCTCTGGCTCCTGGCCCTGGACGCCCCGCCCGCCCCCGCCGTGGAAGCCCGGCTGCGCCAGGGCATCCATGAGATCCTGGCCCAGTGGCGGCACAAGGGCATGGCCTACCAGGGCATCGGCGAACTGCTCGAGCCCCAGCTGATCGCGGTGGCCGAACCCAACCTCGCCGCCCAGCCTTCCGGTTGCGCCATCGACGGCATGCTTCGCAAGGTCCACCGCCTGCTGGCGCAGCTGGACCTCAACCTGGTGGATCCCGCCGCCAGCATCCTGGTCCGGCGCGGCAGCGCCCTCGCGCCCATCGCCAAGGCAGAGATCCAGGACCGCCTGGAGGACGGCACCCTGGACGCCGGCACGGTCTTGCTGGACCTGTCCCTCTACAGCCTCGAGGACCTGCGGGCCGGCCGCCTGGAAGCCCCCCTGGCCGAAACCTGGGTGGGACGCAAATACCGGGTCGCCGCCAGGGCCTGAAACCGGGCACAAAAAAACCGGGCGACCTCGAGGGCCGCCCGGTTCAATCTCTACGGCAGCTTACAGCTTGGTGACGTTGGTGGCCTGGGGGCCTTTCTGGCCCTGGCCGGTGTCGAAGCTGACGCGCTGGTTCTCGTCCAGGGTCTTGAAGCCGCTGCCCTGAATCGCGGTGTGGTGGACGAAGAGATCAGCGCCACCACCATCGGGGGTGATGAATCCGAAACCCTTTTCGGCGTTGAACCACTTGACTGTACCTTGCTGTGCCATGACTGTTTCCTGCCAATATCGTCTGGAAGTATCGATGCAATGACATTCCCCAGACAAAGGCCGTCAAAGCTTATTCGTGGTTGCCGCCCAAAGCGGATCACAGGTAAAGGATGACCGGAAAGCCCCAGGAAGTCTCAAATTTCTTAAAAATTTTTCTCGGCTGCCCGGGCGGCCGGTTTTTCCCGCGCGCCCGGTCAACCGAACATGGAAAAGGCGCTGCCTGAACTCGAGGAACTGCCCGTGGATCCGCCGATGGCGGCGACCAGGGGGTCCTTGGCCGAGCTTCCCGCAAGGACCTGGAGAATGGCCGCGGCTGAACTGCTGCCGGTGCCGGCGGTGCCGGACCGGAGGGCGGAAAGGGCGCTCGCGAGGCTGGCCGGAGTCTGCTGGAAGTAGTTCTGGACAGTTGCCAGGTCGGTGGATTCGGACGCGCCGCCGGCCCCCCCCAGGAGATTGCCCAGGGCCTGGGTGACGGAGGCCGGCGCCTGGGCCCCGGTGACGGTCCCGGCGGCGCTGTACGTCCCCCCCTGCAGGCTTCCCATGAGGCTGGCCAGGCCCGCCGGGTTCTGCCCGAAATAGCTCTGGAGCTGGGCCAGACTCCCCTTGGCGCTGTCCGCGCTCCCGGCGAGGAGCGCGCCCATGGCCTGGAGGATGGCGGCGGGCGCCGGACTGCTGGCCTGGGTACCGGTCTGGAAGGTCTGGGCGGAGGTGGTGCTTCTCAGCGCATCCTCCAGCAGCGCCGGTGGCAGGTTGCCGGTCGCCTGGGCGTTGCCGCCCGAAAGCAGCTGCTGGAGGATCGTGCTGGCGATGTTCTGGGCACTGAGGGGGCTGGTGGCGGCAGTCATGGGAAACCTCTATGGGCAGTCTTTGCTCGTCCAGAGGGGGTCAAAGCAAGAAGAAGGCCACGCCCTCCAGCTGAAGGCGCCCCCGCGGTCCCGCAAGCCGGCGGCATCCCTGGAAAATCACCAGCAAATATTTTCTTGCATTGCCATTCGTTGTGGATATGTTCGTTCCGCCATCGCCATGCAGCTCCATCCTGTCCTGTCCTGCCCATCCCAGCGGGGGATGTCCCTGTTGGATTTTTGTCATTTGACCGTCACTCTCTGAGGAGAAGCAAGTGAGCGAACAGGCTATCAGCCATACGGTCCCACACGCGGAGGCCATGGGCGCTCCCGCCATCCGGAAGGTGATCCTGGCATCTTCCCTGGGCACCCTGTTCGAGTGGTACGACTTCTACCTTTACGGCAGCCTGGCGGTGTTCTTCGGCGGCCGGTTCTTCCCGGCCCAGAACGAGACGGCCCAGCTGCTGGCCAGCCTGGCCACCTTCGGCGCCGGCTTCGCGGTGCGGCCCCTGGGCGCCCTGGTGTTCGGCCACATCGGCGACATGATCGGCCGCAAGTACACCTTCCTGGTGACCATGGCCACCATGGGCCTGTCCACCGCGCTGGTGGGCCTGCTGCCCACCTACGCCAGCATCGGAATCTGGGCCACCGTCATCCTGGTGCTGCTGCGGCTGATGCAGGGGCTGGCCCTGGGCGGCGAGTACGGCGGCGCCGCCACCTACGTCGCCGAGAACGTGCCGGACGCCCGGCGCGGCTACTACACCAGCTACATCCAGACCACCGCCACCCTGGGCTTCTTCGCCAGCATGGCGATCATCGGCTTCACCCGCTGGTACATGGGCGAGGCCGCCTTCATGGGCACTTCGGGCGGGTTCGCCGGCTGGCGCATTCCCTTCCTGTTCTCCTTCCTGCTGCTGGCGGTGAGCCTCTACATCCGGCTCAAGCTCAAGGAGAGCCCGCTGTTCACCAAGCTCAAGAGCCAGGGCAAGGTCTCCAAGAACCCGCTCAAGGAGAGCTTCACCAACCCGGTCAACCTCCGCTACGTGCTGCTGGCGCTGTTCGGCGCCACCGCCGGCCAGGGCGTGGTGTGGTACACCGGCCAGTTCTACGCCCTGACCTTCCTCCTGGCCGTGCTCAAGATCCACTGGCTCCCGGCCTACCTGATCGTGGCCGTGGCGCTGCTGATGGGCACCCCCTTCTTCCTGGTCTTCGGCCACCTGTCCGACAAGGTCGGGCGCAAGAAGATCATGCTCTGGGGCTGCGCCCTGGCGGCCTTGACCTACGTTCCCATCTACATGGGCATGCGCTACTTCACCCCGGCCCTTGGCGCGGGCGAGAAGGCGGTGATGCTGTCGGCGATCCCCATGGGCAACCTGGTGGCGCTGATCCTCCTGGTGTTCCTGCAACTGCTCTACGTCACCATGGTCTACGGTCCCATCGCCGCCTACCTGGTGGAGCTGTTCCCCACCAACATCCGCTACACCTCCATGTCCCTGCCCTACCACCTGGGCAACGGCTGGTTCGGCGGCTTCCTGCCGCTCATCGCCACCGCCCTCACCGCCTCGGTGGTGGCCAAGGAGGCCTTCGGCGCCAACGCCATCTACGCCGGCCTGCTCTACCCCATCGCCATCTCCATGGTGACCCTGGTGGTGGGCGCCATATTCATCAAGGAGACCAAGGACCACCGGATCGATACGGCCATCCGCAAGGACGCCAGCGTCCAGGAAATCTTCGACTGGGTGGCGGTGCTGGCGGCCCTGGGCATCGGCTTCATCCTGCTGATCCAGTGGAACAGCGACTTCCTGCCGGACCTCGCCGCCGGCAAGGGCCTGTTCACGGCCGTCTGGAACAACCTCTGGTACCCGCTCATCGGCGCCATGGCGCTGTGGGCCCTGCCCACCCTGTTCTTCCGTCTCGAATACGACCGGCTGCGGGCCCTGGGCATGGTCCTGGCCTGCCAGGCCCTCACCGGCCTGTTCACCTTCCGGCTCTACCAGGCCTGGGTGACCATCGGCGGCACCTGGAAGTTCTTCGCCTTCACCTTCGTCATCGCCATCTACACCCTGGTGCTGGCAGCCGCCTACTATTTCGGCCGCACCCGCATGGAAACCACCGCATAGGAGCCAGTCCACGGGTTCGTGTCCCGGACTTGCCGCCGCCGCCGGTGAAGGCTCGCCTTCCCGGCAGCGGCTACTCGCGTTTCCGGATGCCGGAGTGGGCGTTGAACTCGGTCTCCACCGTCTCCACGTCGGGGGCGTTGTAGAAGACCAGGTTGCGCAGGTGTTCGAAGCTTTCGAGGCCCATGATCTTGGTGAAGAGGAAGGCCATGCCGTCCGGCAACTCGGCCACCACGGTGCCCAGCAGCTGGATCTCCACCTCGTGCTCCACCAGGACGATGGAGATCTCGCACTCGGTGTCCACCGGCAGCCGCTCCTCGGTGACGATGGACATGCCCTTCATGCTGAGCGAATGGGTGGGCGCGGCGGGAAGCACCCTGCCGGCGGCCCGGATCTCGGTGTGGGCGCTCACCAGGACCCTGGTGAATTCCCTCTGGTTGAAGCGTTCTGTGGTCATGGGGAGGCCCCTGGCGGCATGGCTGTTGGCCTGAGGGCGGTCCGGCGGGACCTGCCCACGCTCAACTTAACATTCAATTCAGCGGGGCGCGAGGCCTAACGGACCGGTCCGGAGTGGGCCAGGTGCGCCTCCCAGTTCCGGGCGTAGCGGGCCGCCAGTTCCGGGGCATCCAGGATCAGCAGGTTCTCGGCGTTGCGGTGCTCGGCGGCCCGGGTGAAGTTGAAGCTGCCGGTGACCACCCAGCGCCCGTCGATGACCATCACCTTGTTGTGGGCGATGGCATGGACCGCGTCGATCCAGGTGGGCACGCCCGCCTGGACCAGGAAGGCCAGGTCGCTGTGCCGCTCGGTCAACTGGCTCTTGTCGAGGATGGCCCGCACCGCCACGCCCCGGTCGTGGGCCGCCTTCAGCGCCTGGGCGATCGGCTCGTCGGTGAAACTGTAGGCCTGCACCAGCACGGTCTGCCGGGCCCGGCCCAGGGCGGCCACCACCGCCGCCTCGGCGCCGCCGTCCGGGCTGAAGTAGACCTGGGCGGGCACCTCCTTGAGCACCAGGTCCGAGGCCGGGAGCGGCCGGAACCCGGCCAGCAGGATGAGAAGGAGGATGGAGGTGCCGCGCATAGGTCCAAGTCTGCCCGCCGCCCGCTCCCATGGGAACCGGAACCGTTGACGGGCCAGTTGTTCTAGCCCGAAAATGGGGCGTCCCCCACAGCCCGGCAGGTCCGCCATGTCCCACGTGACGCTGAAGGAAAGCTACCAGACCTTGTCCCAGCGGCTCAACCGCTTCCCCCAGGGAGCGCCGCCCGGCGAACTGCTGTTCCGCATCCTGGAGGTGCTGTTCACCCCGGAGGAGGCCTCCCTGGTGGCCCTGCTGCCGATCCGGCCGTTCAACACCGCCGCCGCGGCCCGGATCTGGCGCAAGCCTGCCCTGGAATCCCGGAAGATCCTGGAGCAGCTGGCCTCCAGGGGCATGCTGCTGGACATGGAGCTTCAGGGGGAGCAGACCTTCGTGCTGCCGCCGCCCATGGCCGGCTTCTTCGAATTCTCGATGATGCGGGTGGGCGGCGGCTACGACCAGAAGCTGCTGGCGGAGTTGTTCCACCAGTACCTGAACGTGGAGGAGGATTTCATCCGGCAGCTGTTCGCCGGGGGCGAGACCCAGCTGGGCCGGGTGTTCGTCAACGAGCGGGCCCTGGCCCTCGACACCACGCTCCGGGTGCTGGACTACGAGCGGGCCAGCGAAGTGATCCGCACCGCCCCGCGCATGGGCGTGGGCACCTGCTATTGCCGGCACAAGATGCAGCACCTGGGCAAGGCCTGCAAGGCGCCCATGGACATCTGCATGACCTTCGGCAACACCGCCGGCTCCCTGATCAAGCACGGCATCGCCCGGCCGGTGGACGCCGCCGAGGGCATGGACCTGCTGGACATGGCGATGGACAGCAGCCTGGTCCAGTTCGGCGAGAACGTGCGGGAGAAAGTCGCCTTCATCTGCAACTGCTGCGGCTGCTGCTGCGAGGCGATGCTCGCGGCCAAGCGCTTCGCGGTGCTGAACCCCATCGCCACCACCAACTTCCTGGCCGAGGTCGCCGCCGGCACCTGCACCGGGTGCGGCAAGTGCGTGACCGCCTGCCCCGTGGAGGCCATGGCCCTGGTCTCCGCCGGAGACCCCCGCCAGCCCCGGCGCATGAAGGCGCGCCTGGACGACTCCCTGTGCCTGGGCTGCGGCGTCTGCGCCCGCTCCTGCCCCGGCCGGTCGGTCACGCTCAAGCCGCGTCCGCAGCGGGTCCTGACCCCGGTCACCACCGCCCACCGGGCCGTGCTCATGGCCATCGAGCGCGGCAAGCTGCAGAACCTGATCATCGACAACCAGGCCCACTGGCATCACCGGGCCATGGCCGCGATCCTGGGCGTGGTGCTCAAGCTGCCGCCCATCAAGCAGGCCATGGCCAGCCGGCAGATGAAGTCTGTCTATCTCGACCACCTCCTCCGTTGAGCCCGTCAGCGTATTTGTTCGGGTTCCCGACTTTCGCCCGTGGTCGCTTCCGGAACTCGGCGCGGCTGGCGCGCGCCTCGCCGGAAGTGTTACGGCGGGGAGTTGATGTTCACGTGTCCCATTGGGCTGCAGGCTGCCAAGTGCAACCTGCCTTTCATTCAGTTTCTCGACCCTGGGACACGCCGCCCAGGATCGAAGCCGCAACGCTTCCGGCGAGGCGCGCGCCAGCCGCGCCGAGTTCCGGGAGCGACTACGGGGGCAGGTCCGGGACACGAAGAAACCGGGCTCGAAACCAATCATTGACGCTGGACGCAGGCTGATCGACCATGGGCTATCAAAAACCATCCGGACAGGCTCGACACGCCATGCTCGCAGTAAACCATTACCAACGATTGTTCAAGAGAGTGGGCTGCTTGCGGGCCTGCGGGTGGTGCCGGTGAAGCCGTTGAAACCTGTTGCGGAACCGAGGCGGCGCGAGGGCGATGAGGCCCAGGAAACCTTGCCCGGCATGACCCCGCTCGACCTCAAGCAGCAGAGCCTGCTGCTGCACGCCCTCATGCAGCATTTTCCAGACCGGATCTACTTCAAGGATCTCCGCAGCCGCTTCATCTACGGGAGCCGGTCGTTCGCCAGGTTGTTCCAGATGGAGAACCTGGCCGATATCTACGGGAAGTCCGATTTCGATTTCTTCGCCGAGACCCATGCCCGGGCCGCCTTCGAGGACGAACAGGACATCATCCGCACCGGGGAGGCGAAACTGAACCTGGAGGAGATGGAAACCTGGCCCGACGGCAGCGTGACCTGGTGCTCCACGGCCAAGGCGCCGTTCCGGGACGAGCAGGGCCGGGTGATCGGCACCTTCGGCATCTCCCGGGACATCACCGCCCGCAAACGGGACCAGGATGATCTCCGCCTGAGCGAGGCCCGCTACCGCCAGGTCTCCGAAGAATTGGCCACGGTCAACCAGAAGCTGGCCGAGGCCAACCAGTCGTTGCTGACCATGAGCCTCACCGACCCCCTCACGGGGCTGCGCAACCGGCGCTTCCTGACCACCTACATGCCCGAGGACATCGCCCAGACGCTGCGCGCCCAGCGCAACGCCGCCAACATCACCGGCGAACGGATGAAGAAGAACGTCGACATGCTCTTCCTCATGGTGGACCTGGACAATTTCAAGCATGTGAACGACCAGTACGGGCACCTGGCGGGAGACCTGGTGCTCCAGCAGGTGAGCGAGATCCTGATCCGGGCCGCCCGGAGCAGCGACACCGTCGCCCGAGTCGGAGGCGAGGAGTTCCTGGTGGTGGCCCGCCAGACCGCCCGGGCCGATTCCAACATCATCGCCGAGCGCATCCGCTCCATGGTGGCGGAGCATGATTTCAACATCGGGGAGCATCAGACGATCCATGTCACCTGTTCGGTGGGGTTCTCCTCCTACCCCCTGCTGCCGGACGAGGTGAGCTGCTTCAGCTGGGAGCAGATCGTGGAGATCGCCGACCAGTGCCTGTTCGCCGCCAAGCGCAGCGGCCGCAACGCCTGGGTGGGCATCATCCCGGACCAGGACAGCCTTCGGGGGCGGGAGCTTCCGGAGGAGATCCCCGTGCTGGTGCGGGCCGGGATCCTGCCGACGGTCAGCTCCCTGGGGGCGCCGGTGGTCTGGGCCATGGACGGGGAATAGCATTGCCTCTGGGCACCGGCGGGCCGGAATCATTTGAATTATAATTATTATATCATTTTTCATCCCCGGCTGATTCAATTCCATCAACAAGGACGGGGGCTATGGATTTGTGACGGCTACCTGGCACTCGTTGCATCCCAGCAAAAGGAATTCAGCCGGGGATGAACGGGGATGAAAAGAAGGATAAAAAAAATAAAATCTAAATATCCCTGCTAGAGCATCAGCCCTCCACCCCCGGCGGACAGGTACTGGCCGGTCAGGTACCCCGCCTCGTCCGACGCCAGCAGCGCGATGACCCCGGCCACGTCCTCCGGTTGCCCGATGCGGCCCAGCGGCAGCCGGCTGCCCGCGGCGAGCTTGGCGGCTTCGGGGTAGAAGGCGGTGGCGTCGGTCTCGGTGAGGCCGGGGGCCACCACGTTCACCCGGATGCCGTGAGGGCCCAGCTCCAGGGCCAGCGACTTCATGAAGCCGTCCAGGCCCGACTTGGCGGTGGTGTGGGCGGAGAAGCCCGGCCCCGGCTGCCTGGACAGGCCGCTGCTCACCGCGATGATGCAGCCCCGGCCGCGCTGGATCATCCCCGGCACCGCGACCTTGCAGGCGTTGAAGGCCGAGCCCAGCTCGCCCAGGAGCTTCTGCTCGAAGCCCGCCCAGGGCATCTCAGTGAACGGGACCACGGGGAAGCTCATGTTGGCGTTGAGCACCAGGGTGTCGACGGGGCCCAGCATGGCCTCGGCCTTGCGGAACAGCGCCGCCACCTGGCCCGGGTCGCGGACATCCGCCTGGAGCGCCACCGCCTTGCCCCCCGCGGCCAGGATCGCCTCCACCACCCCACGGGCGGCGGCCTCGTTCTGGTGGTAGTTCACCGCCACCGAGGCTCCGTGGGCCGCCAGCCGGCGCGCGGTGGCGGCGCCGATGCCCCGGCCGGCGCCGGTGACGAGGATGGTCCGTCCCTGAAGCAGCATGTCTCTCTCCTTCGGTATGTCTTGGTCCGATCCACGAAGACTACCAGCACCGCCGCGCCCAGTCATATCAGGTATCCTGGTGGAAACCTTGGGAAGGGAGTCCAGCTTGAAACGTCTTCCTGTCATCGGGGTGCCCGCCAATGTGCTGGTGGAGAAGGCCGGCGCCTTCCCGGGCACGGAGCGGGCCTACGTGAACCAGGACTACCTGGACGCCATCGCCCGGGCCGGCGCCCTGCCCATCGTATTGCCCATGGCGCCCGAGGCGGTGCCGGCCCAGCTGGCCCTGGTGGACGGGCTGCTGTTCTCCGGAGGGGTGGACCTGGACCCCCTGACCTATGGAGAACAGCCCGCGCAGGGCCTGGGCGAGGTGTTCCAGGACATGGACCGGCATCAGCTGGCCCTGGCCCGGGAGGCCGCGGCGCTCGGCCTGCCCATGCTCGGCATCTGTCGCGGCATCCAGCTGCTGAACGTGGCCTTCGGCGGCACCCTGCACCAGGACCTGGAGGCCCTGCCGCCGCCGGTGCTGCAGCACGTCCAGAAAGGCTGGCGCCACGCCCCGAGCCACACCGTCGAGCTGCTGGACGGCACCCGGCTGCGGGCCATGTTCGGCCAGCCCAGCATCGGCGCCAACAGCTTCCACCACCAGGCGGTCAAGGACCTGGCCCCGGGCTTCCGGGTCAGCGCCCGCACCGCGGACGGGGTGGTGGAGGGGATCGAAAGCACGGACGGCGCCTTCGTGGTGGCGGTACAGTGGCACCCCGAGGGCATGGTCGGCCGGCACCCGGAAATGATGGTGCTGTTCCGGGAACTGGCCCAGGCCTGCGGCCACGGCCGGCGCAAACCTTGAGCACCCCAGGAGCTGCCATGCACGTCATCCACGTCCAGATCCACGTGAAGCCCGAGCACATCGAAGCCTTCAAGGCGGCCACCCTGGCCAATGCCCGGGCCAGCCTGCGGGAACCCGGCGTCGCCCGGTTCGATGTGGTCCAGCAGCAGGATGATGCTTCCCGGTTCGTGCTGGCGGAGGCCTACCGCAGCGCCGAGGACCACGGCCGGCACCGGCAGACCGCCCACTACGCCGCCTGGGCCGAGGCGGTGGCGCCAATGATGGCCGAACCCCGGTCCGCCCTGAAATACGCCAGCCTGTTCCCGGAGCCGGACCGGTGGTGACCCGGTTCGAGTTCGCCACCGCCCAGCGGATCATCTTCGGCTGCGGGGTGCTGGCCGAGGCGGGGGCGCTGGCCCTGGCCCTGGGCCGGCGGCCCCTGGTGGTCACCGGCCGGGACCCCTCCCGGAGCCTGGCCCTGCTGGACCTGCTGCGGACCCAGGGGCTCAGCCCGTCCAGCTTCGCCCTCGCCGGCGAGCCCGCCCTGGACGATATCCGCAGAGGCGCAGCCCAGGCCCGGGCCGGCGGCAACGACCTGGTGGTCGCCTTCGGCGGCGGCAGCGCGCTGGATGGCGGCAAGGCCATCGCCGCCATGGCCGTCAACGGGCTGGACCCCCTGCCGTTCCTGGAGGTGATCGGCCAGGGCCGGACCCTGGAGCAGCGCCCCCTGCCCTGCATCGCCATCCCCACTACCGCCGGCACCGGTTCCGAAGTGACCCGCAACGCCGTCCTGGCCTCTCCGGAGCACGGGGTGAAGGCCAGCCTGCGCCATCCCTGGATGCTGCCCCAGGTGGCCCTGGTGGATCCCGCCCTGACCCTCGGGGTGAATCCCGAAGTCACCGCCAGCACCGGGCTGGACGCACTGACCCAGCTCATCGAGCCTTTCCTGTCGGCCCGGGCCAACCCCATGACCGACGCCCTGTGCCGGGACGGCATCCGGCTGGCGGTGCGCTCCCTGGAACGGGCCTGGCGCGAAGGCGCCGATCTGGAGGCCCGCACCGACATGTCGCTGGCGAGCCTGTTCGGCGGCCTGGCCCTGGCCAATGCCGGACTGGGCGCGGTCCACGGCCTGGCGGCCCCGCTGGGCGGCCTGGCGCCGGTGCCGCACGGCGCCGCCTGCGCGGCGCTGCTGCCCCACGTGCTGGAGGCGAACCTCGCGGCCTGCGGCCCGGGCCACCCCTCCCGCGTCCGGTTCGCGGAACTGGCCCTCCTGCTCACCGGCGACGCCGGCGCCGGGCCGGAGGACGGGGTGCGCTGGGTGGCGGACCTGGCCGGGCGGTTGCGGATCCCGCGCCTGTCCAGTTATGGCCTGGGGCCGGCCGACCTGGACCTGGTGGCGGAGCGGGGACTCGCCGCCAGCAGCATGAAGGCCAATCCGGTGCCACTGGACCGGGCCGCCCTGACCGCCATCCTCGGCAAGGCGCTTTGATCCGGAATTCCGGACCGGAACCCGGAAAACAAGGTTAAATTTGCAACATGGTCAACCTGTCCGCGCGCCGGGTCACGCATTCCTTGTCCCTCAAGCTCGGCCTCGCCTTCGCGACGGTCGTGCTGGTGGCGGTGGGCTGCATGGGCGCGTACGCGTACGTGCAGGACCGGCGCAACGCGGTGCTCCACGAGTCCACCGAACTGCGCATCCTGTCCGCGGAACTGGCCACCCGCATCGACCGTTCCCTGGCCACCGGCAAGGGCCTGGTGGGCCATCTGGCCAGCACCCGGAACGTGGCGGAGTTCCTGGGCCCCGCGGGCCAGAGCGGGGCCGGCCGGGCCAGCTTCCAGGCCTGGCTGGACCTGCAGGTCGGGATGACCCCGGGGCTGTCCGCCGTGTTCATCATGTCCCCGGCCGGGCTGTGCCTGGCCTCCAGCGACCGGGCCTTCGTCGGCCACGACTTCAGCTTCCGGCCCTACTTCCAGGAGGCCGTGGCCGGCCGGCTCGCCGCGTCGGACTGGATGATCGGCAGCGTGACCCACACCCCGCGGATCTTCTCGGCGGCCCCGGTGCGCCTGGGCGGCCGGATCCAGGGCGTGCTGGTGACCGAATTCCTGGTGGACGAGGTGGAGCAGGCAGTGCGCAGCGCCGGCGTCAACGGCCGCACCGCGGTGGTCATCAACGCCCAGGGCATCGCCCTGGCCCACAGCGTCCCGGCCCTCCAGTACCATGCCCTGGCGCCCCTGGATCGCGCGGCCCAGGCCGAGCTCAGGCGCACCCGCCAGTTCCTGGACCGGCCGATCCCCCAGGATCCGCTGAGCCTGCAGTTCGTGGCGGCCTTCCGGCGGGTCCAGGAGGGCCGCGGGCCCCAGACGGTGGACTACCGTCTGGGCCGCGACGTCAAGTTGGCCGTGCTCTCGCCGCTGGCCGAGCGGCCGTGGGTGGCCTCGGTGGCCATGCCCGAGGCGGAGATCCTCATGCCCATCCACCGGGCCCTGGTCAACACCCTGCTGGTGGGCCTCGCCACCACCCTGGGCGCCTTCCTGGTGGCCTTCGGCCTGGGCCGCTGGCTGCTGGGCCCGCTGCGCCAGCTGTCGGCGGCCATGGGCCGGTTCGGCGCCGGGGACGCCGGCGCCCGGGCGCCGGTGCGCAACCGGGACGAGCGGGGCCGGCTGGCCGGGGAATTCAACGCCATGGCCGACGCGCTCCAGGTCCACCGGGAGCGCCTGGAGGAGCTGGTGAAGGCCAGGACCCAGGAACTGAGCCGCAGCGTGGCCGAGTACCGGCGGGCCGAGGAGGTGCTGCGGGAGAGCAACCAGCGCCTGGAGCTGGCCACCACCTCGGGCAGCCTGGGCATCTGGGACCGCAACCTGCTCGACGGCACCGAGTTCTGGAACGACCGGATGTTCGCGATGTACGGCCTGGAGCGCCGGGCCGGGAACCCCGACTACGGCTACTGGTCCGAGCACATCCTGCATCCCGGCGACCGCCAGGGCATCGAAACCGCCATCCAGGCCGCCACCCGCGGGGAGCGGCCCTACGACCTGACCTTCCGGGTCGTCCTGCCCGGCGGCGCCGTGCACCACATCAAGTCCGACGGCCAGGTGCTGCGGGACGGCCAGGGCCGGGCGGTTCGGATCATCGGCATCAACCGGGACACCACCCGGCAGG
>Ga0316217_10002758_pt1 | contig 20817 bp, 20 predicted proteins | sample 1anoAmetaG_FD_203633 | JGI IMG/M metagenome (GOLD analysis project Ga0316217, IMG submission 203633) | Freshwater microbial communities from Trout Bog Lake, Wisconsin, USA - 1anoA | ecosystem: Environmental > Aquatic > Freshwater > Lake > Hypolimnion/Profundal zone | place: USA: Wisconsin...
CCCATAGCCCGATCGCGCCGCGCCCCTGCCGCTCCGGGCTTGTTCAAGACCGTAAATCGGACTGCGCGTGAGCGCGCCGACCCAGCGGCGCGCTCGGGTTCCGCGAGCCCGATTTACTAACTATTTTTCTCGCTTCGCAGGAGTTGCGGAGGGCTGTTCGCCCTGCTTCCGTCTTACCACTCCTCGCCCTTTCGGGCGGCCAGCCTGCTTAGCCTGGCCTGATCGAGCACAACCCGCCGTTCCAGCGGTGCGAATGAGCGCCAGTCCGCGCTTCCTGATGTTTTCGGCCGCGTTGAGGTCCGCATTGTCCGCGAACCCGCACCGCTGGCACAGAAAGGTTGCCTGGTCCGTGCGGTTGGCCTCCTCCGTGTGGCCGCACGCCGAACACTCCTGGCTGGAGTGGTGGGCCGGGACCAGGATCAGCAGCTTGCCCAACTTTCGCAGGGCCTGCTCCAGGTAGACCTTGAACTTGCCGAGGCCAGCGTTGGCCAGGGCCTTGTTCAGGCCCGTCTTCTGGGCGCTGCCGTTGCGGAGCCACTGCCCCGTGGCCTCGTCCCGCTTGGCCTTGGCTCGCTTGGTCATCCCCTTGAGGTTCAGGTCCTCCAGGGCCGTGACCTCAGGGGCGTCCTGGGCGATCCTGAACGACGTCTGGCGCAGGAAGTCCTCCCGGATGGCCGCGCTGTCCGCAGAGCGGTGGGAGGCCTTGGCCTGTGCCTTCTCGCGCCGGCGGGAGCCCTTCGGCTTTCGGGCGACGGCCCTCTGGTAGTGCTTGCGCTGCTTGTCCAGCCGCTTGAGGCGTTCCTTCGCCGCGTCATTCAGTTGGTACAGCCCACCACCAGAGGTGGCCGCAGGGACCACGATGCCCCGATCGATGCCCTGCACCTTGGCGTCCAGCTCGGGGTCCTGGGCCAGAGCCTTGAGGCGCTCCTCGTCGGGCAGCAGCTCAGGCCCCTCAAGGGCATCCGAGCTGTAGCTGAGGAACCAGTGACCGTAGCGAGTCCGGGTGAGCACCAGACTGTTGGGCTCCGGCACGTCCCGGTGCTGGACGAACGCCAGCACCCCGATGGGGTGCGCCACGGTGCCGAGTTCCACCCGGTTCGGCCCTACGAACCGGAACAGTTCCCGGGTCAACCAGACCGAGTTGGCCTCCCATTTCTTCTTGGAGCGGGGGCGCCGGAAATGGCCCGGATTCTTCCAGTGGTTGGTCCAGCCGCGCTTGTAGCGGACTACGCCATTGCGCAGGATTTGGGACGGGACCTCCGACAGCCAGGGCGTGAGTTCCGGATCCTTGAACTGGGCGAAACTCTGGTCCAGGGGAAACCCTTCGCCCTGGGGGTCCGAGTCGGTCCAGGACGGGCTCAGGATGGCCCGTTTACGCAGCCAGAGGAGGTAGTTGACCTCAGCATCCTTAGCATTCCCGGCCACCCGCTGGCAGCCGATCCACCGCGCCAGCGTGTCGGCCATTTCAGGTTGTGGATAGCATCGGGTTCGGAAGCCAAGTTGCATGGCCTTAATTTAGGCGAAAAAAAAGAGAGCGCAAGAGAGGACCGCCTAACCCCCACCTGAAGGAAGGGGATTGCGGCGGCAGCCTTGTTCAAGGAGCGCACGGGCCTGGGCAACGTCGAGTTCCTCCAGGGCCAGATCGAGGCCCTGCCCCTGGCGGACGCATCCGTGGACGTGGCGCTCTCCAACTGCGTCCTGAACCTCAGCCCCGACCAGCCCGCGGTCTGGAAGGAGATCGCGCGGGTGCTGCGGCCCGGCGGCAGGGTCTCCATCTCCGACATGGTCCTGCTGCGGCCTCTCCCCGAAGCCATCCGGGAGAGCGTCGAGGCGCTGGTGGGCTGCATCGCCGGCGCCGCGCTCGTCGACGAGCTGCGCCGGATGGTCGCCGACGCCGGCCTGGTCGAACTGCAGCTCACCCCCAAGGAAGGGGCCGTCGAGGCCATGCTGCCCACGGACGACCCCATGGCCCAGGAGCTCCTGGCCCATCTCCCCGCGGGCACCCGTCCTGCGGACTACATCACCAGCCTCGTCATCGCCGCACGCAAGCCGAACTGACCGCGGCCACCGTGGGCGCAGCCGGACAGTCCGGACGTGCTCGAGGCTGCCGGCTGCTGCAAATAGGAATCTTCATCCAAGGGGCGCTCCGCTCCGTAGGGGGAGTCATAGGAGCGGCCCATGGAGCGATTGGCCTTGAGATATGCAGGTGGGGCGCACGAGACCGCCCCGTCCCGGGTCCTGGCCGGCACGGGGCTGCTGTGATGCGGGAAGAAATCTTCACGTCCACCCAGGACCTCGCCCAGTCGCGGGAGGTCGTCTTCCGGTTCTTCGCCGACCCGGCGAACCTGGAACGCCTGACTCCCCCATGGCTGGGTTTCCGGATCCTCACGCCGGCCCCCCTGCCCCAGGGTGAAGGGGCCGTGTTCGACTACCGCCTTTCCGTGCGCGGCCTGAGACTGCGCTGGCGGACCCTGATCGAGACCTGGGAGCCGGGGCGCCGCTTTACCGACCGCCAGCTCATTGGCCCCTACGCCCTCTGGCACCACACCCATCTCTTCCTGGACCTCCCGGACGGCGGCACGCGCATCGTGGACCGGGTCCGCTACCGGGTGGGCTGGGGCTTTCTCGGCCAGCTGGTCTCGGCCCTGTGGGTCAAGCCGGATGTGGAGGCCATCTTCCAGTACCGGAAGGCCACCATCGAACGGCTGCTGGGTGCCATGTAGAGCGCGCGGTAGTACGGCCTGGCAGGTGGAGGAGAAGGAGAAGTCCTCGGCGGGTGTAGGCTGGGAGGGTCCACCCGCCCTTCCCAGGACCCCAACCCGGCATGCCCAAGCCCTTCCCCCAGCCCTCCCCGCCCGGTACCGGCGGACCCGCGGAACCCTCCGACGCGTCGCTGCTCCTGGCGGTCGGCGGGCAGGACCCGGAGGCGTTCCGGGAGCTCTACGACCGGTACGCCGGTCGGCTGCTGGCCTATGTCCAGGCCATGGGGCGCGGCCAGCTGCCCGCCGAGGATCTGGTCCAGGAGGTCTTCGTGGCCCTCTGGCGGAAGGCCGGGCAGTACCGCCCGGCCCTGGGCACGCCCGAAGCCTGGATCTTCACCATCACCCGGAACAAGGTTCTCGACATCTGGAGATCCCGCCCGCCCGTAGAGGATAGAGGTGAGACAGAAATGGAGGCCCTCATGGACGGCACGTCGACCCCGGACCCGGCCCTGGTCGCGACGGTCCACAAGGCCCTCAGGGACCTGCCGGAGGACCAGCGGCGCCCCCTGGTCCTGGCCTATTTCGGTGGCTACACCTACGAGGAGGCCGCCGTCCGCCTGGGCGTCCCGGTGGGCACCTTGAAATCCCGCATCCGCCTGGCGCTTGGCCGGCTCAAGAGCCTCCTGGGGGACCCATGAACCCGCGCCTCCATCCCCCGGCAACCCGGCTGCTGGACCACGTCGCCGGCGGCGCCGATGCCGCGGCCCGCGCGCTCATGGACTGCCACCTGGCCCTGTGCGACATCTGCGCCGCGCAGGTGGCGGACCTGAGTGCCCCCGGAGGCCGCTTCCTGGCCGCCCAGCCCGCCCTGGCGCCGCCCCCGGACCTGTTCGCCCGGATCCAGGCTCAAATCAAGGACACCGCACCGACGCCGGCCGAACTGCCCTTCACCCGGGCCCTGGCCCCCTACCTGCCCCCGGACCTGACCCAGGGCTGGCGGGGCGCCCTCACGCCGGGCTTCCGGTTCCTAGACCTGGCCGCGGAGCTGCCCAGGGGCGTCGGCCTCTATCTGGTGCACATGGCCGCCGGCGCCGGGTTTCCCAGGCACCGGCACCAGGGCCTGGAGGAGGCGGTGATCCTGGCGGGCGGTCTATCCGACGAAACCGGCCAGCTGGAGGCCGGCGACTGGGGGGCCATGGCGGAAGGCACCCGGCACGCGCCCCGGGCCCTGGCCGATGCGGACTGCTGGCTGATCGCCCGGATGGAAGGGGAGATCCGCTTCACGGGCTGGCGGGGGCTCCTGCAACGCATGGTCTGACATCCAAAATGCGGGCCGGGCCGTAGGGGTCAAGGAGCGAGGTTCCTCCGCCCCCTTCCCCGGTGCCACCATGACCCCCAAGCGACCTTCCGTCACGCCGGCCACCGCGTCCTTCGCGGCCCTCCACCTGGCCTCCTGCGAGGGCGCCTTCGCCGAACGGCACATCGGGGACGCCCAGCTCCTGTTCCGCATGGGGGGGGCGTGATGGCGCCGCTCCAGCTCCTGGCCATGGGGGCCCTCGTGACGCTGGCGCTCTTCCTGGGCGCCTGGGCCATCCTGCTCCGCCGGGACAACGCCGGCTGGGTGGACGTGGCCTGGGGGTTCGGCATGGGGGCCCTGGCCGTGCTGTTCGCCCTCCTGGGGCCCGGCCACCCCGCCCGGCGCGCCCTGGTGGGGGTCCTGGGCGGCCTCTGGGGCCTGCGGCTGGGCCTCCACCTGGCCCTGCGCGCCGCCCGCGGTCCCGAGGACGCCCGCTACACCCGCCTGAAGCGGCGCTGGGGCGGCAACATCCGCCTCAAGTTCCTGGGCCTCTTCCTCTTCCAGGGGCTGCTGGACCTGGCCCTGGCCTGGCCCTTCCTCGTGGCCTGCCTCGATCGGCGCCCGCACCTGCAGGGCCTGGCCTGGGCGGGCGCGGCGGTGTGGGCCGCCTCCCTGGCCGGGGAGGCTCTGGCCGACGCCCAGCTCACCCGCTTCAAGGCCCGCGCCCACGACCGGGGCCAGGTCTGCGCCGCAGGCCTGTGGCGCTGGTCCCGCCACCCCAACTTCTTCTTCCAGTGGCTCGCCTGGGTCGGCGTCTGCATGGTCGCCCTGCCCTCCCCCCTGGGCTGGACCACGGTGACGAGCCCCTGCTGATCCTGTTCTTCCTCCTGAAGGTCACCGGCCTGCCCGCCACCGACGAGCAGGCGCTCGCCAGCCGGGGCGAGGCCTACCGGAGGTACCAGAACACCACCAGCGCCTTCATTCCCTGGCCCTCGAGGAGAATCTGACATGACTGGAAGGATTCGTGAGCAACGACCTGTTCGAAAAACAGCAGGACCAAGCATGCTGAGGGGGGAGCGTACGTGAAACGAACCTGGGTCTGGTTGACACCCCTGCTTGCCGCCCTGGTGACCCTGGGCTGCGTCGGGCTGCCGGAGCACCTCAAGCCGGTCCAGTCCTTCGATGCGGGCCGCTACCTGGGGCGGTGGTACGAGATCGCGAGGCTGGACCACGGCTTCGAGCGCGGGCTGACCCAGGTCACGGCGACCTACAGCCTGCGGGGGGACGGAGGGCTGCGCGTCCTCAACCGGGGGTGGTCCGCCCGGGACGGAGTCTGGAAAGAGGCCACGGGGAAGGCCTACTTCGTCCAGGACCCGGGCCAGGGCTATCTGAAGGTATCTTTCTTCGGGCCCTTCTACGGCTCCTATGTGATCTTCCGTCTGGACCAGGCTGGCTACCAGTACGCCCTGGTCGCCGGCCCGGACAGGTCCTACCTCTGGCTGCTGAGCCGGACCCCAACCCTGGAGCCCGCCCGGCAGCGGGAGCTGATCGCCGAGGCGGCAGCCCAGGGCTTCGACACCACCAGGCTCGTCTTCGTGGCGCAGGACCACTAGATGCGGCTCTGGACGCTCCATCCCAGGTATCTCGACCGCCAGGGCCTTGGCGGTCTCTGGCGGGAGGCCCTGCTGGCCCAGGCGGTCCTGGGGGGCCTGACCCGGGGCTACCGGTCCCACCCCCAGCTGCTCCGGTTCCGGGAGCACCCCGAGCCCCGGGCGGCCATCGCGGCCTACCTGCGCGCGGTCCAGGCCGAAGCGGCCCTTCGGGGCTACCAGTTCAATGCCGCCCTGATCCCCGAGCTGCCCCCGGCGGCGGCGATCGTTGAAACCGAAGGCCAGCTGGCCCTCGAATGGGCCCACCTGAAGGCCAAGCTGGCCCTGCGCAGTCCGGACCGGCTGGAGCGCTTCCAGGGCTTGGAACGGCCGGAGCCGCATCCCCTGTTCATCATCCAGCCCGGCGCCTCCAGGTTCTGGGAAAAAGCCGGGCGCGTGGAGGCTTGGGGTTGGCCGCAGTGAGGCCAGAACCAATGCAATGCCCATGTTTAGAAAAAAAAGATCCATTTCCAACTTGCATATTTAAAATTTCATAAACCAAGTATAGAATTCAACTCCGGCTTGCAGCAGCCAAGCGGCCGACAGGAGCTGACCATGGATCTTTTCGAGAAAGACCTCCAGGCTACCCAGCACTATTTCGACCTCCCCCGGTTCAAGGGGATCCGCCGCCTCTACTCCGCGCGACAGGTGGTCGAGCAGCGGGGAGTCATCGCCCAGGACTACACGGTCGCCCGGGAGGCGGCCGAGGCCTTCCATGCCCGGCTCCGGCAGCTGTTCGCCGCCGGCAAGTCCATCACCACCTTCGGGCCCTACTCCCCGGGGCAGGCCGTGGCGATGAAGCGCATGGGGATCGAGGGCATCTACCTGGGCGGCTGGGCCACCTCGGCCAAGGGTTCGGTGACCGAGGATCCGGGACCCGACCTGGCCAGCTACCCGCTCTCCCAGGTGCCCGATGAAGCCGCCGGGCTCGTCCGGGCCCTCCTCACGGCGGACCGCAACCAGCGCTTCCAGCGGTCCCGCATGAACACCTCCCAGCGGGCCGCGACCCCCGAGGTGGACTATCGCCCCTTCATCATCGCCGACGCGGATACGGGCCACGGGGGCGACCCCCACGTCCGCAACCTCATCCGGCGCTTCGTGGAGGTCGGCATCCCCGGCTACCACATCGAGGATCAGCGGCCGGGCACCAAGAAGTGCGGCCACCAGGGCGGCAAGGTGCTGGTGCCGTCCGACGAGCAGATCAAGCGCCTCAACGCGGCCCGCTTCCAGCTCGACGTCATGCGCGTCCAGGGCCTCATCGTCGCCCGCACCGATGCTGAAGCCGCCAACCTGCTGGAAGGGCGGAGCGACGAGCGGGACCAGCCCTTCATCCTCGGTGTCACCGATCCCGAGATCCCACCCTACCGGGCCTGCATCCTCGCCCTCCATCGCCGCTTCCATGGCCTCGGCCTCACCGAGCTGAACGGCCACCTGCTCTACCAGGTCCCCGAGGCGCAGTTGGCGGCCGCGGACGCCTGGCTGGACCACATGGGCCTGGGCAAGGTGATCGAGGAGAACGCCACCGCCTGGCTGCGGGGCGACTTCGTCCACCTCGACGCCATGTTCGACCAGGTGGAGTCCCGCTTCATCGACGCCTGGGTCTCCGATGCGGGCCTGGAGACCTTCGGTGAGCGGGTGGCCGAACTCCTGCAGTTCCGCATCTCGGAGGGGGAGGTCTTCCCGGCCACCCTGGAGCAGTGGAACGCCTTCGCCGCCACCGCCTCGCTCTGGGAAGCCAAGGCCAAGGCCGCCGAACTGGGCCTGGACGTGTTCTGGGACTGCGAGCTGGCACGGACCGCCGAGGGCTACTACCAGGTCCGGGGCGGCATCCCCTATGCCATCGCCAAATCCCTGGCGGCGGCCCCCTACGCGGACCTGCTCTGGATGGAGACCAAGACCGCCGACCTGGAGGATGCCCGCCAGTTCGCAGAGGCGATCCACGCGGTCTACCCCGACCAGATGCTCGCCTACAACCTGTCGCCGTCCTTCAGCTGGGATTCCACCGGCATGAGCGAGGACGACATGCGCCGCTTCCCCGAGGAGCTGGGCAAGATGGGCTTCGTGTTCAACTTCATCACCTACGGCGGCCACCAGATCGACGGCCTGGCCGCCGAGGACTTCGCCACCGCGCTCCGGCAGGACGGCATGCTCGCCCTGGCCAACCTCCAGCGCAAGTTCCGCCTCGTGGAATCGCCCTACCGGACGCCCCAGAGCCTGGTCGGTGGTCCCCGGCTGGACGCGGCGCTGGCCGCCTCCTCCGGCCGCACCGCCATGACCAAGGCCATGGGCAAGGGCTCCACCCAGCACCAGCACCTGGTCCAGACCGAAGTCCCCAAGAAGGTCCTGGAAGATTGGCTGGCCCTCTGGCGCGAGCAGTACGACCTCAAGGAGCAGCTCGAGGTCACCCTGCTGCCCCACCGCGCCGGCTCCGAGCTGCTGGAGCTGACCATCGCCGGCAAGGGCGGGGACACCTACGCCAACCTCATCTTCGCGCCCATCCGCGACCGCCGCGGCCGGAGCATCCTGTCCGTGCGCGACCAGAACACCTTCGCCGAGAAGCTGCGCAAGAAGCGGCTGATGACCCTGGTCCACCTGTTCCTGATCCACCGCTACAAGGTGGACTCCGTCCACTACGTCTCCCCCACCCAGGACAACCAGTACCAGGCCGAGAAGATGCGCGACCAGGGCCTCTACTCGGAAGTCGCCCAGGAAGTGGGCCAGATCATCGTCGCCGAGGTCAACCCGGCCCGGATCCGCGTCCTGATGGCCCCGGGGCGGGAAGCCCTGGGGAGGTTGATCCGGAAGGAGGACTGAAGGTCCGGCCGGCCGGGTTCGTCCGGGTGCCGAGCCCTCCCAGAGCGAGGGCGGCGGCACCCAGGACGGGCCCACACCCGGCCCCCTGCACGAAGACGACGATGCGCAGGTGCTCCCGGTTCCAGCCGGGAGCCATGGGCACGCTGACCGTGGCGGTGAACCCGCCGGTCCCTGGCTCGGTGGGGCCAAGGTCCAGCAGCTTGCGTGCGACCGCCGTGTGGTCCAGGGTCCTCCCGGCATTCTCGCCGCGCAGGACCCGGGAAGGAAGGCCGCCTTCCGCAACCGCCAGGAAGACTTCGGCCGGCGCGGCGGAAGCAGGACCCCTGCGCCCCTCGACGCGGATGGAGCAGCGGAGAGGGTCCCCAGGAGCCCGGCGCGGGTCCGGGTCGAAGGACAGCACCACCTTGGCTTTGGGTTGCCCCGCCGCCTCCGTGATGGCGGCCAGGGCGTGGCTGCGGTCGCTGCCCGGGAACCCCACGCGGCCGTCCACGACCATCTGGGGGGTGTAGACACTCGCCTCTCCGAAGCGGACCGCGTAGGCGCGCTGCCGTGCCGTGAAGCGAGCGGAAGCGAAGGGGTCCACCCAGCCCAGGCGGTTCCAGTAATCGACATGTTCACTGAGGACGATCACCTCGGTTCCGGCAGCCGGTGCCGCCCGGTCCAGGTCCATCAGCAGGAGGTCCGCCGGAGGACAGCTGGAGCAGCCCTCCGACGTGAAGAGTTCCACCAGGATCGCCCCGTGGGGCTCGGGAGCCACGCGAGCCTGACAGCCTAACGAAAGAGCCAGCACCAACCCGACCGTGGGGATGCCCCCGGACCGCACCATGTTCGTTTCCCCTCCAGGAGACTGGATCAACCAACCCGCGAAACGGTCCGGGGGCTCCGGAACCTTGAAGCAGCGGCAGGCGCCGGGCACACAGCCATCGCCAAGATTAGACGGGTAGCTGCGGAAAGGGTTCAACAATCCGCACCCAAGCCACGTTGCCTTTTTTCAGCGCCTCGCTCCTCCGGCGGCCTACCAAACCTCGTATGATGAGGCTGGCGCCCGGTCGCCAGCACCTGGAGATCCGAATGACGTATGCCGGAGAGATGGCAGCCCTGCTCACGTCCCTGTTATGGGCCCTGAACTCCGTCTGCTTCACCCTGGCGGGCCGTCGGGTCGGGTCGGCGGCGGTGAACGTGGCCCGCCTCTTCATGGCCCTGGCCATCCTGCTCCTCATCCACCGGCTGGGGTTCGGCAGCTATTTCCCCTGGCACGCCGGCCCCCGGCGCCTGGGCTACCTGGCGGTCTCCGGGCTCATCGGGTTCGCCCTGGGCGACGCGCTGCTGTTCGAGGCCTTCCTGCTGGTGGGGACCCGGGTGGCCATGCTCCTCATGACCCTCTCGCCGGTCTTCAGCGTGCTCCTGGCTCGGCTCTTCCTCGCCCAATCCCTGGGCGCGCCCAAACTGGCCGCCATCCTGGCGACCCTGGCGGGCATCGCCTGGGTGGTGGCGGAGGCTTCGGGCCAGGGCGAGACGGGCCGACATCAACACTGGGGCCTGGGCATCCTCTTCGGCGTCGGCGGCGCCCTGGGGCAGTCCATGGGACTCATCCTGTCCGATCTGGGCATGGCCGGCGGGCTCCATGCGCTGTCCGCCACCCTCGTCCGGGTGCTGGCGGGCTCCGTGGCCATCAGCATCTGGTTCCTCGCCCGCGGCCAGTTCCTGGACACCGTCCGGAAATTGAAGGAGCAGCAGGCGGCACTGCTCATCCTCCTCGGCGCCATCACCGGCCCCGTGCTGGGGGTGGGCCTGTCCCTGTATGCCATCACCCACACGACCATGGGCGTGGCGGCCACCTTGATGTCGCTCTCCCCCGTCCTTCTGCTGCCCATGTCCATCTGGGTGCTCAAGGAGCACGTCTCCCCCAGGGCCTGGGCCGGCACTGCCTTGTCCATCGCGGGAGCGGCGGCCCTGTTCTGGGTCTAGGAAACGAAATGCTCATTATCTGCTCCAGGACATAGGGCACCGGGGCGTCCTTGGCCAGCCTCGTCCTCGCGAGCCGAACCCCTTGTTCGAAGGGTTACAGCCGAAGTATTGCAAAAAATCGAGCCTTCGGAAGCCTGGGCAATAGTTGAAAAATCTCATATATTTATTATTGTTATAGCTTTCAACAGAGTGGCCGCATCGGGTCCCTCTTTCCCTTGGAGCAGGAGCCATCCCCCATGACCCTCGACGGTGCCAACGATCCGTTCGCCCTGCACCAGCCTGCGGGGGCGTCAGCCCAGGGCCTCACCCCCTTCCTGGATGATTTCTGCCCCACCCGGAGCGAGCCGGGGCGGTGCCCGTCGCTCACCTCCATCCTTTCGCTTCTTCAGAAAATGCCCGCGCTGCTTTGGGCCACGGATGCCGATGGCGCGTTCACCTCCCTGGCGGGCAGCGGCCTGGAAGCCGCGGGGGTGGTCCCGTCCCACTATGCCGGTCAGCCCATCGAGGCCCTCTTTCCCGCGGGCAGGGCGGGCACCGGTCCCCGCCACGCCCATCTCAAAGCCCTCCTCGGCCATGCCGCCACCTTCGATACCGAAGTGAACGGCCGGGAACTCCAGGCCCACCTCGAACCGCTGAGGGATGCCGGCGGCACCATCCTCGGGGTCATCGGGGTGGCCCTGGACCTCACGGAACGCATGGCGGCCGAACGGGCGCTGCGCGTGTCCGAGCAGAGCTACCGCTCCCTCATCCAGGAGGCGCCCTATGCCATGTGCCGGTGCACCCTGGACGGCCAGCTCCTCCAGGTGAACCGCGCCATGGTGGAGCTCCTCGGCTACGACGCCTCCTGCGAAAGCGAGCTGCTCGTGCGGGACCTGGACGAGATCTTTGCCGGCACCTTCAGCACCCTGCGCAATGCCCTGCTCCAGGAGGGCACGGTCAACGGCATGGAGACGGGCTGGCTGCCGCGAGACGGCGACCTGGTGCAGGTGGTGGTCAGCGGCCGGGCCTTCCGGGACCGGACCGGGGCCATCACCCTCCTCGACATCCTGGCCCAGAACGTCACCGACAAGAAACGCCTCGAGGAGCACCTCTACCAGGCCCATAAGATGCAGGCCATCGGCCAGCTGGCGGGCGGCGTGGCCCACGACTTCAACAACCTCCTGACGGTGATCGGGGGCCAGGTCGAACTGATCCTGGAGGAGGCCGAGGATCCGCTGCTGCGCAAGCGCCTGGCCCGCATCCAGCAGGCTTCGGAGCGCGCCTCGAAACTCACCCGCCAGCTGCTGGCCTACAGCCGCCGCCAGGTGATGCAGACCAAGGTGATCCCGCTCAACGAGGTCATCCATCACCTGCTGGACCTCCTCAGCCGGCTGGTGAAGGAGAACGTGGAGCTGACCTTCCACCCGGGGCACGATCTGGGCTGGGTGCGGGCCGACCCCCACCAGCTCGAGCAGGTGCTCATCAACCTCACCATCAACGCCCAGGACGCCATGCCCCAGGGCGGCCTGCTGACCCTGGAAACCCGGAACCTGCGCCTGGAGGCCCAGCCGGCCTGGTCCAAGGAGCCGCTGCCACCGGGGGACTATGTTCAGATCATCGTAAAGGATACGGGGCATGGCATGGCTCCGGCCCTTCAGGAGCGCGTCTTCGAGCCCTTCTTCACCACCAAGCACACGGGCGAAGGCACGGGCCTTGGCCTCTCCATGGCCTACGGCATCGTGACGCAAAGCGGTGGAACCATTAGTCTGGCAAGCACCCCAGGCCAAGGCTGCACCTTCTGGATCACCCTTCCACGCACCAGCCGGCCCGAGCTGGAGCCGGCCACCCAGGCGCCCAAGGCCTCCATTCCCAAGGGCTCGGAGACCATCCTCCTGGCCGAGGACGAGGACGCCCTGCGCTCCCTGGTGACCGGCTACCTCACCCGGCTCGGCTACCGGGTGCTGGAGGCCCCCGATGGCCTGGCGGCCCTGGAGGCGGCACGAAACCACTCCGGGGGGATCCACCTCCTGCTCACCGACCTGGTCATGCCCAAGGCAGGAGGCCGGATGCTGGCCGAGGAGATGCTGAAGGACGACCCGGAACTGAAGGTCATCTTCATGTCAGGTTATGCCGGGCACGAGGTTTCGAGGGAAGATCTGGACCTCCCCTTCGGACACTTCGTGGCCAAGCCCGTCAGCATGGAGAGCCTGGCCAGGACCGTGCGGACGGTCCTGGATGGGCTGGGCTAGAAAAGGCGGAAGCCTCAGGCAGGCGTCAGGTCTTCGGCCTGCACGATGCGGGTGAAGGGGATTTGCCCCCGCTCGTTGGCTTCCTTCACGTGGGCGGGATCGCCGGCTTCGAACAGGCACATGCACTTGTGCTCGCCAGGCACGAAGGTGGACCGGATGTAGCGCACGGGCTTGCCTTCGGAGGTCAGGTCCTGCCCCATGCGGATCGCCATTTTCTGGGCCCCGGCCAACTGTTCCATCGTGATGCCGGGCAGGTCACGTTCAACAAGGTAGACGGTCATCGGGGAAGCCCTCCGTCGGCCAGCATAAACGAGGATTGCCCGGGAAGCCACGCACCAATTTCCCTGCCAGGGCCCGCTCCAGCCCATGGGAACCTAGGAGCGACCGGGGGAATGGAAGATAATAACCCAACGATGTCCAAATTAATGGTTCATAGAATACGTCAACCTCGGCAAGACCGGCCTCCAGGTCTCACGCATCTGCCTCGGTTGCATGACTTACGGTGCACCCCTTACCGGCGCGCCCCGACCCGGAAGTCACGCGTGGGTCCTGGATGAGGCCACCAGCCACACCTTCATGAAACAGGCCCTGGAGCTCGGCATCAACTTCTTCGACACAGCCAACGTCTATTCCAGCGGTGCCAGCGAGATGCTGCCCCTGTGCCGCTCCGAAGGCATCGGCGTCATTCCCTGGAGCCCCCTGGCGCGGGGACGGCTGACCCGCCCATGGCAGTCGGAGACCACCCGGCGGTTCGAGACGGACCAGTATGGCAAGTCCCTGTACGGCCTCACCGAGGCTGCCGACCGGAAGGTGGTGGACCGCCTCGAGGCGGTCTCCCGGCAACGGGGCGTCCCCATGGCCCAGGTGGCCCTGGCCTGGCTGTTCGGGAAACCCGGTCTCACGGCGCCCATCGTCGGGGCCACGAAGCCCCAGCACCTGACCGATGCCTTGGCCGCCCTCGACCTGCGCCTGAGCCCGGAGGACGTGGCGGCGCTGGAGGAACCCTATCGACCCCATGCCACCGTCGGGCATTTGTAAGGTGCGGAATGGAAAGCGTCGCGCAGTCCTTGAAGGACAGGATCGCGCTGGTGACCGGAGGTGGGAGGGGACTGGGCCGGGCCATGGTCCTGGGCCTCGCCCAGGCGGGGGCGCAGGTGGTGGCAACCTCGGCGCGGGAAGTCCAGGAAGTCGAGGAGACCGCCCGGGAAGCCCGGACCCTCTGCGGCGGGGACCGCGTCCTCGCACTCAGGGCGGATGTCACCCGGGGGGAGGAATGTGCCAGGGTCCAGCCCTTGAAAAACAACCTGGTTTCGAAATAGACTTCAAGCCTTCCCATCCCCATCGAACCTGGAGGCCAGCCATGGAACCCTTTCGCTACCACGTCTACCTGTGCACCCAGGAAAAGCCCGGGGGCAAGCCCTGTTGCAGCGCCAACGGCTCGGCGGCGGTCCTGGATGCCCTGCGTGCCGAGCTCGGCAAGGCCGGACTGGGCGATGAAGTCCAGGTGACCACCAGCGGATCGCTTGGCCTTTGTGAGCGAGGACCGAACCTGGTCGTGTATCCCGAAGGAATCTGGTACTCCAAGGTCAGCACGGAGGACGTCGCCGAAATCGTCCGCGAGCACTTCCTCGGCGGCAAGCCCGTGACGCGTTTGCAGTCAGGCGACGAGGCTACGCTGCGGGGTGAGATTCTCGAGAACAAGCGCCGCTACCTTGCTTCCCTTGCAGCCCAGGCGGCGGGCCGGTAGGTTCGCCCTCTGACCTCGAAAGCCGCGAGCTCCCCCTCGGGCCGACCCGGACCGCGCACCAGGCGTCCAGCACGGGAAGGACCCGGCGCTTGATCCGCGCATTGAACCGGATGGCCAGCATGATCTCCTTGCACGTGTGACGGTCCGACGGTGGCACCCGGGACCGGGTGTAGCGTTCCAGGTCCAGGGCGCGGGAAGGGCGGGTCGAGGCCTCGGCGATGGAGGGCACGAAGATCAGGGGGGTGTCCGAGCCGTGCGGCATCCGGTCCAGGTGGGCCAGCACGTAGGCCCAGGTGAGATCCGGGTGGTGCTCGCCGATGGCCATCACCAGCAGCGGCCCCATACCCTCGGGCGCGAGGTCGCCCAAGGCCAGGTCCAGCATGCGCAGGGCCAGGGCCGGGTCCTCCACCTCGGCGAGGGCATACAGGATCTTCTCCCGGGTGAGCCGGGCCCCGGTGTTGCGGGCCAGGGCCACCAGCGCCTCGAAGGTCGGCAGGTCCGCATGCTGCGCGGTCACGGCGAGGATGGCCGGCCAGGACCCGGCCAGGTCCACGGGAGTTCCGGCCCGGAAGCGGGCCAGGGCCTCGCGCGGGATGGCTGGGTCGCCGAACCGGCTGAGGGCCGCCAGGACCGCGGCGCGCAGTCCCTCCATGGCCGGCGCTTCGCCATTCAGGGGCGCCCAGCCTGTCAATTGAGCCACCGGCTGGAGCAGCCTCCTGGCCCAGGACCGGAAGAACGTGCGCCCGGGCGTATTGCCGTGCAGGTGGTCGATCCGCTCCAGGATCTCGATGGCCTTCTGCCAGACCACCGGATTCCCGGAGGGCGGCAGGGCCTCCAGGAGCTCCGCCAGGCGCCCGGGTGCCAGCAGGCTGGACCGGGAGAAGGCCCAGGTGTCATAGATCAGGCCCAGCTGGTCCGCGGCCGGCAGGGCGCCGAGCCGGGCCCGGAGCCGTTCCAGCGGTTCCGGCGCGTAGAACACCCTTACGTAGGAACTCTGCCCGGCATTGACCATCACCGCCCCGGTCCCGGGCACGGTGAACCCATGGGGGCGGTCATCCTCCAGCAGCACCCGCACTGCGCCCGCATCGTCCGCGGCCTTGAGCAGGAGCGGCACGCTGACCTTTATCGGCTGGCGCGACCGTGTGCGCTCGGCATACTGGCTCCGGCGCAGCGTGACCCGGGTCCCACGCCCGTCAGGCGTCGGAGTCCCGGCCAGGACCTCGACCATGGGCACGCCAGCCGTGCGGGTGTAGGAGCGCATGACCCGCGCCACCGGCTCGCCCGAGGCCCGTTCCAGTTCCGCCCACAGATCCCCGCTGGTGGCGTTGCCATAGGTATGTCCGGCCAGGTAGGCCCGGACCCCCGCGCGGAAGTCCACCTCGCCCAGGTAGCGCTCCAGCATCTGCACCGTGGCCATGCCCTTCTTGTAGGTGATCATGTCGAAGGACTGCTCGGCCTGGAAGACCGAGCCGATGGGCTGGACGATGGGATGGGCCGAGGCCTTTTCGTCCTCGTTCATGCCGGCCTCCTTGTCCGAGGCCCCATCGGTAAGCCAGATCTCCCATTCAGGGTGGAAGGCGGCGGTGGCCTTCATGTCCATCCAGGAGGCGAAGCCCTCGTTCAGCCAGAGATCGTCCCACCAGGCCATGGTCACCAGGTTGCCGAACCACTGGTGGGAGAGCTCGTGGGCGACGGTGGCGAAAATGGTCCGGTCCTCGGCCGCCGAAGGTGCGGTCCCGTTGCGCAGGAGGACGTTCTCGGACATCAGGATCGAGCCCCAGTTCTCCATGGCCACGCTGGTGATGGCGCCGGGCGCGGCGATCAGGTCGAGTTTGGGCAGCGGATAGGGCAGATCGAAATATTCATTGTAGAACGGCAGCAGACGGGCGGCCTCAGCCAGGGCGAAGTCCCCCTGCCCCGCCGAGCCGGCCACGGTCACCAGACCCAGGTCCACCCCCGCCACCTGCATGTGGCGCCGCTGGAACTTGCCGACCCCCAGGAACAGAAGGTAGGTGGACATCCTGGGGGTGGTCTGGAAGGTGAACCAGGTGCCGCCCGCCGCCAGGGGCTCCACCCGGGCCACCGGCATGTTGGACAAGGCGGTCTGCCCCGGGGGCGCCAGCACGCGCACCTGGAAGGTGGCCTTGGCGGTCGGCACGTCCCAGCAGGGCAGCAGCCGGCGGGCATCGTTGGGCTCCAGGTCGGTGAAAAGGACCCGGGCCGGGACGCCACCCTCCTGGTAATCCATGGCGAACAGCCCAAAGCCCGAGCGCTGGATCGCGCCCCGATAGGTGATGGCGAGGCGGTGCTCGCCCGGGGCCAGCGACCCGCCCAAGGCGATCTTCAGGAGGTCGTTGCGGGCATCCAGGGTGAAGCCCGCCGCCGGGCGCCCATCCACGGTGACGCGCCGCACCGTCAGGCCGTCAGCGTTCAAGGCCAGGGCGTTCATGGCGACCCTCGTGCCGAAGGTGATGGCCACGGCCCCCTCGAAGCCGAGGGCTTCGGGCTCCGGGCGGATTTCCAGCTCATAGCCGCGCACCTGGTATGGGTTGAACCGGACCCGCTCCTGGGCCTTGCCCGTGAACGCCGTCAGCAGCGCCAAGGCCACGCCGGCCAGCCTTCCCGAAAACGACGCCAAGCCCACCTCCCTGCCAGCAGGATCTCCCGAATTTCATATGAAGCCCAGGGGGGAATTGTAAGCAGACTCCCCGCCAACCCGAGCTGTCCCTGGTCCCGCCGGAAAGTGGCCCTGAAGCCCTTTCGTATGGATCATCGGTTGGACGGCGAGGTCAGGTCCGGTTCATTCGTGAAGCCCATTGACAGGGAGGGGTTACCTACTTCCCTATCCGACGATCAGAAGGGCCCGGAGGATTGGCTCCCAATGGCTGTATAGACAGAGGTGGCCTTCACCGGACAGCAGGTCAAGCCTGCCTGAGGGGAGCATGGCCATCAAGGCCTGGGCCATGGAGGGTGGGGAGTTTCGATCCTCCGAGCCATGCCAAAGCTGGACAGGGAGACCCAGGCCGCCCGGGTCGAACCCCCAGTCCGCGGTGGCCAAGGCGATGTCCTCCGCCATGCCGGTTCCACCCTGGCGCAGGGCTTCCAGGCAGGCGGAACGAAAAGCGGGGCCCAGGTCCGGATCGGCCAGAACGGCCTGGTCTGGGGGAGGCATGGACGCTGCCATGCCCTCCAGGAGCGCTTCAGGGACCCCCCGGAGCGGTTCCAAGGCCAGGGCGAGGCCCTCAGGCCCCCCTTGGCCTGCCTTGAACAGTGCGATAACGTCAGGTGCCATGCCCGCATGATGCAGGTCGAGGCGGGGGACCAGAGTCCCAGCCAGCCCTAGATTAATGACACGACCGGACATCCCATGGGCACAGGCCATGGCCTGGATGGTACCGACCGAAAAGCCGAGCACCGTGATCGCTCCGATGCCCAGGGCGTCCAGGAGGTTGGCCAGATCCTGGATCCAGACTGGAAAGGTCCGCCCCGGGAGGGGAGTGGAGCGCCCATAGCCCGGCCGGTCCGGAACGAGCAGGCGCAACCCCAAGGCGGCAGCCGTTGCGTCCATGGCAGGGGAAACATGGGTCCTGGATCCAGGTGCGCCGTGGCAGAAGACGAGGGGGTGCCCCATGGGCTCGCCATAGTCCCCCCATGCCAAGGTGCGTCCATCAGGCAGGGTATGCAGATTATCCTGGCGCATTGAACTCCTTGTTCTGAAGCCCGGTGAGCATGCCCCGCATCAGAAGGGCCACCAGTTCGCCCTGCCGGCGGGTGCCGGTCTTGGCAAAAATGACCTTGATCTGGGTTCGGGCGGTATGAATGGAGATTTCCAGCAGCCGGGCAGACTCCTCCAGCGATTCGCCCCCCGCCAAGTGTGCTGCCAACCTCGCCTGGGCGGGCGTCAGGCCGAATGTGTGGACCAAAGGCGCCCATGGCACGGGCGCCCGGCCGTGATGGGAGAGGAACACGACCGCACAGGCCTGCTCGCCACCGGCCTCGATCATCGAAGCTTCCTGGGGGACCGGCGTAACCACGAACTCAAGCCCTGCGCCCGGTACACCTGGCAGGGAACAGCGCAGGCGGCCACCGGGGTCCATCCCCTTCCCCTGGGCGGTCGCAATGGTGCCCGCCGCCAGTTTCCGGAACACTGCCGTCTGGCCGGAGGTCGGGAAGATCAGGCACCGGTCCACGATCCGGGGTCCCCAGGGCAGGCCCAGGAGAGCCTCCGCGGACCGGTTCAAGTAACAGACCCTGTTCGCTGAATCCAGCAGGATGATTCCCAATTTCATCTGATCCAGGGCGACCTGGGCCAGGGTCTGGGCCCTGCGCGAACCGGCCAGAAGCAGGTGCATCTGTATGGAGCGCGCCAAATGGGGAAACAGCGTGGCCATCCGGTTCGTTTCCTCGGGCGTGTAATCGCCGTCCGTTTCCTTCCGGAGGAACGAGGCGACGATGAGCCAGGGCGGCTCCCGCATCAGGACGCCGCCGATGCCATGGAAAAGCCCCTGGGGTTTCTCATACTCGTTATAGAACTCCGTGCGCTTGCGGATGGCCGCCTCGGGCAGTTCCCCGATCAGCAGGACCTCCCCTGGCGTGGCCACCTGGAAGTGCCGCCGATAGGGATCCAGATTAATAAAATAATCCTTATATGCATTCTTGAAGCTTTCCTCGTAGCCGAGGGTTTCAAACATGCCCACCTGGGAACTTCGATAGTCAACCGCCCTGAGCATACCGGCCGTTGCCCCGACCGCGTTCGCATAGGCCTGGAGAATACCGGGCCATGCCTCCACCTTGCCTACGCCGTCGTAGGTGGACGCAATCAGCTTGAGGAGATCGTCCTGGTCTACCATGACCACTCCAGAGGCCCAGTCAGAAAAGATAATTTATTAAATTTTGTTGAGCATACCCCAAATGGGGGATGCGGCGCTTGAGGAATTCACCTAGTTTCTTTCTTTACTCAACGTCCCAGGTAACAACCCGAACATCGGCCCATGAAACCCAAAACAGGTTCATCCCATCCCGGTGAGGTCACCGCAATTGGCGGGTGGGTGACGGTATGCGCCTGGTGCCATCAGATTCGAGATGCCAACGGGACGTGGAGCCTGGGGCGGACCATGCCCCCTGAAGAGAGGGTCCCTGGATCCACGCACGGGATTTGTCCAGATTGCGCCAGAAAGGCCTTCCTGGATCCCCTCCTACAGCCGGCCCCATCCATTTAACCGCCCGGAGACAATGCCATGGCCGGGATCATCGCTGGCTATTCCCCCTATAGGATCTCGCAACTCACCAATGCGGGGTTGAGCCAGCTGACTTCCGATCAACTCGGCAGCCTGAGCACCGCCCAGGTGGCGGCCCTGACCGTCAGCCAGATCCAAGGTCTTGACAACCTTGAAATCGAATCGCTGACCCCAACCCAGATCGCAGCCTTCACGCCAACCCAGATTCAATACGGCCTGTCCAACGCACAATTGCTGCGCCTGAACGCTAAGGACTTCACGGCCTTTTCGACCAGTGACGTCGCCGCCCTCACCATGACCCAGGTAGCCAGTCTGGCCACGGACCAGATCCAGGCCTTGACCACAGCACAGGTGGCCGCACTGACTCCATCCCAGATCGCTGCCCTGACCACGGACCAAACATCCAGTTTGACTACGGACCAAGTCGCCGCGCTCACCACAGCCCAGGTCCAGGCACTCACCGTTGCGCAGACCCAGGCCCTCGGTACCAGCCAGCTGGTCAGCCTGAGCACCGCCCAGGTCGCGGCCCTCACCCTCGGCGTTACGTCCGCCCTCACCACCGCCCAGCTCGCCAGCCTCACCACGGCCCAGGTCACGGCCCTCACCCTGCGCGCTACCGCCGCCCTCACCACCACCCAGGTGGCCAACCTGACCACCGACCTGGTCCAGGCCCTGACCACCAGCCAGGTGCTCAGCTTGACCCTGGCCCAGATCGCCGCCCTCGGCACCGATGCCACCGCCAGCCTCACCACCGCCCAGCTCGCCGTGCTCTCCGTCCCCCAGACCCAGGCCCTCACGACGGCCCAGATCGTGAGCCTCGGCACCAACCAGGTCACGGCCCTCACCCTGCGCGATACGGCCGCCCTCACCTCCAGCCAGATCTCCAACCTGACCCGTGACCAGAGTCAGGCCCTGACCACCAGCCAGGTGCTCAGCTTGACCCTGGCCCAGATCGCCGCACTCTCCACCGAAACCGCCGCCAGCCTCACCACCGCCCAGGTGGCCGTGCTGTCGGCCCCCCAGACCCAGGCCCTCACCACCGCCGACCTCGCCAGCCTCAGCACCCAGCCGCTGGAGGCCCTGGGCACGAAGGACGTGGCCGCCCTCACCGCCGGTCAGGCCATGGCCCTCACCACCAGCCAGATCCTCGCCCTGGGCACCAGCCAGGTGGGGGC
>Ga0316217_10002759_pt1 | contig 20811 bp, 19 predicted proteins | sample 1anoAmetaG_FD_203633 | JGI IMG/M metagenome (GOLD analysis project Ga0316217, IMG submission 203633) | Freshwater microbial communities from Trout Bog Lake, Wisconsin, USA - 1anoA | ecosystem: Environmental > Aquatic > Freshwater > Lake > Hypolimnion/Profundal zone | place: USA: Wisconsin...
CATCCCAAGAAAGAAAATCGGTAGCCATACAAAAAACTTACATATCATGAATAGCAACATGGCAGAGAATGTAAGTATTCAATCAAAACTACATAAAACTTAAATCAAATAAATGCGGAGATGTTTAGGGTATGCACCCTTGTGAGGCTGCCTTCAAAAGAAGTTACACATTCAACAAAAGAAATTGCCAACCCTCCTCCCCAAGGGTGTAAAAAGTAGCACATAAAAGGTGTGAGCCTAGGTAATCGATGCATGATCAAGTAGCTGCGTAAACATGAGTAGATAAGACCTTTCTCCTGATTGTTAATTACCTTTAGTATTTCATCTGAGCTAGCTGATTATATAGATCTGCTTGTAATAGTAATAAATTTATCGTGAGTCTGTTGGATGAGAGACGAAGAATGATGACGATAAATGTATATTGTTGTGAGAGCAGGGGACGACACTTAACAGTCCGCAAGCATATCGAGTATTGGTGATGTTGCTACTTAAAGAGGAAAAGGTGAAGAGCAGCCTAAATAAGCTGAATTAATAAGTAATAAGCTGGAGGAAAACAACCTATATAGGTGACTTTTATATTGTATGCTAAAAATCAGTAGAATGGATCATGAGTAAATAATAAGGAAAGATACTGGAGGTGGTTGAATTGATAGATTGATTAATTGGATGAAATTACGATGGCTTTGGGGGAAGATTCTTGGCAATCTGAAGAAAAAGCAAATTAATGATATGTATTAATAACTCAACTCTGCTTGAGTCTTATAACTATCACCATTCTTCTTAGTCCTATCACCATTCTTTTTCATCCTAACATCTAGCAAGTATTTTCATTCGTTGGGTCACTATAGCTCAGGATGTTGCTAATTCGGCTGTAGAATGGAGTGGGAGGGGCTGGCATGATTAGTTAAGGGCCGGCATAAATAGTCGAGGGGTGACATAGTTTATCTGGTCGGATGCATTGCAACTGCACTACCCTTACATATTTGTGGTAAGGATGGTCAGCGGCAGTTGGTTTGGGGAAGGGATTTCCAGCGATAACCATATTATTTGTAGGGTTAGTGCTTTAAAGTCGTTTTAGGAGAGATGATGAGTTGTGCGATATTCAAGGGCAATAGACACGCTCGTATTTTTGGAGTATAATACCTATTATAAGTCGATTGGACTGCTGGTTTCATTTTGACCATCTATCCTGCTAATTTGCCTATGCCATATGATCTACACAAGCAGGCACTGCCACATTCGATCGAATCGCACTCCATCTCCAGCAGCAATCCATTACATTAATCGAATGGTCTATGGTTTAGGTGGTCTATTGGGTATTTAGTGAGTCTATTATTATTTGCTTCAACATGATGAGCTCAATCGAGGAGGCTGCCAACAATATCCCCCTGCTGACTATCCACGCGGGACCCAAGGACGAGAAGTGGAGGGACCGCCTCAAGGAGGAGCTCAAGGCCATCATCACCTACGTCAAGGCCAACAAGCAGCAGGACAACGACTGGTTCAAGATCGAGCCCTCCAAGGACGGCATCAGGTGGCAGGGGGTTTGCTCATGCACGCACAACCTCGTCAGATACTAATTCAGGCTTCAATTCGAGATTCCCGCAACCTATCCCAGTGCCCCCATCGAACTGTAGCTCCCCTAGTTAGAAGGCAAGACCATCAAGATGTACCGAGGCGGCAAAATATGCCAGGACATCCACTTTGCGCCCCTATGGGCCAAACACTCCCCCAAGCTGGGCATCGCTCATGCCTTGGCGATGGCCCTGGGTCCGTGGCTGGCAGCAGAAGTGCCCAATATGGTCAAAGAAGGCAAACTAATCCCCAAATGATACTCCAGTTATTAAAACAGCTGAGTTAGCAATAAATTTAGTACATATTAAGCAGCTTAGATTTACCATAATTCTGCGGCTTCAGAATCTTTGATGCTGACAGAATGCCTACATTCATTGGATTTTACTGGTACTCGATTTGGACCAACTATAATTATTTATGACCTGATCAGTAAATGTCCAGAATGGCATGGTCTTTTCTGCATGAACCGCGATTAAGAAAGTATAGGCGGTTGGAGCGGCGAGTGAGGATGGTTTGTGCGTTTATTGGTGGTGGGGTTGGCAAAGATAAATGGGGTTATAGGGCGAGTTCTTTTATAATTTTATTCGCAGCCCAGACAAATCATTACCAAACATGAATCAAGAGTTAAATCAAATTGAGCAAACCCCCGTCAAAGCACACCGTATCTTCTTCCCCTTTTCGTCGGCCTCAGCTCCAGACAAGCAGTAGCTTTTACCCAAAACTGCTAACTCCCTCCAAGATCTATCTTCAGACTCACCCCACAGTACAGTTTTGGTAATTTAGAAACATTCGACCCCTTCAAACTTATCGCCAGCTGTCAATCGCTTGAGTCAAGCCCTGAAAGAGATTCAAGTCCTGGAGGAGATCGCTACATTCCCAGGCGAAAACTGGTTAAAAAATAGTCAATGATGAGCCAAGAAGACCGAGATATAGATATCTAAAACAAGGACTTTGCCAATGAAGACAGTGGAGTGATAGTTAGTGACCTTTATAGGCGGTTTGTTATGAGTGAGTCTCCCAAAAAGAGGAAACCAACTTCAATCTAATGCTTCTAAAACAACAACATCCTCAAATTTAGCAACACCTCAAACACCCAATAAGACCATCAGTCGATTTCTTAAGAAGGAGGACTCCGATGGACCAACAACGTTAAAAGGTAAAACTCTAAGGCTAGAAAAATTAACAAAATGCCCGTGAAGGTACTAGATGCACCATCACTTCAAGACGACTACTACTTAAATCTATTAGATTGGGGCGCTCAAAATTTCTTGGCAGTGGGACTCTCATCAAGCGTCTATCTCTGGAACGCAGCAACCGCCAAAGTCAACAAATTGTGCGATTTGCAGAGTCAGAGTGTGACTTCTGTAAGTTGGGCACTAAGAGATGCAAATATTGCTATTGGAGGCTAATCTGGCGATGTCCAAATCTGGGACATTAATAAAATGTCCAAAGTGAGGACGTTTAAAGGTCATACCAACAGAGTGGGTTCTTTAAGTTGGAGTACGTCTTTACTTAGCACTGGTTCAAGGGATAAGACTATCCTCAATAGAGATCTCAGAGATGCTAAACAATTCATCTCATGTTTTGAAGGCCACAAGCAAGAAGTCTGCGGCCTGAAATGGTCTCCAGACGAGCAGATGCTTTGCTCAGGAGGCAACGATAACAAACTATTGGTTTGGAACCCTAAAAGCAGCGAGCCTGTGCTGAAATTCTGTGACCATCAAGCTGCAGTCAAAGCGGTAGCTTGGTCGCCTCACCAGCATGGGATGCTTGTTTCGGGAGGAGGCACTGCAGACAAGACCATCAGATTCAGGAACACTCTCACTGGGACGACCACCAAAGTAGTTGAGGCTGGCTCACAGGTCTGTGCACTGATGTTCAGCAAAGTTTCACAAGAGCTGGTGAGTACTCATGGATACCAGTTGAATGAGATCAACCTTTGGAAGCTACCCAGTATGTCTAAAGTTGCTACACTCACTGGGCACTCCAGCAGAGTCCTGTATCTGGCGATGAGTGCGGATGGAAGCTCCATAGTAACAGGCGCAGGAGACTAAACTTTGCGATTCTGGAACCTTTTTCCCAGCAAAAATGAAACCAATCGCAAAAATGGCAGTCTTCTTCAAAACTAAAGCCTCTTTTTAAGATGATTATGATTTTCTTACTGTGTACATAAAACTAAATCAACCATCATTCATTTCTAGCTATACTGCAACCCCCACAATTCCATACCCATTCCACTTTCAAAAACGGATGATAAAAAATATTTGACTTTATGAAGCAATTATGATTTTTATGCTGTTGGTTTTACTCTACGCATATATCAATATTAATGAGTGTTAAAGTGGGAGTACGAGTGCGTCCATTCAACCAGAGAGAAACTGATTTGAACTGCAAACTCTGCGTAGACATGGTTGGCAACATGACCCGTCTCTTCGACGCTGAGGACCCTGAAGGAGGCAAGCATAGAGACTACACCTTCGATTACTCCTTCTGGTCCCACGACTAGTTCGAAGTCGACTAAAACGGCTATTTCGTGTACCTCTTCACTTATCCAGTCCGACCACTCAGAAATATGCGGATCAGAGACATGTTTTTGAACAAGTGGGTATCGAGATCTTGAACAATGCATGGCAAGGGTACCACTGTTGCCTATTTGCGTACGGGCAGACTGGCGCTGGGAAATCCTACTCAATGGTCGGTTACGGCGCCAACAAGGTAGCCTCTCCGTAATATAGGGAATCGTGCCTATTTCCTGTGAGGAAATTTTCAACCGGATCGCAGGCAACGACGACAAAAACAGGGAATACTAGGTCATGGTTTCAATGATGGAAATCTATAACGAAAAAGTGCAGGACTTGCTCATCCCTATCAGCAAACGGCCTGCCGAGGGGCACAAGATCAGAGAGCACAAGACACTGGGGATCTACGTCGAGGGCATGAGCAAGCATTTCGTTGACACCTACGAAAGCATCTAGAAAAAGATGGAGGAAGGCAGCAGAAACAGGTCAGTGGCTGCAACAGCTATGAACGCTTCTTCATCCCGAGCACACACGATTATATCTATCTAATTCAAACAAACAGTCTTGTAAGCAGGAAAAAAGAGAGAGAAGCTTTCGGTTATCCATTTGGTTGATTTGGCTGGTTCGTAGAAGGTTGGGAAAACGGGAGCTACTGGAGATAGACTCAAGGAGGCTGCTGGAATAAATAAGAGTTTGTCTGTCTTGGGTTTGGTTATCTCTGCTTTAGCTGATAAAGCAATGGGGAAAGGAAAAAATGTGATTGTTCCCTACAGAGACTCATGCTTGACTCGTATTCTGCAAAATGCTTTGGGAGGTAACTCAAAAACTCTTATGATCTGTGCCATATCACCAGCTACTGATAACTACGATTAAACTCTATCAACCCTAAGGTATGCAGACCAAGCAAAAAAGATCCAAAACAAAGCAGTTGTAAACTAAAGCGAAACAGATAAGTTGATTCGAACTCTAACAGAGTAAAAAGAAGAGTTGAGACTGAAGGTGCAAAAGATGTAAGAAATGTTAAGCAAATTCACGATGGGCAACATCAGTCCTTAAATGTTGTAGCAATTGAAAGAAGCAAAGGAACAGCAAAGATACGTTAATGAAACTATTGCAGACCGAGAGGCTACTAAAGAGGATAAGAAGAAGCATGAAGAGATTGAAGAAAGCAAATATGCAGCTAAGGTCGACTTAAGCAAACCTCATATTTCTAACCTTAACGAAGACCCGCAGTTGAGTCGTAAAATAAACTATCCTCTTATCGAATAAATTAATAAGATTGGGCGTAGAAATGTTGACCCTCCGAACCAAATAGAAATTGGTGGTATGGGCATAAGGCAACTGCACGCAATCATTCGCAAAGGTGAAGGATCAGAAGAAGAGCCAGCAGTCTATTCGATTGGTCCGGAAGGGAGCTTTGGAGAGGAAAGTAACTGTTACCTCAACGGAGACCAAATCTTTAAATAATAAAAGCTTTATCACTTAGATCGCTTGAGTTTTGGAACGAATAACATGTTTTTAATTTCGTTGCCAGGCTACCCCATAAGATAAGAGGTTGATTAAAAGAAAATTGATTGGGAATTTGCCCAGAATTAGCTTTATCTCAAGAAGTCTCAGCTAGAAAAACAAGCGATGGAAGAAAGAGAAAAGAAGATGAGATAAGAAGCTGAAGCCATCCTTTTAGAGAAGTAAAAGCTGTTAAGAGAGCTATAAAACACTCTCAGAGAAAGTTAATAACAGAAGAAGAAGTCTGCAGAACAGTTTGAGAAGGAAAAGATATAGATATAAAGGAAAATAAGAGAAGAAAGAGAACAAGAGGCGAAAAAACTTAAGGAGTAAATATAAAAAAAGAAAGAAAGGTTAAGATAAGGTATAAAAACTGATAGCCAAAACAAATAGAAGTATTACTTCGAGCGTAAACTGCTGAAAACTTTACCAAAGTGCATTGAACTCAACCTAATTGCCAAGTAGTTCAAGAAAAATGTAACCATGTCAGTCAAAATGATGCTTTCAGATGATGACTAAGAATAGGAGCAAAACGTTGAGTTAAAGAAGAGATCAATAATGATCAAAGTGGTCAACAAAGATTCAGGCTATTGTTACTGGTGGGATCCTGATACTCTTTCCAACCGCTACTATATCATCAAAGACATGAGTGAACAATACTTCTAGACTGGAGTGATTCCGATTCTTACATAAAAAGAAGATCCTTTTTGGGATCCACCTGCATCAGCCCTAATCGGGAGATGCTTCCTTACCACCAAAGCACTTACTTATATGTTTGACAACCCAGCCACTTTACCAATGATCGGATAAGATGAGCAATGTGGTTAGCTCTTAGTCAATTTAGTACCTACAGACGAGACAGGCACCAGGAATCTCTGTGAAGAGATGGACGAAGAAGAAGTTTAATTCTAGCCTTAAGAGTTGCTTGATAAGCCTTTCCATTTCTTGATAGTTATCTAAAGAGGTGTGATTCCTCTCCATTACAAAGACATTTACGTGGAATACAACTTCAAGGTCAGCTAGTTCCAAAAATAGGCATTTAAAACCAAAACGGTAACTTATCTTCCATTTAGATTTAAGAAAGCACAACAGTTCCTCTTTTTGATTACAAGAAAATTCACAGTTTCTCACGTATAACTGAGCCTCTTTTGAAATATCTATCGCAATCAAAGGTAGTTAGAGATATATTCAGCTGATATTTAAAGTCTATGGAACAGAGCTTGTTTAGATCGACAAGAAGAAAGATACACCCAAAGCAAAGTAAGTGATTCAGGAAACGGCTAAAAAGTAACCAGAAATGTTTAATTCTTCTCCAAAACTTGATAAAACCTCTACGGAAAAGAAGCAAGCCAGTAACACACAGGATGTGAGTAATGCTAGACCTAAGACCAATGCTGTAACTACTTTGGGGGCGGAAACTGCTCAAAAACCAAAGGCCTAACCTTCCCAAAAACCAAAAGATATCTCCACAAAGTACGGAGGTTCAAAAACAAATAATAAAATCAACGAAAGAGACTTAAAGAAAGATAAGGATTGCTAAATTTATTGATAAGCATATAGCTGCAATTAACAAAACAATTAAAAAACCCATTTAATTTGTTTAACAGTAAAGAAGTTGATTACTTATTAGACAAAAAGTAGCACTGAGCTTAATAGTGTAACATTATAGCTGGCTATCATTTCAGCAGTCTGTTTGCTACTCATAGCTTTTGTCTACCAAAAGCGTTATGAAAGCTACCGCAAGTTCCAATTTGCTTGCGACTGCTTCCATCGCGAAATCCATTGAATCTATATTCTTTTGGCCTAATTAGTAATGCATGTGGGTGAAGGTCTACTCGGTAAACAAAAAGGGTGACTTTGTGATCAGTTTTAGATATCCCCTTTCAGCAGTGGAAATCTGTTGTAGCTATATAGACATTTTCGTACTAATTTGGTGTAGCTGATGTATTCGTGGATGTAGCCGTTGTAGAATTGATAGTAGTGCTCAATTCTGCGTCCCTAATCATCTCCTATGACTTTGAGTTAATTTATCAATCTATCGATGGCACCTCTAACTTTAGAGCTGATGTGGAGCTATAAAAACTTTAGACCTTGGATCTCAAACTACCATTACTAAGTAAGCAAAGAAGTACTGAAGCTAAAACTATTTATTACTCTGAGAGTGGTTTGGGAGCTTTAAATGCTTCAAGTAAGGGTTAAAAGTCTACGAATTTGCTGAAAGTTCGTTTTAACTGTTCAATACAACGCAAATTCAAAAGTATTTACTACAGCTCTTCTTATTTCAAGGTTTTTACTGACTATATTTTGCGTATCAGTTCGCAACTGACTGCTTTTTTGTCTGAAATGGAAACTGCGCTTTTGATTTTCTTTTGTAAAATGACCTACTCTTCAACTTCACAAGTAAAAAGGTTACAGAGCTACTCTGCAGCTTTTTGTTCTTCAACTGCTTGCAGGTGCTCACAATTGCGCACAGCTTAAAAGCTTTTGTAGGAACTTGCCTCTAGATTTGACTTTGGCAAGTACTATTGTTAGTAGTTATCCTATTCAACGTATAGACCTGTTGTTAGGGTCAGGCAAGATAGACATTGATAGTAGCTGAGTATTAGTAAAGCTTCCAATTTATACTTTTTGTCGATATTTTAGGCTCCTTTGCAGCCTTAGAATGGATTAGTAAGCAGTAATTCTCGAGGGTTATAAGCTAAAAGTCCACTATAGGAGGACATCTCTTGTAGTATAGTTGGGGCTGCTCTAACTCCTTTGGTTAGCCACTCAACATTCCCTCCACAATTGATAAATTCATGAACAGCTCGGTTCCAGACATATCTGCATCCATATGTTGATGAAGCCTACTTTAACACATCATTACTAGAATCGCGAGATAGTGGTGATGCTCAAGGGGCACCCTGCTTTCGTGGCTGGTTATGGCTTCTTCAAATTTTTGCTTAGCCTCAAGCAAATGTCCAAAGTTGGTGAATAAAAGTTCTAGGTTAGGTATTCTTCGATTCTTTTGATATAACGAGTCTGTAAGCTATCGGAGGTTAGGCTATGTGATCTTTTGTACTCTTAACATCGGTTTTTCTTATTTAATCATTCGTTACATAAACCCAGTCTTTATTACCATCTGGAAATGCTGATTGCTTGTCTCCCCACCGCTAAGTTCTTAAGCAATCCTTTGCAAGCTGCGATTTAAGCCAAAACACGTATCATTAGCTATTTTCTGGGACAGCGTGAGAAAAGGGTGTTCAGAAGTGGAATTATCTGGAGAATAACTTGTTCCGTGATTGCTGGATCTCCTTCTGTATCTCTCATGGAATCAAAACGTCTGATTACTTAAAAGAGAGGCTAGAACTGCGTAGACTACGGGTTACTTGTGCGATGAAGGTTGTTTCGTTACAACCAATGGGGTATTTAGGATAAAGTAGGTCTTTGATTTAGTTGATTAGTTCTCTGTTCTCAGCTCCTGATTACAGATCCATACAATAATGTAAGGAGTATATGATTTAAATGTTAAACAAACTTTAATCTTCTTGATAGCTTGGATTATGGCTTCTCAATCTTATAATATATAATGAAAGTGGTGAAAAGGGTGTCCCTACTGAAAAGTTTATAAAGAATCACAGAGCCTTCGAAATCCTCTTTCAAGATATAGAGGATGGAGTGGAATAGAACTGCACCTTACCGACTTACTACTGAGCAATAGCTTTTCAAATTCGGCTACAAAAATTACAAACACAGTATCTTTCTAGTTTCAGGTGCTTTATTTGCCTTCTTCTCTGGCGCCCTTTTCTAAATACTTTACAGGCAGCTTCTAGATGTACGCACGATATAATCAAGAATGAACGAGAAACCATCTATCGCTACAAGTCAAAAGAGAGAGAACAACCTGGCCTTTTATTGGGAGTTCGGCTATTACTTCAAAAGATTGTAGCCAGATTTGTCAGTCAAGATCTGTTCCCTTTTTACTAATACTGTTAGCTCATTGGTTTCTAATCGAAGATTGACGAAAAGCATATCAGATATCAGCAATATTGTCATTTCATGGCAAAGAGAGATAACAAATATGACTTTTTATAGTTGGGAGTGTTGTAGAAGTTTCCTTATCCAGTTACTCAAAGCATCCCAGAACCTTAGATATAATGATTTTATTAAGAAATGTCGCTAGATTCAATAAAGATTCATTTCTTTATAAATCGAAGTTGGTATAAATTGTCTGTCTCTCTATAAGTATAGGGGTTTTGAAAGATGAAAATTGAGAGATCTCAAAGTACTACCTGTTGAAATGTGAATGCTTTATTCTGATTGATACCAAGCAGAAAAGAACTGTGGATATATGAAAGTTAATCAGAAATCAATAAAAGAAGTTTTCAAGAGGTAGTGAACAAAAATGCTTAGTCATGAACAACATATGTTCAAAGGTCTGACTATTTAGATGTTGTTTAAAAAAGTCGACAATCAATAGACTGATTGTTACTAAGATTTTATGTTTCAAACAAGGCAAGTTTTTACTCAGGATCGGCTAACTTTAAAGCCTCAGCTTTTAGAGGCTCTAAATGGGCCTGCATCATTGCATTTTTAAGTATATTATAGTTTATAATTGTTGATGGGTAAGCAAATACGTCGCAGATAAAAGGGCAGGTCAAGGAAAGAATAAGAAGAGCCCGAAATGAAACAAGAACAAAATTTAGATAAGCAAACTTTGCTCTCCAGACATCCTGATGAGCAAATCACTTTTATGCGAGATTTACTCAACGAAATAGTTGTATAACCCGAAGCACATGTATCTCAAGTATTACTTAGGTCAAAAAGCTGGATTCTGTGTTTATTTTGGCAAAAGCTCAGAATGTAAGGGTTGCAACAACAGCGCTTAGAGTTCTAGCTGAGATTTTCATTGGTGTAGCCCCCCTTTAGGCGATTGATTTGAAAGAGTTGACCTAAAGAAGAGAAGTCAAAATAACTAAGGACGAATTCAAGGTCCTAAGATTTTAGTAATTGCTCGTAGGCCAATACTAAAGATACTTGAAGATGTTGAAGGAAATCAACATGAAGTTGAAGGCTGTTAATTTTTCAGGAGATTAGTAGCTATTTAGGGAATTCAAAAAGTGCATTTTGCATTGCTTGCTTAAATGCTTTTAAACTTTGTGGAACTTTAATCATTTCAAATTGTTGAGTTAGCTATTGGTCAGGTTTCTCAAATATAAAGAAGCAAGAGAATCGGTTTAGAAATTTTTGGGGGATAAAAACACGTCTGCGTATCGAGCAAAAGCTAGAATTATAGCTGACATTGCTTCACTCATAAAATAAAAGTCTTAAAGTGTTTTGCCTGACTAGCTTATTAAGGTCATAAACTCAACTTTCATTGACTCTCGTTATCTGTAGAAGTAAACTGAGGCACTAAAGTTCCGAAAAAAAAAGCTAACAAGAAAGCTCTACAAGCAGTAGGCTTTTTAAAAGAAAAAGTAAAAAGAGAACAAGTAAATATAGAAAGGAACTCTTTAGATGAAGGCTAAAATAAAACGAGAAAAAGCAAAACAAAGACTGAAAGTCAAGTAGGAGGTAGAGAAAGAGTTCGCTTAAGGGCAAGCTACTCTAAGTAAAAAAGAGTTAGTCAAAGGAAACAGCACTATCTTGCAAGAGATTTACTACATCTACTTCAAAATTTTAGTTGAAAGAAGGAATTCCAAGTATTTGAAGGATGTTTTGGAAGGCATCCTGAGTTATGCTCATCTTATCAATATTGATCTCACTTCTGCTTTGATTGAGCATATCGATGCTGCTAACTAATCTTATCGCCAGGAATGGCTCAAAAGTAGAAACCAAAATCTGCTTTAGTGTAGATTGAGGCTAACATTCACAGCCTAAAGCTTGCTCAATGGTCCATTGTCAGTCTACAATATGGATGACCTCAGGGCTTCCACAGCCATGTTCAAGATCCTGAGAGATATCAATACTATGGGTGTTACGATTTCTCAAGATATATTCAAGATAATGAGTCTCTGTTTATAGGAAATTTTGCTAAAGCGAAGGCAGCTGAGCCAGGAAATCGTTGCGACTATTTTAAGGGAAATTGTGATTTTATTGAATAGCTAGCATGTTCCTAAGTTGTACCTTTTAGAGCTCACCAGATTGATAGCATCGGTAACATTTATTTTACTTAGAAGTACTCGAAAATCAGTCGGATGTTTGAGCCTGATAACTAAGGATTTGGATTATATGGATTCAACGGCTTTACCACTGATCCCCAGGCTACTAATGCTATCAATACTTAGGTTATTTCAGGCCTGAAGACACTTGCGCAAAAAGCAGAAAAATCAAAAAGACTTCCTAAATAAATCATCCAAATAGTGGAGCGACTTTGTAGGCAAAATTTCACCAGAAGTTAAGGACTTCTTCGTTTGGAAGATTATTTAGAATATGATTTAACTTTATTTTGATTGCCAATCCTTAAACAAATAGTAAATCAATCAAATCTTATCAGTTTTAGTCAGTTTTTCAGGGCTACATTCGAAGAAAAATCAGTCAATTTAGGTATCTTCTTCATTAAAATCATTAGTATTCATATGGCGGAATAGTTTCCATGATTCCATTGATTATCTACGCTATTTCTTCGCCCCACTTATTTCTTACAACTTAATAACCTACTTTACAGTTAAGCTGGCAACTTCTGGAGAATACCCGTTTTCAGTCAAACCAAACAGTATCAAGAGCCCACCTTCAAAACGGGTTAGGGTGCTTCCCACTCCTCCCAAAAAGGGCATGTTTTCATAATTATAAAGACTAACAAATTCCTTCTACCTCAGTTTGTATAGTTTCGTCATTCTGTCATTTACCTCTCCAGAGATAATAAACACTAAATTTTCAGATATTTTTTCAGCAACTAGGTTTGCTGGCGAAGGAGCAGTTCCAGAATAAACGATTCTCCTCAAATATGGGTTGTAACTGTTTAAAGCCATGAAAAGTATAACATTCTAATTCCCGTTTCCGAAATTCCCACCGAAGAAATAGAGTCCTTCACTATCTGTATATTCTGAAGAGTATAAAGGAAAGGTAGTTCTATTTTATCTAAAATGAGCAACAGCTTTGTGCTTGGCAATTCCTTCATTCATGTCTTCGTTTAGCTCTCGCGCATCTATACTGTATTCTTTTTGGTACCATCTCAATTCTTTGAGATCAAGATACACAAAATCTTTAAGATATGATCTTTTGCTGCTGATTCCTCCGAAGACAACCATGTATTTGCCCATAAGTGTATATGCATGCAGCTTTCTTCCCTAAACCATTTCTTAACTTCCCATTTTCAAAACCTTGCTATTTAGAGAGTGCAGGTCGACTACGTTTACAGTGTTGTAGCATAATCTACACTTTCTACTGATATCGAAAGGCCCCATTCCTCCAAAAATAACAGCATATCTTCCTTTATAAAGTACAGTAGAATGGTAGCTTCTTGCTGATGGTAAAGAAAATGTTTTAGTCCAACTATTGCTTGCAAATGAAAAAACATGTCCCTGCGCGAAAGGATTGCTGCAATGTCCCCCCAGAACAACTGCATTATTTTGATAGATTATTGTCGTATGTCCCTCCCGCGTTTCAGGTTTAGCAGAAGAGATAGGCAGATAATTGGTGTAAAGAGTATATTAAATTTTGCGTAAGAGTTGGTCTTGATTTGATATTTTGACGACTTCACCTATTTTAGGGTTGAAAGTAGGAAGTCTTTTCTTTTTGTGGTCATTTATGTCCAAAAGCTATTGATATTTGACAGTCTTTCTCATAAAGTCAGTTATTTAGAATTCTCGCTGCTTCTTTAGCTCGACTGTTATCTCTTTACATCTCTATCTTTTAGAAGTGAGCATCCTTATCAAATCGCGACGGTCTGATGCTTCAGGCGAGGTGTTTAAACGCAATTTCTTTTTATTACTGCTGAAAGATGTAAAATCTATCTCTTAGAAGCGATTAAATCCTCTGCGCATAGTTTAGATGAAGCTGGTTCCTCGGTCCTATGTCTTGCGACGCTGAAAGGACATTATTAATATTATTAATATTTAACTTTGAGAAATAAAATGTTTAATCCTATTGAATCATTCTTAAAGTATTCCTAGAAGTTTAGCCAAACCAATCTTCAAAGTCACAGTTGTCTTCGCATCGATGAAATGACTGTGTAAGATCTGTTTTTCTCTAATTTTAGATATTTGCTTCTGAATAGTTTGCCTTAAATGCTAGAATTAAATTGCCATATTTTTCTTCAGATTCACAACTGCATTCTAATAAGCTTTAAAGTTCAGCTCCACTAGCATAAACGACTAATAGATAGCCTGTAGTCCTACATTTGCCGTAGCAGCCTCACTTATCCCAAACGATCCAGATTCGTATACTTTTTCTAGCTCAATTATATAGTGAGACACCTACACAGCTTCAGTAAATTTGCTGATATCTTGCTTTGCTATGGTTAAGGGTAGTTTTTTAATCTAAGGCAACAATGAGTTCAGCTTTTATGCTAGGCCTTTGGCTTTGGAATCATTGACATTGTAGCTAACTTATTTCATCCGAGTTTGTATTTTTAAGAGGGGATGCAACCAGTTTTAGGCTACTAGCTCGTTACTGCTGTTTTAGGGATAAAGTTTTGAGATGATTAGGAGATACATTTGTAATCTAAGAGTTCTAACTATACGTGAGTAATCACTGTCCTTGTAAATCTTCGACAGTATGAATTAGGCCATCGATATTTTGACAAGGTCGTTAGGTTGGTTGTTGACCTATTTTATCATAAACTTTTGGTCAATGTAAACGAAAAGTGTCTCCAAGATGACGTTTATGTTAGAAATTTTGAATTTTTAGAGCTATTCAGCTGACCTCTTTTAATTGATCATTTCCTAAAGAGCTAAAAGCACTTTGTAAGTAAAAAACTGAGTCTTATCGATCTCCATCCGATTTGCACTAATATCTACTATTTCCTTCATGGTTTGTAAAGCCTTTTTAATCCTTTGCCCAATAAAGAGACCGATCTACATGAGTTCATCCAAAATTAGTTCTTCTCCCACTGGCGTGATGAATCGGTAGTAGCGAGCATAGAGGGTGAGCCAAAATTCACCAAAACGATAGATGTTGATATCTACTGCATCTTCTGTGTTTGGCTTTCTTTTATCTTTTATCTACTCCTAAACTGCCTGCCCGAATTCCTAAAGGTAGCGACTATGAAAAGATTATTTTTAGGATTGGCTCTTTAAGATTATGTTCAAATCGTGGATGTAAGATAGTGCAACTACAGTCATTCCTGAAGGCATTGCTTGATAACTTTTACCTTATCTGAATATGTTTTAAAATGAGCGTAGTTGGTTTTCGTAGGTTTAAGAGGAAGCAATGACTTGGCAGTAAGCCAAAGCAGCTGCGTAGCCCTATATAGCAGTTTCAAAAGCAGCATCATTGATAAGACCATGCGCTACTAGCTGCTAAAGCTAAAAGATAAGTACATTGATGTTATTCTTATTCTGTTTGATGTAATATACTTTGTTGGTTTGAGGTACTTTGGCCAGATTCTAGAAGAATTCATTTTGCTTTTGCAGCATGGCTTTCACTTGTTATGGTTGAATTTGTCGAACTGTGAAGGGAATATTTTTTTGCTTTAGCTCTCGTTAAATGTCTGTGAGTATGTTTTGTTGATAAAACTATAAATTTTTATTCTGTCCAGTTCTTCGATCTCGAACTTCCTCGTATAATTGACGCAGAAATTGGCTATCAGTTTCAGTCCAAGCCTTTTTCAAAACTTGCTGGTCTCGGTAGGATAGCAAAGAACTTCTTCTTTAGTAGAAGAATCTCAAAGTTGCAAGATTGACTTTCCAGTTAGCAAAGTATCTTTAGAACTGAGTCAGTTTCTCAGCAAATAGGGCAAGTCTTTAGGAGTAGCAATAGAGTGAAGTCTAGGCTGATACTCTCGTGAAATTCTGGATGTTGGCTCTGTAAACCTTTAGATTCGTTTCAGCAAGTGCTTCACTTTCAATGATTTTTTGCATTGTTTGACGATAAGCTGTTTCTTCAAGCAACAGATCATTATGGTCTAGCAAACCACGTCCTTATATGGGTACATAGCGTGTGACATGCTCAAAATCACGCTAAAATAACGCTATTTAGTCTATCATTTCTTTTCTCTCAATCTTCATAAGCTCAAGACAGTCATAAATCAACTCATATTTCATGTACTCTGACTAAACCGAACGATTTGTTGCGAAGAGTTGATTCTTCTGTTCCTAAACCTAGTTGAGCTGCCTTATCATCAATGCATGTATTTTGACCAGACTATCGTGGGAAATCAACTCTTGCAAGTTGAGAAGGCAATAGTTGAATCCTTCCTCTTTGCTAAAAACTGGATCAAGTTTGTCGATGTAGTGCAAGCTTCTGTAAAGGTTACGACAGCTTAGGATAATTTGCTCCATGCGAGCGTTCAGCTATTATTAGGTTTGTTTGGAACTTTTTGTATTTTTTAGCTGATGAATGCGGGGATCATAGTTAGAGAGATTGGCATTTTGGAAATAGTTGCTAATATAATCTTCAATACTTTGGCCTTATCTGACTACGCGGTACAGTTATTGAAGGAGCTACCTGATCCTCTTTACTATGTTTTCTTGATCACCCAAGTTTTTATTTTTGGTATTGTTCAATTAGTAAGCCCTTTACAGCAGACTGTTGGCATGAATCTTATGCTACTAGATTCTTTCGATGAGATTTCTTTTCGCAACCAGAAAGGAAGTAACGTTGGAATGCAAAAGTTAAGCGTCATTGAGCACTTCTTCGGCTCTTCTGACCTGCTCAGGTTTGCTTTGCTCTTCAACTCTTTGCTTACCTACTCTCAGTAGCGGCTATTAGATTTACCACTTGCCGAAAATTGAGGCCTATTTCTCTTTCGATCTAAAAAACTCAGACATTGTTTATTGAATATTATAAAATCCAAGTAAATGCGAATCTATCTGAGTTATGAGCCTAAAAACTAAACTAAATGATGAAATGTTAAGATATCAAATGCTTCAAGAAATAGCAGCAGAGAAACCAGAAAAAACATTTATTCTAATATAAATTTGATAAATCACCCTAAAACTTTACAAATGAGGCAAAACAAGGAACAAAATTTTTATGAAGGGATTCTCTGCAAATTCATAATAAATCTGCCTTCATAGTAGCTCTAAGACTACAACCGATTAGCCTACCAAATCTAAAAAGCTTTCTACTATTATCTCGACTATGTGCTATGCACTCCACAGATCGCTGACTGGTAAAACGAGAGAAACCAATTCTTAGCAAAACTCTCACAATATGCTCCTGCTTCAATCCGTATTGACACCCGCAAGATAGCTCAAAAATTTATGCTAAATAAGCCAGTCTGTGGGGCCATCATCTTCAATAAGTAAAACACCAAAATACTTGTTATCAGAGTCAAGAATAAATTTGGGTTTCCGAAGGGCAAGTGGAACCAACATTAATCACCTTAAGAATGCGCAGCTAGAGAAGTACAGTAAGAAACTGGAATATACATTCATAACTTTATTGATCCTAACATCAAAATTGAGGTTTAGTCTCACGGAAGCCCTGCTTATTTTTTCGTTGCTCGAGGTATTTCAGAGGAAGACAGGTTAAAGAAGGATGCAAAAGAGATTGATGACATTTTTTGGATGAGAATTTAGGATCTTAAAGCCAATATTATGAAATTTGCCGAGCGCTCTAGATTGGTATGGAAGCATTTTGAGAGTCTTTAGATAAAGGAACCTAAATAGGAGCAGATTTCACTGTCTTTTGAGAGTTTTTTGAGGAAATACAAGCCAGAAAGGTTATAAACTCCTATTGAGAATCCTTTTCTTAACTTTCATTTGGACTGGCAAAAATTAAAACGATCTCTTCTTGATGGAATACCAGATTAATGATTCTTCTTTACTTCAATTGGTTATCGATTTCTTGATTACAAGTCTTTTAACCTTCGTAGTTAGATGTGATCATAGGATCTGAGTATTGATTTAAATAAAAGATTCTTTTGAGGATGAAAAGTTTTTTGCATAGAGGAGGTAGATATCAATTGAATTTATGCATCATTTTTTTCAGCCTTAGGCTCTTTTTATTTTAGCTGCTTTCACTTTTCTGTTCTTCAGTTTTAAACTTAATGGTCTAGGTCAAGGTTTCCTTGTTTGTATTCCATGGTTCTACTCTTTATAAAGTCCTTTACCTTTGTTTTTTCGCTAATAATCTATTTTTCCCTTACTTTTACACTGATTAAGGGTACCTTTTCACAAAAAAAGTGCTCTTTAGAATATTTTGATACTCATCTTTAAAGGATGCTGATTTTATTAATTAGTTTTAAGAAACAGGCAGTTTTTACTTCTAAAATGACCTATTCAAGGATCGATAATTTCCTTAACAATGAACTCGTATCCTTTTCAGTTGAGGAACTTTATAATTAAGACATTTAGGAGCCTATTATCTCACATTAGGCTATTCTTTAGAGCGAGAAGAATTCAAAAAGAAAGAATTACTTGTAGCCTATTTTTCTGAAGTCCTTTTTATTTAAAGTGACTAGGTCAACTTTTCTTTCCTTTCTAGTAGATAAGCACAAGATGAGCCTCCTTTTATTATTTGATCGTTAAAGCCAAAAAGGTTGTTTTGTCTCTTTCTCTTGTCCTACTTTTTCAAAAACATGATGTTTAACGATTTGCCGTAGAACTTATGTGGTAAATATTTTATTATGGAGCTGCCTTTCATCTTTAAGATTACTAAAAATTATAACCTTGGATGAATGGCAAACAATAAAAACATTAAACTTGGCAATAACAGAATATAGAGTAAAAGGACTTGAAAGTGGTGCGAATTTGTTCAAACAAAAATGAATGTAAATTATGAGTTTATCTGGCAAAGTTTGTTTTGATTGTTATGGATATCAGGGTAGTCGAAGAGCATTGATTCATGGGTTAGAGCAATACTGTCTAAGTAGCTTGGATAACTATAAAGAGTAATAGCTATAGTCAAAGGCTATCTGCCCAATCATTTCAAAAGGAATGATTTTCAAAAATACTTTTTTTGCAAAACGACAAGCAGCCTCATCGCAAATCCCCGGCATTTCGAATGTCAAGGAAACTTGGATTATGCTGTTTGCATAAGGTTTAGTGATTATGGCTATTTTACTAACGTCATTAAATTGTATAGATTATAGATTGTGAAGTTTCGGCTGTTTTTTGGATTTGTTAGAAAACCTTCTAGATAGTCTAGAAAAAAAGTACAATCAAAATATCACTTTTAGAAGAGTCTATCTGACTCTTATAGCCCAATTAAGGTTTTTCTAGACAAAAAGTACAAGGGATATACTCTACTTCAAAAATAAAATCCAAAGCTCGATTGCTATCTAAGGCCAATTTAAGTCAAAAATGTAGGTTCAAATGTACACAATATTGCCTGAGAAACTTGTATTTGCCTTTAGAATGCACCTAACTTAAGAAACAAGGCTGATTTGATGACAATTTTGTCAAAATGGTAACCACCTAGACAACAATAATAGACTATTTATCAAAAGCAACCAGGAAACATGCATGAAAACTGAATCTTATTCAATTAATTTAGTGAACTTAAAGGTAAATTTCCCAATTAAGACCATAGATGCTCTAGTTTTCTTGAAGGCTACTCAATTTTACTACAATCTTCAACGTGAGAATGAACTTAAATTTAATACTTTGAAAGGTTGGCTCATTTAATCAATGAGACCTTTGAAACTGTATTATCTAGAGTAAAACAGCACTCTTAGATAACTTTTTTGTTCGATTCATCATGAAGCTTTGAGCTAGAGTTGATCTTATCCATATCCAAGCTAGTCTCATAGATTAGGTCTGGCATCTTTATTTCGATTGAGAACACCACCCAAAGAGATTTTCCTTGGCTCTTGACATAATTCAGCAACCAGATACAGAAATTGCCCTAAGCTTTGAAAGATTCTCTTGCTAAATGACTGCCCAAATTTAAGTCTGTAGAGATTTGGTGCACTTCCAAACTCAAAACAGCCAAGCTACTCAAAATAAAAGAAATACGGCAAAACATTTTTTAGAGGAACAAAGGCAAAGAAGTAATTTTGGGATTATTGGGGGTATAACTTTCCCGACACTAATGTTTATAATCATTTAAATAAAATGGATTAATAATAGGGGCTTTGCGAATACATAAATAGAAGCAACTAAATTTCCCACCACCACTAGTCGATTATGTCATATAACTCATAGGTTTACTGTTACCCCAAACTATCCCTTTTTGAGAAAAAATATGATGAAAATTAACCTCAACTTGACTCCTGCCCGCTCTCCTAAGGGAAAAACGAAAAAAATGATGAGCCCACGCAAGACAAGGATTTGAACGAGCTGAAACCCGCTGATAATGAGTTTAATTATGCCAAAAGCATGCGTTTTTCTTCATAAAAGCTCGACAGCTACAAGAGATGCTTCCAGGGCACCAGAAACGACACCATGTAGCTCAACATCAATTTCAAAACACTTCTGCTCAGCCATTTCCGGCAGCTCATCTATCTCAACTAGCTTACCCCATCAGAAATAGCTTCAGTAGACCAATTCGCCTCCACAAGTCCATCTTTCCGTTCCTTAAAAGCCTTCTACTAGTAGCGGGAAGGCAACTAAGGAATACGGGCGAAGTGTTTCGATTTTTTATCAAACAAAAGCTGCATAACAAAGATCTTGAGCGGTCGTTGCAAATTAAGAAACAAGCTGATGATGATTAAATTTATTGAGAAGATGCGGAGGAACCTCACCAACAAGGACTAAATCACCAAGTGGAAGGACAGTCATAAATGGGAACTAACAACCCACGCCTGATTGTATATATTAGATGAAACCTATTTTATGTGATTTGCGGAAGGTCCAGTAACTTTTTATAGTTTGGCATGGTTTCTAGTTGAAGGTAGTTCTTTCCATATATTTGCTTATACTTACAAATTTGGTGATTTTGTAAGAATACTCGTTAGTAATTTTTGAAAGAACTTAAAAAAGTTAAATTTACCTTCTCTGCGCTCTGAAGGAGGCAAGTCTAGACAGTTGAGATGAAAACGGTTGAGGGTAAATATTAGATTACTCAGAGTTCTCTTGATTACACTAATTACTTGATACTGTATCTTGGCGGATAATGGTTTGGTTGAGGTTGCATAGAATTGCTTTGATTTGATATTTCAAGAGAAAAAGTGGGGTTGGGGTTG
>Ga0316217_10002760_pt1 | contig 20808 bp, 16 predicted proteins | sample 1anoAmetaG_FD_203633 | JGI IMG/M metagenome (GOLD analysis project Ga0316217, IMG submission 203633) | Freshwater microbial communities from Trout Bog Lake, Wisconsin, USA - 1anoA | ecosystem: Environmental > Aquatic > Freshwater > Lake > Hypolimnion/Profundal zone | place: USA: Wisconsin...
GCATACAGCGTTCATTCCAGCTTAGCCGCAAGCGGACGCCCGCCGGCCACTTGCACTATGCTGGAACCCAGCGAGGAGAGTCGAGATGGTGGAAACCTTGACATTGTGGGCCGGCGACCGGGCCGAACTGGAACGCTGCGAGACGGCCCCCCTGGGCGAACTGGTGCGGCACATCATGGAGAAGTACCACCGGGAAGCCCGGGTGGAACTGGCCCGCCTGGAGACCCAGGCCGAGGAGGCGGCGCTCATGGAGGGCCGGAAATTCCCGGAACTGCTGGTGATCCGGGATGAGGTCGAGCGGCTGTGCGCTGAGCTCAGATCGCACTTCCGCCAGGAGGAGCGGGTGGTGTTCCCTGCCCTGCTGGAACTGGGGGAGGGCCGGGCCGGGGTGGTGCCCGCGGCCATCCAGGACCCCCTGGCCCTGCTCCAGGATGAGCACGCCTCGGCCGCGGGCCTGCTGGAGCGGATCCACCGGCTCACCGAGGGCTTCCAGCCGCCCCCGGCCGCCCGGGCCGTCCAGCGCAAGCTGTACCAGTCCTTCGCGGTGCTGGCCGACAGCCTGGAACGGCACATCTACCTGGAGAACCAGGTGCTCTTCAAGCGGGTGCTGCACCACCAGGGCTGAGCGTCACCACTTGCCCACATCGGCCAGCCAGGCGGCGACGGCGGAGCCCAGTTTCGCCCTGAAGTCGGCCAGGAGCCGCACCTCGGCCTGGGACGGAACCTCCGGCACCCCCACCCCCTTGGCGGTGATGCTCATGGACTCGTATTCCTGGCCAGTATTGTCCACCAGGGTCAGGCCCAGGGTGCCTTCGGCCACCAGGAAGCCCATGTAGCTGCGGGAATCCCACCAGGCCCGCCCGGCCCCGCGCCCGCTTCGTGCCCGCAGGGTGATGGCGAACAGGGGAGCCTGGTCGGACCAGCCCAGGCCCTCCTTGAGCACGGTGGTTCGGACCACGTCCTTCACGTCCGGATCCAGCGCCACGCCCGGGGCGGTGGCCAGGCCGAAGGTGAGCGCCGAGCGGGCCGCCGCCAGCCGCCGTTCGGTGTCCAGCCGCGCCGCCAGCACCTGCCCCCGCAGCCCCGGATCTCCCCCGCCGCCGCTGAGCAGGGCCGCCAGGTCATCCAGCCGCAGCAGTTCCCCGTGGGCCTTGGCCAGGGCCTGGGCCGCCACCAGCCGGGCCCGGGGTGTGCCGTCGTCGCCGCGGTCGGCCGCCAGATCGGCCCTGAGGATAGCCAGCCGGGTCCGCAGTTCTCCCTGGGCGAGCCCCAGGTCCAGGTAGGCCAGGGCATAGCCGGTGCGTCCGGCGCGGTCCAGCCAAGTCTCCTGCACCACCAGACCCGGCAGCTCGGTGGCCCGTGCCTGCACCTGGGTCCCCACCTCGGTGCTCTGGGTCCGGCTGCCGGCGGCCTTCTGGCCGGTGCCACGGCTTTCCTGGGACAGGGTGGTGATCCGGGTGTCCGCCTTGACATCGGCCCGGAGCCGGGCCACCACATCGGCCCGGGCGTTGTCCGAAGCCGCCTGCAGGGTGGCGGCGTCGCCGGACAGGGGCGCCATCCCCAGCCCGTAGACCCGCCCGGGCTGGTCCGGCAGCACCTCGATCCAAGGCGGCCGGACGGCTGCCTGGACCTGCAGGACCAGGGCGGGAACCAGGAGAAGGCGGGCGGGCAGCACGGCTAGGCTCCGAACAGCCGGCGGACGCTGTCCTTGCGGATCTCCACATCGTCCGCCCAGACGATCACCGCGGTCTCGATGTCAGTGGCCTGCAGGGTGATCTTGTAGTAGACATCCTTGCGGCTGCCGTTCTGCTTGACGATGGAGGAGATGTTGCCGCCCAGAATGTACTTGCTGCCGGTCTGCCGGCCGGCTGCCTTCTGGGTGGCGCTGTCCGCCATGGCCCCCTGGAGCTTGTACTGCTCCATGAGCTCGCCCTGCATTTCCAGCGCGGAGAACCGGACCTTGCCGGTCTTGACCAGGGAGGTGCGGATCTTGTCGGTGATGGACTTGGTGTCGATGTGCTCGGAAGTATCGTTGCGCAGCCGGGTCACCGAGACCAGGGGCGGGTTGCCCGGATCGGCCGGGTCCGGCTTCAGCCGGTTGCTGTCCACCAGGCTCTTGACCATCTTGTCGGCGATCATCTGCAGATCGGTGGAGCCGAAGTCGGCGTTCACCGTCTCCACCGCCTGGGCGTCGCCGTAGCGGGTGACCGGGCCCGAGCAGCCCAGCCCCAGGCAGAGCGCCGCCAGGCCGGCCAGGGAAAGGTTCAGGTTGTTCATCGCATTGGCTCCTTAGCATGGGGTTGCTGATGAGGCTGCCAAGATGGACCCAGGCCCCCATCATGGCAGGTCCGCCTGGGCGGCAGCGGGGGGAGCGGCAGCCGCGGCCTCCCCGCCTTCGGGCCGGAACGTCCTGGCGTCCACCCGCCGGAAGCCCGGGAAGGCGCGCACCAGGATGAAGCTGTGGCTTCCCGGCGAGATGTCCAGGTTCACGGTCTCCCGCCAGCCGGGCCCGCGCAGGGTCACCACGCTGGGCCCGGGGTCCACGCCGCGCTGGGCCACCTGCACCTCGGCCGGCAGGCTCAGCCAGGAACGGCGGTCGGCGGAACTGAAGGCCAGGCTGGCCACCTTGGAGGCCAGTCCGGCGAAGAACCCGTACTTCTCTTCGGCCTCCTGCTGGAGCGCGCCCTTGGCGATGGCCCCGAGCAGGCCCCGGACCAGGATCCCCGGCATCCGCTCCTGCAGCGACTTCACCGCCAGGGTGCGGGTGTCCAGGATCCTGGAGGTGAGCAGGCCGCCGCGGGCGGTCTGCACCCCCAGCGGCTCCTGGGGCGAGCCGAAATCGTTGTAGATGGGGAAGGCCAGGTTGTACAGCTTGTCGTTGGCGTAGAGGCTCAGCCTGACCTCCTCCATCTGCGGCACCAGCCCGGCTTCGTAGCAGATCACCAGGGACCCCGAGGGCCCGGGGCCGGGTTCCGGCGCGTCCTCGGCCACCCGGAGCCTGGCCCGGGCCTCGTCCAGGGCCGGACCGCCCTGCCTCCGGGCGATCTCCAGGTAGGCGGCGCGCACGCCCGGGGCCTGGGGCGCCAGTTCGAAGGCCCGCCGGATCTCCACCATGGCGTCGTCGAGCCCCGCCTCGCCCCGGGCCAGGTAGAGCTGGCTGGCGAGATAGTAGGTGAAGGCGTTCTCGAAAGAATTGCGCACGTTCTTCACGTAGTCCAGCATCCGGCCGTAGCGGGCGGCCACGGCCGGGTTGTCCAGGCGCGCGCTTTCGGCGCCCGGTTCCTGGATCCGGGCGGCCTGCTGCACCTCCCGCTGGCGCCTTTCCCGCTCGAGCCTCTGGTATTCCTCGGCCTTGCGCACCTCCACCAGGGCTCCCTCCAGGTCCCCCGCCAGCATGTAGTTCAAGGCGTTGAGGGTCCTGGACATGACCTTGTCGTAGCCGAAGCCCTCGTAGCGGGTGACCGAATCGTTCACCAGCAGCGCCCCGGTGGCGCGGCCCGCCGCCTCCGCAGAGATCACCGCCCGGCCTTCGTAGGCGCGGGCCACGGCGTCGGCGGTGTTGAACAGCTCGATGCTCTTCCCGGGATTGCCGGCCAGGTGGTAGAAGCCGCCCAGTTCGTACAGGGCCAGCAGCCGGTTGGCCCCGGGACGGGAGGCGTCCTTCCCGAACGCCCGTTCCGCAGGCCCGAGCCGGCCGGCCCTCAGTCCGTCCAGGGCCGCCCGGAACGCCCTGGGCTGGTCCGCCGCCGCCAGCGCCAGCGCGAGCAGGCCGGCCAGCAGGAGCCGGGCGCCGCCGTGCGCGAGGGGTACGAATCGGAACCGGCCCATTGGGAGGACTCCGGCCAGCGGTCAACTGAAGACGGACATAGCGCCGAGAGCCGGCCGCTGGCGGCCGCCGGCGGGTCCAAAGGCGAGATACAGGAATGAATTAAGTATTAAATATTTCAATTCGACACCCCTTCCTTCCGGGTTCAGTACCGTGGTCATGATAGTTGCGCTTGGCCCTTGCGGCAACCTTCCGGCCCCGGAGGCGTTCCTAAAATATATTTACATTTCATATATCAGCCGCCTGACGGATGAGTCCCGCAGTGCGGCCCGGAACCCATGAAAAACCGGCATTATCGTGCGTTTGTGGTTAGAATCTCCAATAACCGGGAGGACAGCGTGAAGATTGCCGTACCGATGGAGATACGTCCCGGCGAGAACCGCGTGGCCCTGGACCCGGAGTCCTGCCGGAAGCTGGTGCAGATGGGGGCCGAGGTCTGGGTGGAGGCCGGTGCCGGGCTCCGGGCCTACTACTCGGACCCGGCCTACCTGGCCGCCGGCGCCGGCATCGCCGCCGACCCGGCCCGGCTGCTGGGGGAGGCGGACCTGGTGGTCAAGGTCAATCCTCCAGGCGAGCGGCTGGACGGGCGCCACGAGGCGGACCTGATGCGCCCGGGGGCGATCCTCCTGGCCTCGGTGTTCCCCACCCGGAACCTGGACGCGGTGCGGCGCATGGCCGAACGCGGGCTCACGGTGCTGTCCACCGACTGCATCCCCCGCACCACCCGGGCCCAGGCCATGGACACCCTGTCCAGCCAGGCCAACATCGTCGGCTACAAGGGCGTCCTGCTGGGGGCCGCGGAGCTGCCCAAGATCTTCCCCATGCTCATGACCGCGGCCGGCACCACGCTCCAGGCCAAGGTGTTCGTCATCGGCTGCGGCGTGGCCGGGCTCCAGGCCATCGCCACCGCCAGGCGCCTGGGCGCGGCGGTGAGCGCCACCGACGTGCGGCCCGAGGTGAAAGAGCAGATCGAATCGGTGGGCGGCAAGTACATCGGCATCGAACTGGAGCGCAGCGCCCAGGCCGGCGGCGGCTACGCCGCGGCCCTGTCGGCCGAGGACCAGGCCCGCCAGGCCCGCATGCTCGCCGAGCACTGCGCCCAGGTGGACATGGTCATCACCACCGCGCTCATCGGCGGGGTGACCGCGCCCCGGCTGATCGACGCGGCCATCGTCGGCTCCATGAAGCCCGGCTCGGTGCTGGTGGACCTGGGCGCCGACGGCGGCGGGAACTGCGCCCTGTCCCGGCTGGGCGAGACCGTGGCGGTGGGCGGGGTGCGGATCCTGGCGCCTCTGAACCTGCCGGCCACCGTGCCCACCCACGCCAGCATGCTGTTCTCCCGCAACCTGCTGAACTTCATCACCGCCTTCTGGGACAAGACAGCGCCCGGGCTGAACCTGGACTGGGGCGACGACCTGCTCAAGGGCTGCTGCGTGGCCCGGGACGGCCAGGTGGTGCACGGTCCCACCCTGAACGCGATCCAGGCCCAGGAAAGGAGCGCCCAGTGAGCTACGCCCCAATGACCCTCGCCCTGATCCAGCAGTCCGGCGAGCACGGCGCAGGCGGGCACGGCCCGGTGGACTTCATGGGCGCCCTGTTCGTGTTCATGCTGGCCACCTTCATCGGCCTCATGGCCATCCAGCGGGTGTCCCGGCTGCTGCACACCCCGCTCATGAGCCTGACCAACGCCATCTCGGCCATCGCCGTGGTGGGCGCGATCATCGTCGCGGCCGGCAAGGACGCGCCGGTCTACGTCACCGCCCTGGGCCTGGTGGCGATCTTCTGCTCCACCACCAACATCGTCAGCGGCTTCCTCATCACCGACCGCATGCTCAAGATGTTCAAGAAGCGGGAAGGGGCGTCCAAGTGAGCGCCGAAACCCTGGTCCAGCTCCTGTATCTGGTCGCCACCGGCCTGTTCATCATGTCGCTGCGCTGGATGAGCGATCCGGAGACCGCGCGCAAGGGCGTGTTCTCCGGCGTGGCCGCCATGGCCCTGGCGGTGGCCGGCACCCTGGCCGGCGTGGCCAGCACCGGCGGCACCCACTACTGGTGGATCCTGGCGGCCTTCATCGCCGGCGCGGCGGTGGGCTACCCCCTGGCCCAGGTGCCGCTCACCGCGGTGCCGCAGCGGACCGCCCTGTCCCATGCCTTCGGCGGCCTGGCCGCGGGGCTGGTGGGCACGGCCAAGTTCATGCTCTATTTCGGCCAGGACAACCTGGCGGCGCTGAACCCCGCCACGGTCATCGCCCTGGTGCTGGAGGTGCTGCTGGGCTTCCTGACCTTCACCGGTTCGCTCATGGCCGCCGGCAAGCTCCAGGAAGTGAAGTGGATCCCCCAGCGGCCGGTGACCTATCCGCTGCAGAACGTCATCAACCTGGGCCTGTTCGGCCTGGCCCTGGCCCTGGGCGTGGCCCTGGTGCTGGCCCCCCTGGCGGCCTGGGCGCCGCTGGCGTTCGCGGCCACCGTGGTGCTGTCGCTGGCCTTCGGCGTGCTGCTGATCCTGCCCATCGGCGGCGCCGACATGCCCACCGTGATCTCGATCCTCAACGCATACGCCGGGCTTTCGGCGGTGGCCATGGGCTTCGTGCTCAACAACAAGCTCCTGATCACGGCCGGCGCCCTGGACGGCAGCTCCGGCCTGATCCTTTCGATCATCATGTGCAAGGCCATGAACCGGTCGTTCACCAACGTGCTGTTCGGCGCCTTCGGCCAGACCGCCCAGGCCGCCGCCACCGGGGAAGCCAAGGCCTACAAGCCCGACACCGTGGAGAGCGCGGCCCAGATCATGGCCCAGGCCAGCCTGGTGGTGATCGTGCCGGGCTACGGCATGGCCGTGGCCCAGGCCCAGCACCGGGTGCGGGAGCTGTACGACCAGCTGAAGAAGCGCGGGGTCACCGTGAAGTTCGCCATCCACCCGGTGGCCGGCCGGATGCCCGGGCACATGAACGTGCTGCTGGCCGAGGCGGAGATCCCCTACGACGACCTGGTGGAGATGGACGAGATCAACGGCGACATGCCCCAGGCCGACGTGGCGCTGATCATTGGCGCCAACGACGTGGTCAATCCCGCGGCGAGGTCGGAGAAGGGCAGCCCGATCTACGGCATGCCGATCATCGACGCGGACAAGGCGCGGACGGTGTATGCCATCAAGCGCTCCAAGAACCCGGGGTTCGCCGGGATCGAGAACGAGCTGTACTACCTGGACAAGACTTTCATGCTGTTCGGGGACGCCAAGGCGGTGGTGGGTGAACTGGCGCGGCAGCTGGCCGGGGAGAATTGATGGGTTGGGGGTAAAGAAAAGGACTTTTCTCAGCGTCCTCCGCGTCTCCGCGTCCTCCGCGTTAAGAAAAAAACGAAACGCGGAGGACGCGGAGACGCGGAAGACGCAGAGAAAAGAAAAATGATCTTCTCTGTCCACCCCAGCCATCCCGATCCAGCCCCGGCCTTGCCGATTGTGGTAAATATGTCATGAAGCATTTCATGCCTTCATTTTAAAAACTTGCCGGGGGTCGGGATGGTTCGAGAGCAGGCGGCGGTGCGGGTCACCCTGAAGCACATCGCCGAGCGCACCGGCTACACCGCCAACACCATCTCCCGCGCCCTCAAGGACAAGGACGACATCGCGGCCGAGACCCGGAAGCGGATCCAGGAGACTGCCCGGGAGATGGGCTACATCGGCGATTCCATCGCCGGCGCTCTGCGCACCGGCACCACCCGCACCATCGCGGTCATCCTCGGCGACATCTCCAACCCGCACTTCGCCATCATCGCCCGGGAGATCGAGGCCAGCGCCCGCAAGCACCACTACAGCACCATCATCCTCAACACCGACGAGGACTCGGAGATCGAAGCCGAGGCCGTGCGCTCGGCCCTGAGCCGGAAGGTGGACGGCATCATCATCTGCCCCACCCAGGGCAGCCAGGAGAACCTGCGCTTCCTGATGCGCCAGGGGGTTCCCTTCGTGCTGATCGGCCGCCATTTCCCGGGGGTCGAAGCGGAGTCGGTGGTCTGCGACGACCTCAAGGGCGGCCGGCTGGCCACCGAGCACCTGCTGGCCCGCGGCCACCGGCGGATCCTCTTCCTCAACGGCCCGGCCCACATCTCCAGCGCCATGGAACGGGTGGAGGGCTACCGGGCCGCGCTGGCGCAGGCCGGGATCCCGTTCGACGAACGGCTGGTGCGGCAGATCCCGATCGTGGCGGGCGACTGCCGCCACGTCATCTACCAGGCCATCGACGAACAGGTGGGCTTCACGGCGATCATCGCCTTCTCCGACCTGATCGCCTGGGAGGCCATGTACGCCCTGCAGAAGCGCGGCCTGCAGAACCCCAGGGACTACGCCATCGTCGGCTTCGACAACATCCAGTCCAAGTTCTTCTTCCCCTTCCCCCTCACCAGCGTCGGCAGTTCCAAATCGACCATGGCCCGCAAGGCCTTCAACCTGCTGCTGCGCCGGCTGAACACCGGCGCAGAGCCCGCGGTCTGGAAGAACGTGCTGGACACCGCCCTGGTGGTCCGGGAGAGTTCCTCCACCCAGGGCTGAAGGTCCGCCCGGGGCCTGGTAATATCTTTGACAGGCCACTACAATAACGTTAATGTTATCGAAAATACAGGAAGCCGTCTGGAGAGGAGTGCTGGCCATGCAGGCGTCAAGGACCGGGGTGGTGTTCGATATCCGCGAGCTGACCATCCACGATGGTCCCGGCCTGCGCACCACCGTCTTCCTCAAGGGATGCCCGCTGCGCTGCGCCTGGTGCCACAATCCCGAGGGCATGAGCCCGGAGCCCCAGGTCCTGCGCACCGCCACCGGCGAGCGGACCGCGGGGCGCAGCTACACGGCGATGGAACTGGCTCACATCCTGAACCGGCAGGCGCCGCTCCTGGTGGATGGCGGCGTCAGTTTCTCCGGGGGCGAGCCGCTGATGCAGGCGGCGTTCCTGGCCGAGGTGATCGACCGGCTCCAGGGCCTGCACGTGGTTCTCGGCACCTCGGGCCAGGCCGCCGAGGAAGATTTCCGCAGCGTCGCCGCCCGCTGCGACCTGGTGCTGTTCGACCTGAAGCTCATCGACCCGGAAGCCCACCGGCGCTGGACCGGCACGGACAACCGGGCGATCCTGCGCAACCTCGCAGTGCTGGCAGAGCTGGGCAAGCCGTTCTGCATCCGGGTGCCGCTGGTGCCGGGAGTCACCGACACCTTGGCGAACCTGCGGGCCATCGCCCGGTTGGTGCGCACCCTGCCCGCCCCGCCCCGGGTGGAACTGCTGCCCTACAACTCGGCGGCCGGCGGCAAGTACAAAGCCTGCGGCCTGGACTGGCATCCGGACTACCCGGAGCACGAACGGGTCCGGACTGATCTCCAACCCTTCGATGAACTTCAATTGGAGGCTGCGATCCTATGAGCGACGTCCTGGAACTGCCCATCCCCTCCCTGGGCCAGCTGCCGCAGTTGGAGCCGCGTCTGGCCGATATGAAACGGCGGATCCGGGCCGGCGAGCACCACCGGTTCCGCACCGTGGACACCCTCGACCTGTGGACCGAATGCGATGCCGAGCAGCTGTCCTGGCCGCGGCGGGCGGCCCGGCTCACCCGGCGCATGTGCGAGGCCCAGACAGTGGTCATCGAGCCGGACGAACGGATCGTGTTCACCCGCACCGTCCGCCGGGTGCCCTCCCTCTACACCGCCGAGGAGCTGGCCGCGCTCACGGCCGGGCGCACCCTGCACGAACTGGGGCCCATCAGCAACATCTGCGCGGACTGGGGCATGGTCCTGTCCCAGGGCCTGCTGGCGCGCCGCCGGACCGCCCTGGAAGCCCGGGCCCGGGCCGCCGATCCCGAGTTCCTTGAGGGCGCCATCGAGACCATCGACGCGGTCCTGGCCCTGGCCGGGCGCTACGCCGAGGCCGCCCGGCGGATGGGCCGCGCTGACCTGGCCGAGGTGCTGGACCGGGTGCCGGCCCAGCCGGCGGCGACCCTGCACGAGGCGCTCCAGTCGCTGCGGCTCTGCCATGCCGCGCTCTGGATGAGCGGGCACTACCATTGCGGCCTGGGCCGGTTCGATCAGTACATGTGGCCGTACCTCCAGGCCGACCTGGCCGCGGGGCGCCTGGACACCGCCGGCGCTGAAGCGCTCCTGGCGGAATTCTTCATCTCGCTCAACAAGGACAGCGATCTCTATCCCGGCATCCAGCAGGGCGACAACGGCCAGTCGATGATGCTCGGCGGGCTGCGCCGCGAAGGCGGCGACGGGGTCAACCCGGTCACCGCGCTGGCCATGCGCGCGGCCTATGCGGTGGCGCTGATCGACCCCAAGATCAACCTGCGGGTGGACCGCGACACCAGCCTGGAACTGCTGGAACTGGGCGTGCAGCTCACCCGGCTGGGGCTGGGCTTTCCCCAGTGGTGCAACGACGAGGTGATCATCCCGGGGCTGCTGGCCGCCGGCTACGAGCTTGCCGACGCCCGGGACTACACGGTGGCGGCCTGCTGGGAGTTCACCATCCCCGGCCGGGGCATGGAAGTGGTTAACATCGGCGCGGTGTCCATGCCGGCGGCGGTGGACCGGGCCATCCGCGACGGGCTGGCCGCCTCGGAACCCTTCGAGCGCATCCTGGACCGCGCCTCCGAGCACATGGCCGGACAGGTGCGGGCCCTGGCCGAGGCCAACCGCAGGCTCCTGCTGCCCCCGGCGCCATACTACTCGGTGCTCATGGACGGCTGCCTGGAGCGGGGACGCGATCTGTGCCACGGCCTCCGGTACAACAACTCCGGCATCCACGGCGCCGCCTCGGCCAGCGCCGCCGATGCCCTGGCGGCGGTGCGGACTCTGGTGCTCGAGGAACAGCGGATCGAGCCCGGACGCCTGCTCCGCGCCCTGGACAGCGATTTCGCCGAGGACTGGCCACTGCTGCAGGAACTGCGGGAGACCGCGCCCAAGGTCGGCAACCACGACGATCGCGCCGACGGCCTGCTGGCCAAGCTGTTCGACCTGTTCGCCGACGCCTGCGCCTCGGCGGGAGACAACGGCCGCGGCGGGCGGTTCAGGGCCGGCAGCGGCTCCGCCATGTACTACGTCTGGCTGGCCCAGGGCCACGACGGCATGCGCGAGCCCGCCGTGGGCGCCACCGCGGACGGCCGCCACAAAGGCGATTTCTTCAGCTCCTCCCTGGCACCCTCTCCGGACATCCCCGTGCGCGGCCCCCTGAGCGTGCTGCAGAGTTTCGGCAAGCTCGACTACCGGCGGGTCTGCAACGGCGGCCCGCTGACCATGGAGCTGGCCGACAGCCTGTTCCGCGGCGCCGGCGCGGTGGCCAAGGTGGCCCTGTTCATCCGCGCCTTCGTGCGCTCGGGCTGCCAGCAGCTGCAGCTCAACACCCTGAACGTAGAAACCCTGCGCGACGCCCAGGCGCATCCCGAACGGCACCGGAACCTGGTGGTCCGGGTCTGGGGCTGGAGCGGCTACTTCTGCGAACTGGACCCGGTCTACCAGAACCAGATCATCGGCCGCCACATCTACGGCTCCTGACTACCGCCCGCTGGGCGCGCCCGGCCTGGCTCCCCGGAGCCCGGCCGGGCGCCGGCCTGTCATGGCCGATCTTATCTTCTTAATTCCATTCAAGTTACCAGTAAGAAAACATTTGTTTTTTGTCTTTGACAACCCATGGGAATGCCATTAGAATTCAGTCATTCCAACATCAGCATTATCGTTAATGACAACGATAATCACATACGGAGGTGGCAAGATGCGCAAGCTTCTGGCGATGGTCCTCGGGACCGCCCTGTGCTCGATCATGCCGGCGTACGCCGCCGGCTCCAAGCCCTACACGATTGCCTTCAGTCTGAAGACCGTCACGAACGACGATTTCCAGAAGGCGATCGCCACGGCCATCCAGAAGGCCGTGGAGGGCAGCGGCAACAAGTTCCTGCTGGTCACCGCCGGCGAGCAGACCGCCGTTTCCACCCAGGTCAACCAGGTGGAAGACCTGATCGCCAAGCATGTGGACGCGATCATCCTCAATCCCATGGACGGCAAGGCGGTGGTGCCGGTGCTCAAGAAGGCCAAGGCGGCCGGGATCCCGGTGATCTGCGTGGATTCCTCGGTGGAGAAGGGCAACGAGTCGCTCTACATCGCCTATGTGGGCACCGACAACTTCAACGCCGGGGTCGAAGCCGGCAAGCGCATGGTCAAGGAACTGGGCGGCAACGGCAACGTGCTGATCGTCCGGGGCGCCAACGGCAGCCTCGCCGGCGACAACCGGGTTGACGGGTTCAAGAAGGGCATCGCCGGCAGCGGCCTGAAGGTCGCCGGCGAGCAGCCGGGCAACTGGACCAATTCCGTGGCCATGCAGGTCACCGAGAACATGCTCCAGGCCAACAAGCAGGTGCAGGGCCTGTTCACCGCCTCGGACGTGATGCTGGACGGCATCCTCCAGGCCGTGAACGACGCCGAGCGCAGCGGGATCACCATCCTGGCGGTGGACGGCTCGAACAAGGCCGTGGATCTGGTGGAGAGCGGCACCATCGTCGGTACCATGGCCCAGTTCCCGGCCAAGATGGGCAAGATCGCCGTCGACAACCTGCTGGATGTGCTGAACAAGAAGAAGAACCCCAATAGCATTCCCAAGGTGATCGATTCCGGGACGATGGTCTACGACAAGACCAACATCGCCGAAGCCAGGAAGTGGGCTTTCTAGAACAAGGATCTAAGTTAATATTTTTATATCTTTTATCCCCTTCATCCCCGTTCATCCCCTTCATCCCCGGCTGATTCTTTTTTGTCTGGGATAGAACGGACGCTTGGTTCTCGCCCCGCAACCATCTCCCCGGCTACTGGCAAGGCCTGATCAGCCGGGGATGAACGGGGATGAACGGGGATGAAAAAGATAAATGACTGGCCGGGTTCGGAGTTGTACATGGTTTTTTCGTCCTTTGCTAGACGCGGTTCCCTTTTCCTGTTGCCGATCCTCGGCTTCCTGGCGCTCGGATCGTTCATTCCGCATTTCCTCGATGTCTCCAATCTGCTCAACGTGGTCCGCCAGTCGTCCATCATCGGCATCTGCGCGGTCGGGATGACCTACGTCATCATCATCAAGGGCATCGATCTCTCCATCGCCGGCCTGCTGGCGTTCTGCCCGATGGTCAGCGGGCTGCTCATGCTGGCCGGCTTCGGGATCGTGGCCAGCATGGCGGCGGGGGTGGCGGCGGGGATCGCCCTGGGCCTGTTCAACGGGCTCATGGTCGCGAGGCTGGCGGTGCCGGCCTTCATCACCACCCTGGTGGTGGGCCAGATCAGCCAGGGCCTGGCTTTGATCGTCAACGGCGGCCGCTCCATCGGCGCCTTCCCGGCCCGCTACGTGTTCATCGGCAACGGCGCCCTGCTGGGCCTGCCGGTGTCCGACCTGATCCTCTTCCTGTTCCTGGCCATGGGCTACTTCATCCAGCGCAAGACCGCCCTGGGCAACCACATCCTGGCCCTGGGCGGCAACGAGACGGTGCTCCGCCAGGAGGGCATCAGCGCGGCCAAGGTGCAGTTCCTGGTGTTCGGCTTCTCGGGCTTCTGCGCCGCGGTGGCCGGGCTGCTGCTCAGCGCGCAGCTGGACACGGTGCACCCGACCCAGGGCGACGCCTACCAGCTGGACGCCATCGCCGCCTGCATCATCGGCGGGGTGGACCTGGCCGGCGGCCGGGGCTCGATCCCCATGGCGGTGGCCGGCGCGCTGGTCATCGGCTGCCTGCGCAACGCGCTGGACCTGCTGGGCGTCCACCCGTTCATGCAGAACGTGGTGATCGGTTCGGTGATCATCCTCATCGTGTTCCTCAGCGGCGTGGTCCGCAGGCGCACCGAACTGGCGACAAGGGGAACGCTATGACCCGTGAGCCCATGAACCTCCGGGCGCTCATCGGCCGGAACGTGAGCCTGTTCATCTTCCTCGTGCTGGCGGTCTGCGCCGCCTGCTTCGTGCACAACTTCGCCGACCGGGACAACCTCGTCATCATCCTCAAGCAGTCCGCCATCCCGGCCACCGCCTGCATCGGCATGACCATGGTGCTCATGACCGGCGGGATCGATCTGTCCCTGGGCTACATCGTCGGCCTGTGCTCGATCGTCTCCGGGATCCTGGCCAAGAGCCTGCTGCTGCCGGCGCCCGAGGTGGTGCTGATCGTGCTGGCGGTGGGCGGCGCCATCGGCCTGGCCAACGGGCTGATCACCCAGTACATGCGGGTGCCGGCCTTCATCGCCACCCTGGGCTCGGGCTACGTGATCTACGGGCTGGCCCAGATCGTCAGCCAGGGCTCGATCATCAACCGCCTGCCCAAGCCGTTCCTGGCCATCGGCCGCACCGATCTGCTGGGGCTGCCCTCGGCGGTGTTCATCGCCCTGGGCGTGGCGCTGGTGTTCCATGTCCTGATCAGCAAGGCCCGGTTCGGCCGGCAGCTGCGGGCGTTCGGCTTCGGCCCCCGGGCGGCGCTGCTCAGCGGGGTGCCCACGGCCCGGATCAATGTCCTGGTCTACGCCCTGTGCGGGACCCTGGCCGGCCTGTCCGGGATGCTGTTCACCATCCGGGTCAACGCCGCCCAGCCCAACATGGGCGGCGGGGTGTTCACCTTCGAGGTGGTGACCGCGGCCATCGTCGGCGGCACCAGCCTGTTCGGCGGGATCGGCTCGGTGGCCGGCAGCATCCTGGGCGTGCTCTCCATCAAGATCATCGAGAACTGCATCAACCTGCTCGGGGTCTCCTACCACCTGTACCTGGCGGTCCAGGGGGCGATCATCCTGGTGGCCATCATCTTCGGCAACATGACCAACCGGCGGGCCTGAGAGGAATGACCATGAACCAGACGCTCGTCTCCATGCGCGGCATCACCAAGTACATCTACGGCGCCGACGGCCGGCCGATCCGCAACACCGACGTGAAGATCCTGGATGCCGTGGACTTCGACCTGGCCGCGGGGGAAGTGCACGTGCTGGTGGGCGAGAATGGCGCCGGCAAGAGCACCCTGATGAAGATCCTGGGCGGCATCATCCCGCCGGACGGGGGGGAACTGGAGCTGGCCGGCCTCCGGGTCGACCTGCGGGACGCCCGGGACGCCCGGGAACACGGCATCGCCTTCATCCACCAGGAGCTGAACCTGTGCCCCAACCTGGACGTGGCGCACAACATGTTCCTGGGCCGGGAGCCCCGGCGCCGGGGGGTCAAGGACACCCGGGCCATGAACGAACGCAGCGCGGAGCTGCTCCGGGCGCTGTCCTGCGACCTGGATCCGCGGACCCCGGTGGCGCGGCTCTCCACCGCCCAGCAGCAGCTGGTGGAGATCGCCAAGGCCATGTCGTTCGAGTCCCGGGTGGTGATCATGGACGAGCCCACCGCCAGCCTGACCAAGCGCGAGATCGATGTGCTGTTCGATCTGATCCGCCGGATGCGCTCCGACGGCCTGGGCATCGTCTACATCTCCCACCGGTTCGAGGAGTTCCTGGGCCTGGGCGACCGGATCTCGGTGCTGCGCGACGGCCGCTCCGTGGGCAGCCTGCCCATGAGCCAGTTCGAGCCCGCAGCGGTGATCCGGATGATGGCCGGGCGCGCCATCGACCAGATGTACCCGCGCACCCACGCCGTGGGCGCCGAGCGGGTGCTGGAGGTGAAGGGCCTGCGGCTGACCCCGCGCACCCCGCCCATCGATTTGACCGTGAACCGCGGCGAGGTGGTGGGACTGGGCGGCCTGGTGGGCAGCGGCCGGACCGAGCTGGCCAAGTCGATCTTCGGGGTGCGGCCGTTCTCGGGCGGCGAGGTGCGCTACCTGGGCCGCCGGACCACCTCCTGGAGCCCGGGCCGGCTGATCAGGGCCGGCATGGCGTTCCTGTCCGAGGACCGCAAGACCGAGGGCCTGGTCCTGGGCATGTCCATCCGCGAGAACCTGAGCCTGGCCTGCCTGAAGCTGGTGTCCCGGATGGGCCTGGTCTCCCGCGGCCTGGAGCAGGCCCAGTCGGCGGCCTTCATCGAGCAGCTGAACATCGTCGCCCGGTCCGCGGAGCAGCAGGTGACCACCCTCAGCGGCGGCAACCAGCAGAAGGTGGTCCTGGGCAAGTGGCTGGCCACCACGCCCCGGCTGCTGATCCTGGACGAGCCCACCCGCGGCATCGACGTGGGCGCCAAGGCCCAGATCCACAAGCTCATCGATGAGATCGCCGGCTCCGGGGTGGCGGTGCTGATGATCAGCAGCGAACTGCCGGAACTGATCGGCATCAGCGACCGGATCTACGTCATGCGCGAAGGCGGGGTGATCGCCGAACTGGCGGCCGGCCCCGGGCTGACCCAAGAGAAGGTGGTTGAGTACATCTGCCTGGGCACAGCGGGCGCCTTGACGCAATGAATTAAAAATTTATACTGGTGGTCTCGTCCTCCGCCCTTGCTCCCAGCCCTCCGCTTCCTGTCCGCCCTGCTCCTGCTGTCCGGTGCCGTGGCCCCGGCCCAGGACATCATGCGCCTGGACCGGCCCACTGCGCTGCGCTGGCAGGCCGAGCTGGAGGACGACCGCCGCTACGAGCCGCGCCCGGGACTGCGCCCGGAGACCGCCCCCGCGGTGCTGGACCTGCTGCCCCGGCTGGTCCATGTCCCGGCCGAACGCAGCCAGCAGCTCTGCGCCGACTGCTGGGTGTGGGCCGGCACCGCCCTGGTGGAGATGGCCCTGGCCAGCCAGTACGGGATCCGCGACCGCCTCTCGGTCCAGTACTTCCACTCCCGGCACCCGGACGGCTCGGCCTGCTGCCCGGGCAGCCTGGGCGACTTCGCCGCGTTCTACAACAACGACCGCAGGCTGGTGCCCTGGAGCAACGCCGGGGCCGCCTTCCGGGACCAGCGCAGCCAGTGCGGCGAGCCGACCCGGGCGCCGCTGTCGAGCATCGGCCTGCTGCCCCACTACCGGCTCAACAGCCTCACCCCGCTCACCATCGCCACCGCCAGGGTGGGCCGGGAGCGGGCCGTGGCCGGCATCAAGTCCGCCCTGCGCGAGGGCCGGGCGGTCTACCTGACCATCGTCTGGTCCACCGACCCCAGGCTCGACAGCGGCCCGGAGCTCGGGACGGCCTGGCACCGGGACCGGGAGCGGGACCTCTGGGACCCCGGCATGCCCGCCGATGTCCAGTGCCCGATGGACGCCACCGAGTTCCACGCCATGGCCATCGTCGGCTACGACGCCAGCGACCCGGACCCGGCCCGGCACTACTGGTCGGTGCTCAATTCATGGGGCGCCACCCCGGGCCGGCCCCATGGCCTGGTACGGATCCCCATGGAGCTGGACTACGACCGCCGGTTCACCTGGGGCCCGCTGCACCTGGACAAGTTCAGCTTCCAGGTGCTGGACGTGGACCTGGAGGAGACCGCCGCCGCCCTGCCCTCGGTGAGCCTGGCGCCTTCCGCCATCGTGCTGCGCTGCGGCGACCCGCTGACCCTGGCCGCCGTGGCCGCGGGCACCCCGCCGATCCGGTTCCAGTGGTTCAAGGACGGCCGCCCCCTGCCCGGCCAGGCCAGCGGCTGCCTGGCCGTGGCCGCGGCCGGCCCGGGGGACGCCGGCCAGTACCGGGTGGAGGCCACGAACCGCCTGGGCGCCACCCTCAGCGTCCCGGTGGCGGTCACCGTCCTGGGCCGGCAGCTGCTGGGCAACCCGGACCTGGAGCAGGGCCCGGGCCAGACCGCCTGGGTGCTGGACCACCCCCACGGCGCGCCCTCGCCCCTGGTGCAGCGCGGCTCCGCCCACAGCGGCCGCTGGTTCCTGCGCCTGGGGGACAGCCGGGCCGGGCGCCACCCGCCGCGCCAGGTCTCCGCCGTGCAGACCGTGACCCTCCCCGCCGCCTTCCGCGACGCCACCCTCGGCTGCTGGGTGCGCCTCATCGCCAGCCAGACCGCGCAGCCCCGGGACAGCCTGCGCATCGAGCTGCGGGACGGCCACGGCCACCATCTGCGCACCCTCAAGACCTTCGGCAACCGGGACGCCCCGTCATTCCGGCAATGGACCCGGCAGTTGTTCGACCTGGCCGGCCTTGCCGGGCAGACGGTCCAGGTGGCCTTCGTGGCCAATCTGGCCGAGCCGGACCCCGGCTACGCCGCGTTCGAACTGGACAGCATCACCCTCACCGGGCTGGACGCTCCGGCCGCCGGCGGGGTCACTGTGGCCCCGCGCAGCGCCACCGTGCTCACCGGCGCCAGCCAGGGCTTCACCGCCCAGCTCCCCGGCCATCCCGGGGCCGGCTTCACCTGGTCGGCGAGCGGAGGCGGCGAGCTGGAGGACCCCGCGGCCAACCCGGCCGTGTTCCGCCCTGCCCCGCTGGCCGCGGCCGGCAGCCGGAGCGAGAGCCTCACCGTGCGTTCCCCCGCCGACCCTGGCCGGCCGGGGCTGGCGCTAGTCACCGTGAAGGGCTATGACCTGGACGCCGACGGCGCGGTGGACGTGCTGGACCTGGCGCGCCTGATGCAGGCCCTGGGCACCCGCAACGGCGATCCCGGGTTCCTGGACGCCGCCGACCTGGATGGCGACGGCCGGGTGGACGACCGGGACCTGGAACGCTGGCTGACCTTCTTCAACGCCCAGGAATGATCAGCGCTCCACGGTGGCCATCAGGCCGGGCACGTAGCGGTCGCCCGCCACCCGGCCGGCCAGAGTGTCCAGCTCCGCCAGGTCCCCGGCGGTGAGCTTCAGCTCCAGGGCGTCCAGGTTCTGGTCCAGGTAGCTCCGGCGCCGGGTGCCGGGGATCGGCACGATGTCCTGGCCCTGGGCCAGCAGCCAGGCCAGGGCCACCTGGGCCGGGGTGCCGCCATGCCTGGCGGCCACCGCCTCCAGCACCCGGAGAATGCCGGCGTTGGCTTCGGCGTTGGCGCCCTGGAACCGGGGCACGTTGTGCCGGAAATCGGCGGCCGGGAGCTCCGCGGCATTGCGGAAGGCGCCTGCCAGGAACCCGCGGCCCAGGGGGCTGAACGGCACCAGGCCGATGCCCAGTTCGCGCAGGGTGGGCAGGATCCGCGCCTCGACCCCGCGCTCGAACACCGAATACTCGCTCTGCAGGGCGGCGATGGGGTGCACCGCCTGGGCCCGCCTCAGGGTCTCCGGGCCCACCTCGGACAGGCCGAGGAAGCGCACCTTGCCGGCCTGCACCAGGTCCTTCATGCCGCCCACGCTCTCCTCGATCGGCACGTTGGGGTCCTTGCGGTGCAGGTAGTAGAGATCGATCACGTCCACCTGCAGCCGCCTGAGCGAGGCCTCGGCCACCCGCCGGGCGTTGGCCGGGGTGCCGTCCTGCCCGCCGTGCAGGCCGAACTTGGTGGCGATCACCGCCTGGTCCCGGCGGCCCTTGACGGCCTTGCCCACCACCACCTCGTTGGTGAACGGCCCGTAGACCTCCGCAGTGTCCAGCAGGGTGACCCCGCGGTCCAGGGCCCGGTGGATGGTGGCCACGCCCTCGGCCTCGTCGATGTCCTCGGGCCGGGTGTAGCCGTGGGTGATGGTCATGCAGCCCAACCCCAGGGCGCCCACCTCCAGACCGCCGGTGCCCAGTTTGCGCAGTTCCATGTCCACTCCCCTCGATCGGTGTGGCGATTATAGCCCGGCCGCGCGCCGGGCCCGCCCCATCGATCCATCAGAATGGCCGGCACCCCATCAATCTGATCGCTTCGCCCTGGCGCCGCGGCGCACCGGCCTTGAAAAAACAGGCATCAGGACGCTGGCACGCGGCTTGCAGCCAGGGCACAAGCCCCATTGCAACCCGCCCAGGCAGGAGACCCGCGCCATGGAAACCAAAGCCCTGAACGCCCGCACCCGGATCGAACGCCGGGCCGAACCGCCGACCTACCGCCAGCAGGTCACCAAGGCCATCAACCCCGCCAGCTTCGATCTGCTGGGCAGCGTCCCCATCACCACCGAGGGGCAGCTCCCCGGGTTGGTGGCCCGGGCCCGCCGGGCCGCGGCGGTCTGGGCCACGGCCAGCTTTCCGGAACGGGCCCGGGTCCTGGGCCGGCTGCGCGACCTGATCATGGAGCGGGCCCAGGAGCTGGCCGCGACCGTGTCGTCCGGCATGGGCAAGCCCCTGCTGGAGGCCCTGGCCTTCGACGTGGCCATGGTGGTGGACCACCTGGACGACTACATCGCCAACGCCGGCGCCTACCTGGCCGACCAGCCGGTGGCGCTGCCGCCGGCCGCCGGCGGGCACAAGCGGGCCCTGGTGCGGGCCGCGCCCCGGGGCGTGGTGGCGGTGATCTCGCCCTGGAACTTCCCGTTCCAGCTGGCCATGGCCCCCGCCGTGGCCGCCCTGGCGGCCGGCAACGCGGTGATCCTCAAGCCCACCTCCGCCGTCCCGCTGGTGGGCGAGGCCATCGAGCGGCTGTTCGCCGATGCCCTGCCGGACTGGCCGGGGCTGGCCCAGGTGGTGCACGGCCCGGGCAAGCTCGGCTCGGTGCTGGCCACCTCCGACGGGGTGGACTTCGTGGTGTTCACCGGCTCCACGGAGGTGGGCCGCAGGCTGCAGGGCGAACTCGCGCCGCTGCTGCGCCCGGCCCTGCTGGAACTGGGCGGCTGCGACCCGATGCTGGTGTGCGAGGACGCCAACGTGGAGCGGGCCGCCAACGCCGCGGTGTTCGGCCGGTTCTGCAACAACGGCCAGGTCTGCGCCGCGGTGAAGCGGGTCTACGTGCACAGCGCGATCGCCAGGCGCTTCATCGAGCTCGTGGTGGAGCGCACCCGGGAGCTGAACCTGGGCCCCTACACCGACCCCGCCGCGGACCTCGGCCCGCTGGCCAACGACCGCGGCATCGGCACCCTGCGCACCCTGCTGCACGACGCCCTGGACAAGGGCGCCAAGCTGGAGACCGGCGGCTTCCCGGCGATCCAGGCCGGCTTCTACTGGCCGCCCACGGTGCTGTCCAACGTGGACCACTCCATGCGGATCATGAAGGAGGAGGCGTTCGGCCCGATCCTGCCGATCCAGATCGTCATGGACGA
>Ga0316217_10002761_pt1 | contig 20807 bp, 15 predicted proteins | sample 1anoAmetaG_FD_203633 | JGI IMG/M metagenome (GOLD analysis project Ga0316217, IMG submission 203633) | Freshwater microbial communities from Trout Bog Lake, Wisconsin, USA - 1anoA | ecosystem: Environmental > Aquatic > Freshwater > Lake > Hypolimnion/Profundal zone | place: USA: Wisconsin...
GGCTTTGTCAATTAAATTGAGCGACGTGGCCCGATCCGAAAAATTCACCCCAAAATGCCCGCTGATTTCGTAAGCCCTGTGGAAATAAGCACTTACGGCAAAAATCAATGCGCGCAAGGTGCGCGCAGCTTCCTTATCCGTGAGGCTGTGTTATCGTGTGGCCATGGAACCGGATGGCGTGTATCAACTTCTCTCGGCGGACAGTCAACGCAAGGTCGATCAGTTGTTGGCTGATGCCCAACGCAATGGCAGACTAGCGCCGGTCGATCTGGGGCGGTTCTGGGCGGATCAGGAAATCGCGGGGAAGAATCCGTTTGGGCGCGACATACCGCAGGTGCCGTTTGGGGCGGTCTGCAACTGGGAATGTATCTTTGCCGAATTGGGCATCGAGCAAGACTGGCAACGATTTCTTTATGATGATCCGGCCTGGGCGTTGGACATCAGCCGGCGGTATAACGACGTGGCCGAGAGGATCGTGGGGCGGCGAATCTTGCCGGAGGCATTGCCTGATCCGCAGCGGCAGTGGCCGGCGGTGAAGATGCTGCATGATGTTTTTGAGGCCGAGAATGTCTGGGAAGGCGGCAAGAGCGGCAGTTGGTGGCTCAAGCAGGCGGCCCATTCGCCGGAAGAATTGGCAGCGCTGCTGGATCGCGTGGAGAAACGGTTGGAGCGGCTGCGGGAATTCATGTTGCCGGCGAATTGGGCGGCGGAAAAGGCGCGGCTGACAGGGCTGGGCTGCCCGGTGCCGCTTTATCGCGGGCAGCGTGGGCCGTGTACGTTTGCCACCAGCATTTATGGGCCGGAGAATCTGCTGCTGCTGTCGTTTGATGATGTGGGATTGTTTAAGCGGCTCAGCGAAATGATCGGGCGGGCGATTTTGGGGATTGCCCGCGTGTTGGATGAGGAAGCCGGCTTTACGCCGCAAACCGCCCCGCGCGGCTGGGGCTGGGCGGATGATAATTGCTGCCTGTTTAACGCCGAGGCTTATGAGACGTTCGCCATGCCGATCCATCGCGCGGTGTTCGCGGCTTATGCACCGACGCCGGGCGATAAACGTTATCAGCACAGCGATTCCAATATGGCTCATCTGCTGCCGCAGTTGGGATCGTTGAATTTGACCGGGACCAATTTCGGGCCAACGTTAAGCGTGCGCGAAATCCGGCAACATTGCCCGTGTGCGGTGATTGACGGCCAGCTTGCCCCGTTCACGTATAGCCGTAATGAAGGGGCCAACATGGTGGCCGAGTTCCTGCGGGATTTTGAGCAGGCGAAGGAAAACCGCGGGTTGAATTTCACCACCGCCGGTTCCATCAACAACGGCAGCCGCTTGAGCGGCATGCGCCTGCTGATGGCGGCGGTGCAGCGGTATGGGAGATATGAGTGAGGTGGCCATTCACCGTGCGTGGCGGCTTCAAAACTCCAGACGCATTTGCGTGACGATCCCCCAACGCATTTGATCGCCCAGGGCTTGGCCGATGGGAATCTCGCAGCCAATCTCAAAATGCGGCTGGAACGGATCGGAAGACTTGAAATGCAAATCCAACCCGGTGACGGCAAACAGCCCATCCTGGCCATTGACCGAAAACATGCTCTGCTCGTCCACGCCCAGCATCGGTGTAAAGCGCTCCGGCAAGGGCAGCGGCAGATGCTCCAGCGCCAGTTCATTGTCCATCGCGGTGGTTTGGTGATGCGCCGGCATCGGCTGGTGTATCACCTGGGCTAATTGCGCATCTGTCCAAGCTTGCAAACCGAAGCGGTCGTCTTCGAGAAAAATCGCCCCCACATCGGGAAAGCCCCGCGTGTCGGTTGCGGCATCGGCCTTGGTGGCGGCCAATAACTTGTCGTTGGCCAAACTCGGGAAAATCGGTTGATACGTCGCCAACACGGTATCCTGAATGAGGCCAACAACGCGGCTATCACCGGATGGCGCAGCTTGTTCCTGTCGGCCTGGCTTATCGTCCAGGAACGGCTGCCGCGTCCAGCAGAAGCCGAAGTCATGCGGCCGATCAGCGTCCGCCGCCCAAAGGCGTGGACCGCACGCGGCGCTGATCAACAGGCCGAGCAAAATGACCGCCTTGTTCACCATGAGGCGGGGAAGAGTAACGAGCCGATGGGTGGCTGGCAAGGGAACATCCATCCCTTTTGTACGGCGAAAGATTCGCTGGGGTTTGCCGGCCGCACGCGGTGCCGGCACGCAAACGCTGCTGCCAGCGCCCTAAAATCTTTACCCGCCGCGAAGAAATAAAGTGCTTGTAGCACGGATGGCTGCCTTTATCTCCTCCCACCTGCTCTGGCTTCTCCTATCTCGCGTGGCGCCGCCTGCCCGTGCCATGAGGTTTTGCCATGCCCTGGCGAACGGCTGGGGGCCAGACGCTTGATCCTATTGGCAATCACCCTTACGATTTGTCTTCAACTTTTCCGGAAGGAATTACTATGCGTGTTTTGGTTGCCGACAAACTGGCGGAAGAAGGCTTGGAATTTCTCAAGCAGGAGAAGATCGATTTTGACACCAAGATCGGTTTGAAGGAAGACGAACTGGCCGCCGCCGTGGGGGCGTACGATGCGCTGATCGTCCGCTCGGGGGCGAAAGTGACGGCCAAGGTTTTGGCCAATCCCGGCAATCTGAAGGCCATCGCCCGCGCGGGTGTGGGTGTGGACAACATCGATCTGCCGGCCGCCACCGCCAAGGGCATCTTGGTGTTGAACACCGCCGAGGCCAGCACGCTGTCCACCGCTGAACATGCGCTGGCGTTGCTGATGTCGCTGGCGCGGAAAATTCCGCAGGCGCATCAAAGCCTGAAATCCGGCGCGCTGGATTGGAAAAAACGCAGTGTCTTCCAAGGCACGCAGCTTGCCGGCAAGACGCTGGGCGTGGTGGGCTTGGGCCGGATTGGCCGCACCGTGGCCAGCCGGGCGCTGGCGATGGAAATGAATGTGATCGGCTTCGATCCCTATTTCACCGCTCCCACCGCGTTGGATGGCAAAGTGAAGATGATCCGCGATTTCGATGAATTCCTCGCCCAAATCGATGTCGTCACTTTCCACGTGCCCGGCGGCGAAGGCACCAAGCACCTGCTCAACCGCGAACGGCTGTTCAATAAGGCCCGCCCCAATCTGCTGGTGGTCAACGATGCCCGCGGCGAAGTGGTGGACGAAATTGCCCTGGCCGACGCCTTGAAAGAAAAGAAGATCGCCGGCGCCGCCCTGGACGTTTACGCCACCGAGCCGCCGGTGAAGGATCATCCGCTGTTTGGCTTGGATAACGTGGTGCTGACCCCGCACTTGGGCGCCAGCACCGATGAAGCACAAACCGCCGTATCGGTGGATGCGTGCAAGGCGATCGTGGCGTATCTGCGCAGCGGCGAGATTCGCGGCGCGGTGAATGCCGGCGGATTAAAACTCGATTTGCCCGCTGATGAGCAGCCCTTTGCCGAACTGGCCCGCCGCATCGGTACGCTGCTGGCCGGCCTGGTGGATGGCGGTTACAAAACCATCACTCTTCGCGCCAGCGGCACCCGCGTGCCCAAGCTGATGAACACGCTGCTGCGCCTGGCGACGGTGGAACTGCTCAAGCCGCATCTGGACGTTGGCGTCAACGTGATCAACGTGGAACACCTGGCCCGCAGCCGTGGCATTGAATTGGTCACCATTCACGAACCCCAGCCGCCGGCAGGTCTGGTTGGCGATATTGTTGGCGTGCGCGCTGACAGCCCCAATGGCGAGAGCCATCGCATTTTGGGCACGGTGTACGCCGACGGCTTGCCGCGCGTGCTGCGCATCGACGAGTTCTCGATGGACATGATCCCGCAGGGCAATATGGTGCTGATCGAAAATCAGGACCAGCCCGGTGTGATCGGTTTCGTCGGCACCAGTTTTGGCGATGCCCAAGTGAACATTGCCGACATGGTGATCAGCCGCACCTTTGCCGCCGATGGCAAGGCCACGGCGCTGATGGTGCTGAAGACCGACAGCCAGCCACCGGAAGCGTTGCTGAACCGCTTGCGGGCGCGGCCGAACATTAAGCGCGTCAAGAGTTTGGTTTTGCCAGCGAAGTCGGCATAAGGTTGGCCGCGAACTCTTTCCCCCTCGCCCTGTACTCAGGGAGAGGGTTGGGGTGAGGGTTCTTTGTATGATGCGCATTCTTCACGGACTGGAACAACTCGACCAACTTCCCGCCGGCGCGGCATTAGCCATCGGTAATTTTGACGGCCTGCACTTAGGCCACCAGCGCAGCATGGAAATCGGCCGGCAACTGCGGCAAGCCGGCCAAGCGTCCGCGCTGGTGGTGGTGACGTTTGAACCGCTGCCACTCACCGTCTTGCGGCCCGCTGATGCGCCGCCGCGGATTACGCCTTGGCTGATCAAGCAGCGTTTGCTGGCCGCGGCGGGGGTGGATGCGGTGCTGCTGCTCAAACCCGAGCCGGTTGTGCTGAGGATGCCGGCACAAGATTTCTGGGTAACGATTCGCGATCAGCTTCGCCCCAAACATCTTATCGAAGGCCCAACTTTCCGCTTCGGCAAAGGCGCGGCGGGAACGGTGCGATCACTGGAGCAATGGACCGTCGGCTCCGACGTAACATTGCATTTAGTGCCTTCGGTGGATGCCACGCTGCTAAACATGGAAATGTCGCGGGTGAGCAGCACGCTGATACGGTTCCTGATCGCCAATGGCCGGGTGCGCGATGCGGCCTTGTGCCTGGGCCGGCCGTTCACGCTTTCCGGCACCGTGGTGGAGGGTTACCAACGTGGCCGAACCATCGGCGTACCCACCGCCAATCTGGACGTCGGCGAGCAAATGATTCCCGCCGACGGCGTTTACTCCGCCCGCTGCACGATTGCCGGGCAAACCTACCCCACCGCCCTGAGCATCGGCACCACGCCCACTTTTGCCGGCCCGCAACGCCGGCAAATCGAAGCCCATTTGATCGGCTTCAATGGCGACCTCTATGGCCAGATGATCGACATTGACGTGATCGACTGGCTGCGCGATCAACGGAAGTTTGCATCCGTGGATGGCTTGAAACAGCAGTTGGCAGATGATTTCCAATCAGTCATTTGTAAAGTATAGCGTTTTCGATATACTGCATGGCATGACTGCTACGCTCGAAAAACCACGCCGCGCCAAAGTCCTTGACGCCGCCCAATTGTTCGAGCAGCGTATTCGCGATGGCGCTTACCGCCTGCGGGGAATTCCTGGCGAACGGAAATTGGCGTCCGATCTGGGCGTGAGCTACATGTCCGCCCGCAAGGTGGTCAGCCAGCTTATCGACCAGCGCGTGCTCCGCCGCACCGCCGGCGGCCGGCTGGTGCCGGGGTTGGCAATGGTGGAAAAACGCGGGGCGCAAATTGCGTTCGTCACGCCGGCGTTCACCTCGCAAACCACCATGGAGATCCAATACGAACTGGCTCGGCTGGCGGCGGCGCGCGGCATGGACCTGCGCCCGGTCACTTACGTCCAGCCCTCCGATCCGATTATCTTCCAAGCCATCGACGGCGATTTCGATGGCCTGTTTGTCATTCTGCCGGTGAATGCCCCGCAACTGCTGCTGGACCGCCTGGCACGCGATCGCGAACGCATCGTGGTGCTCTGGCGGGATCTGTCGCACCTGGGCATTCCCAGCATCGTCACCGGGCCGTCGCGGTTCATCGGCAAGGCGCTGGATCATCTGGCCGGCCTAGGACATCGCCAGATCGATTGCTTCAATTCCCTGCCGCATGATCCGGTGGTCGATGACCGCATCGTCCATTGGCGTGCCGGCCTGGAGCAGCGCGGCATGTCCGGAATTCTGCACAATGAACCCACTGAACCATTCCGCTGTTCGGTAACCGCGGCCTATCAGGCGTTCAAGCGGCTGATCGCCACCGGCGATTATGCCAGCGCCTATTTCTGCCTGACATCAGAACTGGGCCGCGGCGCGGTGCGGGCTTGCTACGAAATGGGCTTGCGCGTCGGAACGGATATATCATTATGCGGTTTCAGCGAGATTGGCGTTTCGCGGTTGATGGTGCCATCGCTGACGACGGTTGCCGAAGCGGATGCCACGCCATTTTTGCTGATGGGTCTGGAGTGGATCACCACGGCCGGCAAGGGCTGGAATCGTCCCCTGCGGCTGGAGCCGGATGACGTCAAGCTTTTCATCGGAGAATCCACCGGGCCATGCCCGGCGTCAAAACTTGGAGCCTGATATGCACCAACGCCCGAATCACAATAGCCCGCACGGTTTCACACTGGTGGAACTACCTGCGGTGAACAGGAGTAAACGCGCCGCGTTTACTCTGGTCGAACTGTTGGTCGTCATCGGCATCATTGCCGTGCTGATTGCCTTGCTGCTCCCCGCGCTAAACAAAGCGCGGGCCGCCGCCCAAGCCACGCAATGTGCCAGCAATATGAAACAGATCGGCATGGCCTTTGCCATGTATGAGGAAGCCTATGATGGGTATCTCATTCCCAACGCCTTGGGCTATTCCGTCCCCAGCCCGATCAATTGGTGCGAATTCGCCATCTCGATGCTGGCCAACAAGTCGTCCATGCAGAGTTGGGGCGGTGTGCTGCTTTGCCCCAGCAACCAGATTGCCGTCAACAATGCCAACGGCGCCAACTTCAGTTATATGACCGGCGTGATTTGCGGCACCGGGGTTTCCGCCAGTACCCCCAACCCCCCTTATGCGCAATACACCCTGCCCGTGAAAGTCAACCGCATTCATCGTTCCAGCCAAACGATCATGGTCGCCGAATCCGGCACCGGGGGTTATTACGCCGCGTCAATTGGCGGCGCCGGCAACCGCTACGTTTTCAACTGGCACGGCAACAGCGCCAACTACCTGATGGTCGATGGCAGCGTGCAAGCCTTTGCCGATCCGTGGTTCTCAACCCAGCCGATCACTTCGCGCTCGTCTACGGTTGATTCCAGCACCACCACCTATAACATGTGGTTCCGGATGACCGATTACAACGCGGCCTATGGGTACTGACGCCAGGACCAATCAGGAAACCCTTGCCCTCACCGCGCAAACCGGCCATGCGGCGCAGCCGCTTGGAAAAATGGTATCGTGCAAAACCGCGACTATTTGACTTTGGTCGGATTGGTCGTCGGCGGCAAATCGTCGTTGCCGGGGGATTGGTCGGGCCGGTTGGCCTCAAAGGCGCGGGGTTTCCTGGCACGCTCCAAGATGCGGTTGGTGCGATCTTCCACCAGTTTATCCCTGTCATGTTCTTCGGCATCCAGCTTCTTCTGCGAATCGTCGATCATGGATTTCAACTGACCGACCCGCCATTTTTGTTCTTCGATTTTGTTGTTTTCCAAGTCCTGCACAATCTGGTGAATCTGCGGGCGAATGTCATCGATGCGGGCGGGATTGCGGCGGATGCGGATGACCAGCGGCAGCAGATCGTCTTCATACTTCAGGCGTTTCAGGCGGATCTTGGCCAACTCGGGAAACACCTGGTCGGTGGACTGATACGCATGATAGCGTTGGACTTCCCGTGTCCAGAAGGCGGCGTCGGAGGTGATTTCCGCCAGGCGCATAACGCGGGAGTGGTTGGGGGCATTTTGGCCGAGAAACTTTTTCAGGCTTTCGATATCTGCCGGGGTGGGCCGGGTGGTTGGGCCGGGAGGGATTGGCCCCAGTGCCGACAAAAGGCCGGTATCCGAAACGGCGTCGAGCGCCGCCGGGTCGCTGGGCGCGGCCAGCGCGACATTTTCCGGTGATCCCGGACGCGCGGGTTTTTCACCAGCGGCCAAGACCAGGCTGCTGCCAATCATGGCCAAGGCCAGCAGCAGCGATGATTGTTTGCAGAACTTCTTCATGTCAGTTGCTCGGCTGAAGTGCCTCTTCTTTCTTTCCATCAATGCTGCACGTGATTCGTCGGCGCGGCGCCGATGAATGGATCCACTTCATTATCCGCGCCGGCGGTCGCTAAAGCCAGCATTTGCAGATCTTCACGCTGGCGGGCCGGCAGTGGGGCCATGGTCGTTACCGACGGAGTCGTGGCGGAGAGAATTGGTTCGGCACGCGGCGGCTCTTCCTCATGCACGGCAGCAATGGCGTCGGTCAGAACCTCGGACGATCCCAAATCATCCTGACGCGCCAACGGTTGCGCCGGCTGATGCATGCTGCTGTAAAGAATGATGCCCAGCAGCAGCATGGCTGCCGCCGCCAGCGGATACAGCCACCACCGGTGGGAATGGACACCGATGACCATCGGCCGAACCGCCGCCTGCTGGGCCAGTTGCTGGCCGATCCAATGGTTTACCAAGCGCATCACTTGCCGGCTGGCCGCCTGCGAACTGATCGGCAATGGCTGACTGGCGTCGGCGGCACGCATGGTCTGCTCAAAGCCCGCCTGCGTACCGCGCAGGGATTCCAACTCGGCACGCAGATGCGCGTCGTTCTGGAGCATCTGCTCCACTTCAGCGCGGTCGGCGGCGGGAAGCTCATCGGCCAAATACATCAGCAGGATGGCTTCGTTATTCTCGAGTTGTTGCAGCAAGCTATCCATGATCTGCCTCATCTACATCCCCGCATCTCCATGCGGGGTTACGACATCAACTCCTTGAGCCGTTGCATCGCCTTGTGCATTCTACCCAAAGCGGTGTTCAGTGGGCAACCCAGCGACTGGGCAATATCCACGAACTTCATATTGCCATAATACCGCATCAGCAACACTTGCCGCTGGCTTTCCGGCAAAGTGGCGATCGCTTTCCGCAACTTGGCCTCTTGTTCGCTGCTTTCCATGCGCAAGCTGGCGTCCGGGCCGGATTCTTCGGTGATCAATCGCAATCCAGCGTGCGCGCCTTTTTCCCGGCCACGCGAACGCCAATGATCGTTGGCCTTATTCGTGGCAATGCGATACAGCCACGCCTTAAAACCACCGCCAGCCGACGGATCAAACCGGTCCAAGTGTTCCAGCACGCTGGTCCAGGTTTGCTGGTGCAACTCTTCGGCAAGCTGATCGTTGGCCACCAGCCTTTGCAGGTACCGGATCAAACCGGGGAAATGGCGCTGCACCAATTGCTGGCCGGCCACCGCCTGGCCATCGCGCAATTGCAACACCAGAACATCATCCGGCACCTGCGGCGGCGCGACCGGACCACCCGGTCCCGTGCCATCCGGCGCAAGAGCTTGTGCCTTCACATCATGTGACATCGGGCCGAACTCCAGCGCTCGATACTATAACGTGACTCACGAGCATTTATTGTCGGGAACGGAAACGTGAAACGTAAAACGTGACAAGATGACGCATTTGTCACGTTTTACGTTTCACGTCTTCATTATCCATCACGTAAGTTATTGCCATTTCACGACTTAGGCTTCAACGCATCATCCGCCTGCGGCAAATCTTTCAGGTTGTTCAACCCGAAAACCTCCAAAAATCGCTTGGTGGTGCCGTACAAAATCGGCCGGCCCGGCAATTCGGCCCGGCCGGCAATCTTCACCAGATGCTTTTCCATCAAGCTGCGGATGGTTTCACCGCACGCCACACCACGCACCGATTCGATGTCCGCCCGCAAGATCGGCTGCTTGTAAGCGATAATCGCCAGGGTTTCCAAGGCGGCTTTGGTCAGCTTGGCGTCGATTTCACGCTGATGCAGGCGCTTCAGCAGATCGCCAAACTGCGGCAACGTAAGTATCTGATACCCACCGGCCACCTGCTCCACGCGAAAAGACCGCTCGGCATATTGTTCATTTAACGCCCGCACGCCGGCACGGATGGGCTTTGTCGAATCGATTTCCAGCAATTCCGCCAACCGCCCGGCCGTCAGCGGATGATGCGTGGAAAGCAGCAGAGCTTCCAACGCCAGCAAATCGACACCGGCGGCATCACCGCCAACTTCCTCTCCCGCCGAGACATCACCATCGGCCGGATCGCTCGCATCCGCGGCCGCGGCGGTAGCAACCGGTTCGGTCACTTGGGCCGCTTCGGGGGTATCCAGGGTATCCGCGTTATCCTGCGTATCTTGGCTTTGGTCTGGCAATTCCACGTCGTTATCCGTTACCAGTCGCATCCTCTCGTTTCCATCTGCCAAACCTATCGGCAAGAAGTGAAAACGAACCGTAATTTGACTTGCCGGGATTGTCCGGCAAAGCGGGGATTTTGGCAACCGGGTTATCCTTTGGCCGGGCGTTTTTACCTTCGCACCCTTCACACGCTTTCCTTGCCGCCGTGCGTTAGAATGCTCCACTGGGTTGAGCAGCTATAAACCAACGTCCCGACGGCCGATCGCCCAGCGGTTCCGCGCCACGGCTTCTTTGGCGGTTTGGCTTTGCCTGCGCTGGGGCATACACCCGGATGCCATTTCTTACCTATCGATCGTGGCGGCGTTGGCGGGCGCATGCTTTTGGCGTGCCAGACGCTATCCGTGGCTACTGCTGGTTGGGCCGCTGCTGTGCTATGTTCGGCTTTGGCTGAACATGCGCGACGGCATGGTGGCGCTGGCGGCGGCTGGCACCGTGGAAGATGACAGGGTGAGGGGGTGACAAGGTGACGGAAGATCAAGAGCCGATCCAGATATTTCCCGGCTTGGCAACATGCACGTTGCGCGCACGGTTTTTTGCCGTAAGTCATTATGCTCAAAGGACTTACCAGCGAAAATGCATTTTCGGGTGAATTTTTCAGATCGGGCCACGTTGCTCAATTTAATTGATAAAACGGCTTTTATACGCTAATTTAAGTTGTTGAGTACGCTTAAACACCCCGAGATTGAGGCGAGTTTTGGGGCACTTTCAGCAACTTTCATGGGAGGTTCCGCGAGGTTTGCCGGAGGTTTCTGGGGGTTTGGGGTAGGTTACCCGGCCTTAAACTCATCTGGAGGCCTCTCGACCCCCTCTGGAACGCCCCAAGAGGCCTCCAAAACGCCCGAAGGTGCCCCCAAACCGCCCCAAGGCCCGCCCAAAGTGGCCCAAGATTTCGTCGCAAATAAGTTGCGTTAGATCTGAGGCTGTAACGAGAAAAAACCGCCGCCATTCGCGCCAATCGCATTGTATTGTGAAATTGCCAGCGATAGCAACTTTTGTACTCCCAACGCCTGCATTGCCTCTTTTCGCTCCTCGCTTTCCGCTTTTACTCATGGCCGCAAGTGAGCAGCCCGCCCTGTGGCGTCAATCTATTGCTTCATTGTCGTGAACTAAGCGTGGCCCTGTGGGAGCCGCCCCGGAGCCGGCCGGCTTCCAGATGCAATGCAAACGCCTCCGGCGGCGGGCCGGAGGCGGAAGATTGATTGGGGTTTAAGGCTGCGTGCATACCGCAGCAGCAAGCGCGCTAGCCTTCTGGTAAGCTCTTAGGCTGTGCCGCGCGCCCGGGCTTTGTAGTGGGATGAACGCGAATGGTGCCAAGGCTGGAAGATTGGGAGAAAGTAAAAACAAGCCCTGCGCCGGTTGCCGATGCACAGCAGGACACAATCAGGAGGAAGAGATATTTCATGGGACCGGTCACTGGGGAGCGGCGTAATGGTTCGGGCCACCCAAGCGTAAGAAGAGGCGGTAGACAATCAACATCAGGAACAACGCCAGAATCGTCAAGATAAAGCTCATCAGATAGGTGTAGCGGTAATGATGGCCGCTGACATCCAGGACCACGCCAAAGAACGGGCTAATCGCGATGGTGGCGACGGCGGTAACCAGTCCCGCCGCCGAAGCAAACTGCGCGAAGGTTGAATGCGGGAACAATCGCTGGCCTAGTGAGGCGGAGGTGGTGAAGTAGGTGCCGGAAATAACGCCGTGGGCCACCAGAGCAATACCATAGCGCAGGGGAGTGGTCGCATAGATACTGCCCCAGAGAGTGACGATGGCATACAACCCCAAGGCGATGATACTGACGCGCAACGGGTGGAAGCGATCCGCCAGCGAACCCAGCGAATAAGCCAAGCACAGCGAGATGACGTAGGTCAGGGCCGCGTAATTGCCGAAGCCTTGCATGTCGATGCCCAGGCTCTCGGCGAAGGGGACGCTGAAAAGGTTGATAGGCAGGAAACACAGCGTGGCGACCGTGAAAGCCAGGAACACCCAAATGTAGTAGGAATTGCTGAAGCACTCCTGGAAATAGAGTTTGGCGGCGGCAAGGAAGCTCTTACGCTGTCCGTGCTCCACGTCCGCTGGCGGGGGATAACTGCCCTCTTTGACCATCAGGCACATCATCATGACGCCCACGCCATACAAGACCGCAATCCCGGCAAAAAGCCATTGCGAGTGTTTCTCGGTTGCCCCAATCAGCCAGCGATTGAAGATGATGCCGGCGATCAGGCTCAAAGCACGGAACAGCCCATAGAAGCGGCCGAGGAACTGGGTGGGCACCACATCGTTAATCAGCCCACCGAAGACGGCACCGGCGGCGATCGCCGCACACTCGAAGCTGGTCCAAAACGTCCCGAAGACGGTGAGGGTAACCATTGTTTCCCCGGGCGAGTGAGTTCCCAAGACCCGATGCAGCACGCCGCCGATCACCCCGCTGAAGGCCAACCCGGTCATCGCCAGAGCGCAGATGGGAGTCGTTATCAGGAGATAGGGAATTCGCCGGCCCCAGCGGCCGCGGTGACGATCGGAGCGATAGCTGATGATCGGGCCAAGGATGATACCGATGCCCGCCGGCAGAGTACTGAGCAGCACCGCCATGATGGTATCGGAGGCGCCAAATTTCTTAAGCAGAAACTGCACGACCGGTTGGATCGAGCGATCGCGCATCGACCAGGCGAAATCCCCCCACAGCAGCCAGCAGAACAGCACCACCAGCCCGCCTGCACTATAGGCCAGGGTGCCCACCGTCCAAAACCGCGGCGCGGATTTAGGCTCGTAGTCGAGCGGTAAGACGATCTGCGGTGACCGCGATTCGTCAAGGTGAGTGTTGCTCATGTTCAGCCCGTCCAACTGGCATCTGCCAGTGCTTATCGTTTTGCCTGCTGCCACGCAAAGATGGATGGCACTGCCGGCAGCGGACGCGGCGCGTCGGGGTTGGCCGCATTAATGGTGTTATCACGGATAACGTCTGGCACACCGGGGCCTTCGGTTAGTTTGCCGTTGCCGCCATAGATTTGATTGCCAACGATTTCCCAACCCAGGCAACTGGGATCGCTGAGGACCAGGCCCGGCTGGTTAGGGCTCGTGAAGCTGAAGACATTGCCGCGGACGATCATGTCGAAGGTGAACGGCAAGGCGGCGATGCCAGGTTTTTCGCCCGTCATGCGAAAACGGTTGTACGCCACAATCCAGCCTTCATTCATGCCGCCCAGCCAAATACCATCGCGGCTGGCTTGCACGTCGCAGTTGTAGACCACGTTGCGTGGGCCGTTAGGCCCGTGGCTGACATCGTTGGGAGGCGAGACCCAGCCACCGCAGCCATAGGTGCCATCGGTGCCAATGGCATTAACCGTGCAATTTTCAAACAGGTTCTCGTTGGTCCAACCGGAATGCCATTGCATGTCGGTGCCGTCAAAACGGCTGTTGCGGATGACGTTACCGGACGCCGACCACTGCAACAGCGGCCCATGGCGCATGTGCCGCACGGCTACGTTTTCCATCAGGCAGTCATAGGCTTTTTCCCAGCCGACGTAGGCGGTGCCGTTCACGCCGTAGTCCCAGGACTCCTGAATGTCGCAATCGCGGAACTCGCACCACTTGGCGGCTTCGACATAGACGGCATGGCGGCCCACTTTGCGGGTGTGAATGTCACGCGCCCAGCATTCCCAGGCGTTGCTGAAGAGCACCGCAGTGGTCCACAGCGGTGAAGTTGGCTGCGTAATCGTAAAGCCTTCCACACCGCAGCCATGAATGGGATAGAGTTTTTGCACGTAGGAACCGTCAACCGTTGGGAAGTCGATTCGCAACGGCTGGTTGAGCGTGATGCGCTTACCATCCACGGCCTGGACGCGGAACTCATAACGGCGGAAATCGCCCCACTGGCGGCAGGCATTTTTTACCAGGTTGTTCCAGCGGTCGGTGGCGGGAGCATCCAAACAGATGGCATCACCGGGCTTCAAGCCCGGGGCGGATTCCAAGTCTAAGGTCAAATCGCCGCGTTTGCCGTCACTGTTCAACTTCCACATGGCGCCGCCGTAGGCGTCACCGGCGAAGTTGATCACCGCCAAGTGCTGGAGGAAAGGATGGCGGCACTGACCTTCGGGGATCCTGTGGTTGGGATCATAGGTAATCTTAATGCTCTGCCGATCGCTCTTGCTGTTGCTCCATTCACCGGCAGCAATTAGTTCCAGCGGCCCGCCATTGGGCGCGTACTGCGCCAAGCGCTGGGCGCGGAAACCGGTGGAAAACTTGCCGCCCCATTCAGGCTGGTAGTGGCTTTCATACATCAGCCGCTTGCCCACGAAGATCTTGAATCCTTTGATAGCCGCGGGGTTGAAATGAACCTGAACCCAATCGTCCGGACCCAGGACATCACCATCGTGGACCGTGAAGAACCCGATGGTGTCCGGGCCGCGGTAAGTGGACACGATGGTCGTACGCTCGGCGCCCTGGCCGCGGATCACCACGTTATCGTAGGGAATGAGCACCGGGTTGGCCAAGGTATAGCGCCCGGCCGCCAGTTCGATGGCCCCGCCGCCTTTGTCGGCAACCGCTTTGGCGGCGGCCAATAACGCCGCGGAAATATCCTGATCGTTGTCGGGTTGGCCCCCAAAATCTTCCAGGCGGACGCGAACCGGCACCTGGGGTATCCCGCCGGGAACACCGGCATAGCGCCAATCGGGGTAGACGATGCCATCGGGACCAACCACGTCCGCGGCGGTCAAACGCGCCGTCTCCTCGGGCTTAAGCTTGTATTCAGGTGCCCACGGGCGCATGGCGGCATTGGCGGCAGGCTGGGTTGCGGAACTGGCGCCAGCCTTCACCAACGCAATTTGAAAGGCACCCAAGGCAACACCATCCACTCGCGCGACAAAGTGAACTTTATAGTTGCCGGTGGCCAAGTCCCAGGCCATATCAACATCGCCGCCGTCGTGGTCCAGTTTACCCAAGCCGCCTTGACTGCGCTGGACGAACTTGCCATCACTGGAGGCGTGGATGCGATACCAATCGGCATCGCCGGCGCTGACCGCCTTGCCGTCGGGGCCAATGATCTGGACAAAAAGGGTGTCGCTGTGGGTATCCGATCCGGCAACAGCCGCGGTGAGCAGGTAACGACCGGATGCCTCGATACGCAGGTCATAATCGATCCACGGACCGGCGGTAATGGATTGACCGAAGAATCCACCGGTCTGGCGCAGCGCCTGCACATAGCAGCCTGCCACGCCGCTAAGTTTCGTGGCCGGAATGCCGTTATTGTTTTTGGGGATTTCCTCGCCGTTGCCCTTGTCGCCGCCGGCGGCCGAACCATCGACCAAGTACCAACCACGCGTGTCGGCGGGACCACTGCCACGGTTGGCGAACTTCTGGGCTGGAATCGCAAAACTGGGCCGGGAGGTCGCGGCGGTGGGATCCGCGGCTTGCTGGGCCGCTTGGCACAAAGCAGCGCTGACTGGACTGTCGATGTGGAAATCGAAGTGTTCCCCATTGTCGGCAGGGTAGGAACCATTATCCATCAAGGATGCCAGCCGCCATGCCAGCCAGCCCGCAATGCCCTCGGCGTCATTAGCGGCGGCCAGCCAGGCGCGATACACGTCGGCCTGATCCGGGTTGTTCGCCCCATACCCGAATTCCTGCATCACCATCGGCTTGCCAACTTCGCGGGCGAGCGTCCCTTTGCGGTGAATAAGGCCGACCACCGCCTGTGGAGACAGATGATGGTAAACCGGATAGGTATGGAATGTGCCAAAGTCGATCGCGGGGATTAACAACTGCTCCTTGGTGTCCTGGGGATCCGCATTGGGCAGGCCTTCGGTGCCGGCCGAAAGCAAATGGTTCGAATCGATGGATTTCACATAGCTGGCCATCTCCGTTATCCAATCCCTACCTATTTTGCCGCTGGCGAATTCCGGTTCATTCATGAGATCCCACGCGAAAATGGTGGGATCATCTTTATAGAGAATGTGAGTAATCGTATTGCGGCGCGTCAGCACGTGCTGCACCAGCAGCTTGTAATCGCGGCGGGTGCGATCATCGGTGAAAAAGAAGGAGTAGCGCTCGTCCGGTCCTGACTGCGCCGGCACGATGCCGGTGGCGCCAAGGTTTCCCAAGCTCCCATACCAGGCGCGCATTTGCTGGGAACCGCCATCGTATTGCCAGAAATCCATAAAACCGATATTCAGCTTCAGACCGAGCTTGCCCGCTTCGGCGATCACAAAGTCCAGACGTTCCAGACCGTCGGGTCCATCGTTAAAGCCGATGCCATCATGTTCGGTATCCCAATAGATTGAGTAGACCCCATGCAGGTCCATGTTGGCCGAGTCCTTGGCATTGGGCCAGCCCCAGATGGTCGGCTTGGTTTTGCCGTCCAGCGAACCGCGAATCCCGGCGAGAAACGTGCGCAGCACGGTGAAGTGCAATTGGGCGGCATCGGCAAGATTGTGGCGCACCTCCGCTTGGCTACCCCACGGCAAGTAGTGACAGTTGGCGCCGACCACCGGGAAGCGCTTGCCGTCCAAAACGAAATGCGTGCCGTCGCAACGGACCAATCCGCTGGGAACCGTGGTAGGGGCAACTTCTGCGGCCGCGGCAGGCGCCGCTATCCCTAACAACCGCGTGACACCGACCGCGATTAGCAAAGACACCGCATGTACGCAGGAACGAATATTCATAGGCTTACCGTTTGTACTTCGTGAACAAAAGACAACCCGACACCATCTAAGACCAGGCGGAACAATCACGGCTGCGACGGTGACCGGTCACCCGCCGCGTCCTTTGCTGCCGGGGCGACACCGCCCAGTCGCAGCAGCCGCTTGCGCACCTCAAACAACGCCCGCCCGTCGTGATAGCCTGCTTTCCACTCGTTGGCCTTGGCATCCAGCAGGCTCTTGCCCTCGGGACTGAGTTTCATGAACCACTCACCGTTCTGGTGATCGATCACGTGTTCATCAATGAACTGCCATTGCTTGACGAAGGCGTTCCAGTAGCGGTCGGTCTCCCCACCGAAATGTTCGTGCATGAGCAGCAAGGCGTTGAGGCATTCCGCCTGCACCCACCACCATTTGGCGCGGCTGCTGGCTGGCTGCCCGCTCTTGCCTTCGTCGAACATGCCGCCAATGGACTCGTCGAAACCGAAGGGAAGCGCGTGATCCACCAATCGCCGCGCCACCGCCAGATTTTGCGGATCTTGGGCCTGCCCCAAGGCGTCCGCCGACTCCAGCAACAGGAAAGCCGTTTCCATATCGTGGCCGTAGCTCTGGAGGCCGGGCAACGGCTTCCAATCACGGGTGAACTGGAGGTTGAGATAACCCGGATCAACCACGATGACATCGCGCACGATATGGTGCATCTCGGCCAGCCGCTGCCGGAGGATCGCATCAGGATAGATGCGATACAATTCGGTTAATGCTTCCAACAGATGAATATGCACGTTCATCGTCTTGCGGCCGTAGGGAATTTCCAAGGCATCAATGCGATCGACCGGAGCAGTGGTGGGACCAGCGGTCAAAATAGGCTGGCCATCGCGGCGCATGGCTTCGAGATAGCCGCCGTACTGGGCGTCGTGGGCCTTGGCGTCAAGCCACTGAAAAGCCGCGATTGCCGCCTTGCGTATCTCCACATCGCCGGTGACACGCGCGGCTTTGGCCAAACCGTAGATCGCAAACGCCTGGCCGTAGGCGTGTTTCTGCTCGCCATAAGGCGCGACCGGCCTGCCATCCTGATCCACCATGAAATAGAACCCGCCATCTTGCTGGTCCCACAGGCGCTGGCGCAGGAAGCTGGCCCCGTGGCGAGCGTAATCCCGGTACTGCGCCGCCAAATCCGGATACTCCGCGGCGACAGTGGCAGCCAGCCAGGTCATGCGTGACTCATAGACCAACCCCTTCTGGTTAGCACCGAACGGCGACCAGTCATTGCGGTAGTTGCTGTGGAAGCCGCCGTACTGGGAATCGATAGTCCGCGGAAACCAAGCCGGTAGAATCTCGGTGCGGAGGTGGTGGTCCATGTCCTGAGCCAGGCGGCTGTATTCCTGGATCGATGGCCGCAGCGCCGGCGACGGCGGCGCTGTCAGCGCGCACGCCGCCAATGCCGTAACCAAAGCCATTGCCAGCGTATGTCTGCACCAAAACCATCGATGATTCGCCATAAAAGACCCTTGTGACTTACAACCGCATTCTGCCCGCTAACAGTCCACACCTCGCCTTGTCGCCGTCCATTAGTTAGCCAACCACATTTGCCAAACACGAGCTCCGCCGGCATTTTGCGGATCAGTTGACTTATAAGCTGATTGATAAGCGATATCTTTGAACGCAAGTGGTCCGGCGTGCCCATCGTAAAAAACGGCATTAAGAGTGGCGTTGGGATGACGGTACATTGGCGCTACCTCTTCCGTTCCGCTATGATAAACATAAAGCTCCCCCGACACTGCCCAGAAAGCGCTGTGCCACCAGTCAACGTAAACGTCGTTGCTGTCGCAAAATAAAATCTTGTTGCTGGAATTCTTGATCTGGCTGGTTTTCAGCCCGCGCACCAGACTGTAACCCTGCGTGGAATCATTGTTGATATAGGTCCAGCATTGACCAAAACCGCCTATCGAAGTGAGATCCCCCAAAGATTGGTCGTTGTAACCATAGCAGTGTATAATCTGGGCTTGGCCGCCCGGCTCGATGGTCGCGCCGGGGTCGCCGGTGTAGGTGTAGAAAGGGGTAAACTCGTCTTGCGGATGGGTGATATCCATGGGCGCCGACGGGCACAACATGCTGGGTGGAAACAACATCGAATTAATGGTGGTCACATCGGGAGTATCCAATCCCAGCGCCGAACGAAAAAATGGATTGTTCACCCAAAAATAGCGTGACTTGGAATCCTTGCCATTAAAGAACGGTACGTTCCAGCCGTCGAAACTGCTGATGTAGACGGCGTTGGCCATTGCCAACTGCCGCATGTTGCTCAAGCATTGAACGGCCCTGGCCTGTTCCCTGGCGCGGTTGAGCGCGGGCAGCAGCATGGCGATCAAGACCGCGATGATGCCGATTACTACCAGCAGTTCGACCAGCGTGAAAGCACGCTTGCTCACCGCAGGCAGTTCCACCAGGGTAAAGCCTTGCCGGCTGCTGGAACCATCTGTTGACTTGTCGCTTGCCATGCTAATCTCCATACGGTTGTTCCTATTTCTGCAATCGCTCACTATTTGTCACTTTGGGCCTCCAGCAATCTTTAATCGGCCGAGTCGCTCGGTGGTGCCGTGGTACGCCCCAAACGCAATTCGGCCGCCACCGGGGGAATCGTCATCGTCAGCCGCGGGGTGCTGCCCGCCGGAGGCACATACGCTCCAGCCGGATAATCTGTATGAATCGGCATGGCCGTCTCCGGTTCATCCGCCGAACGCCGCTGTTCGATCATCGGCAATAGCGTTTGTACGGCAACCACGGCCATCTTGCCTTCGGGCACCAGCACCGCCGTCACCGGGAACATGTTGGCATCCAGTTCCCATTCGGAAGCAAAAAAGCCCATGGACAGGTCCGCGGGAATGCGAATGCCTTTTTCCGCCGCCACTTGCAGTGCCGACCGATAGATCAGGCTGTTGTAGCAAATCAAGGCGGTGATCGGCGGCGCGGCGGCGAGCAATTGCTCTATGGTTTGCAGACGCGAGAAGCGATCCTTGGCGCGAACCAACCACTTGGTGCTCAGCCCCGCCGCCTGCAATTCGGCACGCACGCCTGCCAAACGCTGCACTGCCGAGTAGTGGACTAACTGGCTGAAACTGACATAGCCGATCCGACGATGGCCCAAGTCGATCAGATGGCGGGTCAATTGACGGGCGGCGCCAAACTCGTCGGCGACCACGGCCGGAACGCCTTCATCGGCATTGCGATTGACCCACACCACCGGCGCACCCAAGCGGGTCATGGCGGCATCAACCTCCGGCGGCACAAACCCACCGGACATCCCGATGATCCCATCGGCAGCCAGTTCCATGAACAGCCGGGGCGGTTCGATCAGCCGACGCGTGCCTTCTTCCAAATGAAAATGCTCATAGATCACCGAATAGCCCTGCTCCGCCAAAGTATCCGCCACCGCCGTGAGATAGCCCAGCACATTGGGCATGGAGCCGTGGCCAGGAGCGTCAAAGGTCGTAACCACAAAAGCCACGCGGTGAAACCGCTTGGTGCGAATGGCGCGGGCGGCGGCATTGGGAATATAGCCGCAGGCCTTGCTTGCCGCCAGAACCCGCTGCCGGGTCTCTTCGGTTACCACCGAACTCTTACGGCCGAACACACGCGAAACGGTGATGGGGCTGCACCCGGCAATTTCGGCAACCACACTTCGGTTCACACTGCGTGACATAACTATTCCTAACGCATCAATCAGACTAACTCATCACGTGATCATTCGCACGGATTTCAGCGCCACCAACTCTGCACCATCAAGCCTACGCGACCATCGGCAGATCATGCAGTCTTACGTGCCTTCCGCCGCCGCCGGCCCAGCAGCGGAATGCCACCTAAGAGCAACAGGCTCAGGCTCGCAGGCTCGGGAATCGCCGCGGTAATGCCCGTCGGCCTTATCTCGCTAGTCACGCCCGGTTCCGATGCCGGTAGATCAGCCGCCGCCAACGCCCCGCCTAGCGGCTTGGCCAAGTCGGAGGCGGTTAGGCTTGCTGTGGTTAGATTGTCGGCACCGATAAGCGTCCCGGCGGTTAGCCTGGTGTCGTAGTTGGGAGCCATCGCCTGATAGTCCAGAATGTCCACGTGGCCATCGTGGTTGAAATCGCCTTGCGACCAATCGTAAGTCCCAGC